>Ga0099364_10000456_pt1 | contig 69119 bp, 53 predicted proteins | sample TergutTh196P3_FD_73070 | JGI IMG/M metagenome (GOLD analysis project Ga0099364, IMG submission 73070) | Microcerotermes parvus P3 segment gut microbial communities from Pointe-Noire, Republic of the Congo - Th196 P3 | ecosystem: Host-associated > Arthropoda: Insects > Digestive system > Gut ... | reverse complement strand
AAACATACTCTTTGTAAAGTAATTGACTGTCAATCTTTTGACGAAAAACAAATTGTTTGCCGCATGATTTACATAAATAATTCTGTTTCTGCAACTTAATCCCATTTTTTACAATGTGTACAGATTTACAATAAAAGCAACGTTTTTAACCATTTCTCTATAAATGCTGCAAATATATAAATATCAAATGACTATAGCGTTTTTATCATACTTTTTGACCATTAAGCCTGATTTTACTGAATATCCCTAATGAATATGAAGGCAGGGTCGCTTTGAGTGCCTCAACGGCCATGCACTACAACCCGGAGTCAAAACGCAGCCTCAGGCCAAAAGCCATAGGCTTAACAGAAGAGGCTAAGTTGGAGTCTAATACGCCGTTGGAAGTGTAGAGGGCATTGCCGGCCGGGTTAAAAGCAATGGGATGGGCGTCATTTTTACCTTTGAGGTCATTTAACCCGTAATTAAAATAAACGCCTACCGATAAGCCGAACTTTTCGCCAATCGCAAAACGATAGGCCACTTCTGCGGTCAGTTGCATGGACATTTTGGCGTCCCAACTACCGGAATGCTTACCCATTCTTTCACTTTCAAATATGCCGGGAATATCTTGATAAGTTTGGCCTTCGTATTCGTACCTTCCTTCTGTTTTCAAATTGTCGGCCGAAGCAGTGTAGTGAGCGCTCATAGGCAGTCCAAGCTTAAAACCTCCGATAAAACGCAAGCTGTTCGTTGCGCCAAGCGGCAACGAATAACGCGCAGTGAGCGGCACTTCAAGTAATAAAAGTGAAATATCTTCTTTGAAGTTGGTAAGGTTAGCCGTAAATTCAAAATCGGCTCTTTCATAGTTATCATAACCTGTGTAGGTGTCGTTTAATTGGCTATATTTCACCGAAGCGCCGTAGAAAGACAAGTCAAGTCCGGCGCCTAAACTAAAGGTTTTGCTGATGTTATAATAATATCCTATACCTGCGCCGCCGCCTATGTTACCGCTTGTGGCGCCATTATTGGAAAGGGAAAATGATAAAGGATAGTACCCGCCGGATGCGTTAATGGATAATTCATGTTGTGCATGTGCTGCACTGAAAGTAGCAAACAAAGTTGCTATAACTAATAATTTCTTCATTGTTTATAATTTTTAATTTTATTGTACAATCACCTGTTGTATGTCTTTCGTGCCGTCGGGCAGATGTATTTCTATGACATACATTCCTGTTTGATTAGGCATGGTTACCGCAGTGTGCACACCCTTTTCTTGTCTCACTAAACTGCCGTTGATGCTGTAAATGTTTACGTTTACATTATTCACGTTGTCCGGCAAATTAAGATTGAGCAATTGCCCTGCACCTACAGGGTTGGGATATACTGTAATGGCGGTTTGGGCTTGCTCTCTTACATTATGACATAACTTATGCCAGCTTGCGGTCATTGTGCTATGTGCATCAGCAGAATAGCTTTCTGCTTGCCATCCGTCTAACAGGATATAGCCATTATTGCTGCCGGATAGCGGCAAGCCCTGACGATACCATTGATAGTTATCGAAAGTATGTCCGCCGTTATAGTCAGGATTGTTCACTACAGCCAACGTTTTACCCCACCGCTGTACATACATCGGCATGGCAGAACTTCCTAATGCCTTTGATATGTTTAAAGTGTAATTTCTGTCGGGAACACCGGAAATTTCGATATGGAGAGTTAGCTTGTCATTGTTGAATGGAACAGTCATGCCGGGCGTGTAGGCTGTGCCGTTGACTTTAATAGGCCCTTCGGAATTAAGGTTTAAAACAATGTTGTCTTCACCGCAGGAGGCCATGTAGGGAATGTCATCGCTAATGTTGCTGATATCATTACCGTTGATGGACACATTGGTTAAAGTAGCGTCAATACCTCTGAAAGCAGCCTCAATAGTGGTTACTCCTGTAACTGTGTGGTTATTGCCGCTTGTAAAGTTACTGCCGTTTACTGTTAAAGTTTCTAAAAGGTATTTATCGTCAGGCGTAGCGGTAATTGATAGCAGCGAGCCGACATTAACCAAGGTTCCGTTAGCAATAGCAGCAGTTCCTGCCATTACCGACAAACTGCCGTTTTGAGGGGACTGGTAATTTACGGCATATAGCTCTATTACCATGGTAATACTTGCAGAAGGCGATTCGCAGCCATTATCATACACGGAAACTACCTGATAGGTGTAAGTTCCATTGGTGAGATTTTCGTTACGATATTCCTGAGCAGTAACCAGACTTGTATTGATTTTAGATCCGTTGCAATAAATGTCATAACCCAATAAAACACCGCTCATACTGTCCGAATCGTCCCAGTTGAGGATAACTGTGTTTATTTCCGTATATGCTGAAAGGTTAACAGGGCCTACACATAGCGGCGATTCAGCAAAGCAGACGACATTCGACATTTGCGCCATAGATTCATTATTGCCTGCAAACACTGCGGTTACATTATATACATAAACGCCCTCTGAAAGTCCGGTTTCCGTAAAGGTTGTATTGGTAAGCAGCGTTGTATTTAAACGGATTCCGTTACGGTAAATATTATAGCTTTCGGGAGTTCCTCCGTCGGGAGCCTCCCAATTGATGGTAATATTAGACCCGCTTAATGCAGCAACCACATTTTGTACGCGCGGATAGGTTTCGGCAACAACAACTGCGTAATCGTGCGTTTGTCCGTATGTATAACCGTCGCAGGCATTCGGATTAGAGTTATTGTATATAGTGCGGAGCCTGAACCGATGTGTTCCGGGAATGGCAGTTTGTGGAACGGTAAAGGTTTGAGCATATTCCGTATTGGCAGCATTACAAGTAACACTGATTAATTGTTCACTGGCATCGAAAGTTTTATTTCCGTTCAAATCAAACCATCCTCTTACATAATTGGATGAATATGCAGCTCTTACTTTTATGGTATATTGTTGTCCCGGAATTAAGTCGGCCGATAAATTGGTAAAGTCACTATATCCATTTGTTCCGCAGGTGCCATTAGTATTGTTGATGAGAATAGTATTACTGCTTGTCTTAATCAATTGAACGGATGTAAATCTATCGCCGGAATTACAATTAGTTGTTCCCGGCACACAGTAATTGCTGCAGGTAGCTTGGAAGGGAGCAGTATAAGTGCGGCCATATTGAGCTGCCAGCAAAAGTTCAAGGTTGGCTTCATGGCCGTAAGGCATTGATTGGTCTGCAACGACAACAAAGGTCAGTGTCATGCTTTCACCTGCGGGTAAATTTTGTGTTGCAGCATTCGCTTCGCTACAGGCAGGAGTGATATATGGACTGGTTGTTGTTATCTCGCCGCTTACAGCAAAGGCATCAGCATTACCCTTATTTTTGACCACAGCCGCAAGGGTAACTATTGCGCCCGGTTCTAAGTTTCCGCCTTCAATCCCATTTATTAATACTTTTTCCAAAGAAAAGTCGGGTGCAAAAGCTTTCAACGACATTCTGCTTTCCCATACAGTATTGTCCACATCTTCTACGATTACGGTTACGGAGAAAGTCTTGTTGTCGGGAATATCATTAGCTACGGAAACATTAAAGTTCACGTCGGCAGTTTCATCTGCATTAATAGCTGCGCATGTTGCTGTAGCGCTGTTAATGGTAAGTTGCGGGTCAGCGCAGGAAATAGTTACCGTCAGCGCTCCTTCGGTCGGGTCAACGCCTACGTTTTTCAAGCTAACGGTAATGCCAGTATTCTCCGAAATATAGGTTAAAGGATTAGCAGTACTATAGCTGCCGAAAATAACATAAGGGCCGGATAATGCTGCTGCCGGAACTTGTGCTATATAAGGTTTATATTGATTGCGTGTAACAACAATATCAACATCTCCACCGGAAAGGATAGGAGGGTCTAAAACAACATTGGCAACGCCTGTTGCATCGGCTATGGCAACGCCGTGCAGCACTCCGTCTTTTGAAATGGCTGCATAAGAGCCCGGAAGAGCACTTACTTCGTAAGAAGGCAGGCCGATAGGCACAATAGGAAGATGTGAAACCGTATTGTCATCAGCTTGGGTATTATACGGCATTAGAGAACCATCGCCTAATACATTGTAGGCTTCCCAGTAATACCATGGACTTGAAGTGTGTACTTCATATCCCGGATTGACATGGGCGTAGGTTACTGCTAAGTTACCGGCGAAAACATGCGAAGACAGGCAGTTAAAGTCGGCATCACGGAATATTAAATCGTAAACCCCTACGGTAGTGTTTGTTAAAGTAGGGTTTGTAACAGTATTGAGATTTCCTGAATATGCTCCGACAGCAAAATGAAAATCATCTCCCCAATAGCTGTTAGGCGATGATCCGATATATCCTACAGCTCCTTTCTTTTGGGCGCGTATCATAGCTTCCCCAAAACATTCTCCAAAACCAAAATCGCCTGCTAAACAACAGTTGCCCATGGCTACAAAATATTTATTCAGGTTAGTCAGGCTGGCGATTTGAGGATTGTTAAAAGAGGGGTCTCCCCAGCCGGTTTCGAGACAATGGGCAGTATAGTTGGCAAATCCCACATTGTTGAAATTAGCATAACAACCGGAATAGGAGTTCAGATATTTGTGAATATTGGCATAGCCATTCGCTGCATTATAATAATAATTCGCAGCATAGTTAATGGAAGGTTGCCCAACACGCGGGTTCCATGTGGCATCGGCGCCTGCAATAAGTAAAACATTATCCAAGAAAGAAGGATCGGCAAATTGGTATTTTTCGTAGTATAAGATCTTTTCGATGATATTTTCTAATTGTGCCGTTGTTTGCGCCGACATACGGCTGTAATACATTTCTGGAAAATAGTCTGAGTTCACACTGGCATAATATAAATCGGTAGCTTTTCCGGAAGAACTTCCCGTTTGGCTTGCCGGCACCTGTGGAGTATCGCCTACGATGACAATAAAGGTCGGCGCTGTTCCATTGCCTATGCCTGAATTATATTTATTATGACAGAATGTTTTAATAGCGGCTGCTGTTGTTCCGATATTATCAGTATAATTGACGTCCATATAGAAACCTTTTTGGGTCTTCCATTCAATCCATGGTTGCAAAGTCGCCTCAAACGAGCGATGGGCAATTACTAACATACGTACCGGAGCCGTATATAAATCGGGGTGATCGTCAAAAAAGTCTCTATGTACTCCTTCGTTGAAAACAATTCCGTACACATTTTCAAAATAGGGACTGTAGGTTTTGGTATATAACTCTTCGGTTTCTCTATAATCGCCGTTTTCAAAAGTTACTTCAACGTCAATGTCGTTATATACCATAATGGTATTGGAAACAGGATTATATTGTACCGGTCGAATAACTACCATACCGATAACAAGGCCTCGCATAGTACCTATAACACCGACTTCGGCAATATCGGCGCTATTGTAGGCATTGGCGGAATAAGCTTTTTCATCATACCTGAAAGGAATAGTGTTTGGGTCTTGGTCTTTTCTTACATCAGGCTGCATGGGAAATAAGGTATGAATTTCATAGTCGTCCAAACGATACTCGGCCGTAGAGTGGCCTTTTACCTTAATTTTTGGCGTAGCGCCTACCGGAACCGCAATCATTTTTCTGAAAACAGGTAAGCCCGGCGTACCAAATTCGCCATCTAAATAAGCTCCGGCAATAGTGATGGCCGAAAACGTTCCTTTAGCAGTTCCGGTGATAGTTGTACTTTCAATTTGATCGTACGAAAATTTAGCTTGAAACCCTGTAAACCTGTCATTCGATCTGGTAATGCCTTTGCTTCCGGTCGACAACATGATATTCTGCGCATTCATTGTAACGGTCAGTACAATAGCGCATAGTATCAGCGATAATAATTTTTTCATTGTTTATAATTTTTAATTTTATTGTACAATCACCTGTTGTATGTCTTTCGATCCGTCGGGCAGATGTATTTCTATGACATACATTCCTGTTTGATTAGGCATGGTAACCGCAGTTTGCACGCCCTTTTCTTGTCTCACTAAACTGCCGTTGATGTTGTAAATGTTTACGTTTACACTATTCACGTTGTCCGGTAAGTTAAGATTCAACAATTGTCCTGCATTCACAGGATTGGGAAATACTGTTGTAATGGCGGTTGCGGCTTGCTCTCTTACATTATAACATAACTTATGCCAGCTGGCGGTAGTAGCGCTATATACTTCGGCAGTATATTCATTAGCCATATAGCCGTTCAACAGGATATAACCACCGGTACTTCCCGGCAATAAAGCGCCATGGCGATACCATTGATAGTTATCGAAAGTATGTCCGCCGTTATAGTCAGGATTGTTCACTACAGCCAACGTTTTACCCCACCGCTGTACATACATCGGCATGGCAGAACTTCCTAATGCTTTTGATATGTTTAAGGTGTAGTTTCTGTCGGGAATACCGGAAATTTCGATATTGAGCGTTACCTTGTCATTGTTGAATGGAATAGTCATGCCGGGCGTGTAGGCTGTGCCGTTAACTTTAATAGGCCCTTCGGAATTAAGGATCAAAACAATGTTGCCTTCACCGCAGGAGGCCATGTAGGGAATATCATCGCTAATGTTATTGATGTCATTACCGTTGACGGACGCATTGGTTAAAGTAGCGTCAATACCTCTGAAAACAGCATTAATGGTGGTCGTTTCTGTAACTGTGTGATTATTGCCGCTTGTAAAGTCGCTGCCGTTTACAGTTAAAGTTTCTAAAATGTATTTATCGTTAGGCGTAGCGGTAATTGATAGCAGCGAGCCGACATTAACCAAGCTTCCGTTAGCAATAGTAGCAGTTCCTGCCATTACCGACAAACTGCCGTTTTGGGGAGACTGATAATTTACGGCATACAATTCTATTACCATGGTAATACTTGTAGAGGGCGGTGATTGGCAGCCATCATCGTATACGGAAACTACCTGATAGGTGTAAGTCCCATTAGTGAGGTTTTCGTCACGATATTCCTGAGCAGTAATCAGGCTTGTATTGATTTTAGATCCGTTGCAATAAATGTCATAGCCTAATAAAACGCCGTCCATACTGTCCGAATTGTCCCAGTTGAGGATAACTGTGTTTATTTCCGTATCTGCTGAAAGGTTAACAGGTCTTTCACAGGGCGATGCAGCAAGTATTTCTCCTACATAGGTTACCCTGTCGCGGGCAACAACAGCTATCGTAATGGTGCCGTTTGAAGCAATGGTTTCGTTTAAGGTCAAATTAACCGTGCCGCCTACAACCGTACCGGTTCCCAAAATAATAACTTCATCACTGCTGTCTATATATGACATGGTTACCAAGGCTCCTTCCGTATCGCAGTCCACTGTAAAATCGTTCACTCCAATGGAAATAAACGGATCATAGGATACCGTCATTGCTTGTGGAGTTTTTGTTCTAATCATCAAAGTAGGGTCCCCGAAAACATTCCACGAGTTGAAGTCGCCCAGATTGAGTGCGCCGGTACCGTGTCTCAAAAGCATTTTCTGTGTGGCGTTGAGAGCCGCGCCTGCAAAGGTTCTTTTGATGCCGGGCTGTGTTCCGGGGTATGGAGAAGCAAGGTCCATACAAATATTTACAAATTCGTCCTGTGCTGTCATTGGCGGCGCCCATGCGATGCTTACGGAGGCCATAAGAGTCGCCACTGCCCCTGCGGGTTGGTCGTTGTATTGACGGCGCATCCATGCTTCGGCAAAACAGTCTGAGGTGTGGTTAAACCGTCCGTTAAGACATGCTACCGAAAAGATATAGGGCAGCTTGCCGTTGTTGGTTAACGCATTTACATTCGCAACACCGTAATTTATAGAAGAATAGCCCGAAGACAAAGTCCATGCTATTTCGCTTCCGTGATTACAGTAGTTTGCCATTCCTACGCCGCTGTTAAATCGCGCTGAAATATTTGCAACGGTTGTGGTTGTTACGCCGGAACCTGCACCATATTCCTGATAAACGGGGGTGTATCCGTAAGTCATCAATCTTGTCCGTATATTATTCATGTGAACATAATCTAGCTCTGCTCCGTCGTGTCCGCCGCCGCCCCCTTCGTTGGTTGCAATTCCAATTGCAGCGCTTAGCCATGTGTCACTTGTGGTAAGGTCTCGCTCGTACCAGATTGTGCGCTGCACCTGAGTTTCTACGTGTGCTGCTGCTTGGGCAGACATTCTTCCTATTAAAACATCCATATAGGTGCTCGGACTTGAGTTTGTTCCCGAAAGTTGCCCAAAATAGTTGTTGGAAACAACGGAGTGGGAGTGTTGCCCGCTGCTGTAAACACGCGGCAGTATCTCCGCATAGTCGCCCACCAACAGTACGTATGCCAAATTATTGGCGGGATTGTTGTAATAGTTATGGATATAAGTCCAAATATTAGCCGCCGTTAGCGAAGGCGTAATTACCGCCGTAGAAACCATTGTGGTTTTTCGTCCTATTGTTCGTTTCCAATCCACGTATGGCTTCATTGCATTCATAAATGCGTGATGGCAGATAATCAATATTTCGCCTTCTTCACCTGTGGGGTATCCTCTTTCCTGAGCAACTCCCGTATGGTTTATAAACAAACTTCCGTAAATTGCGTCAAATTCCGGATCAATGGAGCTATGTCTTTTATGCCCCGTAAACTCACTAATACCTGTTTGGCTTATGTTTTTAACTTTAACAGTGATCTCAGAGTAAATTCTTAAAACCTTTGTAACCGGATTGTACTGAATCGGATACACATCTACAGATTGACCTCTTAGGTCTCTCATAATAAAAGGTTCTCTTAAATTAGCCAAAACTTCGGGATAAAAACCATCTTTTTGGTAAATATTGCCTTTTACGTAAGGAACAGTTTGAGGATCAATACTTCGTGAAAGATTTCCCTTTGACGGAGCAATTTCGATATGCTCAAATTCCTGATAATCGCCATAAGCAATTTCCAATTCTGAATCTCCTGTGTCGGGAATGATGAATGTAGATGTAAGGTACAATAACTCCGGACTTCCTTTTTCTAACATTAAAGGAGCATCATCTGACATTGGTATAAAAGCTTTACCGTAATCGGTATCTACTTCTATTAATTCTACTTCATTAAGGTTGAATTTAATGATTGTTTCATCACTTCTTTGTTGCACTAATACCGTTTCATTTTGCATTTTGCCTGCGCCCATGGTTAATCGTTGGTTTTGGGCAAAAGAGTTTGCTGTGAAGGCAGCTAATAAGATAAAAAGTAATAATCGTTTCATTTTGTATTTTTTTTAGATTTGATTCCTTAAATTAATCTACAAATGTATTAAAAAAAATCAATAATTTATAGAATATTTCTTAAAATTTATAACATTTTATTGTTAATTTGTTATAATTTTGTTAATTATTGTTCATTAAATCTTTGATAAACAATTATTTTTCCAAAACTAAACTGTAAATCAATACTATGGCCGGTGGCTTCATTCAGTGTACCTTTCCACCAGGTATCGAAAATTACCTTATCTAAACTGTATTTCAGTCCTTTAGCAATAATGCGGGTTTCGGGAGTGAGGCAAAATATAGATACCTCTTGGCCTGCGAAGCTATTGAGCGTAGCGCTGCTCAGCAGGGGTGTGAAAATTCCGGTGTCGGTAACCATTTTTACCCTGATTTCCGCAGCGTAATCGGCTAAGAGGGCTATGTTGCCTATGGTATGGTCTTCGCGGCCTCCGGTGGCGCCAACAATGTCTAAGGAATCACAGCCTTGCGCTATGCAGAATTTTACCGCCTTGGTCAGGTCGTTGGTCTCCTGATCGGGAAAGTGGCGGAGTATGGCGGCAAAGCGTTGCTGCAATAGAGGTGAAATGCTGTCCATGTCGCCCACTATATAATGAGGGGTGAAGCCATGTTGCAAGAGTTTTTCGCAAGCCCCGTCGCAGCACACTATGGTAGCTGCTTTTCGCAATAGCTCCATCGGCGCCGAATGTCGAGGAAAAGCGCCGTCGGCTACAACTACTACCGGCGTAGCAAGGCTATTTGTTTGCTTTAATAGTGTTGACATAGTCAATAAATAAAATTACATTGCGCTATTTCCCGAAATCCCAATAAAAAATCTTTTACGGCGACTCTTTTCTTACCGGCTAATTGAATTTCTTCTATGGCTATGAAACCATCGGCGCAGGCCACTTTTAAGAAGCTTTTATTATCGCTGATAATAGTTCCTGCAGATAGCTCGTGCGGCTTCAGTTCGTAGCTCGTCTCATAAATTTTTGTTAACATGCTATTACCGTCTATAGTCTTTAGTTCGCTGAATGCAGTAGGGTAGGGGCTTAGTCCGCGCACCAAATTATGGATAGTTCGGGCGTTATTGTTCCAATTAATACGACAGGTGTCTTTATGTATTTTCGGCGCTGATTTCAAGGAATCTTCCTGTGGTTGCTGTACCATTGGCGGATTACCCTTGGCTATGGCATCAAGCGTTTTACATACCAATTGTGCGCCTGCATACATTAGTTTGTCATGTAGTCGGCCTGCATTTTCTTTTTCTTCAATAGGAATTGTTTCGTTAAAAATGATATGTCCGGTATCGATATTGGCATCTAAAAAAAACGTAGTTAGCCCCGTGCTTATTTCGCCATTGATAATAGCCCAATTAATGGGCGCCGCGCCTCGATATTGAGGCAGGAGGGAAGCATGCAGGTTGAAAGCGCCGTAGCGCGGTATTTGCCATACGGCTTCAGGCAACATTCTAAAAGCGATTACAACAAAAACATTGGCATTCCACGACTTCAAGGCTTCCAGAAATTGTTCGTCGCGCAGTTTTTCAGGCTGCAGGAGCGGCAATTGATATCGGAGCGCCGTTTGCTTAACGGCGGAAGCCTGCACAGTGAGGCCTCGCCCTGCAGGCTTGTCGGGCACCGTTACTACGCCTGCCACCTGATATTTTTTTTCTATTAAGGTATGAAGGCTGTGGGCGGCAAATTCGGGAGTGCCCATGAATACTATGCGTAACGGATTATACAAATCTTGAAAGTAACTTAGTTAAGGATTTTAGTATCTTGGTATAACGAGCAATGTTATAGCGGTCGATGTTAAACAAATTGGAGTCGGTAGTTGCTTTATAAGTAATAAAAATACTAAGCGGCAACAATACGGCGCTTGATAGCCACATTCCTATTATCGGCAGCCATACGCCATCGCGGGACAGCTTGACGCCGCTGATGTCCACCACCCAATAGAGCACGAAAAAGAATATGGAAATAACAGCCGGAACGCCCAGACCGCCTTTACGGATAATAGTTCCCAAAGGCGCTCCGATAAAAAAGAAAAGAAGGCAAGCTATAGACATTGCAAATTTGCGGTGCCACTCAATATTTATCCTGCGCAAATTATAGTTATATTGTTCAAAAGAGGCCGCATGCATGTCAAGCTGCGACACAGCCCTGCTTACATGGTCAGCCGCCGCTGAGATGGCGTTAAACTTTTCTTCATCGGTACTCAGGTTAAAAAGGGAATCACCTGCGAAGGATTTTGCATATTGTGCTTTGATGAGCAGCAGGCTATCGAACTCCTGCGAGCGCATCAAATTGGTTCTGTAAGCAAAATTATTTGAAAAATCTTTGATAATTGTTAGTTCTTGCCTGCGTATGGAATCGCTTTCATATCCAAGCGTACCAAGACTTTTCATTTTTGCCTGCCCTTTGAACCATTCATCATTTTCGCCGCGTTTAAATTCGTAACCACTCAGGGGAATTAATACTTCCTGTTCCGTAAAATTACGTTTTTGGAAAGGATAAATGGTGTCACCGACATTCTGTTGCTGGTCTTCGTAAGTATATCCGTCGAAAAGTTTAAAAATGAGGTATTGTTTGTCATTCGTAAATCTAATGTAGCCTGAATCGGCGCGGGTAACCGAATTATTTCCCCGTTGCGCAGTGTGATCATACAAAATGACATTATACATCATATTTGTGGTCTGCCGTTCGATGCGAATACTGTAATCTACTATGCCGTTATAAAAAATGCCTGTCGGAATTTTGATTTCTGAGCGTTTATGCCTGATGTCCGACATCAGGGAGCTAATATTCAGATGGGCTACAGGTAAAAGATAGTTGGATATAAGAAATGCCGTAATGCTAACAATGGCGGCTACGCCCACTAATGGCCGAATGATGCGTTTTACCGACATGCCTGCCGCTTTCATGGCTAAGAGCTCATTGTTTTCACCCATGCTTCCCATCGTCATTAGTGAAGCAAGCATAGTGGATAGCGGCAAGGATAAGGGAATAAAAGTTACTCCTCCCCAAAAGAAAAATTCGAGAATCACGGAAAGTTCAAGCCCTTTCCCTATTATTTCGTCTATATATAACCATATAAATTGCAATACCAATACAAAGAGTACGATGACAAAGGTGAGCAGCATCGGTCCGAGGTAGGAAGTTATGATATAGCGGTCAATTCTCTTCATTTGTTGATTTGCTTAATCATTATTCACTATCTGCTCAATAATCCTGTCCTCTGCTATATTCGGCAGGGTTACCTTCAAGGCGGGGGTACGTTGCATTTCGCGTTCTATGGCGAAGATGGCGCCCTCGTTGCGCGCCCAGCTGCGGCGGGCAATGCCGTTGTTCACGTCCCACAGGAGCATGGATTCGAGCCGCCGCTGCGCATCGGAGCTTCCATCGAGGGTGAGGCCGAAGCCGCCGTTGATTACCTCGCCCCAACCGACGCCGCCGCCATTATGCAAGGATACCCAAGTGGCGCCGCGGGCTGCATCGCCGATAACATTATGCACAGCCATGTCGGCAGTAAAAGAGGAGCCATCGTAAATGTTGGAAGTCTCGCGGTAAGGCGAGTCGGTGCCTGATACGTCGTGGTGGTCGCGCCCCAGCACTACAGGGGCTGAGAGTTTACCTTCGTCAATAGCTTTGTTAATGGCGGAAGCAATACGGATACGTGCCTCGCTGTCGGCATAGAGAATGCGCGCTTGCGAACCTACCACCAAATTATTTTTTTGTGCTTCGCAAATCCATTTAATATTATCTTCGAGTTGCGGTTTAATTCTGTCGGGCGCTGTTGCGTACATGTTTTCCAATACTTCGAGCGCTAATTGGTCGGTAGTCGCAAGGTCTTCGGCTTTTCCCGAAGTGCACACCCAGCGGAAAGGTCCGAAGCCGTAATCGAAGAACAGCGGCCCTAAAATATCCTGAATATACGAATTGTATTTGAATTGTCCATCGGTTTTGAGGATATCGGCATTGGCTCGCGAGGCTTCGAGCAGAAAGGCGTTGCCGTAGTCGAAAAAATACATGCCGCGCTCGGCAAGGGTATTGATGGCTTTGACCTGACGCTGCAAGGATTTTTCTACCTTTTCTTTGAATTGTTCGGGCGCTTCGGCCATCATCGTGTTGGCTTCCTCAAGGCTAAGCCCGACAGGGTAGTAGCCTCCTGCCCATGGGTTGTGCAGCGAAGTCTGGTCGCTGCCTATATCTACCTTTATATTCTCTTGCGCTAAGCGTTCCCAAAGGTCAACCACATTGCCCTGATAGGCCAAAGACACCGCTTCTTTGTCGGCTACCGCTTTTTTGATGCGCGGAACCAGGTTGTCGAGGCAAGTATATACTTCGTTGACCCAGCCCTGACTGTAGCGGGTTTGAACTACTTTCGGATTAATTTCGGCAATTACACCGACAATGCCGCTTACCACAGCAGCCTTGGGTTGTGCGCCTGACATGCCGCCTAAGCCCGCGCTCACGAAAAGCTTACCGCCTGTAGTTTCTTCGGCTTGAGTTACGCGGCGTACTGCATTCATCACAGTAATCGTAGTGCCGTGAACAATACCTTGAGGGCCGATATACATGAACGAGCCTGCGGTCATTTGTCCGTATTGGGAAACGCCTAAGGCGTTGAATTTTTCCCAGTGGTCTTTGCTTGAGTAGTTAGGAATTACCATGCCGTTGGTGATAATTACCCGCGGCGCATCTTTGTGCGAGGGAAACAGTCCCATGGGGTGGCCGGAATAGAGTACCAGCGTCTGCTCGTCGGTCATGGTAGCCAAATATTGCATGGTAAGCAGGTATTGCGCCCAGTTTTGGAATACCGCTCCATTACCGCCGTAGGTAATCAACTCATGCGGGTGTTGGGCTACCGCTTTGTCGAGATTGTTTTGCAGCATAAGCATGATAGATGCCGCCTGCCGCGAGCGGTGCGGATATTCGTCAATCGGACGAGCGTACATCTCATAGTCGGGACGGAAACGGTACATATAAATACGGCCGTAGGTCTCTAATTCGTGATAAAACTCAGCCGCCAGCACAGCATGATGTTTAGTCGGAAAATAACGTAGCGCATTTTTCAGCGCTAATTTTTTCTCTTCTTTGTTAAGAATATCCTTACGTTTTGGAGCATGATTGATAGCCACATCGTAAGGTTTCGGCGCGGGAAGCGCTTCGGGAATGCCTGATAATATTTGTTGTTTGAAAGTCATAATAATTTGAACTTAGATTGCTTCGTACCTCGCAATGACGATTGAACTTTAAACTTTGAACTTATATCCACTGCCTTATCCATTGCCTTGTCAAGTCGTTCTGGGTTTTTGCCGCCCGCTACGGCAATGAAGGGTTGTCCGCCGCCGCTGCCGTCCATTTCCTTGGCGGCTTCTTTTATTATATTAGCGGCATTCAGGCCTTTTTTTACCAAACTGTCGCTCAGAGCGACAATCAACGAACATTTACCGGAGAAGTTGCCGCCCGCCACGAAGAGCAGGTTATCGACTTCTTTGCATAGTTGCGATCCTATTTCTTTTAATACCTCTGCAGGGGCGTTTTTTTGTATGCGGGCAACCTTAATACCGTTGATTTCGCTCAGGTTTTGCTTGATTTGTTCCTTGGCTAAGCCGATTTTTTCTTTCATAAATTGCTGCACCTGCTTGTTGAGTTCGGTATTTTCGTCAATGGCTTTCTTGGCTGCCTGCAACAGATTTGGAGCGTTATGGAACATTTCGTGCACCATTTTCAATAATTGCAGGAGATTATTGGTATATGCTTCGGCATTAGCGGCAGTAACCGCTTCTATACGGCGCACGCCGGCTGCAATAGAACTTTCGGAAAGAATTTTGAAATAACCTATATTTCCGGTAGCTGTTACGTGAGTGCCTCCGCACAGTTCAATGGAATCATCAAAGCGGATAACCCGCACGCTTTGTCCGTATTTTTCGCCGAACAGGGCTATGGCGCCCATTTCTTGCGCTTCAGCCATGGGAATACTGCGTAATTCGACTGAAGGGCTGTTCTTACGGATAAGTTCATTGACCATTTTTTCTACTGCCGCCGTTTCCTCGTTAGTCAATTTTTGGAAATGCGAGAAATCGAAACGCAGGTGGTTGGCATTCACTAATGAGCCTTTTTGCTCTACGTGATTACCCAAGACCTTACGGAGAGCGTAGTGCAGGAGGTGGGTGGCGCTGTGGTTACAGGCGGTGGCTATGCGTTTCTGCTCGTCAACCTGTGCAATGAATACGGCATCAGGATTTTCGGGTAGTTTATCTACTATGTGAAGAAAGAGATTATTTTCCTTGATGGTGTTGCGTACATTAAGAACAACGTTTCCGACCTCGTCGTATAACCTGCCTTCGTCGCCTGCCTGTCCGCCGCTTTCGGCATAGAAAGGCGTTCGGTCAAGCACTAATTGTATAATGTCTTTATTTTTTTCTTTGACATGGCGGTAGCGCGCTATTCGAGCCTCACAGCGGGTAGTATCGTAGCCTACAAATTCCGTTTGTTCTATGGAACGTATTTCCACCCAGTCGCCTTCTTCTTTCGCTGCGGCGTTGCGGCTGCGGTTTTTTTGGGCTTCCAATTCTTTTTCGAAGCCTTTGAGGTCAACCGTAAATCCTTTTTCACGGGCGATAAGTTCGGTGAGGTCTATAGGAAAACCGAAAGTGTCGTAAAGTTGGAAAGCGGTAACGCCGTTAATTTCCTGTTGCCCGTCATCTTTCTTTATAATGCTGTCGAGCAGTTGAATACCCTTATCGAGAGTGCGCAGGAAGGCGCTTTCTTCTTCGGCAATTACTTTGGTGATGAGCGTTTGTTGGGATTGCAGTTCGGGAAAGGCTTCGCCCATTTGCGCTACGAGAGTAGGCACTAATTGGCAGATGAAAGGCTCATGGAAGTTCAGGAAGGTGTATCCGTAGCGCACGGCGCGGCGGAGAATGCGGCGGATTACGTAGCCTGCCTTTACATTCGAGGGCAGTTGGCCGTCGGCAATAGAGAAACAGATAGCGCGCAGGTGGTCGGCTATCACACGCATGGCCACGTCGGCTTCTTTGTTTTCGCCGTATTGACGTTGACAAAGAGAGGCTATTTTTCCGATGAGCGGTTGGAATACATCGGTGTCGTAATTGCTTTGTTTACCTTGCAAGGCCATGCAAAGGCGTTCAAAGCCCATGCCTGTGTCCACGTGCTTTTGCGGTAAGGCTTCGAGACTTCCGTCTGATTTACGGTTAAATTGAATGAACACCAAATTCCATATTTCCACTACTTGCGGGTGGTCGGCATTCACTAAGCGGGCGCCGTCTATTTCTTTCCGTTCATCATCATTACGTAAGTCAATGTGCAGTTCGCTGCAGGGGCCGCAAGGACCGGCGGCGCCCATTTCCCAAAAATTGTCTTTGCGTTTACCAAGCAAAATGCGTTCTTTGGGCAGGTATTGCTCCCAATAGCTGAAGGCCTCGGCGTCTGCTGCCAATCCTTCCTCTTCACAGCCTTCAAAAATAGTGGCGTAAAGCCTCCCTTTATCAATATTATACACCTCGGTAAGCAGTTCCCAAGCCCAGTCTATAGCTTCTTTTTTAAAATAATCGCCAAAGCTCCAGTTGCCCAGCATTTCAAACATGGTATGATGATAAGTGTCGTGTCCCACTTCTTCCAAATCGTTGTGTTTACCGCTTACGCGCAAGCACTTTTGTGTGTCGGCCACTCTTTTAAACTCAATAGGGGTATTGCCTAAGAACCAGTCTTTGAACTGGTTCATTCCTGCATTGGTGAAGAGCAGGGTAGGGTCATTTTTAATCACCATAGGGGCTGAAGGCACAATAATGTGGCCTTTTTGCTTGAAAAAATCCAAGAATACTTGCCGTATTTCTTTTGATGTCATTGCCATAAAAATCGGTTGCATGTTAAAAAAAACAATAAAATCGTACAAAATTAGTGTTTTTATTTGGTTTTTCACTAAAAAATATCTAACTTTGTGCGTTTTAAGGACTTTAAATATCAGGAAATGGCTAAATTTAAGTATAGATTTAATCCGGAAACACTATCTTTTGAGGTACACAAAATTAGTATAGGGAAACGGCTGAAACGGTTTACTGGCCTTTTTATAGCGAGTGTGGTAGTTGCCGCAGGCTGCTATTCATTATATGCCTATTATTTTGATACGCCAAAACTTTTATCCCTGCGGCGAGCTAATGCCGAGTTGGCCTTAGAGCTTGAATTATTGAAGAAACATATAGCTTATGCCGATAAAACGCTGTCGCAGTTACAGTTGAGAGACAATAATGTTTACCGTCCTATCTTTGGTTTGTCGGAAATTCCAATGACTGTACGTAATGCGGGTTTTGGAGGCGTTGACCGTTATGCCACCAAATATGGGAAATCAATTTATGCTAATTTATTAACTGAATGTGCTTTACAGTTAGATCATTTACAGCGAAGGGTCTATATTCAGACCATGTCCTTTGATACTGTTGCTCAAAATGCTTTGTTGATAGAACAAATGGTGGATTGTGTGCCGGCCATTCAGCCTATAGCTGCCCTGCCGCTCCATATCAGTTCATTTTTTGGAGTGAGGACAGATCCTATGGACGGAGATCTTCGTTTCCATCGTGGACTTGATTTCAGAGGAAAGATAGGAGATAAAGTATTTGTTACCGGCAACGGCAAAGTGATTGCAGCGGACTTTTCATTTTCAAAAACCGGCTACGGAAATTGTGTAGTAGTAGATCATGGTTTTGGCTACAAGACCCGCTATGCCCACTTGCATACGATATTGGTGCGCCATGGCCAGCAAGTACAGCGCGGCCAGCAAATCGGCACCGTAGGAAATACCGGCCGATCAAAAGCGCCTCATCTTCATTATGAAGTATTACTCCGTGATGAGCATGTTAATCCGATTAATTTCTTCACTAATGATATAGAATCAGAAGATTTGATGAGCATTATGCACATTAATATCAAGGATATCAAAGGAGAATTTGATTAAGCCCTGTGCACTATGAAACATCGTTACCGTTATCACCATGAGCATCTTGTTTTTGTAAAAGAAGGAAGAGGGTTTCGAAAAATTATTTGGAATGCTTTTATTTATTTGTCGGCCATAGCTTTTATGGCCGTGGCTTATTATATCGTTTATTCCGTGTTTTTCGACACCGTAGAAGAACGTGCACAAAAACGCGAGAATGCTTTATTGTCGGAAGAAATACCTGCCTTGACTGAAAAAAAGATACGGATAGAAGAGGTTATTAATCAGTTGCAGGGCCGTGATAAAGAAATCTACAGGACGATTTTTCGTGCTGATGCCGTGCCCATACATATGGTGGCCGAAAATGAATACGAGAGTTATTCCAATATGGAAAATGCTGTTTTGGCTGAACATACTACGAAAGTAATGCGTGATTTGAATTCCCGCGCAGCAACAATTACGCAATTAATGAATCGTATTACAATAAACACCACGTCAATGGAGAAGGATAGTCTGCTGGCCATACCCTTGCTCCAGCCTATAAAAAACGAAGGACTGACGCAGGTAGGAGCTTCTATTGGCATGAGGATTCACCCTTTTTACAAGTTGTTAAAACAACATACCGGTATTGATTTTATTGCCGGTATGGGAACCGACGTATATGCTACTGCCGTGGGCAGTGTGTCCTCAGTAGAACGTTCGTTTCGGGGAACAGGCAACAGAGTGGAAATTGACCATGGAAACGGTTATCTTACTACTTATTCACACCTTAGTGATTTGTTGGTACAGAAAGGCCAAACTGTGGAACGCGGACAGATCATTGCCCGCGTGGGCACTACAGGTATGTCAATGTACCCGCATCTGCATTATGAGGTAATAAAAAATGGCATATACATGGACCCTTTGAATTATTTTTTCATCGGGTTACTGCCTGAAGATTACGACCTGCTTTGCCAATTTTCTATCTCCAGCGGACAATCCTTAGACTAAGTTAAATGTTCAAAGTTCAAATAGTAAATAAATCTGAAAATCTGTATAATATGCCTTACAAAGAAACTAAAATAGAAAAAATGTTCTACTCCATAGGCGAAGTAGCCGATATGTTTGGAGAGGATACCTCGTTGATTCGTTTTTGGTCTAACAAATTCAAGGACATTATCAAACCGCAGAGAAATAAGAAGGGAAACCGTATGTTTACCACTGAAGATATTGCGAATTTCCGCATTATCCATCAATTGGTGCGGGAAAAAGGAATGACCCTCGACGGCGCTCATAAACGAATGAAAGACAATCGCGCAGGCGAAGACCGCACTGCCGAAGTACGCGAAAGTTTAGAGCGCGTCAAAGAAGAACTCTTAGCCATTAAAGAACTGATTTAAAAACCTTGAACTTTGAACTTATAGCTATGCTCGCCAAAGACATCGCCCTCATCATAGAAGAATTAGCGCCCCTGAAATATCAGGAAGACTACGATAATGCCGGTTTTTGTGTCGGTCTTCCTTCTTCGGAAATAAAAGGAGTACTGCTTTGTGTAGATGTTACGGAAGAAATTATTGACGAGGCTATAGGGTTAGGCGTAAATATGATTATTTCACACCACCCTGTGATTTTCAGCGGTTTGAAACATATTACAGGTAATAATTATGTAGAACGAATCGTGGCAAAGGCGCTGAAAAACGACATAGTGCTTTATGCCGCGCATACCAATCTCGATAATGCCTGCTATGGAGTAAATCGGACTATTGCACAACAACTAAACTTGCAAGATATTCAGCCGCTTGCCCCATTGAACACCGAGCCGCAGGCAGGAGCCGGAGCAATAGGAAATTTGTCGGAGGCTATGTCGGTAAATCGGTGGTTAACTTTCCTAAAACAACATTTTTCTGTTCCCTGCCTTCGGCATACTCGGCCGTCAAAATCGGAAGTGCAACGAATAGCCCTTTGCGGAGGTAGCGGCGCCTTCCTGATGGACGCAGCTGTGGCCGCAGGAGCTGACTGCTTTATCAGTGCCGATTTTAAGTACCACGATTTTTTTGATGCCGATGGACGTTTATTGCTCGTAGATGCCGGACATTATGAAACGGAAAAATGTGTTTTAGACATCTTTTTTGACGTACTTACGAAAAAAATACCTAATTTTGCAATCCAAATTACCGGAAAAATATCTAATCCGATAATTTACTGTTAATTAATATTGAACTTTGAATTTTTAATTATTATAATATTATGGCGAAGACAGCGACTACTACTGAAAAAACTAAAGAAAAACTTAGCCCAAAGCCTGAGACGGCTCCTAAAAAATCGGTAACTGATACGGATATTTCCATGGAGTCGAAATTGAAACTTTTATATAAACTTCAACAAACTGATTCTAAGATAGATGAAATTAGATTGTTGCGCGGTGAACTTCCCTTGGAAGTGCGTGATTTGGAAGACCATGTGCAAGGACTGAAAACACGGGTAACGAATTTTCAGGCCGAAATTAAGGAGTTGGAGGCGGCTATCAGTAAGAAAAAAGTGGAAATCGAAAACTCTAAGGCCTTAGTGAAGAAATATGAAAGTCAGCAAAATAATGTAAAAAATAACCGAGAGTATGATTCTATTACTAAAGAAATTGAATATCAGAATTTGGAAATAGAATTGGCCGAAAAAAGGATTAAGGAACATAACGCCGATATTAAAGAACGTAAAGTTCAATTGGAAAATGCCAAAACTTTGCTGGCAGAGCGTACACAGGATTTGGCTGTCAAGAAGAAAGAGCTGGACGAAATTATAGCAGAAACTTCCAAAGAAGAGAAAGAGTTATTGGTCGAATCAACAGCCATTGCGGAACAGTTGGAAGAGCGTTTGGTTAGGGCTTATCAGCGCGTACGCGGCAATGCCCGCAATGGTTTGGCAGTGGTTACCGTGAAGCGTGATGCCTGCGGCGGTTGTTTCAATAAGATTCCGCCCCAACGCCAGTTGGATATTTGTTTAAGTAAGAAAATTATTGTTTGCGAATACTGCGGCCGTATCTTAGTTGATGAGGGTTTGGTGGGCGATATGAAAGAAAAAGAATAATGAAACTTTATACTTATTGTTGTACTGCGGTGTTGTTGTTTTGTTTAAATGTACAACCGATTGCAGCACAAACTTTATTACCGACAACTGCCGACACAGTAACCGTAGTAGCTGTTGGTGATATCATGATGGGCACTATTTACCCCAACAGACAATATCTGCCGCCTAACGAAGATTGTTCCGGACAACTGCAGCCGGTGTCGCACATTCTGCGCAGCGGCGATATTACCTTCGGCAACCTCGAAGGGGTACTGATTGATTCGAATGAAACAGCAAAACAATGTAAGAATAGCCAATATTGCTATACTTTCGGTATGCCGACTAAGTTTGTACATTGCCTTACCGATGCGGGTTTCAATCTCTTGAGTTTGGCCAATAACCATGTCAACGACTTTGGGGAGCGCGGCCGCAATACTACTATGGAAACCCTGAAGAAAGCAGGTATTCGTTTTGCAGGATTAGAGGCTTCCTGCCCTGTCGATACATTTACCATTAAAGGCGTAAAATACGGTTTCACTGCCTTTGCGCCTAATAATGGAACGATGAATTTGCGTGATATAGCTGCCGCCGAAGCAGTAGTACGCCAATTGGCCGCTCAATGTCAGGTGGTGATTGTGTCGTTTCACGGTGGAGCCGAAGGCAGCAGTGCACAGCATGTAACGCGGAAAACCGAGATGTATATAGGCGAAAACCGCGGCAATGTATATGAATTTGCCCATCGTATGATTGATGCCGGCGCCGACATATTGCTCGGACATGGCCCTCACGTAACCCGCGCTATTGAAGTGTATAAAAACCGTTTCATTGCTTACAGCATGGGGAATTTCTGTACTTACGAGAGGGTAAATGTGAATGGCGTCAACGGCTTGGCCCCTATCTTTAAAATATATATTGACACTGAAGGCAAATTCTTAAAAGGTGAAATTATTTCCACCTATCAGGAAAAACACCAACCGCCAAGAGTTGATGAGCAACAACGTGTCTTGCAGGTTATCCGCAACCTCACTAAAACTGACTTCCCCGAAATGTCCTCTGTCATTAATATTGACGATAAGGGAGTGGTTACGATGAAGGATTAAAATTTTGTTTTTAACAATTTTTCCCTATCGTTTTTGCTATCAATCAATCACCCCGCTGCCCAGCAGCTCCTCGCCCTCGTACCAGGCGGCGAATTGGCCGGCGGCTACGCCGCGCTGCGGCTCTGCAAATACAATGTATAGGCCTTCTTCCTTGCAGTGCAGCCTTGCTTTTTGCAGCGGCTGGCGGTGGCGAATGCGAACTAAGTAGTCGCGCTCTTCGCCCGCCTTCATGCGAAGCTGCGGCTGTACCCAATGAATTTCGTTACGGCCAATAAATAAGCCCTTGCGGAACAGTCCGAGGTGCTGTTGGCTTTCGCCTACATATACGGTATTGGTTTGAATGTCGGTGGCAATGACAAAGAGTGGCTGCACGTGTCCGCCTACGTTTAATCCGTGCCGCTGCCCGATGGTGTAAAAATGCGCGCCCTGATGAACGCCGACTTTTTTCCCGCTTTCAGGCGTATAGCAGTACGGTGCACAAAGTGCTTTAAGTTCATTTGCAGTTGTCAGATTATCGTAAAATGACGAAAAAATTTCCACAATACCGCCTTCTTTGGCGGCTAATTTCTGTTGCAGGAATACAGGCAAATCTACCTTCCCGACAAAGCAGATACCCTGCGAATCTTTCTTGTCGGCGCTGGGCAATCCGACTTCGGCGGCTATCCTGCGTACTTCCGACTTATGCAGATGCCCGATAGGAAACAGCGCTTTCGCCAGTTGCTCCTGCGATAATTGGCAAAGAAAATAAGATTGGTCTTTATTCGGGTCGCTTCCCGCCAACAACTGGAATTGAGAATTGATTGCTTCGTGCCTCGCAATGACTGTTGAGAATTGAGAATTATTGTCAACTGTTATTGCGGGTTGCTTCGTACCTCGCAATGACGGCGAAGCAATCAATTGTTCATTGTTCACTATTCGTGCATAATGGCCCGTTGCTACCTTATCTGCGCCTAATTCCATAGCGGCTTTGAGGAAGGCCTCGAATTTTATTTCGCGGTTGCACAGCACATCGGGGTTAGGCGTGCGGCCCTTTTCGTACTCGGCGAAGAGATAATCAACCACCTTTTGGCTATACTCGGCGCTCAGGTCTATGAAATGAAAGGGAATATCCAACTTCTTGGCCACCAACTGAGCTATCGCTAAGTCGTCTTTCCATGGGCAATCGCCGTAGAGCGTACCGGTAGTGTCGTGCCAGTTCTGCATGAACATAGCAACAACTTCGTGCCCCTGTTGTTTGAGCAAGAGCGCGGCCACGCTGGAATCAACTCCTCCCGAAAGTCCTACTACTATCTTCATAAGGTTCAATTAAAAAAGGGCAAGCTACTTATATCGCACCGCTACAACCACTTACCCTTGCTGCCTTCCGGCCCTGGGGGAGTTCAGCAGGAGCTGGTCGTATAAGACTTACCCGAGCGCAAAGATAGGAATAATAATTGAGAATTGAGAGTTGAGAATTGAAAATTAGATTATAAATATGCAATTATAAGAAAATAAGATAGTTAAAAATGATTAAGCATTAAAATATTCAACTTTCAACTTTCAACTTTCCAACTTTCAACTTTCAACTTTTCAACTTTCAACTTTAAATACTTATCTTTGTAATTTAAACTTAAAATATTATGAAATCACCATTATTACGTCACGCTGCCACTTATGGCCTTTATGTAGGTTTGGCGCTTATAGTTATGACTTTGTTAGACTATTTATTGGGCTATTATGGCCAAAACAGGGTCTTTGGTCTTATAAACTATTTGATAATGATTATCGGTATCGTTTGGGCTACCATTCAATACCGCGATAATGAAAAAGACGGATTTATCAGTTACGGCGATTCCGTGGGTTATGGAGTCTTGTTGTCGCTTTTTTTTGCTATTATCACTGTGGTATTTTCGCTGATATTCGTTAATTTTATCAGTCCGGATTATATGGAACACGTGATGAATATTACGCGTGATAAACTTTATGAAGCAGGTCGCTTGACGGAAGACCAAATTGAAATGTCTATTACCATGATGGAGAATATGCGTTGGTTATCGCTTATATTAGGCGTATTTTTGATAGTATTGATAGGTCTTGTTATATCCTTGATTGCAAGCATCTTCATCAAACGCAACAAACCGATGTTTCATGAAGGGTAAAAAAAGATGAAGATAGATGAAAATAGATGAAGAATAGAAGCATCAACCTTCATCAAAATAACCAATCATAACTCATAACTCATAAATGTTTAACCTCTCCATAATCGTCCCTCTCTATAACGAAGAGGAGTCCTTGTCGGAACTTACTGCTTGGGTAGAGCGGGTGATGAACGAAAAAGGCTACTCTTTTGAGCTGTTGTTTGTTGACGATGGCAGCCGCGATGGCTCTTGGGAGGTAATTCAGCAATTAGCTGCAACAAAGCCTTTTATTCGCGGCATTCGTTTTCGGCGCAACTACGGAAAGTCGGCTGCGCTCTTTTGCGGCTTCGATGCGGCCAAGGGCGAGGTGGTAGTAACTATGGACGCCGATTTGCAGGATAGTCCTGAGGAAATTCCCGAACTGTATAGAATGATTACCGAAGAAGGCTACGACTTAGTGTCGGGCTGGAAAAAGAAACGCTACGATTCGACCTTTGCCAAGAATATACCTTCTAAATTATATAATTGGACTGCCCGCCGCATATCGGGCATTAAGCTGCATGATTTTAATTGCGGGCTGAAAGCCTATAAGCGCAAGGTAGTGAAAAGTATAGAGGTTTACGGCGAAATGCACCGCTACATTCCTGTCTTAGCGAAGCAGGCAGGCTTTAATAAAATAGGGGAGAAGGCAGTGCAGCATCAGGCGCGCAAATATGGTGTATCGAAATTCGGTGTTTCCCGTTTTGTGAACGGCTATCTGGATTTGTTAACGGTGATGTTTGTAGGGAAATTCGGTAAACGCCCCATGCATGTCTTTGGCTTATTAGGCTCGCTGATGTTTCTGGCAGGCTTTGTGCTTACGGTTTGGGTTATTGCGGAAAAATTGCATGCCCAATCACAGGGTTTATATTATCGGCCTGTAACCGACCAGCCTTTATTCTACTTGGCCCTAGTTACCTTGATTATCGGCGTACAATTGTTTTTAGCCGGCTTCCTCGGCGAATTGGTCTCGCGCAACAGCAGCGAGCGAAATAAGTATTTAATTGACGAGAGGGTTGGTGGTTAATTACGACTTGTATTTGGCCGTTAGGCGTCAGCGAAGGACATGTGTGCAGGCATTGATGAAAAATAAGGTTGAAAGAGATGTGTAATTTGACAGATTAGAGAAAAATTTTTGAAAAGAAATAGAATTTATGGTTAAAACAAATTGGCTAATAAATACTGTGATGGTAGGATTAATACCTTTTATTGTTAGACTCTTCGTGTTTTTGTTTTATAAAGGGAGTACTGTTTATTTTCTTTTTAATGAGATAGATTTCATTTTGTTTGGGCTAGTTTTAAATTTATCGAATATCAACGAATTAGAAGACAAGAAAAAATTAGGAGAAAAATGGGAAAAAGAAAAAAAAGGGGTTTCATTGTATTTTATTATTATTTTTTCCACGTTTTTAATGCTTGCTTATTTGTATGAAATCGGAGCAATAGAACAATTTAACAAAATATTATTTAAAATATTCGCTATTACTATCAGTTTGGTGGCATTCTTAAATAGTTACTCAATATTTAATCGAATAAATAATATAGCAAATGGGCAAAATTGATACATTTATCATAGTAATTTCTTCTATCACAATAATAGTTGGAATGACTTCGTCAATTAGAACACTTATTGGTACAAGGAAAAAAATATATATTTTAAAAGATAAAATGGAAATATATCATACAGTACCCAACTATATAGCAATAAAAATTAGAAATCTTCCACGCATTGCGGCAACAATAATGTTGTTAGTATTACCTGGATTTTTTAGTGCTAGTTTAAAAAGTATGACTATAGATAGATCTAATGATAAACCTAAAGTTACGTCCAAAAATATTCTTATGGATATATCTAAAGATAAGCCTATAGTTATGGCTGAAGATATGCCTTTGACTATGCCTAAAGTTTTACCTATAAGAGGAAAAGAAGCTATTGGATTAATATATGATGATGCAAGAGCTTATTATAATTTGGGAATTATGTTTTATAGTAAAGGGAATTATGATAAAGCAATTGAGCGTTATAAAAAAGCCATTGAATTGAACCCTAAAGATGTAAGAGTTTATTATGATATGGGAAATGCATATCTACAAAAAGGCAATTATGATAAAGGGATTGAGTGTTACGAAGAAGCCATTAAATTAGACTCTGATTTAGCAGAAATTTATTATAATATGGGAAATTTGTATCAGAAAAAAGGCGATTATAATTTAGCAACTAATTCTTATAAAAGAGCCATTGAATTAAATCCTGATTATCTGGAGGCTTATTATAATATGGGAAATCTATATCAGAAAAAAGGCGATTATGGTATAGCCATTGAATATTACGAAAAAGCCATTGATCTAAGCCCTAATTTAGCAGAAACATACAATAATATGGGACTTGCATATCAATATTTAGGCCAACAAGACAAAGCAATTAACTGTTTTCAAAGAGCAAGTATGAATAGGCATAATGTTAGTTTTACAGAATTTACAAGCAATACAAAAATAAGGTAGAAATAAATTGATAAGGTAAAATGCCGAGCACCTAACGAGCGAGGTTCCACACAAGCGAAGGTGTATGCCCACAGAAACTTTGTGCAAATTTGCAATTGCATCGCCCGCCCGAACCTTTGTAAGAAATACTTTTGTAATGTATAAATGAAATTTTATGGCAAAAGTGAAAATATTTCATATGCGTTTTTTAAAACAAGTGTCAAACTCAAAAGGCTGAAAGCCTTAGTATATCCCAGCCCAATGGCAACGCCTTGGGCTAATAATACGCAAAAACCAATGTGCGCCTTGAAAAGGCAGCATATTATTTTGTAATTTTGCACCAAAATAATAAAATTAAGGAATTGTATGCCTACATTGGCGGAATAATAAAGGCAAACGAAGCGCGAATTGGTTTGTGTGCATCATTAGCCCAAGGCGTTGCCATTGGGCTGGGGTATATAAGGCTTTCAGCCTTTATTCCCTCGTTCAATTTTTCTTTGGGACACCCAAAACGGTGTTGTAAAAACTGCAAGATATTGATTTAAAGATGATTGAAAGAAAACACATTGAGAAAGTGTTGAAGTCAGGATTGGGATTTGAATTTTATTTCCCGAATATCCCTACTCATCTCTCTGCGGGAACCCATATTCTTCGGTAATGATAAGGCTTTTTCGGCTGGTGGTGTAGGCGCCGAAAATGCCTAAGGCGCCGCCTTGAATATTGCCCTGAACATTGGCCGGAGGCCCTGCAAATAAAGGATTATTGCCCCTTACCTCCGATTTGGCCGCCTGTAAATAGTTGAAATAAGCCCGATCAAGCATATTTAATTCCACCGTGAGCGTATCTCCCTCATATAGATTGAAATAATTGTCATAATAATTATCACTATTCCAATACAGCGCATAATTAGCTATAACATATTCAGTAATTAAGGGAAAACGGATATATCGGCCATCGGCTGCACTCTCATCAAAGTCGTTCAAAAAATACCGCCGCAATTTATTGCTGTATTGTTCCGAATTGATATAAAGATGCGCTCCGAAAAGATTGGGAAAGTTTGCTATATCCTGAAAATTCACATAAATAGCCCAAACAGGCAGGCCATCATGATAGCGGAATATGCGCAGGGTAATGGAATCAAGTTCGTGCATGGGCGGCATAGTGGCAGATGCAGTATAACGTTGAAGGTTTCCGTTACTATCCTTATCAACGTAGGCTTCTAACACATAAGTTTTCCCCGGCTCTCCGAAAAAATCCGATCCGGTATAATATCTTCCATGTCCCAGGGCATAAAGCGGCTCGCCGTTTATGCTTACCGTAGCATCATCATAAGTTTTTGGCGTTTCGCTGCCAAAATAGCCTGTTGTCTGTGAAATGGTAACAAGATGCCAGGTTGTATCGGTAGTAATACAACCGGTAATCACCAATTGCGGAGCGGCGTTATCGGTGCTAATATACATTCGCTCCCTGCAGCCGCAGAGGGCAACTAAAAGCAGTAGGCATATTAGAACGTGCTTCATGTTTAAATTAAGATATTGTGCATTATTCATTGAAAACTTATGATGTATGTCAGGGAAGGTACAAAGCTAAAAAGATAAGTCATTTCGGCATATTGGCTATCATCAAAATCGGTTTTAAAACTAATAGTCCATGGATTTTTACGGCCATAGAGGTTATATACGGAAACATTGAGGCTGTGCTTCCAGCGTTTGCCGGGGTATTGCTTGCCTAAGGCTATATCCAAAGAGGCATCTAAACGGTGATAATCGGGCATGCGGTAGCTATTGCGCGCCGAATATACCGGAATATAATCATCGCCAAAGGCATAACGCGCTTCGGGGAAAGTTACCGGCTGACCGGTAAGGTACACCCAGTTCAGCGAAGCCGTTAAGCGCGATGAGAAAGGATAGGACAGCACAAGGTTGATATTATGCGGTCGGTCGAAAGGCGAAGAATAGGGCGCGCCTTTATTAATGGCAGGAACAGTGCGAAAAGCCCGCGACCATGTGTAGCTCAGCCAGCCGGTAAGTTTGCCTTCGTTTTTCCGCACCATCAGTTCCATGCCGTAATTTTCACCTGTTCCGGCACGGATTTCCGATTCCGCAATATTATTTCCTATTATCTTAGCGTGGTCTTTAAAATCAATAACATTACTTAGTTGCTTGTAATAGATTTCCACAGAAGTTTCGAGCAGGTTATCCATAAAATTGGCAAAGGCGCCTATGACATACTGGTTGGCAACCGACGGCTTTATGGTAAGGTTGGAAGGAATCCACACATCTAAAGGCGAACCGGCGGTTGACATCGAGAGCAGGTGCACAAACTGCATCGTGCGCGAATAAGAGGCTTTCAGCGAAAAACCATCGTTAAAAGCATAAGTCAAGCCCAGTCGGGGCTCTACGCCCCAGGTATGGTGATAAAATCGTCCTGATGCCATGCTAAGCGTATCGGTTACCTCATAATTTTCATTTACAGCATATTCATTGGTAGGGCCAAGATTATCAAAGCGCGTCAGGCGCAGGCCGTATTTCAAGGTAATTTTTTTGAAAAATTGATGCTGATGGGTAATATACAGGGCATTTTCCCAAGCGTATTTTCTATCCATGCTCATCGTGTAGCTTTCTTCGTCAACAACAGCCTCGCCGCCGCCGGGAGTAAACCATTTATAGTCGGAATTCCAGCCGAAACGCAGGCTATTTTCCCCATAGCGGAAGCTAAGGTCTGCCCTGCCGCCCAAGCTATAGATGTGCGAATTCCACTCGCCGATAAAAGCGTCCATGGTAGCTGCCATTCGGTAGTTATAGCCGCTTCCCAGCAGTTCCGTCTGTATGCTCCAGTTGTCATTAATAAAGTATTTCCAACGCAAGGTGCCTGTCATATTGCCAAAAACCATAGCCATATCGGAATTTCCGAACTTATCGCGGCCATGATAAGCGGTAAACGACAACTGATTTTGCCGATTGATGCGCCAATGCAGCTTGGCATTCAGGTCGTAAAAATAAAGAATGGCATCACGCGCACCCTCGTCAGGCAGAAGGGGAAAAAAAATGTCGGCATAAGTACGCCGAGCAGCCAGCAGCAAATTAGCATTATCTAAAACAGGCCCTTCTAAGGTCAATCTACTTGAAATAAGGCCAATGCCTGCATTAAACCCCCATTGGTCTCGACCTGTTTTTCCCTGTATGTCTAATAATGAAGAGAGGCGGCCACCATACGAAGCAGGGATATCACCTTTATACAAAGTAATATCTTCAATCGCTTCATTGTTAAATACCGAAAAGAAGCCCATGAGATGCGAGGCGTTATAGACCAATGCATTATCAAAGAGAATCAGGTTTTGGTCGGGACTGCCGCCCCTAACGCTATAGCCCGAAGAACCCTCGCTGGCAGCCACTACGCCCGGCAGCAATTGAATGGCTTTAATCACGTCCACCTCCCCAAAAAGCGCAGGAATAAGCTTGATTTGTTGAATAGCCAACCTTTCCATACTCATTTCGGGGCGGACAACATTGCTGTTAGGCCGCTCGGTCGATATTACCACCGTAGTCAGCACGGTGGAAGTATCGGTTGTCGGACTATTATGCTGTTGTCCGTACGCCTGCTGATGCGAAATTGTAGAAAGCAAGCATAGCAGTAGGTAAAGCGCGGGTGTTTTCATGAGACTTAAAAAAAAAGCCCCTTTTGTCGGGGCTCTTCTTTCAATCAAATAAGAAAATTGTCTTACTTAACCATTGCGGTTAATTCCGCACCGGGTTTGAAGCGAACCACTTTCTTAGCGGCAATCTTAATTGTTGCACCTGTACGAGGGTTACGGCCTGTACGAGCGCTACGTTTAGTTACAGAGAAAGAACCGAAACCTACTAATGCAAGACGGTCGCCTTTCTTTAAAGCGCCTGCTGTTACACCAATAAAAGCGTCGATAGCTTTCTTCGCATCAACTTTAGTCAAACCAGCTTTAGCTGCAACTGCATCAATTAATTGAGCTTTGTTCATAATTTTAAAATTTAAAGGTTAATGAATTTGTTTCGTTATTATAATTATTTGTTTCGTGATGCAAATATAAGTGTTTATTAGTTGTTTCCAAACTTTTTTTGAGAAAATTTTTCAAAATTTAACATGAAAAATCAGCTAAAAGCGTTTTTAAATCTGATTTTTTTTGCTCTCCTGACCGCATATCTTTGAATGACAGAGTATTATCATTTAGCTCTTCTTCTCCTATAATTACCACATAAGGTATGGCTTTTTTGTCGGCATACTCCATTTGTTTCTTCATTTTGGCAATTTCCGGGTATATTTCAGCCGAAATACCGATTGCTCTTAACTCTTTTAAACATTCTAAGGCTTTTATTGATTCTTTCTGCCCTAAATTAAGGAAAAGTACCTTGGTATGCTCCATAGCGGCTTCAGGAAATCTATCTAAGGCGTTGATTACATCATAAATACGGTCGGCGCCGAAAGAAATGCCTACCCCCGAAACATTTTTGAGGCCAAAAACGCCTGTAAGGTCATCATAACGTCCTCCTCCACAGATACTTCCTATGGAAATTTCATTAGATTTTACTTCAAAAATAGCGCCTGTATAGTAGTTCAGGCCGCGCGCCAAGGACAAATCCAGCTCCACCTTTTGTCCTAATTTCAAAATTTCCAAATAATTGAAAATAGTACGAAGTTCTTCTATACCCTGTAATGCCGTTGTAGAAGCGGATAAAATAGCCGACAAGCGCGTTAATTGCTCTTCATTGGCGCCGCTCAGGGTCAAAATCGGCAATAACTGTTGCACAGCGGTTTCAGTAATACCTTTATTTAATAGCTCATTCAATACGGCTTCCTGCCCTATCTTATCTATTTTATCAATGGCTACGGTTATATCTGTTAAACGGTCGGCAGCGCCCATTATTTCGGCTATGCCGCTTAATATTTTCCGATTATTAATTTTTACCGTTACGGGAATATTTAACTGCGTAAATACCGCATCTACAATTTGCACTAATTCTACCTCATACAAAAGCGAATGGCTGCCGATTACGTCAACGTCGCACTGGTAAAACTCGCGGTAACGGCCTTTCTGCGGACGGTCGGCACGCCAAACGGGCTGTATTTGGTAACGTTTGAAAGGGAATACAATATCCTGCTGATGCTGTACCACAAAGCGGGCAAAGGGCACGGTAAGGTCGTAGCGCAGGCCTTTCTCGCAAACCTTCGCCGACAAGAGAGTGTTATTAGCCAAGTCCGAAGGGTCAACACCTGCAAAAGCGTTACCCGAATTTAATATTCTGTACAACAATTTATCGCCCTCTTCGCCATATTTACCAAGCAAGGTAGAGAGGTTTTCCATGGCGGGAGTTTCTATGGGAACATAGCCGTATTGTTTGAAAACAGTACGGATAGTGTCGAAAATATAATTACGCCGCAGCATTTCCCGCGGCAAAAAATCACGTGTTCCCGAAGGTATAGCAGTTCTTTGAGCCATTTATCTGAATAGATGTAAGTATCCTGAATATTGTTTAGTGTTATAGGGAATATCGTCCCAGCCCTGTCCGGAAATCACGTAATAATACACGCCTTCCGACACATCGGCGCCTGTGTTCATCATACGGCCGTTCCAGCCTTCCCATGCATCGTAACGCCCCTCATAGCGATAGACCATACCACCGGAACGGTTGTAAATATATACATAAATATATTTCATTGATATCGGTTCTTCTCCTTTCACAAAGGTGAAAATATTATTTACGGTTTTCCCGGGCGTAAAGGCATTAGGTATTGATTTCGGGTCCAAGGACGAAGGTTCAACAGTAATATATTCTACGGAAGCGGAATCCACGCAAACATTGTTGCGCACTGTAAGCCGCACCAAATAAGATCCTGGTGTATAACCTATATATTTATCTCCGTTTGTCAGCGTACCTACATATTGTTCTCCGATAGAAGGATTACTCGGAATTATAGCGTTGCTATTAGTTGAACTCTCCGACCACAGCAGCGTTCTATCGGCACTACTCTGCTGTGCATTGGCAAAACCTTTCCATTGGTAATGATTAGCATTAGCACTCTTGTCGTGTTTAAAATGCAGTTGGTACAAAGCTTCTCCGTGAGGCAGCCCTTCAGTATCCCGCCAAGTATTATCCACATACGCTTCTATGGTCGGATTAGCCATGACCGATATGGCATTAATGGTATTGGGCATGGTGTAGGTAGCGCTTTTACCGAAAACATCTGTTACTACCAAACGGAAACGGAAAGGCGATTCACACAAAGGCGGCGGATTATCAATAAAAGCAAATAAAGAAAGGTTGGTGCGCCATCCAGTAGCGGGGTTCTCTACATTAGGAAAAAAAACATCATCGCTTATTTCCTGTCCTGCTCCATCTATCGGTGCCCATTCTACCGACTGCACCTGATTAAGATAAACTCTGCCTGTGTTCGGCGGAAAATTGTAAATAATATAAGGTTCATAAAGAATATCCGGTGAGGTGTGCATTCTCAAACTCAGCACATCGCACTCTATTTCGTAGCTTATTGAATTAATACTGAAAGTATCGCGAAACACCCAGGCAGTAAAGGTGTCAATAGCAGCCGTTAAATCGTCCAAATCGCGCACAGCCACCTGATAGCCGCCTTCCGTAATATCACTGATAGTAGAAGCAATCACACCGCTTTCCTGATGATACAAATCAAGTGAGGCAGCGTCAATATCCAGTTTTCTCCAAGTAAATTCGGCATTATGTCCATTGGGTTGTGTTGCGGTAAGCGTCATTATTGCATCGTCATAAAACACAAAAACAGAATCAATATTACCCGTAAGGGCGGTAGTAGGCAGCGCATAGTCGCGAGTCGGCGCCGTCAATTGTGCATAAGCCGACAAGGGTGCACATAACAGTAAAATGGTAATAATTTTTCGCATATTTATTTTACGCTGATGATATAATAATTTTTCTTCCCCTTTTGTACCAACAAATATTTTTCGTTAATCAAAAAACTGCAGTCAATCTGCAAATTTGCATCTGTAATTTTTTCCTTATTCAGGCTTACTCCTCCGCCCTGTATCATTTTACGGCATTCGCCTTTCGACGGAAATACCTGTGTAGTTGCACCCAGCAATTCTACCACATTTTGAGGTAAGATAGCAGCCTCAATATCAAAAATCGGCACGCCTTCGAAAACAGCCAAAAAAGTGCGCTCGTCTAAGTTGCGTAAACTATCGGGAGCGGCGTTGCCGAACAGTATTTCGGAGGCTTCTACTGCCTTGTCGTATTCTTTTACGGAATGTACCATGCAAGTTACTTCTTTGGCTAAGCGTTTCTGTAACTCGCGCAAATGAGGCGCTTCGGCGTGTTTGGCAATAAGCGCTTCCACCTCGGTGCGCTCCAGCATAGTAAAAATCTTAATATAGCGTTGTGCGTCCTCATCGCTCACGTTCAGCCAGAACTGGTAAAAAGCATAAGGCGAGGTATAGCGTGGGTCGAGCCAAACGTTGCCCTGCTCGGTTTTGCCGAACTTCCCACCGTCGGCCTTGGTAATGAGCGGACAGGTTAGTGCAAAGGCCTCGCCGCCTGCCTTGCGGCGAATCAACTCCGTTCCTGTGGTAATATTGCCCCACTGGTCGCTGCCGCCCATCTGCAATTTGCAGTTTTTATGCTGATAGAGGAAGAAATAATCATAAGCCTGCACCAACTGGTAGGTAAATTCGGTAAACGACATACCTTCGCGCTCATCGCCCGAAATACGTTTTCGCACCGAATCCTTGCTCATCATATAATTTACGGTGATATGCTTGCCTATATCGCGGACGAAGGCCAGAAAACCATAATCTTTCATCCAATCATAATTATTGACCATTTCGGCGGCATTCGCTTCCTGCGAATCAAAATCAAGAAATTTTTTCAACTGCTGTTTGATACATTCCTGATTATGGCGCAATGTTTTTTCATCTAACAAATTACGTTCTGAAGACTTCCCCGAAGGGTCGCCAATCATGCCGGTAGCGCCGCCTACCAAGGCCAAGGGTTTATGCCCGCACTGCTGAAAATGCTTCAACATCATCACGCTCACCAAATGACCGATATGCAGCGAGTCGGCTGTAGGGTCAATACCCACATAAGCCGCCGTCATTTCTTTCTGCAACTGCTCCTCTGTGTTGGGCATCACATCGTGCACCATTCCCCGCCACCGCAATTCTTCTACAAAGTTTTTCATCATTACCACATATTTAAAAATATGACTTACAAAGGTACGAATTATTATTTATAATTGTAAGAAACTGTATAGTATAGTTATAATTTTCCGAATATCCCCATGTGTGTTTTCTCCGAAATCTTTATTATCAATCCCTACTTCTCCGCGATTTTCGCCCAACTGTCCTTGAGCGTAACCGTGCGGTTGAATACTAAGCGGTCGGGCTTGCTGTCTTTGTCGAGTATAAAGTAACCCAAACGCTCAAGCTGCACATTAATGCCGGTCTGTATATTAGCCAACGCAGGCTCTATGTACGCTTTGGCCAATTGCAGCGATTGCGGATTCAGAAAATCTTTGTAGTCCTTATCTTCCGGAATATTGTCCATTTGGGCTTCAGTAAACAGGCGGTCGAAGAGGCGTACTTCGGCCGGTAGTGCATGGGCTGCCGATACCCAGTGTATAGCGCCTTTTACCTGACGGGAACTTCCCAAGCCACTGCGGGTTTCAGGATCATAAGTACAGTGCAACTCTTTTACATTGCCCAACTCGTCTTTAATCACCTCTTCGCACTTGATGATGTAAGCATACTTCAGGCGCACCTCGTTGCCCGGCGAGAGGCGGAAATATTTCTTCGGCGGATTTTCCATGAAGTCGTCCTGTTCAATATAAATCTCGCGGGAGAAAGGAACCTGACGTTTACCGGCGCTTTCGTCCTCCGGATTATTTACAGCTTCTATCATTTCCACCTTACCTTCCGGATAATTGGTGATAACTACCTTTATCGGATTCAGTACTCCCATATATCGATTGGCGCGTTTATTCAGGTCTTCGCGCACACACCATTCCAGCAAGGAAAGGTCAATCACATTATCGCGCTTAGCTACGCCCACTTTTTCGGCAAAGAGGCGGATGCTTTCGGGCGTGTAGCCGCGCCTGCGTAATCCGCAAATTGTGGGCATGCGCGGGTCGTCCCAGTCGCTTACGAAGCTGTTTTTTACCAACTCCAATAACTTACGTTTGCTCATCACGGTGTAAGTAAGATTGAGGCGGGCAAACTCGTATTGATGAGAGGGGAAAATTTCTAACTGTTCAATAAACCAGTCATACAGCGGACGGTGTACATCAAATTCCAAAGTACAGATAGAGTGCGTAATCTTTTCTATTGAGTCGCATTGCCCATGGGCGTAATCATACATCGGGTAGATGCACCATTGATTGCCGGTGCGGTGATGGTCGGCATGAAGGATACGGTATAAAATAGGGTCGCGCATGAGCATATTCGGGTGCGCCATGTCGATTTTAGCGCGAAGTACCTTATCGCCGTCTTTAAATTCGCCATTTTTCATACCTGCAAATAAAGCTAAATTTTCTTCCACACTACGATTCCGATAAGGACTTTCCGTCCCCGGTCGGGTTACCGTACCGCGCATCAGGCGAATTTCTTCCTGCGCTTGGTCGTCCACATAAGCCAAACCTTTTTTAATGAGCAGCACTGCCCAGTCATACAACTGTTGAAAATAATCGGAGGCATACAATTCCTCAGCCCAGTTGAAGCCTAACCATTGTACATCTTCTTTGATAGCGTCCACATATTCCGTATCTTCCTTTGTGGGGTTAGTATCATCGAAGCGAAGGTTGGTTCTTCCGCCGTATTTTTTGGCTAAGCCGAAGTTGAGGCAAATACTCTTGGCATGTCCAATATGCAGATATCCATTAGGTTCAGGCGGAAAACGGGTAATGATGCTTTTATGTTTGCCCGATGCCAAATCGACTTCAATAATTTCTTCAAGGAAGTTCAACGAGCGCTCGTTGGCCGCCTCGGTAATAGTAGGGGTACTCATGTAGGTAATAATAAATTAACCTGCAAAGATAAAAAAAATGTTGGAGCGCTACAATTTTTTTTTGTAAATAATAAATTATGCTTACATTTGCAGCCCCATTCCGTTCTTTGAGAAAAAATAATCAATCATAAATAATAAATTATAGATTGTAAAGGGGATGCCTTGGTTTTGACAGCAAATTGTATCGGAACGTAAGCATGCCGAGCGTTGTGATGGTGGCTCGCTAATCCCAACACACAAGCCATAATTGGCAACAACAACTATGCACTCGCTGCGTAGAATGCTAAGCGTTCTATGCTTCATTCGGCCGGCCAAGGTTGCCGGTTGGACGAGTATCCCGCTACGCTGTTCGGCTCTTTAATAGCGTAGTATATGGGGTATCATTCTTTAGAGCTGGTTGCGCCGACGCTGCTACAGCGCAATGAGAAAACAGCAGCTAAGAAGCAGGTAGGTTGCTTTTGTCCGGCCTGTTTACGAAAAGCAATCAAAAGATAAGCATGTAGAAAGCATTTGGATGGTTTGTTTGGACGCGGGTTCGACTCCCGCCATCTCCACTATGCTGTAATGCCCTGTAAATAAGTACGTAAAATCCAAACCCACCGAATTAACGTAAAAGCTCTAATCACTATTCATTACTTTCATCTGCTCGCGGCTTGATTGCTCGTGAATCAGTTGTGCCAAGACTTGGACGAAATCGGCATCCAAGCCGAGGTTTTGTGCATTAGTCCTCATGCGTTCTACTAATTCCTTGTAACGGGCCGATTGCAAAATAGAAAGATTATGTGCTTTCTTGTATTCACCAATTTCCTTTGAAATTTCCATTCGATTAGCCAATAGTTCTAAGATGCGGTTATCTATTTCATCAATACGGTTGCGAAATAAGCTTAAACCGTTGATTTCTGCGGTATCGCGTATTACTAATTGTTGCACTACCGTTTGCAGTTCCTGCGGGGTAAGCTGCTGCTTTTTGTCGCTCAAAGCCTTGTCGGGGCAGCAATGCGCCTCAATCATCAGTCCGTCGAAATTCATATCCATGGCTTGCTGGGCGATGGGAGCGATTAAATTGCGTTGCCCGCCTATATGGCTGGGGTCGCAAAAGAAGAGAAGATCGGGCATTCTGCGGCGTAATTCCACCGGCAACTGCCAATGAGGCCGGTTGCGGTAGAGCTTATTACCATATACGCTAAAACCGCGATGAATAACGCCTAAGCGGCTAATTCCGGCCTGTTGAAGCCGCTCAAGGCCGCCTGTCCATAAATCCAAATCGGGAATTACAGGATTTTTCACTAATACCGGTATATCTACCCCTCTTAAAGCCTCAGCTATTTCCTGCATGGCGAAAGGATTGGTAGTAGTGCGGGCGCCAATCCATAAGAGGTCAATGCTATGCCGTAGCGCTTCTTCTACGTGTTTGGGCATAGCTGCTTCGGTGGCTACTTTCATGCCTGTAGCGGCTTTTACCTGCGACAGCCATGCCAAGCCTTTAGCTCCAACGCCTTCAAAGGAATTTGGCTTGGTACGCGGCTTCCATATTCCGGCGCGGAATATTTTAATGCCTTGTTCCGCCAAGGCTTTGGCCGTGGTCAATACCTGTTCCTCACTTTCAGCGCTGCATGGACCGGCAATGATAACAGGCCTTTTCTCCGGAATAGTTGAGAATAATTGCTTGTAATTCATCTTACAAAGGTAGTAAAAAGTTTGTAAAGTATAAAGTTGAAAGTTTTTGAATGTTGAATTTTTATGCTACTTTTGTAAGTTAAAATATTGTGAATGAAAATTGGTAAACTTCATATAATTTGGTGTTTAGGATTAATTACGCTCTTGCCTGCTTGCAGTTCGGTGAAGAATATGCCGTCGGGAGCGCATCGTTTAAACGCTAACCGGATTGTGCTGGAAGGTAATACTAATATTAAAGCTAAGCAATTAGAACCCTACATACGGCAGCAGCCTAACCGAAATATTTTAGGCCTGCGTTTTCGACTGGGGATATATAATGCCGCTCCGAATTGCGACTCCTGCTGGTTGCGCTGGTTGCGAAAACTTATGCACACGCTGGGCGAAGCCCCGGTAGTGTTTGATGAGGCTATGATGCAGCGAAGCACTCAGAACATAGAGCAATACCTGAAAACGCGGGGTTATTATTATGCTCAGGTCAAGGATTCTGTGGTATATAAGAAACATAAAGCCAAGGTAATTTATACGGTTAATCCCGACACAGTCTTCCGCCTTCGTTCCCTGTCTTATGATCTGGGTAGCGACACTCTGGCGCGGGCAATTTTAGCCGATTCGGCCAATTGCCTGCTTCGCCCCGGCAACCCTTTATCTTCTGAAATAATGGATAAAGAAAGGGTACGCTTAGTATCTCTGCTGCATAATAAGGGTTTTTATTCCTTTAATAAAAATCACCTGTCTTTTATGGCAGACACTGTGGGTATGCGCCACGCTGCCGATTTGGTGATGACCTGGTACAACCAACCCGTATCGGAAGAAGAATACCCCGTGCATCGTCAGTATAAAATACGTAATGTATTTATTTATAGTGATTATGACCAGTTAAAAGCATATTCCGATTCTACATCGGCCAATAGCTATCAATATGAACCCTTGTATTATCCCGAAATGCAAGGAGGAAATTTGGGGATTTATCACCACGCTAATATAGGGCTGCGTAAGGGGATTATGCTCGAATCCAACTTAATCAGGCCGGGCGAAGAATACAACGAAACAAAGATTACACGGACGTATAATAATTTCACCGGTTTGGGTATTTATAAGGTGGTTAATATCCAATTCAGCGAAGTGTCCGACACTACGCAGGCCTTAATTGATTGTGCTATTCGTCTTACGCCTTCGTCATCTCAAGGCTTCAAATTGAGCATGGACGCTTCAATGAGCACTAATGCCTTTCTCGGCCTCTCGCCTTCGGTATCTTATTTCCACCGTAATTTATGGCGGGGAGCGGAGCTCTTTAATCTCAGCTTTTCAGGTAATTTTCAATTTCAATTGAATGATAAAAATAAAATGTCCAATGAGCTGACAGTGTCTCCTTCCTTGAGTATCCCGCGCTTCCTTTTCCCCGGGCTATACCGCTCTATGCAGGACTACAGACCGCGTACCGAATTTATGACGGCCTATAACTATCAGTTTTCTCCCGACTTTACCCGTAATGCTGTTTCTTTTGGCCTTGGTTATACATGGCGTCCATCGCCCTTGTTGACCTATCAATTAACGCCTATTAACCTGAATATAGTCTATATATATAATCTGAGCAGGGCTTTTTATGATTTCTACGGAGACTTGAACGACCCCTTTCTGCGCGACCGTTACCAAAACCACTTTGTAATGGGCGCGGGATTTTCTTTGCAATACACCAACCGCCGCTACGAAATACGTGATAATTCTTATTATTTACGATGGAATGTCAAAACCGCAGGTAATGTCTTAAGTCTTTTCAATAATACCTTGCTAAAGGACAATGAAGGTTATAAAATAATGGGAATTAACTATGCCCGATTTGCCAAAACGGATATTAATTTTTCCTTCTACCATATTTACAACGATTTTACTATGATGGCTTATCGTGTATATGGAGGGATAGGCAGGGGATATGGCAACAGCGTAGCCATGCCCTTGGAAGAAGAATATTTTTCGGGCGGAGCCTACAGTTTGCGCGGTTGGCAAGCGCGCAGCTTAGGCCCCGGCTCCGCAGCTATAGATACCCTGTTTACCATTCCCAATCAGGTGGGTGATATAAAATTGGAAGCTAATATGGAATTTCGCTATAAAATTACAGGCCCCTTAGAAGGAGCGATATTCTTAGAGGCAGGAAATATCTGGTCGCTGAATCCCGATGATCAGCGCGAGGGAGCCTACTTCCAATTCGACCGTTTTTATAAACAGTTAGCCATGAACTCAGGCTTGGGCTTCCGCCTGAACTTTGGTTTTATTATCTTCCGCCTCGACTGGGGCGTGCGCGTGCGCGATCCCTTGCCCGACAAGGGCTGGATTACCCCCTCCCGCTGGTTTAAGGACGGCAATTCCACTTTCTGCATAGGAATCGGTTATCCGTTTTAATTTTTTTGTAAATAAATTATCTTGAAAAAAATACTTATTACCCTCGTCCTTATTGGCTTAACCCTATCCTCTGCAGCTGAGATACCGAATCTTTTCCACGGTGTGCTGCACGACAACGATATCGTTGCTAATTTCAAACACCTTTCTTCGGAACAACTCCTTGATACCGCCAACTACTATTTTAACAAAAACAGCGCTGACACAGCTTTGCTCTGCTACGGCCTGATCATTAATACCATTCAAAAAAATCCGACTGTAGAACAGCAAAAAAGAATTGTCCAGGCGCTGAATAAATCGGCAATTATCTATTGTTCCCTATGCGATTACCGCAAGGCCTACGAACTTTTTATCAATGCCTTGCATCTTTGTGACATGATTAATGATCTGACGTACCAGTCTGCTGTTTTATTGAATATCGGAAACGTTTACTACCGTTTCAAAGAATATGATATGGCTAATTTGTATTATTCCAAAGCCATGCCTTTATTTCAGGATACGGCGCAGATTGTTCTGGTATTGAACAATATGGGCGCTTCCGAACTTGGGGCAGGAAATTTGGACAGTGCTTTTTCCCTTCTCAGCAAAGCCCTGCCAATCAGCAAAAGGCATAAAGATGTCTCTTTATACAACCTGTTGAATAATTTTGCTTTGTATTATGAAGAAAAACAGCTGTATGATTCTGCTTTTCATTATCATCAATTATCTTTGAATGAAGTAAGGAAACATAACAAGATTGAGGAAGAAGCCGAGTTTTTATCCCAATTGGGCAACCTGTTTTATAAGATAGGAAAAACAGATTCTGCACTGTTCTATATTGGTTTGTCGAATGTTATTGCTCAGAAAAATAATTTTTTAAGAATTTCATCACTGAATTATCAGATTTTATCAGACTTGGAAAAGTCGAAGAAGCGCTATCAAACCGCTTTGGAATACTTTGAAAAACATCTTAATTTGGAAAATGCTATTGCGAATACTGCCGTGTTTGGCGATATCAGTCAACTGCAATATGCTCACGACATTTCCAAGTTGAATCTGCAAATAGATAGGTTTGTGATAGATCAAAAAATCAAAGAACGTACAATTTTTTATCAAAACATTGGCCTCTTTGTACTGCTCGTACTGAGCGCCGTGCTCTTGTTCGTCTATTTTCAGAAAAAACGATTAGACACCGCCTACAAACTCTTGTTTGAAAAGAACCTCGAAATTATCAGTCTTCAGGATAATTCAACGGAAAAAGAGTCGGAAAAATACAAGAAAAGCGCGCTTAAAGATGAGGTGCAGAACGAACTTTTGAACCGAATTTTACTACTTATGGAGAATACCTCTCTGATTTGCGATACGGAATTTTCCATTGAAAAATTAGCTAAGCTGGTACAATCCAATCAAACTTATGTTTCACAAGTGATTAACGGCGAACTAAAGAAAAATTTTAAATCGTTTTTGAATACTTATCGGATACGGGAAGCCCAGCGCCTCTTTTCAGAACCTGAGATAACCAAATATACCATTGAGGCTCTTGCATTTAAAGTAGGATTTAAATCCCGAAACGCCTTTAGCAATGCTTTTAAAGAAATCACAGGAGTGAGCCCGACTTTCTATTTGAGGTCTATGCAGCGGTAAGAATACAGGTTTTTTCTGCTGTATTTTGCCCATATTTATAAATCTGCGCAAGAGAATGCTCTTTCTAAAGAATTTTTATGTAAATTTACACACTTAAATGTATTTTAAAGTCCATAAATAAATCTAAAGATAACTATCCTAAAATCAAAATTCTATGAAGAAAACGAAAAAAATTTTGTTGCTGACACTGTGTGTGTTACTGGGAACTAATGCTGCGTTTGCACAACAACGACTGGTTACAGCCACTGTAATCGACAATAGCACAGGTGAAGCGCTGCCCTTTGTTTCGGTGGCGATAAAGGAACTCAAGACCGTAACCACAACTACAGAACTGGGAACTTTCTCTATTGAAGTTCCTTCGCCTGAAACTATACTGCAATTTTCCTTCATTGGCTACGAAACGCTCGAAATCTCGGCAGGTAAAATCGATGGCACAGTGAGATTGGAATCAATCGCTTCCGCATTAGACGCTGTGATAGTTACCGGCTATCAAACCTTGGCCAGAGAGAAGGTAACAGGTGCAGTGGCAATGGTTTCCTCTACCGCCTTGCAGGAGCGCTATACGCCTAATATTATGCAGAATATGGAAGGCCGTGTAGCAGGTTTAGTAGTGGACGGCGATAGACTCACTATACGCGGTACCGGTAGTTTGTATGCTGAAAACAATCCGCTTATTGTGGTGGACGGTTTACCAATAGAAGGTTCGTGGAGAGATTTGAATCCTTATGATATTGAAAGCGTTACTGTTCTTAAAGATGCGGCAGCAGCGGCCATGTATGGAGCGCGGGCTTCGGCGGGAATTATCGTTATTACCACCAAAAAGCCTCAAGTAGCAGGGCGCATCAATGTAGATGTGCAAGCAAATTTCTCTATATCGCAAAAACGAAATCTGGACTACGCCGACAACTTTTATATGACTCCGGCACAGCAAGTAGATGCCGAAGCCGATTATTATAAATACAGGTACATTACAGAAGATAATGCAGCAAGCAACCGCTTGGCTTTTAGAACCAATACGGTCGATAAAAACGCCGTTTTTACACCTATTCAATACGCCTACTATCAGTTAGGAGAAGGCTTTATCAACCAAGCGCAATTAGACGGCTTGTTGAGCCAACTCCGTAAAAATAACTACGCCAAAGAATATGCCGATAATGTGCTGCTCCATCGGTTTGTGCAACAGTATAACGTGGCAATTCGCAGTATGACGGAAAAATTTCAGTCTAATTTGGTGATTAACCAAAAGCACGACAATATGGGCTATATCCACCAAGGCGACAATCAATTCAATCTTTTCTATAAGGGCGAATACAAAATGACGAATTGGCTAACCTTAAACTTTAGCGTAAATGGAATTTTACAAAATCAACATTACTCCTCATACGATGGCTGGCTTAATAAAGCGAGAGATCCATTTTCTGAATTAGCTTACGCTCGCCTGCTCAACGATGACGGCAGTTTTGCCAATAATACCAGATTTGGCAACGGCTTATTCATCGACGATCCCGCTTTTCGTCCGACACACTACAACGCTATGGAAGAAATGGCATACGACCAAACCAAATTTGACCGCCAAAGCACACGCTACCAAGGCGGACTTCTTTTCAATATCATAGACGGCCTCACCGCTCAGGCACAGTTTATCTACGAAACCGACCGCCGAACCACTACTGTTTACTCCGAAGCCGATAGTTATCTTATGCGCATGATGCGGAATGCATATACTAAATTGGAAAACGGTGTCCCCGAGTACATGATTCCCGAAACCGGCGGCAGATTAATATCAGAAAATTATAAAGGCGACTATTGGACGGCTCGCGGACAAGTCAACTTTTCACGTACATTCAATGACAAACACGCCATTGATTTCTTAGCCGGTTTGGAATTTCGCCAAACCCGCTATAATGGTACAAGAAGCATACTAATGGGTTATGATGACCAATTGCAAACACAAAACACCTCAAATCTTAATTTAGCGGAATTGCGCGATTGGGCAATAAATCCCTATTACTACGACATGTCAACCAGTTCTTTCTTTGGTCTTATTGGAAATAATATGGGACTGATTCCTGAAGAATGGCACCGTTACGCATCGGGCTATGCCAACCTCACCTATACTTACGACGGCAAGTACAATGCTTTCGCTTCTTTCCGTAAGGACTATGCCGATGTATATGGCCTTGAGAACAAGTACCGCGGCAAGCCCTTATGGTCGGTAGGTTTGAGTTGGGTGGCATCGAATGAGGATTTTATGAAAGACATCAAATGGGTCAACTATTTGAAAGTTCGCGGAAGTTACGGTATAACAGGTAATATCGTTCAAAATGTTACAAGTGTTATGGTGGCAACGACCAGTATTCCTGTGAATACCTGGACGCAACAGCCGCGTGCCCGCATCGACAGGCCGGCAAACCCGTATCTGACTTGGGAAAAAACAACTACCACAAATTTAGGCGTGGATTTCGGACTCCTTAATACTCGTCTGCGCGGCGCTCTGGATTGGTATTACAAAAAAGCCGACGATGTATTTGCGCTTAAAAATCTGGAACCTACCATGGGCTTTTCAGAGATGTGGTTAAATATGGCAAGTCTTTACAATAACGGTGTAGAATTATCGCTTACTTATGATTGGTTTACCTCTAAAAACCGCGAGCAATTCGCCTGGAGTACTTCGCTAACTTCAGCATACAACCACAATAAGGTAACCTATGTCGAATCTCTGGCAAAAACCGCAGGAGGATTGGCAGGGGATTATCGTTACATGGAAGGCTACGCCACAAGCGCCATGTGGTCATACGTATTTGGCGGACTTGACGATGAAGGAAGAAGAACCTACTTGGCTCCGGACGGTACGAAATTGACCGGTAATCAAATTAGCGCAAAAGACCTTGATGCTCTTGTTTACTCAGGGCAAAGAGACCCTAAAGTAACAATGGGCTTAGAGAATACATTCCGATACAAGGGATTTAGCTTGAACATTATGGCTGTTTACTACGGCGGACACAAAATGCGCTGTTTGCAAACCAATTCCTTAAGCAGTCCAAACGGGGTATATAATGCCGGACCAATGCCGGCTTACCTGCTTCGCGCATGGACGCCGGAGAACCCCAATACCGATGTGCCGGGTAATTTCCAAAACAATAAAACCATTGGTACCGAAAATAGCGGCGAGTATAACAATTTGGATATTTTTGTACAACCTGCCGATTTCATTAAACTCCGCAATATTATCTTCGGTTACGACCTGCCGCAAAAATGGACAGAAAAAATCGGCATACAGAATGCTACTATTCGCTTCCAAATAGATAATTCTCCGGCCTTGTGGACAAAAAACAATGTGGGCGTTGATCCTGAAGCTGTTTACAATAGAAGCTACCCGCTTCCCATCTCTCAAACAGTGGGCATGAATCCTGACAATGGCTATGGCGGCGTTCGTCGTCCGACTACTTTTATTATCGGACTTAACTTGAATTTCTAACCTGAAAAAATATTGACATTATGAAAAACACAATAAAACATACCTTACATATTGCCCTCATTGCATTGTTGGTTGCTTCTTCCGGGTGCAGCGAATTTACGGATATTACGCCAAAAGGCCAAAGTATCCTCGATAAGGTCGAAGACTTAGACCTTTTGCTCAACGACGACTACGGACAATTGTCAAGCTGGGAGTCGTTTTATCTGCTAAATGATGCCGTACCTCCGCAAAATATATTAGAAATGGTTACACGCCATGAAACAGAAGGGATCCATACCGTTGAATCCGTTTTTGTAACCTGGGATGAAAACGTTGACCGTACTACCCTGACACAAGATCCTCAACAAAACCTGTATGCAGCTTTTTACGGAATTATCGGCAAGATTGCCAACCCTATTTTGGCGCAGGTCGACAGGGCTTCCGGCAGTAAGGCAAAAGCCGACCAAATCAAAGCGGAAGCGCTTGTATTGAGAGCTTATTTCCATTACCTGGCTGTAAATTTCTATGCTAAAGCATACAACCCTGCTACGGCAGCCACCGATGGGGGAGTTCCCTATATGTTCGAAGACTTCGACATGACCGAGCTCGCTAATAAACGAACCGTACAGGAAGTTTATAATTTTATCCTTGCTGATTTGGACGCTGCATTTGCATTGAACGCACTACCTGAAACGCCGAACAGAATGCGCATAGGAAAGGCCTTTGCTTACGCCTTGAAAGCTAAAGTACTCATGGCAACACGCGACTATTCCGGCGCTAATCAGGCCGCAACAGCTTCTTTAGAAATCTACAACCGACTTATTGATCATCGTAACCAAAATGTATCTATTCCCATGCCTCCTTTTGATATCCAAGTTTTCGCCAGGCCAAGGTTCAATGATGAAGATTTATTCTATATGATGACGTCATTCACCGGCCGATTCGTATATTCTCCCGAATTGTTGGCCAGTTTCGACCCCAACGATATACTTATCAATTTTGGCGAACTGGAAGATAATGTTTATCCGATTTTAACGGGCGGCATGAAGATGAACCAAGGGGGTAATATGACTTCCCTTGCCGGGGTTCAGGCATGGTTTCATTATGTTATGGCAGGTGATTTCAATGTTCTTTACACGATTAACGGGTTATCTACGGTTGATATGTTGCTGACTCAGGCTGAATGTAAAATACGCAGTAATGATATATCCGGAGCCATTACTATTTTGAACCAACTCCGCGAACGCCGAATTATACCAAGTGCGTACCTGCCGCTGCCTGCCGGCACTAACGAAACAGACGCAATTGCTGCTTTAAAGAAGGTTTCGCGGTGTGAAAATTTTGCCACAGTCAAAAATTTCATCAACATGAAACGCTGGAACGCTACTGAGAGCCAGTGGCAAGAAACGCTGACAAAAACCTTGACCTTAGCGGTAAACGGATTCATGCCAATAGGTGGAAATCCGGCCAACGGCTGGATGGCAATTCCTCCAACAACCGATAAAACCTACACCCTGCGTCCCGATTCGCCATTATGGGTATTTCCATTCCCCCAGTACGTTACTTCTTTTAATCCTAATATAACCCAAAACTACTAAAACATTATGAAAAAAATTCTACTTTTCTCGATATGCTGCATAGCCCTGCTGAGCAATTGCACCGGCGATAAAGAAACTTTTACCCTGAAAGGTGAAATCGGAAAATGGAATGCTCCGACTCAAATCTATTTCAGTTACTGGGCCGGCGACGAAGAACATACGGATTCAACATTTCTTCAAAACGGCAAATTTTCTTTTACCGGGAAAGTTAATGAACCGGCGCCTTCCCGTTTGATATTGGATTATACGGGCGAAGGCATAAGCCGCGCTGCACGTGCCGGACACATTCTTTATCTGTTTCTGGAGGCCGGAACCATAAAGATGAAATCACCCGATTCCTTGCAAAACAGTAAGTTCATCAACTCAAAAATCAATGACGAGCACTTGTATTATTTGGACAAGATCGGCGGACAAATTCAGAATTTAGCCGATCAAATGAATAAAAAGCTTATGCAAGCAACAGAAGAAGAACGGACTGCCCCCGGCTTTATGGAGGGAATGAATGCGGAATACAGACGTTTGTTGAACGAACGCGGCGCCAAACAACAGCAATATGTACGGGATCACCCAAACTCCTATTTCAGCCTGCCGGCTATTTCCGAATCGGTTTCTTCCGAGTTTGATGTGGAAGAAGTGGAAGCCCTGTTTTTATTGATTAACGAGGATCTTCGTCAGACCGAAAGCGGAAAGGCCTTTGCTCAACGCATAGAAGCCGCAAAAAACATTAGCATCGGAAAAACGGCGCCAAGCTTTACACAAAACAATCCGGAAGGTAACCCTATAAGTTTGTCCGATTTTCAGGGCAAATATCTCTTGCTCGAATTTTGGGCATCATGGTGCGGGCCCTGTCGGCAGGAAGCTCCTTTTTTGGTAAAGACATATAACACTTACAAAGATAAGGGTTTTGAGATTCTGGGCGTTTCTTTAGACAGTAAAAAACAGAAAGATGCCTGGTTAGAAGCTATTGAAACAGATAAGTTGACCTGGCCGCAGGTTTCCGATCTTAATTCATGGAACAACGCCGTAGCACGCATGTACGGCATTCGGGCGGTGCCATCAAATTACCTGATCGACCCGCAAGGTATTATAATCGCTAAGAATTTACGCGGCGAGGAACTGGGCGAATTTCTTAAACATTTATTCGAATAAGAAACAGAATAATTCTTCTATCCTATATTTCAAAATTATGGAAAGTAATATTTAGGAATTGTTTATCCATTTTAAAATTTTTCGTACCTTTGTAAGTTATTTCATTCAAATTGAACTATGATTAATATAACTTTTCCTGACGGCAAGGTACGGCAATATGAGGCCGGAATTAGCGGGTACGAGATAGCCAAGAGCATTAGCCCGCGCTTGGCGGCTGAGGTTTTAGCCGTAGGCGTAAATGGCGAAACTATTGACCTGAACCGTCCGATTACTGCCGATGCCTGTATTCAATTGTATAAATGGGACGATGTGGAAGGCCGTCAAACCTTTTGGCATTCTTCCTCGCATATCATGGCCGAAGCCTTGCAGGAATTGTATCCGGGCATAAAATTCGGCATAGGCCCGGCTATTGAAAACGGCTTTTACTACGATGTGGACTTTGGCGGCCATTCCTTGACCGAAGCCGAATTACCCGCCATAGAAGCTAAAATTTTGGAACTTGCCCGCGAAAAACAGACCTTTGTCCGCCGCGATGTTACTAAGGAGGAAGCCTTGAAAACCTATTGGGAAAAGGGCGACCCTTACAAATGCGAGCTCATTAACGACCTGCAGGACGGCACGATTACTTTCTATACTTCGGGGCAGTTTACCGACCTCTGCCGCGGCCCGCACTTGACAGATACGAGCCTTATTAAAGCCGTTAAACTGACAGCTCTTGCCGGCGCTTACTGGCGCGGCAATGAAAAAAATAAGATGCTGACGCGCATCTACGGCATTACCTTTCCGCAAAAGAAACTCTTAGATGAATATTTGCTGCTATTGGAAGAAGCTAAAAAACGCGACCATCGGAAAATAGGGAAGGAGTTGGAACTATTTGCCTTTTCTCAGCAAGTGGGGCAAGGCCTGCCGATTTGGTTGCCCAAAGGCGCTGCACTGCGCGAGCGTTTGGAAAACTTTTTGCGCCAAGTGCAAAAACAACACGGCTATCAGCAAGTAATGACACCGCATATAGGGCAAAAAGAACTCTATGTAACTTCAGGACACTATGCAAAATACGGAGCCGACTCGTTCAAACCCATTTGCACGCCGGTAGAAGGGGAGGAGTTCCTGCTGAAACCTATGAACTGTCCGCATCACTGCGAGGTTTATAAGGTAAAACCGCATTCCTATAAAGACCTGCCCCTACGCTTGGCTGAATTTGGCACTGTATATCGTTACGAGCAAAGCGGCGAACTGCACGGACTGACCCGCGTACGCGGCTTTACGCAAGACGACGCCCACATTTTCTGCCGCCCTGACCAGTTGAAAGAAGAATTTTGCAAGGTTATCGACATAGTTTTATACATCTTTAAAACGCTTGATTTTAAAGAATATACAGCACAAGTATCCTTGCGTGATCCGAAACTCGCCGACAAATATATTGGCAGCGATGAGAATTGGGAAAAGGCCGAGCGTGCCATCATAGAAGCAGCGGCGGAAAGAGGCCTGCAAACGATAGTGGAAATAGGCGAAGCTGCTTTTTACGGCCCGAAATTAGACTTCATGGTGCGCGATGCCATAGGCCGCAAATGGCAATTAGGCACTATTCAGGTGGACTACAACCTGCCTGAACGCTTCGAGTTAGAGTACATCGGCGCTGACGACAAGCGCCACCGTCCCGTAATGATTCACCGCGCTCCCTTCGGCTCTATGGAACGCTTTGTAGCCGTGCTGATTGAACACACCGCTGGCAAATTTCCCCTCTGGCTGACCCCTGAGCAAATGGTTATTCTTCCTGTGAGCGAAAAGTATAACGACTATGCCAATACCGTGCAAAATATTTTAGACAAGGAAGATATCCGCGCCTTTGTGGACGACCGTAACGAGAAAATAGGCAAAAAAATACGCGATAACGAATTGCAGCGTATTCCTTACTTGTTGGTAGTGGGAGAAAAAGAAGTAGAAAGCAACTCGGTGGCTGTACGTAAACAGGGCGAAGGCGATAGGGGAACTATGCCGTTAAATGACTTTATCAGCTTCTTCCAAGGCGAGGTAGAGAAAGAAATTAATAAAAATTAAATATTTGATATTCAATTATTTATATTATTAACTAAATAACTGTCAAGCATTTTATTGGGAATTAATTTTGCTATTTCCAAGAAAATGACTACATTCGCACCCTGAAATTTTTAAATTATTAACAAAAAAAACAGGCGTAAACGCCCAATTTAAGGAGGAAAAAAGAAATAGCAACACCTTACAAACCGCAACGTCCGCTGTACAGACCGGGAGGCAGTCCATCTGGTTCAAAAAAAGAACAAAGACCGATTAGAAGAGATAAAAAGGAAGATGAGCACCGAATAAATACCGGCATCAGAGGTATTCCGTCCGTTCGCCTTGTCGGCGAAAATATTCCTAATTCGGGAACTATTTACCTGATTAGCGAAGCATTACGTTTGGCACAGGGTATGGAGTTAGACTTAGTGGAAATTTCACCCAATGCCGACCCGCCTGTTTGTAAAATTATTGATTATCAAAAATTTTTGTACCAACAGCGGAAGAAGGCAAAAGAGATTAAGGCACATGCGCAAAAGGTAGTAATTAAAGAGATTCGCTTTGGTCCGAATACCGACGAACATGATTATCAGTTTAAGTTGAAACATGCTCAAAACTTTCTGCAGGAAGGCGCCAAGGTAAAGGCTTATGTCTTCTTTAAAGGCCGCTCTATTATGTTTTCGGAGCAAGGGGAAAAGATGTTGTTGCGTTTTGCTTTAGACTTGGAAGACCTTGGTAAAGCTGAACAACTGCCGAAATTGGAAGGCAAGCGCATGATTATGATGATAGCGCCTGTGAAGAAGAAGTAGCGTAGAATTGAGAATTGATAATTGAAAATTGAGAATTATAAACAAATAATAAACAATGAAAAAAATCCTACTTATCGCAGCAATAGTCGGCGCAGTGCTGACGGGTTGCTCGGACGATGAAAAGAGCGTTACGGTAACGAGCATTACGCTCAACAAAGCTGAGACGACTATATTTGTCGGTCAAAGCGAGCAACTTACGGTAACCGAAGTGTTGCCCTCCAACGCTGCCGAAAAGGGCGTAACATGGAGCAGCGGTAATAACGACCGCGCTACTGTTGACCAAACAGGCATGGTAACCGTTCCGACAACGACAACAGCGGGAACGGTTGCTATCATCGCCACCGCCAAGGACGGCAGCGGTGTAACAGCTACCTGCGTAGTAACCGTAGCGCATAATGCTTACACTTACGACGAACAGATATTCAACATTGTCTGGGCTAAATACCACAGCATTGCTGAAGGCTTGCAGTTTGCTATCTGCCCCACGGTTCCTTCCGGCACCCCTATCGATGAGTTCGTACCCAATTTCTTCGTCTTTGAGTGTCCTATTGAAGCGCTCGGGCAGTTAATTAAACTCCACGATCCCTACACAATCTCAGACTGGTTTCCATGGCTTGCCTTAGGATACAACGGAACTACTTATTTTGGCGAAGATAACAATGGAGACGACCTTTCCGGTACCGACAATTGGATAAAGGCGACCCAAAACTCCGGCACAAACAATTTTACCCTCGAATTTGCCATGACCCTCAACGGCAAACGCCTCGAAGGGGTTTACACAGGAACTTTCGAGCCGGCCGGCGGCTGGATCTATTAAACAATGATTATGAAATAGGTATCAAGGATCAGAATTTACAATTCATGTCGCACATCAACAATGATTGCTTCGTACCTCGCAATGACAAGCAAATAAACAATTAAACAAAAATAGTATGCCAAAAATGAAGACGAACTCCGGTGCCAAAAAGCGTTTCGAGCTTACCGGATCGGGAAAAGTAAAGCGCAAACATGCCTTTAAAAGTCACATTCTGACGAAAAAAACAACGAAGAGAAAACGTAATCTTACGTATTCCGCTTTAGTGGACAAATCAGATGAGAAACGTATTAAAGAATTGTTAATCGCTTAAATTATTTTATTAACCGCATGTTCAGCAGCTAAGACTCGCTATGAGCGCTGACTTGCACAACACATTTTTATTATGCCTCGTTCAACAAATGCGGTTGCCTCGCGCGCCCGCCGCAAAAAACTGCTCAAACTTACTAAAGGGAATTTTTTGGCCCGCGCCAATGTGTGGACAGTAGCCAAAAATACCTACGAAAAAGGTTTAACCTACGCTTACCGCGACCGTAAGAACAAAAAACGCATCTTCCGCTCTTTGTGGATCCAACGTATCAACGCTGCCGTCCGTCCCTACGGAATGACCTACTCGGAATTTATAGGAAAGGTAGCTAAAAAGAATATTGCTTTAAACCGTAAAGTGTTGGCCGACTTGGCGATGAACCACCCGCAAGCCTTTGAGGCAGTGGTTAAATCGCTGAAATAGTCCATTGCTTTATCAGACGTGAATACGGAATGTTTTCATTCCGTATTTTTTTATTTGTATCTTTGTGGCCTATGAAAACACTGTCATTTATAGGCAGCGGTAATGTAGCTACCCATTTAGCCAAGGCTTTTTTTGCCAAAGGTTGCTCTATTGCGGAAATCTATAGCCGTACACCTGCTCATGCCGAACGTTTAGCTATACAAGTCGGCGCTGAGGCCTTGTCCGATGTAAAGGCTTTAGGAAACGCCGATATTTACATTATGGCTGTCGAGGATAAGGCTATTCCCCAACTTGTAGCGGCCATGCCTCCTATAAACGCCTTAGTCCTGCATACTGCCGGTGCTGTTGATCTACAGTTGTTAGAAAAATTTGCCAACCACGGCGTGTTATACCCCTTGCAGAGCTTGCACCGCGAGCGGTCAATAGACATGAGCGCAATTCCCTTTTTAATAGAAGCCAATACAGGTGAGAATATCACAATAGTTTCTGATTTAGTCGGCAGCTTGTCCTCCTGTATTCGTTATATGGACTCCGTACAACGCCGACAGGTACACTTAGCAGCGGTTTTTGCTTCTAATTTTGTCAATGCCCTGCTTGCTTCTTCTTGCGATATTGCAGGAAAGAACTTTTCCTTATTAGAACCGCTTGTACGCAACACGGTAGAAAAGGCTTTTCAGGCGCAGCACCCTAAGGAAGTGCAAACCGGCCCTGCCCTCCGCGGCGATGAAATTACCATGAACAGGCACTTGGAACTGCTGCAAGGGCATCATAGCCTGCAGGAAGCATACCGCCTCTTATCGAAATTAATTTTGAACATTGAACCTAATGTCCCCTACAACCCTAAATCTTGAAATAAACACATGGATTACCAAAGCAAACTAAAAGAAATTAAGGCCTTTGCCTTTGATGTTGACGGAGTACTAACCGATGGTCGGGTGTTAGTAGCCGAGAGCGGCGACCTGCTGCGAATGTACAATGCTAAAGACGGCCATGCTCTTCGCATGGCAACAACACAGGGCTATAAGGTGGCTATTATCACCGGAGGCGTATCGCCCACCATTCCTAAACGTTTTAACCCTATGGGAATTTCCGACATCTACCTCGCTTCTTTTGATAAAATACATGATTTTGAAGATTTTTGTAAGAAGCATGAGTTGCAGGCCGAAGAGGTCTTGTTCATGGGAGATGATATCCCCGATATTGAAATTATGCAGCATTGCGGCCTTGCTTGCTGCCCGTCCGATGCCGTTCCCGAAGTAAAGGCTGCGGCTCACTACATTTCCTCTCAAGTTGGAGGCGATGGTTGTGCGCGCGACGTAATTTCTCAGGTAATGAAAGTGCAGGGGAGGTGGACGGAGAATTAAGAATAGGTTGCTTCGCCGCTAACGCGACTCGCAATGACGATTGAGAATGCTCCATAGACCCACCCGTCATTGCGAGGAGGCCGTAGGCCGACGAAGCAAACCGGTATTAACAAGAACAAAATATCGCAAACCAACCATGCTATTAACCCAACTACAAGCCTATAAAATCATCTTGGCTTCCGGCTCGCCGCGGCGGCAGGAATTGCTAAAGGGAATGGGCATTGATTATACCGTGGAACTTAACGGCGAGGTGGACGAGAGCTATCCGTCCTATATGCCGCTGAGGGAGGTGCCGACCTTCCTTGCCCGCACGAAATCGCATGCCCTTGGGCGTCCCTTAGCCGATAATGAACTGCTAATCACTGCCGATACAGTAGTGATTTGTAATAACCGTCTATTGAACAAACCGCTGGACATAGAAGATGCCAAGAGCATGTTGCAGCTCCTCTCGGGAAACAGCCACGAAGTGCATACGGGCGTTTGTGTGCGCACACAAACGCGTGAACATCTTTTTACCGCGAAATCGGTAGTTCATTTCCGCAGCCTTTCCGCTGATGAAATAGACTATTACATTAAGGAATACCGTCCCTTCGACAAGGCAGGGTCCTACGGAGTGCAGGAATGGATAGGCTACATAGGGATAGACCGTATAGAAGGCTCCTATTTTAACGTTATGGGCTTACCCACGCAACAATTGTATGTAGAACTCTGTAAATTTGTGTTTTAACTTTAATTGTAACTACAGAAGGTTAAGCAGAATAATAACCGCAAGGCTCGGCAACATATTTGCTATCTTAATTTCTTTGATTTGCAGAATACTGATGCCTAAGCCTATTAACAGCACTCCGCCCACAGCGGTGAGGTCTGTAATCATTGTATCGCTCATGAACCGCATAATACAGGCTGCTAACAAGGTGAGCGTTCCTTGATAGATAAATACGGGAATAGCCGAAAATGCTACGGCAAAACCAAAAGAAGCGGCAAGAGCAATAGAGATTATGCCGTCCATGACAGACTTTGTGTAAAGCAACTGAGGCGGGTTGCCCAAACCGTCTTCAAAAGAGCCAAGTATAGCCATAGAGCCTACACAAAAGAACATACTGGCAATAATAAATCCTTTTAGGCTAAATGGTGAGATGCTGTTATCGGAAGAGCTATTTTTCTTTACTTTTTTTAGCAAGTAATTGGTTGCTTTTTCCAAATTACCTTCAATATTGAGCGCTTCGCCGATAAACGAACCGGCGACAATACTCAGTAGCACTAAAATCATCTGTTCCGCTTTCAGGGCCATAGACATGCCGATTACTATGGTGAAAAGCCCCATTCCCTGAAAAATAATGTTAACGTATTTCTGTGGCAGCCGCGTATGGATAAGCAGCCCTAAGGCGCTTCCGGCAATAATGGCCGCGGCGTTGGCAATAGTTCCGAACATGAATCGGTTTTTTAGTGACTCCTATCAGAGTATATTAAACATATTATTTCTTTGCGCAACAATTTTTATGTTTTTTACCGCTTCCACAAGCGCATGGTTCGTTACGTCCCTGCTTTTTTTCTGCGGTAATAGGAGTATGAGCTATTTCATAATTATTTTCTTTAACAAAATCAAAATCATGCGTTGCGGGTATTTGAAATGTGAATTTTGTTTTTCCTTCCGGGTGGGTAACAGCAAAATCACCCATACCTATAATATCCATTCCGATTAAAATGTCTATACCGTTTAGGTCGCCTTCTATTACGCGTAGTGCTGAAAATCCAACTTCGTTTGGTAAAAATATATTGATGTAATATACATTAGTAATACACTCACCGTTTGCATGATAATTTTTAACTTGTCCTTGTGGTTCAAGTTGTAATGTTTCTGCTAATTTTTTTGTAATAACCGTTCCTGTAGCTCCTGTATCCCAAAGTGCTGTAACGGTGTGCATCAACAAGTATTTATCTTCATTTTTCGGGTCGCTTGGATCGTACGCCTTGCTTATTTTACAGGGCGTTTGGAGCATGTTTACCCTAAAATCGTGATTGACCGTAAAGGATTTTTTATCCATGTCTTATACAAATGCAACGCGTGAATGAAAATGTTGTGTATAAGCAGCATCGCCAGGAGAGCAAAATTGAATAATGTATGCTCCTGTTTCCTGTTTTTCTTGCGAATCAAACACGGCTTCTTTTTCAGTGTCATATACAGACACAACGGAACAATCTTTTATAACAAGATATTTTCCGTTATACTTCCTAATCAATTCATTTTGATTATCCAAGTACCATTGAAACTGTTGATTAATCATGATATTGCTGTTTTTATTGATTATTTTTCTACCACAAAGGTATGATTTTTTTATAAATTCACGAATTTTTTCCTAAATTTAACTAATTAACGTGGCGCTTTCCGTAACGCAAAAGAAAAACCCGATCGAAATGAACGGGTTGTGATGTTGTTAGTGACTCCGACAGGATTCAAACCTGTAACCTTCTGATCCGTAGTCAGATGCTCTATTCAGTTGAGCTACGGAGCCAAATTAACAGGGATCTTGTAAATCCCTATGTATTTACTCGGCAGTTGCTGCCTCTACTGCTGCTACAGGCGCTGTAGGTGCAACAATATTTATTCGTTTCTCTTTAATGCGCGCTTTCTTACCGGTCAACTGACGGAGGTAGAAAATGCGTGCCCGACGAACCTTACCGCTCTTGTTTAATTCAATATTTTCAATGAAAGGGGAACTGATCGGGAAAATACGCTCAACACCGATGTCGTTCGACATTTTTCTTACGGTGAAAGTTTGGGTAGAACCGGTACCATTGCGTTGAATACAAACACCACGGAACTTTTGCAAACGTTCTTTATTTTCTTCTTTAATACGGTAAGTAACCGTGATGGTATCGCCCGCCTTAAAGTTGGGGAAAACCTTTGATTCTCCGGCAAAAGCTTGTTCTGCAATCTTAATTAAGTCCATCTCTTTTATAATTTTGGGCTGCAAAGGTAGTGTTTTTTTAGCTATTTGCAAATTTTTTTCACTATTTCGGCTCTTTTAGTTTATCTCCAGCATCATACACAATAGCTTTATACCACGATTCCGGATAAAGCGGTTGTACAGGCATCACAGGTACCCCATATTCGTTATACATAAAGGAGCCATCGGGATTCTGTTTTTTAACATTTCCGTCCATATACTTAACAAACAGATAATTATCTAACTGCTTCCATTTGCGTACCAATTCCTGAGCTGTATTTACCGAATAATCGGTTAAGAGCTTAACGGCGTCTTTTTCTTTCTTTTTATTGATGAGCTCAGCGGCCTTAGCATCAATACTTTTCACCTTCTCTGCCTGAGACTTTTCCCATTCCTGTTGTACTTTAATAATCTCGGCGCTCACAAGGTCGTAACGCAGGTAGGCTTGATGGGTAACGCGGGTAAAGGTCCAGAAAGCGGCGGTTTCGGAATAGGTGAGCAGGTCGCCGTTGCCTACTTTGAATACTTCGGGTACCACGTTAGCGCTGCAGTAAATAGGGGTGAGGCATGAAGTGGCGGCATCGTCAACACCAAACCACAGGATTCCGCCAATAGGGTTGGGCAGCCAACTGCGGGTTTGGGCTACAAACCACCAGCCGGTTTGCTGAGTAGCAATAGCGCGTTCGTGAACAAAAGAAATACCGTTATATTTCCAACTCATCGGGCGCCAGCGATAAGGGATTTTGTGCGGACCGGCTCCTATGTCTTGGGTCATGTCTAATTCGGTGCCTTCAAAATGGTCGCGCATCATGTTAGCTACATCGTGCATATCCAATTTGTGGTCAGGCTTAATGTATAATGGCATACGCTTGCTCAGGTCTATACCCTTGGCATAGTCGAAATATTCTCCCATAGTAGAGTTGAAGCGGTTGAAGAATGACCATACGCGGGAATCGCAGTAACGGGCGCCGCCAAAGTCAACAGGAGCGTAAATATCTGAAAAACTGAATTCTGTATCTTCACCATCGAAATATTTCATTTCGCGGGCAAAACTAATCACATCGGCGGCATACACAAATTCTACTTCAGAATTAAAAATCTTGTCTAAATTCTTTGAACTGATGGAGGTATTTCCGTTTTCCAAGGGAAAAGTCTGAATACGCGCCTGATTGGCATGTCCGCTGATATAACCGTCGGGGATACGCACGGCTACCCACACAGCCCCTTTGTTATTAGGACCCTTGCTGATCATTTCAAGTATCCACACCTCGTTGGCATCGGCAATAGAAAATGATTCACCGCTGGAATAATAACCATATTCGGCAACTAATTCCGCCATGGTTTTAATGGCTTCGCGGGCATTTTTCGCCCTTGACAGTGTAACATATATAAGGCTTCCGTAGTCCATTATGCCGGCAGGGTCTGACAGTTCTTCGCGGCCGCCGAAAGTAGTTTCGGCAATTACCAAAGAATGTTCATTAATATTGCCGATAACATTATAGATTTCGGGCGCTTCTTTGATTTGTCCAAGTGGTTTTCCGGTGTCCCACTCTTTGATAAGACGCATGGCATTGGCTTTATTTTTTGCCGCAGCCCAATGGTAGAGTTCTCCATAGAGTTGATGGGAATCGGCCGAGTAGGTTACAAAAATAGAGCCATCTTTTGAAGCTCCTTTGGTTACCAATAAGTTAGTACATGCGTAAGCGCTGCCTGCAGCTAAGGTTAAATAGGCAACAGTAAATAGAAGAAGTTTTTTCATAGTTTAATTTTTTTTTAGCTAAGTTACAAAGATAGTAATTATTTTATATAATATTAAAACCGATGTCAAAATTGTTAATTCTATACATCGCTCCGCCCACAACATCTTCTCGGGCTCCGGTTACTGAAGCAAGGCAATTAGGCTTATTATCTATATACAAACACCCCAAAAAGGCAAAAATCAAGGCTTCTTTAAAATTGATGGTCAGTTTATCGGGAATTTGTATTGCAGTTGCGCTATGCGCTTTTATTCGGCTTATCAGGAAAGTATTGAAGGCGCCGCCTCCGGTTACCAGCATTTTTGTGCCAGTTTTGAGTCTGCGGCCAATCTGCATAGCAATGTGCTCGCAAAAAGTTGACAGCTTATCTTCTATCGACAAGTCATAGCTTTCGATTAAAGGAAAGATGCTTTGTTCTACCCATTCGCGCCCTAAGGATTTTGGTCCTTGCCGCTGGTAAAAATCAAGGCGGTTTAAGGCATTCAATAATTCAGGACATAAACTTCCTTTAGCAGCCATTATTCCTTCGTTGTCATATTCCAGACCTATGCTGCGGGTATAGTGGTTGAGTACGTAGTTTACCGGACATATATCGTGCGCCAGCCGTTGCCCCTCTGCTTCAAAAGAAATATTAGAAAAACCGCCCAAATTCAAGCAGTAATCATATTGGCCGAAGAGATGGCGGTCGCCGATAGGTACTAAAGGAGCGCCCTGGCCGCCTGCCGCCACGTCATTTGTTCTGAAATCACATACGGTTGATACTCCCGACTCCATTGCTATATGGGCGCCGGAGCCTATTTGAAAGGTAAATCCTTCGTCGGGTTGATGAAAGATAGTGTGGCCGTGAGAAGCTATTAATTCAGGCAATATACTTTGTTTGTCTATGAATGCCTTAGCTGCTTGCCCTATATATCGTCCGTATTCGCTATGGAAACGTACTAATTCGAGAGCGCTTTTATTTTGTGCGGTGGCTAATTGAATCTTAATATTTTCGGGATAAGCCGCCGTATCCGCAGCTATAATGCTATAACGCCAAACCTTCTCAGCCTGTTCAAAGCGGCACAAACAAAAATCTAAACCGTCGAGTGAACTGCCCGACATCACACCCAAAATATTTTTCATCATCTAATTCTATATCTACTTATTTTCCATTGGTTACTGCAAAGATACTATTTCTTTTTATATTGTAAAAATATATTGAAAAGGGCTTAAAAATTTTAAATTAAAAAAGAGGGGCTTGCCGGTCGTTGGTATTTTCGGAATACGGTTTTCTTTTTTGTGTGCCGTTACTGGGCGACAAAAAAGAAGCAGGAATAAGTAATTGAGCATTTGCATGTTTGGACATGCAAGTATTCCGAACCCCGTATTTCCCGACAAGCCCCTCTATTATCTTCTTAATTATTATTCATCTTTCACACAGCGAATACTACTCGCCCTGTCTGATGACGTGTTCTTCATAATCATGCTTATTGCCGTCCAACCCATGGATTGCATATTTAAAGCCCAAACCTGATAGGTCTCCGTACTCGAAGTCCAATAGCTTCCTATATAACCTACGTTTCTCAACTCCCCGGTAGCGTACAGATAACCTCCGGCGGGAAAAAACAGACTGGCGTTGGTGTCGGGATTAAAGAATAACCTGCCCCCGCAAGCAATGTTTGCGTTAGTCCCCGAAACGTAGCCGGAACTATTAATATAAGGACCGTGGGAAACCGGCCGACGGTCGTAAAAACCATCAGCATAGTAACCAAACAAGACATTAGATGGAGATGAAGTTGACTCATTTTCTAAGGCTTCTAAAAATAAAGACTGCCGTATTTCAGAATTTGCGAAAGCATTACCCTTGGGATAAGCCTGCGAATCGTTCTGACCTTCTTTCGGGCGACGAAAGCCCACAGGAGAAGTTTCGTGATTACTATTGAAGTTGGCCGGAGTATTGGGGGTAAAACCTCCCGCATAATTCACGTGGGGACTCCACGCATAACGTTGGTATTGCTGATTATTTGACGCCCACTCGAAAAATGCGCCCACTTGAGAAGGGTATTCAGTAAATGTGCCGCCCCGTTGAGGAACCTGAGCATCTAAAGTCGCCGCCGTGAGGTTGAAAGGTGAAAATTTTGCTGCAAGCGGACGGGTGCCAAAGGTATTTTGCTTATTTATCAAATAGTCGGCTCCCTCGCCTTGTCGGATATAGATTTTCTGTACCTTGTTGTAATTGTTATAATAAAGTTCAATTATTGCATAGCGGGCGGGATTTGTATTCTCGTTGTATGCCTGAAATGTTTTCTGTAGCCCGATACGGAACATAATATGTCCATCATTATTTACTACGCCGCTCACAAAGGAAACGCCGTTTGTAACTTGAAAGTCTTCTGCATTGCCGGGATAATCAGTGTTTAGATCTTCATCGTAACTGCCTTCCGTAGAAAAAATTATTCCGTCGCCGTTGAGCGGACTCCACTTCGAGTCGTACCATAACACTTTAGCACTCCATAAGCCGCCATTATTTCCCACATTGATTTGAACAATACGCTCGCCTGTTTGGTTGTGTCTCCAAAAAGCGCCTGCGCAGGAATTTCTGGCGTCAACAGGAACGTTTTCGGGAGGAGCGGATTTACTTTGGATAACCGTCAACACACTATTGTCATCAATTTCAGGACCCAAGTAAACGTATGTCCATCTGGTATTTACCACAGAAGAGTTCGCACTTGCGACAAGATAGACGGTTGCCTGTCCCGTCCCTGTAAGGGTTTTCGTTGCTCCTGTGCCATTACTGTTAAGCGAGAGTTCCAGCCAATCGCAGCCTGCCGGCACAGTAAGCGTCCACGGTATGTTGGCATCTATTCCTGCAGCGTTTTTGCAATTCACCGTCAGGCTCTCCGACGAAGTCGCTATGTTAGGCAAGATTATCTCGTTGGGGGTAATGGTGATAATTCCGGCGCTGGTGATGTTGTACATTACCCGTGTACCGGGTGCCCAAACGTAGGTATTCAAGCTTATTTCTTTAATCGTATTATCGCTAAAAGTAATTACAAGTTTAGCGTTCTCTCCCAAAGCCTGAGGAATCATCATCAGGTAACCATTTCCGGTAATCAAATCGTTCATCTCGCCGGTAGCAGTAAAGTAATCTTTTCCTGCATCGAAGTTAATCAAAGCCGAGTAATCGATATTCGTAGGATTACTGAGATTATACCATTGAATATTGGATCCGTCCATCACAAGTTCCCCGCTGACGGAAACACCTGTAATGGATATATCGGATATGCGTTCGTTGTTGCCTGATATTCTGAATCCCACGGCCGCAAGCGCATGTTTCATCTGTAAGGCAACATTATTGCTTGTAGGCCGTACATTGTAGCGCGGCACAGCCACCATCAAGTCGGGCTGCTTGGTAACATCATTGGGAACGGTATAACTTAGCGTTGGTTTGCCTTGCGCGGTCGATGATCCATTGACCGTAATGCCGTTGTCGGACGAAGCGTAAGGCGTATATGCAAAGAAACTGTAACGGTCGGTAATATCGGCAGCCTCCCAATAAATGTTGGAGTTTTGGTAAGTCCAATTACCGGAGTTATTGTTCAATCGTTCGTTAAACATTTTATTCATTGCGGCTGCAACGCTCCAATCAGTTTGTCCTGTTGCTGCGCAAAACACGCCCATGGAGGTCAGCTCCGAAGCGCTGCTTATCGGCGTTCCGCGAGTAACTGAATTCACTTGCGCAGTGAAGGATACAGGTTGTGAAGCATCATAAGGAAGGTCAAATTCCTCATCGAATTTGTTCGTACACCCGCTCAGTAAAACGGTTGCTGCAAATAGCAATATTAATGTATGGATAGATATAGCTTTCATCTCTTTGTTTTTTTATATTCTCTTTGTTTTTTTTATTTGTGAACTATGGGGGACATTCAACCCCCATAGCCCTTGGTGTCTGTTTGATGAATTAAACACTACATCTTCTCAGACAGATTATTATGAGCGAATTACTGTAACGGATTGTCAATAGCTGCTCCCCAATCTTCTACCGATACAACAAAGCCAATAGGTTTGTTGGGGAAAACCACCTCGGGAATTTCAATTTCTTCACCCGTACTCGGATCCACAACCGGTAAACCTGAGTCATCGCCCTCTTCGTCCACAAAGTTTTCGTCAATCAGGTTACCACCTGAAGAGTCGGGAGTACCCAGATAGAGGGTGTAAGTATAAGCCTTGCTCATTTCCCAGTTGGTGGGAAGAGCATAACCTACTTTCACAAACAAAGGACCTGTAGCGTCGCTGTTTAAAGCTATATACATGGGGTGATCGGTAGCGTCTGAGAAACCAACAACGTCGTCGCCTGTAGAGGTTTCATATATGCGGTAAACCACTTCAATGTACGACTGGTCGGCAGCAAGACCGGCCAATGTCTTATCCCATGCGCGGCCTGAAAGATTTTGCGGCATCAGCATCAACGATCCTGATGAACCGGTAACGGAAGCGGCGGTAGTTTGGCCTACAAATACGTTAGCAGGGTCGCTAACCGGAGCAGACATGTATTTATAACTTGCGTTTCCGGTTGCAGGTGCGCTTGTCCATGAAAGATCGGCATAGTTATAGGTACGGGCATTGCCTACCTTTCTAATAGCGATTGATTGTACTTCTACGGTTACATTAGCGCCTGTTACCACCTTGAAGTCTATCTTCGAAAGGATATGCTTGAAGGCCAAGGACACATTACCCGAAGAAGGACGTATTACCACATCGGTATAATTGGCGGCTAATAAGTCAATCTGAGTCTCCGGCGTTCCGGCGATAGTGTAGTCAGCCAGCAAGTTTGTGCTAAGCGTAGTGTTTGCCTTAGGATAGTAGGCATAGAAATTCACAGGGAACTCATTTTCATTTGAAGGCCACATAATAGGAGTAGGCATATCCCATTGCCATGCGCCTGCTACAAACTTATAGCCTTCGTTGTCAATAAACATTGAGGCTGCGGAAGTGTTGGTGGCGAATACGCCGAATCCCTCTGCTTGAAGTCCTGCGAGATCAACTATATTTGCTCTCGTTTTACCGGTACTAACCTCAAAGTTGATGGAGTTCGGGTTGTTTCTGTTTACATTAGTTACTTCGTCTTTGGAGCAACTTGCGAAAGTCAGGGCTGCTACTGCTAAGCCCAAAATCATTTTTTTCTTCATAATTTTTTGTATTAAATGTTAATAATGTTTCAAAATTTAGTATTTGTATATTTTTACTGTTTATTTTATTCGTTATTTATTGAAGCGGTATTATCACTTCCTCCCAGCCCTCTACAGATATACCGGCGCTAACTTCCATATCAGGCAACTCAATCAAATGATCGCCATTGTTAACATCGTAACCTATATTAATAACATGGGTAGGAACAATAAGATCGTTTCTTGTAATTATTAATTGTGTAACGTCAAATTCTTCGCGCGGGTGCAAGGTGCCGTCCGTGAGGAGAAAATCAAGTTTAATATTATGCCGTGTAGCAGGATCGGGTAAACGACCAAAGATATTAAATGTACGGGTGGTAGTCCCATCTTTATCGTTACTTTCATACACGCGTCCATTTAAAATGAAGGCATGGGCCGCCGAGGTTGGTAACATCTCCCCAGATACCATATATACTCCGGCAGCCATGCCGTCAATAGTTCCTGTAGTCTGCATTGCACTCGACAAGTTCCTAACGTAGGCAGTGATCTGAACACGTTCAATGCGCGGTAAAGGTTTTACTACTGTTAAATTTGGGATTTCGTTTTCAAGCACATTTCTATACGAAGGGGAGTACTCGCGGACGATTTCCCGGGTACGGAACACCATTTCTCTCGTTACTTCAAATCTGTCAAGACTCCATGCAGATAAGAGATCGGGATTTATGATCAGGGGCAAGTCTTCCGTGCGGGAATAGAAACCGCGCACCGCATCTTGAATACCTATAGCTGCAAAGGTCTCGTAACGACTTATACCTGTAAAGGCAATGGCGCTCCAATCATTATTTTCGATAGTTTCATTAAATACCAGCACCGAATAAGTTCCTATAGGCACTGCTATTTCACGATAAGAAAGGTCGGATTCCAAACGGTACTCGATCGGCGTTGCGCCATTGTCAGGGAACAGCCAGACCGAAGCGCGGTGCATTCCCTCAAGAGGTACGCCCGATATTGACCAGTCGATAGATACAGGTATAAGTGCTGTCTCAACGTACTCATCTTCCAATGTCCGCCGAGTACAAGCATCGACTATCACCATCAATACCATTAATACCACTGCTATTCTATGTATTTTCGTATTTTTCATGTTTATTGTTATCTTTCTGTTGTTCTTTTATTTTTTCTACAGTTACTTATTGTCATGTCTAAGTGTTTTTAACTATTTTTTAGTCTTATAGGAGTTATAGTTAAGTATCCATGACAGGGAAACTTTAATTCTTGTTGGGCCAATCCATGTATAGTTGCCGCTCCGCTGGCGGATAAGATGCCACTCATCGTCAATTCCGAACAGGGGGGTATATTCCCGATAGTTCGTTCTGAGATAGCCTACGCCAAGCGAATATTCCATTCTGAAATTACCGCTTTTACCTAAGGTATGGGAAAAACCACCGCTCAGGCCTGTGGCTATAAAGAACTCTCCTTGATAGCCTTTACTGCCCCATTCAATATCGTAATAGCCGCCGCCGCCGTAGCCTCCGACAAACCACCCGGTCAATACCGGTCGGTCGGTACGGTCGCCAAACCAGTAACGTCCTTCCAAATTAAAGCTGAGGGTTTGGAGGGCATACTGTTTGCTTTCCCATAACCACCATGGGAAAATAACTTCTCCAAGTATAGACCACCGCTCGCCTATGGGAACTTCAATTTCCACGTTAAGCGCCGTAGCAAGGTCGAATAACAGGTTCGTTTTCACGGCAAAGAGCGGCTGCTTGATTTGCTCATAATTATTAACGTAAAGCGTATCTATGCGCTCATCTCTTTCATAATATACGGTATCCTTTACTATTATGACTTGCTCTTCCACTTTCACCTCAGGTTTAGGCGACTCTTTAAGCGACCCATAGAAGAGAACGCTGGAGGCACGCCGCAGGGGAACTGAATAATTTTGAGTAATATAGTTAAGCGCTGCGCCGTTCCCTATAGATTTTAAAAATCTGAATCTCCGTATATCCGTTATATCCTGTATTTTCAACACCATTTCAACCTCGTCCCGAAAAGGAATTGACCAGTCGTCGGCAACGATGTCGTTTAGAGCTTGCCAATCGACTAACTGGCTGCGTGTAATAATTTTATTGCGATTTATGCGAGGAAGTCTCTGCGCAATATAGGACTTAACCGCCTGAGCACGTCCGGCAGCCAATTCTAAATTATGGGTTATAGAACCCTCAGGCGAGGCATAGCCATAGACTACAATAGAGTCAACATCAAAGGAGGAAAATTTCTCGTACAATATGTTATCTAACCTGTTTAATGCCAAGGCATTATCGGAAAAATTCCTCAATAGTCGTGTTTGGTTCACCGGAAAGTGAATAGCTATTCCGGGAGTTGAATCATTAGACTCATTCATGATGAGTCCGGCAGAAGAGTATAAATTCGCTGAAGCAGTCTGAGCAATTATTATTCCAAAAAACAGCAGACTTATTTTTAATAAGGCATTAGACGACAAATAAGAATTTATACCTATTATTTTATATTTAATTTTGTTTCTCATTTTAATTTTCCTTAAAATATATACCTCATTTTTTTTATACTAAAATTTTTTGTATCTTAGCAGTTTATAATTTATAAGATTTACTTATTCCTTTAAATTATGATGCAAAGTTAGCTTGTTATTTTTTTCTAATATTGAAATTTTATTATGAAAAATAGTCCATTTTTACAATACAAATGTAAAACAGATGAAAAAAATAGTCTGTTTTTTACCCCTCTTTGGTGGAAAAGTATTGAAAAAATAGTCTGTTTTCACAGAATAGAAGTGAAAGTATCAATAGTACAAGTTCTTAGCAATTGTTTTTTTGGCATTCTTTTTTTGCCTACCTTTGTCCGCAAATAGCATGAGAAACGATGATTACAGACAATAAAAACAGTATGGAATTTTGGATTTTTGCTTTGAATAATCCGGAAATATGCCATTTCTATGCCGCCCAAGCCGACAATACCTCTTTATATTATGTTTTGTGTATAGAAGAATGCTTAGAAGACTTTACTTTCGAAAAGAGGAAGGTCATGCACCTGCGGGATAAATGCTTATTGCTTATAGACCATTACTTAGTCCCTATTTTCTGCCAACTGCCGCTAAAAGGTTATCTTATTGCCTTAACAGAGGCATTTTGCGAATCGGATATACATAAAGCCTTATTGAAGTTGGTCTTTTTTTACAATGCCCCTGAAGGTATAAGGGATTTGGGCGCTCTTAACGAAGCGCAGGAAAAATGCCTCAACAACATCTATAAAGAATATCATAGCACAGGTGATGACTTGCAAATACCCATTATAAGAAGTTTACTGGTAAACCTGTTCCTGCTTTCTACGGAAACGAACTATAACGCGCCGTTAAAAGCCGGTCATTTATTGACTCATGCCTTGCAATTTACGGACTTGGTTAACGAGTGCGCTTTTCAGGAAAGGAAAAAATCTTTTTACGCCCACAAAATAGGCGTTACCGAAACAACGCTAATCAAGGCATTGCAGGTAATCTTCAATAGAACATTCAAGGAAATCTTAATCTATAAAACATTGATTGAAGCAATGAAGATGTTGGTGTTCACCGATAAAAGCATTACCCAAATTGCCCATGAATTGAATTATGACACCTCAAACTTTAATAAACTTGTCCTGAAATGGAAAGGAATGTCTCCAAAAGATTTGAGGGTAAATTACCGAAAACTTGCCGAACATGTCGAATATAATTACTGATACGCCTTTCCATACGGAAGAAGTAGCTCCATGGACGCTTAGCAATGTCGCCCATCATACCTCGGAGGAGGTGTTGCACGCCTCCGGTATTGAAGTGAACAGCTTTGAGGAGTTATATGGGCAAGCTATTGCAAAATCAACCATATATAGATATCACAGAGCTGCATTTTATCATATTTTCCGACTTACAGGAGAAAGCAATGTCCATTTTATTGAAAATAAAAAAATTACCTTGAACAACGATTGCCTGCTGATTATCAACCGTAATATTTTACATAAATATTCCAAGCAGAGATGTAAGGGCAGCATGGTTCTTTTTACAGATGCCTTTATAAGCAGAACACGCGAAAAAAATATTTTTTTGAATAGTTGCAAGCTGTTGCAAAATAAATATGCAATCATACCCCTTCATTCAGAAGAATTTATTAATGAAGTGGATACGTATTTAGCGCTGATGAAAAATACGCACCCCGAAGACGAAATAAAAACGGCAGAAATAGGAGTGTTGCGTAACTGGCTGTATGTCTTGCTGATGATAGTTGAACGACAATATCGGCTACGCAATGCCAAATTAGCTACCGCCATTAATAATAAGGATTATATGCAACAGTTCAAGAGTTTGCTGGATACCCATTATAAAACACAGAAACAACTTAGCTTTTATGCTAAAAAGCTCAAGATAACAGAGCGGCAGCTATCTCAAATTGTTTATGACGCGCATGGATTTTCCGCCAAAATCCTCATCAATGAGAAAATATTATTGGAAGCTACCTTATTATTAAAAAATTCCACCCTCAATCAAGGGGAGATAGCGCAGGAGTTAGGCCTTGACTTCACCTATTTCATCAAGTTTTTCCGTAAGCACACAGGACTAACTCCTGCAAAATACAGGCAAAAAGAAAATAATAAAACTATTGTGCCGTAGTTTTA
>Ga0099364_10000455_pt1 | contig 69166 bp, 66 predicted proteins | sample TergutTh196P3_FD_73070 | JGI IMG/M metagenome (GOLD analysis project Ga0099364, IMG submission 73070) | Microcerotermes parvus P3 segment gut microbial communities from Pointe-Noire, Republic of the Congo - Th196 P3 | ecosystem: Host-associated > Arthropoda: Insects > Digestive system > Gut ... | reverse complement strand
TTGGTGTAAAAGAACCGATAATGGCTAACTGGCTTCATACACTTGTTTATGTAAGAAACATTTGCGCCCATCATGCACGTTTGTGGAATAAAGGCTTGCGTATTCCGGTTAAACTCCCTAAAGTTACAGATCGCACATGGCTTTTTTCGTCTAATCTTTCAAATGATAAAATTTATGTTGTCTTGGCTGTAGTCGCATATTTTTTAGATATAATAACACCAACTAACACATTCCGAAATAAACTTAAAGACCTTCTTGCAAAATATCCAAATATAGATGTAACCGCAATGGGTTTTCCTAAAGATTGGAAAAATGATCAGTTCTGGAGCGGGGTGTCTAAACCTCTTGATGCAAGGCATAGGTCATAGATACGTGTGAATTTTATCTTTCGGAAAATTATGTCTGGTTGACTGATAGGGTTCCGCTCTTAAAAATTAAAACCCCTCACAAAAACAAATTAACCATAACCATGACAATCCAGCCAATAGGCAGAATCGTAATGTCTGCAAAATTCTGCACAATTAAAATGATGAACAACAGCGGCATTCCTATTTTCATAAACATGCTTTCGGTTTGCGGGCTCAGGTTGAGGCCGGAAAATATAATATGGCTGCCATCAAGAGGTGGAATGGGTAGCAGATTAAAAACAAACAAGCCAAAGTTAATGGCAGCAGAATAGAAAAGAACATAGATAATGATTTCAGCAAAATTACTGTTATCATCTGCCAAAGCGAAAAGCAACCACCTCAAAATAAGTGAAAATACGATCCCCAGCACCAGGTTAGAAAAGGGGCCGGCAGCAGCAATCAACGCCTTGTCGCGGCGGTACCGGCTGAGGTTTTCAGGGTTAAACTGCACCGGTTTAGCCCAGCCAAAACCGGCTAACATGATAAACACAAAACCAATGATATCGATGTGTTTAAGCGGGTTCAGGGTTATTCTACCCTGGTCTTTGGCCGTACTGTCGCCCAGTTTCCATGCACATAAGGCATGACAGCACTCATGTACTGTCAGACCAATAAGAATGCCGGGAAGTGTGTATAGTTTGCTCTGCCAGTCCACGCACTTCAATATACCATTTCCAGCTTAATGCAGTAAGATCAAGAACTCACTGGTTTCATTTACTGTAGTTGAAATGAGCAGAATATCCACTCTTGGAAAAAAGCCGCCAGAGGGGCAGGCCGCTGGGCTGGGAAAACATTCTGGAATTCCCCAACGAAGGAGACCAAAAATAAAATCCTTCTAATTATATAGTCAAAAAATGCCTGACTACTAAAATCCTATTATTTATTTTAGTAGTCAGGAGACTCCGGAGTTGGATTCTACAGGCGTTTTCCCAGCCCAGCGGCCTGCCCCTCCGGCGGGTTGTTACCAAGCCGAAAAATTGCAGACTTACATTGTAAATCAAGCCGCCGCCCTCCCCTGCTGCCTGTCCATTCCGGCAGTTTTATTGTATCATTCCCCATGGACATTCTTACTCTGGGTAATGACTTACTGCACGAAAAAGCCACTCCTGTGGATAATATTAAGAAAGATTCCGCCCGTTGGATCAAGATTTCCCAGGAGATGTTCAACGCTGTCGCACAGGGAAATGGCGTGGGGCTTGCGGGACCGCAGATAGGACTCATGCAGCGGATATTTGTGGTGAACATCGAAGGAGATGTCCCCCGTGTTTTTATCAACCCTTCCATTATCGAAACATCGCAGGAAACATCAAAATACGAAGAAGGCTGCCTTTCTGTTCCCGGCATTTGGGCCAATGTTGTCCGGCCGAAAACGGTGAAAGTGCAGGCATGGAACGAAAAAGGCCGGGCATTTACCATTGAAGCAAGCGGACTTCTTGCGCGGGTTATCCTCCATGAATACGATCATCTTGAAGGTGTTTTATTTATAGACCGTCTTTCTGAACCAAAAAGAAAAAAAATGCTCGATAAAATAAATAAACAGGCGAAAAAATAAATGCGGGTTTTATTTGCGGGAAGTCCGGGCATTGCAGTTCCGGCATTGAAAGCGGCTGCCGAAAACTGTACCCTTGCAGGATTACTTACCAATCCGGACAGTCCCAAAGGACGCAGCAGCCGGCCTGAGCCGACCGAGTGTGCAGCTGCCGCGCAGCAATACCCGTGCCCTGTTCTTAAACCGGAAAAGCTCGACAGCGAGGCGCGCACTCTCGTTGCAGACCTTCGGCCCGATCTGCTGATTTCATTTGCTTATGGTAAAATTTTTGGCCCGAAATTCCTTGCCTTGTTTCCTTTAGGAGGGATTAACATTCATCCCAGTCTGCTTCCCAAATACCGGGGGCCAACGCCCATTCCGGCGGCAATAATCAACCGTGAAAGCGTAACAGGCATTACAATTCAAAAATTGGCGACGGAAATGGACAGCGGAGATATTATCGTTCAGCAGACAGTGCCTCTGAGCGGCCACGAAACCACGGAAAGCCTCAGCAATCTAATGGCGATAAAAGCGGCTGAATTACTGCCTGACGTACTCAAGGGGATAGCTGCCGGTACCCTGGCAGCACAGCCACAGGATCACAACGCGGCGACATATTGTTCGCTCATCTCCAAAGAAGATGGCCTTATTGACTGGAACAAAAGCGCTGCCGAAATCGAAGCCCGGATTCGAGCTTTTGACCCCTGGCCGCTGTGCTGGACAATGCATGGAGACCTGCCGTTGTTTATATTGAAAGCAGGCGTACTGGAAGGTACCAACATCTTCCTGGACACGAACAGAGCCGCTGCTCCCGGACAGGTCTTGGGTAAAGACCGCAATTGTGGTATACTAATTCAAACAGGAGAGGGGATACTTACCGTCGGCAAGTTACAGTACCAGGCAAAAAAGGCATTGGAATGGAATGACTTTTTAAACGGGGCCAGGCATTTTATCGATGCAAAATTGGGTACCTGCGGTAATGTAGAATCCTGCGGTTGTCCTGAACAGAGGTAGTATGAATTTTGAAAAACCAGAACACAATCTCAAAATCTTTTTTGCCATGTCGGTAGGGCTTTTGATTTTTGTTGGCATCATTGCCGTCACGATATTCTTTTTCACTTTGCACGGGGAGGAACAAACCATGGTTCCCGAAGTGCGGGGTATGTTCCTTGTTGATGCCCTGCTTGACTTACAGGTTAAGGAGTTGTATCCCCGTCTTCAGCTCCGTTATTCACAGTCTGCAAGAGAAAGGGGCATGGTTCTTGAACAGGATCCTCCTGCCGGCACAATCGTAAAAGCCGGACGACGTATCCGTCTGGTAGTCAGCCAGGGGGTTGTTCTGGACCGTGTCGAGTCATATATCGGGAGAAATATAAATGATGTTCGCCTGGAGTTACAAACCCTTGCAGCATCTTCAGACAGCCCCCTGTTTGAAATGAGAGAACCTCCGGTATACGATTTTTCACCCTCTGCCCCGGGAACCATTCTCCGTCAGAGACCGGAACCGGGAGCGGATGTTTCAGGACTGACATTTCTGGAATTTGTTGTAAGCCGCGGCCCCGATAACGTCATGGTAACAGTACCGCAGCTTATCGGGCTTCCGCTGTCTTTTGCAATTGAACGTATCAGTGAATCAAATATTGCGTTTGAATTTTTTATGCGGAATGTTCAAAGAGACGAGCGGGAAGAATCGGTCGTTTCCCAAAATCCCCCTGCCGATACAAGCATTGATTCAAGAACCCCGGTAAGCATTGTTGTGGGTACTCCGTCACAGCTTGGAGAAAATGAAGTATTTGATATTTTTTCCCGTACAATACCCGCAAACCCCTATCCGCTTCCCGTACGGCTTGATGCTTTACTTCCTTCCGGAGAGCGGATTACGCTGATAGCGGTGAATTTTACCGGCGGAAATTTTACCGTTCCTTACCGGCTCCCTGTGAATAGTATATTACTCCTTTTAATGATGGACAGGGAAATTTACCGTGAAACGGTTAGTTTTTAAGCGTACAAATTTCGTTTGATCTTCAATGTCGGAGTTTTTTCAAAAGGCTCGTGCCGCACCACAATTTTGGTGATACGTGAGAAGCTGGAAAGTTTTTTATTTGCCCAGGCGCGCAGTTCTTCCAGCATATGTTCGATAACGCTTGCTGCGGTTTTTGCTGCGTCCGTTAACCTGACCATCGCAACAAGTTCACCTTTTTCGCCCGAATATACCAATGATTCTTCGATAAGTGATGATGTACCCAGAAGTCCCTCGATTTCTTCCGGGTAGATGTTTTCTCCGCCGGGTCCAAGTATCAGCGCCTTTATCCTTCCCCTGACATAAAGTTTTCCTTTACTGTCCATGCTGCCCAGATCGCCGGTTCTCAGCCAGCCATCGGCGGAAAATGCCTCGCGTGTTTTTGCTTCATCACGATAATAGCCCATCATCACATTGGGGCCGCGCACCTGAATTTCTCCTATGCCGTTAGCGGCATTGATGCCGGCATCAGCATCGACATTAGCGGTAATTCGCAGTTCAGCGCCCTTTACGGCAACTCCTGTTGAGCGGAAAGGGAAGCGGTGCGGCGAGGTTCCGGCAACAAGCGGAGCAGCCTCGGTGAGTCCGTAACCCACTGCAAAAGGAAACCGTGCGCGGCGCAGAAATGTTTCTACTTCTCCGAAAAGCGGCGCTCCGCCAATCCCAAAAAAACGGATTTTGCCGCCCAGAGCCTTTTTGAGCCTGCGTCCGGCAAATCGTACTGCCAGCGGACGGGTGAGGGGACAGCGGTGCAAGCTGCTTTGTACCAGTTTTGGCGCAATGGCAAGCCGGTACATTTTTTCAATGAAAAGGGGAACCGTTATCATTGCTGTAGGACGCAGGGCTTTTGCGGCCGGAAGCAGCACCGATGCCGAAGGGGGTCGTCCAAGGTAATTAATGCCCGCTCCTGATATGACCGGAGCGATCATCCCCAGGCTGCACTCATAGGCATGAGCCAGGGGCAATACAGAAATCAGGCGGTCACTGGGAATAATTTTTACAAAATCCAAAGATGAGAGGGCGCTGAAAATAATGTTCGCATGAGAAAGCATAACCCCCTTGCTGTTTCCCAGAGTTCCGCTTGTGTAAATTATTGCGGCAAGGTCTTCCGGTTTTCGCCGGGGCAGCGGGGAAGGATTATTTTCCGGAACAGGCAGGGGAAGCTGTTTTTCGCGTCCTTCACAATGAACGGTAATTTCCGCTTCTGCATTTGGGATGGCAAGGCTGTCGAGGTATACCATCGGTATATGCGGAGTTAACTGTTTAATTTTTACCGACATTTCCCGGCTTGCTATCACTGCAGATACTTCAGCGTGTCCGGCAATAACCAGCGTTTGGTCTGACGAAAAGCCGGTAAGCAGAGGAACGGAAACCGCTCCGGCCATGGCAATGCCAAAATAGGCAACCGGCCATTCGGGGCAATTTTCTGCAAGAAGCAGTATCCTGTCACCCGGAGTTATGCCAAGCTGTATCAGCAAAAGACCAAACTGCCGGGCACGTAATCCCATCATCCTGTAGCTGATCTGACGGCAAATCTTGTCATCCATAAACATGGCAAATGCGGCACGATCCCCGTACTTCTCCGCTGCGGCAAGGCATACATCTGCCAGAGTTTTATCAGCATACTGCTTCATTGCCTGTTTAGAGCAGGATTGAAAGGAAAGGTTGCGGTACCATTAATTATGGTTTTGATTATCCCAACACTGCCCTAATGCGTCTAACCCCTGCAGAAGATGATTGCTCTTTTTGGATGGTGAATTTACCCAGAACACCGGTGCGCTCCACATGGGGGCCGCCGCAAACTTCTTTGGTAAAAAAGCCCTCAGCCGGGCCGATGGTGTATACCTTTACCTGAGATTCATACTTTTCACCAAAAAGGGCGATTGCCCCGGAAGCCGTCGCCTCATCAAGACTCATCAGCTGCGCAGTTACCGAAAGGTCTTTCTCAATTTGCCCGTTGACAATGGATTCCACTTTTTTGATTTCCTCTGCCGTCATTGGCGCAGGGTGGGCAAAGTCAAAACGAAGGCGCTCGGCGGTGATATTGCTGCCCTTCTGGGCGACATGATCTCCCAGAACAGTCCGCAGGGCCTGGTGGAGGAGGTGGGTTGCAGTATGGTATTTAGTGGTGGTTTCACCGTGATCCTGCAGACCACCTTTGAACACCTGTTCGCTGCCGGCGCGGGAAAGTTCCTGATGCTTTTTAAATGCTTCGTCAAATTCATCACGGTTTACTTTAATGCTGTTTTCAAGGGCAAGCTCCTCGGTCAGTTCGATAGGGAAACCGTAGGTGTCATAGAGTTTAAAAGCTAAACGCCCCGGCATAATTTTTCGGGGGTCTTTGAGCAAATTGGGGAGGAGTTTCTCGAATTCATGTTCGCCCTTTTGCAGAGTTTCAAGGAATTTTTTTTCTTCCCGATCCAGTTCTTCGATAATGTTGGCTTTATTTTCAGACAGTTCTGGATAGGGCCCCTGCATCTGTTCAATGAGAATAGCCGCAATGGGCGACAGGAACGGTGTTGAAGTACTAATGCCCAGTTTTCGGCCATGACGTACAGCCCGGCGGATAAGGCGGCGAAGCACATAACCCGCGCCCACATTGGAGGGACTGACTGCTTTGGGGTCACCCAAAATAAAAGTCGATGCCCGCAGATGATCACAGATGATCCGAACCGACTTGTCTTTTTCTTCATCAGTGCCATATACATACCCCGCTGCCTGTTCCACAGCGCCGCGCACCGGAGCAAAAATTTCCGTGTCATAGACCGACTTCAAGCCGTTGAGGATGGTGACCGTCCGCTCAATGCCCATGCCGGTATCAACGCATTTACGGGCAAGCGGTATATATTCGCCCTCGGCATTTTTGTTGTACTGCATGAACACATCATTCCATATCTCAAGCCATTTGCCGCAGGAACAGCCCGGCTTGCAATCCGGTTTGCAGGGAGCATCGCCTATGTAGTAAAACATTTCCGAATCCGGCCCGCAGGGACCGGTACTTCCCGCCGGTCCCCACCAGTTGTCCTCGCGGGGAAGGTAGGCAATGCGGTTTTCGGGAATGCCCATTTTCCGCCATGCTGCTACGGATTCATCATCGCGCTCCACATCCCCATCACCTTCAAAAACCGTTATCCCCAGTTTTTCGACTGGTATGTTCAGCCATTGGGGTGAAGTGAGAAATTCAAAACTCATCTCAATGGCCCCTTCCTTGAAATAATCCCCCAGAGACCAGTTGCCGAGCATTTCAAAAAATGTCAGGTGGCTCGTGTTACCCACACTGTCTATGTCACCGGTGCGTATACACTTCTGGTAATTAACCAAACGGTTCCCCGCAGGGTGTTCCTCGCCGAGAAGGTAGGGAACGAGAGGATGCATACCGGCAGTGGTAAACAGCACCGTGGGATCGTTATCGGGAAGCAGGGATTTACCCTGAATCTGTGCGTGGTTTTTTGCTACAAAGAATTCAATGTATTTTTTTCGAAGTTCATCGGCTGTCATGGGGGTAGTGTAGCAGATTTGGGGAGGAGGGAGAAGAGATGTTCAATACCTACTCCGGCAATAGGTTTTACCTAAATTTTTTACTGTTCCATACTCTCGATGAGCGATTTTATATCTTCTGCAATGGCAAGGCCGCCCATAGTGTGCAATGCGCCATAGCATTTTACAATGTAATCAATAATTTTATATTTTTTAAAAAGCATGATGACTTCTTTTCCTGTCATATTATACGCGGCTTTATATTCTTCCAAACAGTATGCGATAAATTCTGTGTTACCGCTCATTGTTATGCCTCTCTTGGTAGATTAATGCTTCCTGTTTCCAGTTCTTCGTTCAACAAATTCGCCAATGTTAACTGGCTTAAATGCCATAATTTTGTTGATTCTACTTCCAGTATACTGTACAAAAGCGAAGAATACAATAACTCAAACGCTTCCTGCTCGCTTACATTCCGGCTTTTGGATATTTCTTTGATTACAAGAGGAACAAGCATTTCCAGGGTTGCTCTGAATTGGGTGTCAGACATTGGGGACCTCCGTGAAACCTGTATATTTTAGGAAAGAAAGAGAATATTCCGATGTAAATGTCATTTGATCAAATAATTGACGGACTTTTAACCTGGAAATGGTTTCTTCTTTTGATAATTCACCTGTTTCAAAAGCAATTAAAGTACGGTATATTGTGTCATTCGCCACAGGACCAAAAATTACATCGTATTTTTTACCCTGCCATGTACTTCGCCTTCGCAGTCAAAGTGTATGATCGTACAATCAGAACAGGGAATATTCCCGATAATAATGCAATTATCTTTTTTATTCATAATCATTCGCATCCCCATAAACAAACCCTCTTTCCCGGCGTTCATCCTGAAGCTTCTCCCATGCTTCTATGCCTTTTTCACGAAGCAGTAAATTATCCTGCTTTAACACAGGATAATTCTCAAAAAATGGTTCATATTTCTCGCAAGGGTAAGATTCGCACAAAGCACATATTTCGACATTTTTTTCTTTGGCACACATCCTAACGGCACAGCCTGGGTTGCCGCTTCCTTCCTTGCAGGAAACGCACACTCCGGGCTCAATCATGCCTTTCAAAAATGGCCAAAATGTATCACCATTGGGAATGAATTGTATAATTTCCTCGAAACCGGCTTTTCTCATTTCTTCATACAGGATTTTTGCCGCCGGTTCTATTTTAACCTTAACCGCACAGTTTTCACAGTAAAGTCCACAATAACAAATGTATTTATTGTCCATGTAAAGCTCCGGTTATAATCAGAATACTTCTACTTTATCATAAAATGGATTATTTCCGCTATAAATATAAAGCCTGTCCCAAAGCTGCCATTAAATATAATTTTTTGTTATATTTACTTTTATCGACAAAGGAATACGGTTGCCTTGCCTGGCTCGCAGAACTCTTACCTCTCCTCCAGCTGCTTCTTCACTTCTTCCAGCCGTTTCGATAATGTTTCGATGGTGCGTTCGAGGCGGTTTTTTTCCTGTTCAAGCCTGAGCAGCGGGTCTTCTTCTCTGGTTTTTTTCCGTATTGCCGTTTTTACCGTATCGGGGCTTTTGCCTTTGATAAGTGCTGTTTCGGCTGCCTGGCGATCGTCATCATCGCGGATTCCGGCGAGGAAGCGCATGTTGTCGGCGCCGGTTTCGGGTTTGAGGTCATAACTGAACATTTTTATCGCCATGGTGGCTGCAGTGCGGGGTATGCGGAGCATGCGGTCAACATAATCTTCAAAACGCACGCCAATGGCAGTACAGAGGTCATGGGCTTTCAACAGATGTTTGCCCATTTCTTTTACCAGACTGCCGTTTTCTTTCAGGTATTTTTTCCGGATAGTATCAGTGAGAGCGGTAAGTTCCGGCGAATCGGCAAAAACATCACGGTAGATTTTTTTTGATTCGGCTTTTTCCAGCAAGGCATGAAAAATAGCCCAAAATTCGGAATTGTGCGCCCGTGCCGAAAGTTTTCCGCCCTGGGCACAGGCATGGAGGTGATGAGCATATTCGTGTATCGCCGTGTACAACAGCAGGTTGCTTCCGGCGGCATCTGCAGTAAAATTACGGTTATGGAGGATGATTTCCCGGCTGTCGGTTTTGTACAGGCCGTTCACTTTGCGGCTTTTTTTTCCGGAAAAAATCACGGAAAACTCCAACGGGGCATCTTCAATTAATAATAACTTTTCTTTAATTTGATCCTGGTTCATGGAAGAATATTATCCCATCTCTCCGATTTTTTCTATTGCCAAAATTGTTGCCGCAACGCAGGCAGTTTCGGTTCGTAGGGCGCGGCGGCCGAGGGACAGACGTACAAATCCGGCTGCTTCGAGTACATCACGCTCACGGTCTGACCAGCCGCGTTCCGGGCCAATGGCAAGTACTACCGGCTGTTTCAAACAGGGTATCTGCGGCATGGTTCCCTGAGGCCGAACATTGTCGGCGGCAACAAGCAGTGCCTGTCCGGACGGATTGAGGTCGGATTGCAGCCAGTCAGCAAGCCGGTTGAAAACAGAAAGCCTGGGGATGGTGGTGTCCCGTGACTGTGCCGCTCCCTCGATGAGAGCCGCCCGTGCACCGCCGGCTTCAAAAAGTTTAGTGTCCCGGTAGCTTTTTTCGCCAAGTTCCGTACCAAACAGATCGACAGCTTCCACGCCAAGGCTGGAAAGGTCGCGTAAAAGGCGGCGGATTTGTATGGGACGCGGAAAGCCGACTCCGACACGGATTGGCAGGCGCGGGGAAGATGCGGTTTGCGGACCAAGGGAAAAAGCAAGCGATCCGTCAGTATCTATCTTTTCGATAGTACCGGTACACAGGCCGCCGTCAAATACGCCGGCGTCAAATGTATCGCCTGGTTTTTTATGCAGCACCTTAAGCAAGTGGATGGTACGTTCATCACGCTTTGGCAGCGGTTTACCGGTTTCGTGCTGCTCAAACAGGATTATGTTCATAGCGCAAGTTTACCACAAATCCCCTTGAATGGCTCTCAATCCTGCTTGTCTTGTTTATAAAATTAATAGAAAATGATTATTACTGGAAATGAGGAAAATAATGTTTTTAAAGTCTATCTTTACTAAAACAGTGGCTATGACTATTATCAAAACATCAGCGGCTGTTGTAATTGGATCCGGTTTAATGTTTATACTGAACCGGTTTTTCGCCATTGATATTGGCATTGAGTACACCTACATTTATCTGGGCAATGCAATTCTTGCCGTCTTTGCTGCGGCTTTTGGCCCAATTGCGGGACTGCTCATCGGCATAATAGGCCATACTTTGGTGGATTTTACGGCAGGCTGGGGATTATGGTGGAGTTGGATAAGCGCATCCGGCCTTTACGGTCTTATTATTGGCTCTTTCTGGAAATACTACAGGGTAGAGGAAGGCGGGTTTGGCGTAAAAGAAGCTGTTACTTTTACGTTTATTCAGGCGAGTGCTAATCTTTTGGCCTACGGGTTCATTGCCAGAATACTGGACTTGTCCATTTTTACCGAATACTTTGGCAGGGTAACCATTCAGGGATTTGTCGCAACCGGTGTAAACACCTCGATAGTCCTGCTGTTTGGAACTCCTCTGCTGATTGCCTACTCAAAAATCAGGGCAAAAAACCAGCAGGCAGCCGAAGCTATTGAAAATAAAAAAAGCATTGCACATGCTGTCTGGTTCAGGCTTGTGTTGGGATTATTTTTTGTTTCCGCTCTAATGATATTATCAATAGCAGAACTGGTCAATTTTCAAATGGAAAATTACGAAAGAACGGTTGTTGAAATGACCAGAAATCATTTGAGGTCTGCGGTACTGTCACTTTCAAAACTGGTCAGCGCAGACGAGCTTGACCTTTTTCATACGGTCGAGGATATGGACCGTCCTGAGTATGGGGAAATAAGAGAACGGCTTATTCAGTTCGCCGATGATAATTCGATTTTCTTTGCATATTTTTGGCGGCATCACGAAAATAGAACAATGCAATATATAATTGATAATGATATTGATCCTTTAACTAAAGTAGGGCCCGGAGACTTTGAAGAAATTGGGGAAGAAGCAGCCTTCATTGCCCTGTCCGGAAATGTCCATATTACAGACTTGGGCGCTTATACTCTTGAATGGGACAGCCTTCTTACCGCTTATGCCCCTGTGTTTGACAGTAATGGTAATGTATATGCCGTTGCCGGAGTTGATATCAATGATTCTTTTATTTTTACCCAGCGTGAAAGCGCGAAAGACATGAAACTTCTGCAGCTTATTGCCGTTCCGGTATCGGTTATTCTCGCTCTTCTGAATGTGCTGCTCTACCGCAGGAAAACAAGGCAGGTTGAAATTGCCCATGTAAAACTGCAATATTTTAACAATAATCTGCGCCGGGCTTTTTCCACTTATTTATCGGAGGATGTGGTAGAGGAAATTGTTTCAGATCCTACCCGTCTGCAGCTTGGCGGTGAAAAACGTTATATGACCGTCCTTTTCACCGATGTCCAGAGTTTTACCCGCATAGCTGAAGCACTCAGCCCGGAACAGCTTGTAGAGCTGTTAAATTATTATCTTTCCACCATGAGCGATGTCATTCTTGATAATGAAGGCACCATTGATAAATATGAAGGTGACGCTATTATGGCATTCTTCGGCGCACCCCTGGAACTAAGTGACCATGCGCTACGGGCCTGTTTAACCGCTATTTACATGAAACGTCTGGAAGACGGAATTAACCGGCACGTTAAGGAAAAAAACCTGAGCCCGCTGCCCCTTTATACCCGTTTCGCAATCAATTCGGGAGATATGGTAGTTGGGAACATGGGAACCCACAAGAAAATGAATTACACCATCGTAAGTAATGCGGTAAATCTGGCGGCACGGCTGGAAGGCGTGAATAAACAATACGGCACCAGGATTTTGACATCAGAAGTGACGTTAAAAGAAACACATGGACGGCTTCTTGTCCGCCAGCTTGACAGGATCAGGGTTGTCGGAATTAACGAGCCGATGCAGGTCTATGAAATACTGGAAACAATGTCGGATGCTCCGGCAGCCATGCATGAAATGGTACAGCTTTTTCACAAAGCCCTTGCTCTTTTTCAAGCCAGCGCCTGGAAAAATGCCGAAACTGCCTTTAGCCAGGTTCTTCAACTGTGCCCCGATGATGGTCCTGCCCTGCTGTATCTGGACCGTTGCAGGCAATACCTGGAATTTCCGCCTGACAGCGATTGGGACTGGGTCTATAATTTTACTGAAAAATGAGTGGATGGTACGTTTATCACGTCTTGCACCTCCCGTTCAACCTCTTGAATAAGCTTTTTTACAAGTGTATACTTTTAGTGTATACTATATACGGAGGATGTAATGAAAATATCAACCAAGCAACTGCGAATGGAGCCTGGCAGGATTATTTCAATGGTAAACGACGGGTTAGATATAACCATTACCTACAGGGGAAAATCAAGTGCAAAATTAATACCTGTCACGAAGAAAAAATCTGTAAATACAGAAGAAGGTGATACTAAAAATGAATTATTTGGTTTATGGAAAAACAGGCAGGAAACAGTGAATGTCGGAGAATATGTCAGGAATATCAGGAGAGGCAGGAAATTTTGATAATTGATACAGATGTCATTATTTGGTACTTGCGCGGTAATAAAAATGCCTTAAAAACCATAGAATCACATATCCCGTTCAAAATTTCGGTTATTACATATTTGGAATTGATACAGGGGATGCAGGATAAAAAAGAATTACGGATTTTACAAAAATATCTTCGTGAATGGTCAACTGAGATTATTCACATTACCGAGAACATATCAAGCCGTGCAATGTTTTTTATGGAGGATTATTTTTTAAGTCATGCAATGGAATCCGCAGATGCGATAATTGCGGCAACTACAATTGAATATCAGGAAGTTTTATTGACAGCGAACGATAAGCATTACAATTATTTACCCAATATTCAAATTAACAAGTTTAGATCGAAATGAGGAATTATTAAAAAGGAGAAATCTATATGTCCAAAAAAAACATTTTTTTTCTGTGCGCCTTAATAACCGCCCTGCTGCTTCCGCTGGGGGCGCAGACCGAAGAAGACTTTCGGGTAACCCTGACGGAAGACGGCGAAGGGGCGGTAATCACCCGGTATACCGGAACCACCAGAGCCGTGATTATTCCCGACACCATCCAGGACATGCCGGTACGGGAGATAAGGAGAAGGGCATTTAATGAATCGAACATTACCAGTGTTGTTATCCCGGAAGGGGTTGTCATTATCGGAGAGCGGGCATTTGCCAACAGCCGTTCCCTTACATCTGTAACCTTACCGGAGACCCTTATTGCTATCGGAATCGGCGCATTTGCTGACTGCCGTTCCCTGACATCCATAACTCTGCCTGAAAGCCTTATCATTATCGGGGATTGGGCCTTTGCCGGATGCACTTCTCTAACCACCGTAACTTTTCCGGAGGGCCTTACTGCCATAAATGAGGCGGCATTGAATGAATCTGACATTGACGACGAGGATATTCCGGAAGGAGTTATTACCATCGGAAGAAGCGCTTTTTACCGGTGTACTTCCCTCGCAACGGTAACCCTGCCTGAGGGTCTTACTGCTGTCGGAACAATGGCATTTGCAGGATGCAGTTCTCTGACCACTGTAACCATTCCTGATTCAATAGAAGCGATTACGTTTGGAGTGGGTGTCTTTTCCGGCAGCCCCAGACTCACCCTTGCATCTCAAGCAGCCCTGCAAAGAGTCGGTTTTACAGACAGTTTTTAGTGTAATGTCCCATGCATTTCCCGATTTTATTCACACAAAGGCACAAAAGCACAAAGATTGGGGCGAATTATGATATCGCCGGGCATTCTTCTTACCTCAAAGAGATAGAAAATAGAAAAACAGAGAATACGGAAAGCTTTCTAATCGGTGCTCCGTGCCTCCGTGCCTCCGTGTGAGATATTCGGGAATGAAGTTATAGGAGTACAAATATGGCAGGAAATATTTTTGGAGACTTGTTCAGGGTGGTGACTTTCGGGGAATCACACGGGCCGGCGATGGGGTGTGTCATTGACGGATGCCCGGCGGGGCTTGAGCTTTCGGTTGATGACATCAGGCAAGAGTTAGTGCGACGGCGGCCCGGGCAGAGTTCGGAAAATTGTGCCGGAGCAAATTGTGCTGCGGCAAGTTCCGCCCGAAACGAAGCTGACGAGCCGGAGATACTGTCCGGGTTATTTGAAGGAAAAACCCTGGGGACACCCATCGCCATACTTGTTCGCAATTCTGACTGCAAAGAGTCGGAATATGAAAACCTGCGGGATGTGTTTCGCCCCGGTCATGCGGATGCCGGCTGGCAGGCCAAATTTGGCATACGGGATCACCGGGGCGGCGGCAGGAGTTCCGGCAGGGAAACGCTGTGCCGTGTTGCGGCAGGAGCGGTGGCAAAAAAATTCCTTGCCGGTTACGGCATTCACATAAGCTCTTGGGTTTCCGCCATTGCCGGGCAGGACGTCTGCCTATCGGCAGATAAGGCTCAACCAGATAATGCTGATGTTGATGCAATGCTCAAAACCATTCGTGCCGAAGGGGACAGCGCCGGAGGCATGGTGTCCTGTTTGGTACGCGGTGTTCCGAAAGGACTGGGCGAACCGGTTTTTGACAAGCTTGACGCCAGGCTAGCCGGAGCAATGCTTTCTGTGGGGGCGGTCAAAGGCATTGAATTTGGGGCAGGTTTCGCGGCTGCCTGTATGAAAGGTTCGGAAAACAACGATGCCGGAATGACGAACAACGCCGGGGGTGTTCTAGGCGGTATTTCTACCGGGCAGGACATCGAATTTAAGACAGCGTTTAAACCGGTGCCGTCAATCGCACAACCTCAGAAAGCGTTAAATGCCAATGGCGGCATTGTTGACTTGACCATTAACGGGCGGCACGATATCTGTATTGCCCCCCGTGCCGTTCCTGTGGTAGAAGCCATGACAGCGCTGGTACTTGCCGACCTTGTGCTGCTGCAGCGTTCAAACAGGATTAGTGTTCTGTCAGAACTCTAGCCCTGCCGGATATACAAGGGAATAGAGCCGGCTTCTTTGTCATCAAGGAACAAGGTGAAATTTACTACACCAGGGCTATTAAATTTTAGGTTACCTATAGTAAAAACCAGATGCGAGACAGCGGTGTTGTTGCCAACTCCTTTGACATCAAGATTGCCGGAAATGGCATCCATATTCATTTCGCCGTTGAGCCCTCGTGTTTCGATGCGGAAAGGGTGATTGGCAAATTCCCACATATCAAAACGAATGCGAATAACCACTGATAACTGCGGATGGATACAGGGGAAGTTACGGGAAATAATCGAATCAAATGTTCCCACAATGGTCAGCTTGCCGCCGTTTTCCTGAGCAAAATCGCAAAACGTAAAAAGTTCTACTTTCATTGATACCCTCTGTTTCATTATACATGATTTCACCGTTCACATACAGATAATGTTATGTTATGCTGAAGTTTGATGGAAGGAATGATGCAGGGGGCATATCTCCCCGGAAACAGTACGGTGATACTTAAGGATGTACCCATTCCCAAGCCTGGTTATGGGCAAGTTTTGGTAAAAACGAAGTCTTGTACGATTTGCGGCAGCGATATCAGGGCTATTTACCGCGAACATACCGGAAAGGGACCCGAAGGGTACCAGAATGTTATTGCCGGACATGAACCAAGCGGCTTGGTAGTTGAAGAAGGGCCGGGTATACGGCGTTTTAAAAATGGTTCGCGGGTTATAGTGTATCATATTTCCGGCTGCGGCATTTGCCACGATTGCCGTATGGGTTATATGATTTCCTGTTCGTCTCCCTTGCGGGCAGCTTACGGCTGGCAGCGGGACGGGGGCATGGCGGAATATATACTCTGTGACGAAAAAGATCTTGTGGAACTGCCGGATTCCCTGTCATATACCGATGGCGCACAGGTAGCCTGCGGGTTTGGTACGGTGTATGAAGCTATCATGCGGGTGGGGGTTTCGGGAAACGACAGTGTTTTGATAGTTGGTCTGGGGCCGGTGGGTCTTGCCGCAGCCATGCTCTGCAAAACGATGGGAGCTCAAAAAATATACGGCATTGAATCCGGCACTTTCCGTATTGATCTGGCTAATACATTAAACCTGTTTGACAAGGTATTGCCTGCGTCAAATTCCAATGCAGAAGAGATAAAATCACTTACCGAAGGCAGGGGCGTGGAGCGGGCCTTTGATTCCTCGTCTGCGGATTCCGGAAGGCAAACATGTATCCGTGCGGCCCGCCAATGGGGAAAGATCGTGTTTATTGGCGAGGGCGGAACAGTGAACTGCAATCCCAGCCCGGATATAATCCACGATCAAAAAACCATTTACGGATCATGGGTAACCAGCATCTGGCTTATGGAAAACCTTGTTGAAGAGCTTGTACGCTGGAATATGCATCCCGATAAACTGGTAACCCACCGCTTCCCTCTTACAAAAGCAAGCGAGGCCTATGATCTTATGGATACGGGTAATTGCGGTAAAGTTGCTGTTTGTTTTGATGAAGAACTGTACTAGCAAAGGAGAAATACATGGCAGCATCTGACGGAATGAATTATGCTCCCCAGGGGAAACCAAACCCTGTGGTGAAAAAAGGCGATTTTACCTTTGCGGCAATTGCCCTGGATCACGGGCATATTTACGGGCAATGCAACGGCCTGATTGAGGCCGGCGGAATACTGAAAAGCGTCTACGACCCGGATCCCAAAAAGCTTGATGCATTTTGTGAAAAATATCCCGATGTTAAGCGCGCCGCAAGCGAAGATGAAATTCTCGGTGATCCGCAAGTGCTGCTTGTGGCCGGCGCTGCGATAACATCGGAACGCTGCGCTTTGGGCCTGCGGGTATTGTCTGCGGGTAAGGATTATTTTACCGACAAGGCGCCGCTGACCACTCTGGAACAGCTTCAGGCAGCAAAAGCAAAGGTGCAGGAAACCGGGAAAAAGTATATGGTGTACTACAGTGAGCGCCTCCATGTTGAAAGCGCCGTTTTTGCCGGTCAGCTCATTGAACAAGGCGCGATTGGCCGGGTGATTCAAGTGCTTGGCCTTGGCCCCCACCGGCTTGGCGCATCATGGCGGCCGGACTGGTTCTTCATTAAGGAAAAATACGGCGGAATATTGTGCGACATCGGCAGTCATCAAATAGAGCAATTTTTATATTACTCCGGCGCACAAGACGCAACCGTTGCCCGCAGCCAGATTGCCAATTACCATCACCCCCAATACCCCGAACTTGACGATTTCGGCGATGCCATGCTTGTTGGCGATAACGGCGCAACAAACTATTTCCGGGTTGACTGGTTCACCCCTGACGGCCTGCAAATGTGGGGCGACGGGCGCTCGATCATTCTCGGTACCGATGGCTTTATCGAACAGCGCAAGTACATGCAGCTTGGCGAAAAAGGCAGCCAGGGCGGCCACGTGTATCTGGCAAACAACCAGGAAGAAACGTACTACAATGTCGAAGGACAAGTGGGGTATCCCTTCTTCGGCCAGCTCATCCTCGACTGTCTTAACCGCACGGAAAACGCCATGACCCAGGAACACGCGTTCAAAGCGGCCGAGTTATGCGTGAGGGCGCAAATGCAAGCGGTGAAAATAGCGTAAACACTCGAATTGACATTTTGCTAAAAACATTTCACAAATCATCATGCTTTAATCCGGTGTGTTTTGCCACTCTTGCCACCATTTTTGATCCTATTTCCTCACTGTCGTGAAAGGCAAAGACATAATCAGGATAACCAGACCTCTCTAATGTTTTATGCGAACTGGATTGCCTTTTTATTGACCACCCAATTCTCAGCAATGCTGCCAAAAGACGTTTAGCATTAATTGACGGCCATCGCATAACGATCTACAAATGCAATTGAGTTAATACCGGGAATTGACGATTCGTTTTCCATACGATCCGCTATAACACGTAAAGCCAAGGCTCGTGCCCGTGCTCCTGCCTGTAATGGAGTTATTCCGTATGCAAGTACGCCGGGAATTTCCGTTATTTCAGCAATCCAACGCCCGTCTTCTTCTTGTTCAAATTCCACATCAAAATTCATAAATACTCCTATCATTTTGCCTTATTGTATCATTAAATGGGATAACAGCCAACGCAGCTTGGTGAAAAAGGCAGCCGGGGCGGCCACGTGTATCTGGCAAACAACCAGGAAGAAACGTACTACAATGTCGAAGGACAAGTGGGGTATCCCTTCTTCGGACAGCTCATCCTCGACTGTCTTAACCGCACAGAAAATGCCATGACCCAGGAACATGCGTTCAAGGCCGCCGAGTTATGCGTGAGGGCGCAAATGCAAGCGGTGAAAATAGCGTAAACCCTGATTTGTCAGCCTGGTAACAAACCGTCAGGCGGCGGCGGGCTCAGCGGAGCACTCATTCCTGCTGCTCCATGTCGTGGTTACACGCCTTCGCGTTTGCCTGACCATTGCAGCAATATAACTCAGTAGTCAGGCAAGCCGACGCGAAGGTCGGAGTTGGTTACCCCCTTTACTCGCTCGTCGCAGAAGTCATTCGCGCCCCGCTTCGCCCGCCGCCGCCTGACGGCCTTGGTTGCAGAAAGTACGAGGTATATCAGCTGATTCGAGTGTTTATCACCCGTGCTTTGTCTATCGTTTATTTACATACTTCTCTCATACACACCTTCTTGAGGTATGTCGTAACTTGTGGGTACATGTAATTTAAAATCATAGATAACGATTGCATCTTTAGCCCGATCCCAGTCCCGGATAAAAAAGAACCGCATGGTACAGATAAGCGTATTGGCGCCTTCTTCGTAGAAATTAAGCGTACCGTCGAGCAGCAGGATGGAGGTGTCGATGTTCGCATTTATGGGTGATGAGGCGTTAATAAAGCTTAAAACATCCCAGTCATTCTGGACAACTCCTTCATCAAGACGACCTCCTCTATTGTCCCGCATTTCATCAAGCCTGTGGTAAATCCAGATTGGACCAGTACTATAATTATTACTGCCGTCATTAGCCAGGTTCAACAATGAGACACCCGCACCACTAATATCCGAACGGTTCGCTACAACCCATTGCTCATACGACTGATAGGGCAGCCCTACTCCCGCAGTCCCCATTCGATCGATACGAATTTCCGTACTGGTTATTAATTCCAGCCGCATGGTCAATGTTTCCGAAGCGCCTTGAGGAATGGCTACAGATCCGGGCAAACTAAGCGAAAACGAGATACCGTCATCGATATTATACCATGATCCGTGCATAAAAGAGAGGGGCGCATGATCGGATGGTGATGGGGGTTTCTTTTTGTAAAACATTATAGACACCATAATCTGAAGTTCCTGCGTTCCGTTGCTTAAGGTGAGCTCTGTCCCTGATAATAAATAATCCACCGTTCCCATAGTCATGGATTGCCCCTGCTCAGACAGAGAGATGGTGATTACACCGCCTGCTGCGGTATAGGAAAAAACGTCTGTGTCATGATCGTCTTTAAGTACGAATTTACCTTCATTGGTAATTTCAAAAATCCAGTCATTTCCTCCAATATCAGCCGCCTCCTGCGTCATATACCACTTCGCCTCGAGAGAGTTGCTGCCGCTACCAGAGCCATTGCCGCCGCCTTCATCCATGGGACAGGCGGTCATTGAAAGCCCGATTACCGCTGCCAATGCGATAAGCCCGAAAAATTTTGTTATGTTCTTCATGAAAAACTCCTTAACCATAATTAAAACCCTCATACGAGGATTTATGAAAATGTTTTTAAATCAGCCATTAGTTGTAGTATATTAGTAACTCTATTGGCTTTTTGAGATAATGTCAAGTTTTATTCATGCTCAAGTGAAACTAATGCTTTATACCGTTACTTCAAAAGAGAAAGAAAAAAGCCATGAACAAAGATGAAAAAAACTGCCGCGCAGTATTGAGCCGGAATATAAAACATTACAGAAACCGGATTGGCTTATCCCAGCTTCATCTGGCCCTAGAACTGGGCATTTCCACTACATTCCTGAGCGACATCGAAACCGGCAAAAAATGGGTTTCCGCTCAAACCCTTTCACAGCTTGCTAAAGCCTTAAAAATCGAAGTCTACGAGCTATTTAAACCGGAAAAAACCATCAGGGACGATGTATCCGCCGCAGTCGCCAGATACCTTGATGACGTAGATGATGCTTTTATCAAGTCCATAGAAGAAGCAGTCCGCCCCGCCGTGAAAAAGTCCATTACCAAAATGCGCCGATATTACACCGACACCTCCAAAATAAACCAAAAAAAATAACGTAAACCTTGATAGTACAGTACATTGCAGAAAAAGCAGCAATGTATTATATAAAATTTGATTAGGCGGGTGTCGGTGGTAAACGTGCCGCGCAAGCGGTGCGTGCGCCTGCCGTCTGCAGGCGAGACCAGCCGACGGGCCCCGTACAAGTATTGAAGAACTATTTCATGGGTAAAAAACACTAAATTTTGGATATGAGTTGACAACACGGGTAAATTTCATTAAATTTAGGACATGAAGATTGAGGGGGCAAAATTACCGCTATTGCCATTTAATCCGGAAAAAATTGAAACAAAGGCAGTTCTGCGGAAAGAGGCTCAGGCCCGGCAAGCTCTGGCGGAATTGAAAGGATATGCATCTGTTATCCCAAACCAAAATATATTAATCAGCGCCATCGCCCTGCAGGAAGCTAAAGAAAGTTCAGCCATCGAGAATATCGTAACAACGCATGATGACTTATATAAAAGCCTTACAATAAATACCGGGATTACCGATCTGGCTGCGAAAGAGGTTATCAATTACCGCGAAGCTGTTTATAAAGGATATGATATTGTCAGGAAAAATCAATTAATACGAGTCAGTGACATTGTGAATATCCAGGAAATAGTAACAGGAAACAATGCCGGAATTCGCCGCCTTCCCGGGACTTCTCTTGTCAATGATGCGACCAATGAAATTATATATACGCCGCCGCAGGATTACAACGAAATAATACAATTGCTGGATAATTTGTGCAAATATTTAAACGATGATGAGAATGATCTTTGGAAATTGGCGGTGTTACATTATCAGTTTGAAAGTATTCACCCTTTTTATGATGGTAATGGACGTACCGGCAGAATATTGAATGTCTTATATCTGCTGCTTAAAAAATATCTGGATACTCCGATTCTCTACTTAAGTTCATATATAATAAACCATAAAGACGATTACTATCATCTTTTACAGGAATCCAGAGATATTGACTATTTTGAACGCTGGGTACTATATATCCTGGACGGAATAGAAGAAACAGCAAAAAAAACACTGGAAAAAATACGAAACATAAAAGATCTGCTGGAATTGACATTTGTTGAAGTAAAAAACAAGTGTCCTAAACTATACTCAAAAGAACTGGTAGAGATAATTTTTGAAAATCCTTATTCAAAAATAGATTTTCTGGTTACAAAACTTGGCATAAACCGGAAAACAGCATCAAAATATTTAACGGAACTGGAAGATAATAGTTTTTTATCCCATATACAAGCCGGAAAAGAAAAATTATTCATCAATAACAGCCTGATGAATCTGTTAAAAACCTGATTGGTGGTGACACCTTTTTCCAGCCACACAGCAGTCAGCCTCTTCCCTATCAGTAAAGCAATCCCTGATTGTATAGTACATTACCGAAACGGCAGCAATGTAAACCATTTAAATATGACAAGGGCGGGTGTCGGTGACAAGCGTACCGCGAAGCGGTGCGTTTGGTCGCCGACGGGCCCTGCATAAGTATACTTTGAGGGTATACATTGCTGGTTTACCAATTTTGCTCAGCGAAAATTCAGGGTTTGTGGAACCCAACCCTAGTACAATATTCCTTTTTAGCCGATAATTACTACAGGAGTATATATGAACGATATGGAATTCCCGGCTGAAAAGCCCCAAAAGAGAAAAATCCCGTTTTCATGGATATGGATTGCATCTACAGTATTGCTCTGTATAGTGTTTGCCTTCGCTTCCGTTCCGGGAGTGCTTGCACAAGTACGAGACTCTGTCCAAATAGAGCAGCCAGATAATGCACGAAGGATCCGCAGGTACGCTGATACCATCCAACTGGTTTTTAATTATATCCAGAGGTACTATATTGATGAAGTTGACTCGAAAGTCATGTTTGAAGGGGCCATGCACGGGTTATTTAATGCCCTCGATGATCCCTACTCTGTTTTTATGCCCGAATCGGAAATGAATGAACTTGCCGATACAACCCAGGGGGCTTTCGGCGGTGTGGGGCTGTATGTTAACAAACCAAGCGCAGCCCGTGCCGACGGGCGGCCTGCCTTCCTTGAAGTGGCCGCACCCATTGAAAATACACCGGGCTGGAGGGCCGGCATTAATCCCGGGGATCAAATCATCAGGATCAATGATGAACCGACGGATATAATGACGCAGGAAGAAGCGGTAGCGCGGTTACGCGGCACTCCCGGCACGGATGTAAATTTGGTAATCCGCCGCGGGGAAAGAATTGAATTCCCCATTACATTGACCAGAGCGATAATTGAGGTTCCCACAGTCAGGCATGCGATGATTGATAATATCGGGTTCCTTAACCTCCTTACATTTACGCCCAGGACGGTAGACCGTACAGTCGAAGCAATTAATTATTTCAGGGAGAATAATTACCAGGGTGTTGTTCTTGATGTACGGAACAATTACGGCGGACTTCTGCATTCCGCAATTGACATTGCCAGCCTGTTCCTGGAAAGCGGAGTTGTGGTCAGTACCAGGTCGCGGATACCGGCGGAAAATCATGTGTTCAACACAAACACCCGCCGTCCGTCCATTGTCCCTGCCGATATTCCGATTGTGGTGCTGATAAACAGGGGTTCTGCTTCTGCGTCAGAAATTGTTGCCGGGGCCCTCAAAGACCGGGGCAGGGCATACCTTGTCGGCGAAAGAACATTCGGCAAAGGCTCTGTTCAACAGGTATACCCGCTGGATGCGGCTGGTTTCAAGATCACTACTGCCCGTTATTTTACTCCCAGCGATGCAAACATTGACAGAATCGGCATACCCCCTGATAGGCTGGTGAGGTTTCCCGAATTCACCGATGCCGATGCGGAAAAGCTTAACAGTCTTATTAATGATAATCGAATACCTTCTTTTGTCAGAGACAACCAGGAGGCAAGCCCCGCCCAGATTGAGACATTTGCCAGGTCGTTGGAGAGTGAATACGGCCTTGATCTTACCCTTCTGAGGCGGCTCATCCGCAATGAACGGAACCGGACGACAATTGCGCCTGTGTACGATCTTGAATACGATGTGCAACTGCAGGAAGCAGTTAATATTATCAACGGCGGCAATTTTGCCGAGTTAATGCAAAATACCAGGACTCTCAAGGCTTTACAGGAAGAAGAAACCGAAGAAGAGTCTGTGCAGTTTTCATAAACCTGCTGTTTTACCGTTCATGAAGCAATTCATTATTACCGGCGATCCTGCGGACGATCAGGTTCGTATTGAAGGCAGCGATTATAAGTATCTTGTACATGTACGCCGTCTTGCTGCCGGTGAATTTTTTCCTGCTGTGCTTCCCGACGGAACAATGGTTAATGTAAAAGTACAATCAATTGACCGCCATACGCTTGTTGGCAGGATTTTCCGGGACGGGGCAGACAGGGCAAAAACATTACCTGCGCGCACACTGCCATCGATCATCCTGTACCAGGCATTGCCAAAAAATGAAAAAATGGACCTTATTGTCAGACAGGCTGCCGAAAGCGCCCTCACCGGGATCGTACCCTTTGCTGCGGAATATTCCATGGTAAAAATTACCAACAGCGGACACAAACTTCTCCGGTGGGAGCGGATAATCAGGGAAGCACGGCAGCAGAGCGGTTCTCCGGTAACAACAACAATTCAGAAGCCGGTGTCAATTGACGGACTTTTTGAACATTGGAATCAACTTACAATACAGCAGCCAGGTACAATAGGCCTTCTGTTTCATCACTTACCTCTTGAAAATGAAAGCCTCCATGGGTACCTTGGAAAAATAATTGCCCAGAGATCTGATAATTTTCAATCTGATGATACAATTGTAATAGCGATTGGGCCTGAAGGGGGATTTTCTCCGGATGAAACAGAACGTTTTTTGACCGCCGGATTCAGACCATTTATTCTCGGTGATACTATCCTGCGTACCGAAACAGCCGCTCTGTATGCCCAGGCTGTTGTAAGAATACTTTTATGGGAGAGAAATTCGTGGGAAGTAAAGTAACCCGGGATTCCGGAAAAAACCTGTTATTTACCGTTAGCAAAGACCAATGCAGAGAACGGATAAACTTCCTAAAAGTACCTATTGACATTGTTGAACCGGAAAATTTAATTTATCTGGCGCAACAGTTACTTGCCGAAGAGAAAGAGAATAATATTGTCCTGCTTTCGATATGGGATCTCCTACGCGCCAGACAAAACGCCGAGTACCGCACTTATGTGCAGCAGGCTGCCCTGGTTATTCCCATTTCAAAAAGTATTGTTAAAGGGATACGGTTTTTACAGGGAAAACAGGTTGTTCGTTATATGCCATTTGAATTTGTGATCCGCATTTTATCTATATTGGAAAACCAGGAATTGTCCTGTTATCTATTGGGCGGCAAAAAACCCATTTTATCCAAAGCAGAAAAAAACATTCGTGAAACATTTTCCGGGCTTCGCGTTGTAGGGCGTTTTTCCGGTTCGTTCAGGCGGCAGGAAGAAACCGTTATTCTGGAGGCAATCCGCAAAGCTTCTCCATCGCTGCTTCTTGTTGGCAAAGGCATACGGGGCGGGGAGCACTGGATTGCCAGAAATTCACCCCGGCTGGGAAAAGGCCTGCGGCTTTGGTGCAGCGACCTGTTTGAAGTTTTCGCTGAACGAAAAAAGCACCCGTCAAAGGGCGTTTTTGCCCTTGGCCTTGAATGGGTTGGTTATTGCTTTCAAAACCCTTTCAGGTTCCTGCGGCTTTTTCCGTTTATATACTATAAATTATTACTTTTGATGCATAAAATTTTCAGAATAGGCGTACAGAAAAAAAGGCCTTGAGCCTCTAAAAAAATATTTATCTTTGTGCTATGCTTTAACCATGAAATCTCAAAACACCGCATCAGTCCTGCTCGAAGGCATGCAGCGGATTATTAAAGGTAAACGGGAATTTCTGGAACTGCTTATGGCAGCAGTATTGGCCGGCGGCCATGTACTTATCGAAGACAATCCGGGGCTGGGAAAAACAACGGTTGCAAAAACACTGGCAAAGCTCATCGAAGGAAAAAAGAATGTAGTCTTTAAGCGAATTCAGTTTACACCGGACTTGCTGCCTTACGATATTACCGGGGTTGATGTCTTTGATCCCAAAACACTCAAATTTCGCTTTGTCCCCGGCCCGGTTCTGGCCAATATTGTACTTGCCGATGAAATAAACCGCGCCACACCAAAAGTACAGTCTGCGCTCCTTGAAGTTATGGCGGAGCGGCAGGTAACCATCGGGCAGACGACTCACCGTCCCCCCGAACCGTTTATGGTCATTGCTACGGAAAACCCCATTGAAAGCGAAGGGACATTCCCCCTGCCGGCGGCTCAGCTTGACCGCTTCATGATGAAACTTTCGATGGGTTACCCCGATCGTGAATCAGAGCTGTCAATCCTTAACGAAAACCCCGCCGAAGAAGGCCTTATAAAACTAAAACCGGTTATCAATCTTACAGACTTTATGGAAGCAAAAAAGGCCGCCGCTGCTATATTCTGCCATCAGGCGCTCAGGGAAGCTATTGCCGACATTGTCCGGGACACCCGCATCCACCGGGCCTTTACCCTGGGAGCAAGCCCCCGCGCCGGTCTGCATTATCTGGAAGCAGCAAAAGCGCTTGCTTTGGTGAAGGGGCGCAATTATGTTATAGACGAAGATTTGGCAATCCTTGCCGTTCCGGCGCTTGTCCACCGCGTAAGGCTGCGTGATCCTAAAGTCAATGCAGATAAATTTATACAGGATATATGCCTGGCACGGATTAACAATATTAAGACCGATGAGGTCAGCCCTTGAGGAAATTGCGCGTAACGGCACGAAAAACGGAATTTATTCCGCAGACGATGGGGATTTTTGTTTTATTTATCATCGTCCTTGCATTTACGGTTGGTTTAGTGCGGCAGGAACTTGCATTGGCGCTGGCCGGCGCGGCATTTCTTTTGCCGTGGACATATTGCCTTGTAATGACATTGTTCCTTGCATTGCTGCACAGCCGGCGTGTCCGCCGTGTTACTATCCGCATCAGTCCCCGCGAAATTACCGCAGGTGAATTTACCGAGGCATTCTACACCGAAGGAGAGACAGCCGCGCCTGCGGGGAAAATTATACAACTGCCGGGAATCCTTGTCCGCTGCCGTCTGATTCTTGCCACTGCAGACGGAAGGTATATCCGCTATGATTTTAACCCTGCCGATCCGCATCCGCATTTAATTGAAGCAAAAAAGCGCGGCGCATATTTTTCGGTTCGTGATGAATTCGCCGTTTTTGACATATTGGGGTTTTTCCGGTTTGCGTACCGGCTGACCGCTTCAAACCTGACCACTTCAAAAACGGCAAAGATGTCGCCAGATGAAGTGGTCAGGCTGCTGGTAAGCCCCCATCCGGCAGAAGAAACCCCGGATGTCAACGCCCGCGCCGGAGATACCCAATTCACGCCGGAGACTTCTTTTCAGCGTACCGACAACTTTGTTGACAACCGGCCTTATGTACCGGGCGATGACCCGCGGCGGATAAACTGGAAACTCTACAGCCACGGCAGCGGCCTTTTTGTCCGTGAAGCAGAACGCGAGCCGCCGCCGCATTCAAATGTTGTTATCCTAATTGATAACGAATATGATCCCATGCTGTTCAGTATTGCGGCAGCCCGGCGCGGAATCGATGCGTTATGCGAAAACGCCCTTGCTGTCGCCATTGCCTGTGCCGAATCGGGGATGAATGTACTTATTGGCTATATTGGCTGTGAACAGGTTGTTGGAAATTTTACCGGGGTCAGTCCGGCAAAGGAGCTTGCATCGGCATTGGCCCGGCCTGCCGCCCGCTCATTGTCTTTTGACAATATTTTTCCTCCTGTTCCTGCCGGCCTGGGAATCCTCGTTCTTGCCCTGCCCCGCGTCAGCGCCGAAACATCGGCTTTGGATCGTTTTCTGAAGGGAAAAACAATTAACCAAACTATCGATGTATTATTAATATGCGACAATGACAGCACACAGTTAACTGCCGCCGAAACCTGCGCCGCAATGTACAACCGCCGCGCCGGAGTAAAGGCACGAGCATTTTTTCCCAATTCATCACACAGAGACACGGAGGCACGGAGATGAAGAGTGGATTAAGTGTTTTTCTCCGTTCGGTTGCATTGTTCGCAATCCTGTACCAGCTGCGGCTTATAGCCGATGACCTTGCAGACACTACGGTTTTTGCCGCATCACTGTATGCCGCTTTTGGAACAGCGATCTTTCTTGCCTGGTTCACTTTGCCTTCGAAAGATGCCGCAGGCAGAAAAAAAATCGGGCCGCTGACGGCGATTCCCATAATAGTACTCGTTCCCTGGGCGGTAAGGGTTTTTATTGCCCTGCCCCGGTTTTTAATTCCATCCGGCAGTACGGCATCAACCGAAGCTGCAGAACTAATCTTCGATTCCCTTCTGTTGAACTTTGATCGTAATAACTTTGTCACCTTGCTGCCGTTTTACTGGGCAGCTGCAACGACATATTTTTCCATCCGTTCACGTATATTTTTACGCGGGGCTGTTATTGCCGATGCGGTACTACTGGTGGCGATTTTTGGTATAGCCCGCATTTCCGGTATTGCCATGTATCGCTGGCCCATAGTAACGCTTATTCTCCTGACCGGCATAGTTTTTTCGCAAGCCCTGGCTCTTTTGTTTTCACTGCCTCCGGAAACAATGCTTGGGAAGAAGGAAAAAACCACAGCTGTTATTGTACTTTTAGCGCTGGTCTTTTTCGGCGGTTTGATGTTTCTCAAACCGGCACAGGAACGCGCTGCTCAAAGAGGCGGCGGTCTTTTGGAACCAAGGTTTTTTAGTTTTGATTTTTCACAGTTTCTCAGGCTGGAGTCGGAAATCAGCATGACCGATGATCTTATTCTTATTGTCAGAAAAGATCCGTATGACCATAATATTCTACTGCGTCGTTCGGTATTGTCCGGTTACAACAAAAGGCAGGGTTTTTTCCGTATCGATGAAATTGACGAAAAAACTCATCCGCAGCGCCTGCCTTCCCGCACGACAGAACTTTTTCCGGCGGGGTTTAAGGAAGCGCGGCGGGTAAACCAGGAATACTTTTTAGTTAATTTTGATGCCTCAGCCTTTATCGGCATGAAACAACCGGAAGAAATCATCCCCTATGAAAATTGGGATGCGTCTTCATTCAGGTCGGCATATGCGGTAGAAAGCCTGGTAAGCGATGCCATATATCCGAATTTATTACAATCTGTTGTTAAAGACGGAGAATTCTTTTGGCCGGAGTCACAGGATTTTGGTTTAACTGAAAGGGAATTCTCCCAATATACCGCCTACGGTGACGACGAACGCCTTCGTAATTTTGCAATGGAAATTACCGAAGGAGCTGACAGTTATACTCAAAAGGTAGAGATGATCTACAACTGGCTGAAATACGGCGATTACCGCTACAGTCTCAGGCCGGGAATAGCTCCTGACGGAGATCAACTGGCATGGTTTCTTTTTGAATCAAAAAAAGGTTATTGTTCCTATTATGCTTTTGCCATGGCCCTGCTCCTGCGCTCCCTGGGAATTCCGGCGCGGGTAACCGCCGGTTTTTTCATCGATCCTGAAACCGCAGCTTTTGACTATTTTCCGGTTCGTGCCGACATGGCTCATGCCTGGATCGAGGTTCCATTTCCCGGTTACGGCTGGATAGAATTTGATCCAACTACCGAATACCTTGCCGAAGACGAGGAATTCCGTTTTTCTTCCGGTGTTGACCCCAATTTACTCGAACGGCTGATGCGGGAGATTTTGGAAAACCGATCACGGCTGCGGCCAAAAATGGGGCAAGATGCGGAAAACCCTTTTGGTGATATCCGTTCGCTGGCCCGGCAGACAGCGGCAGTATTAAAAAATATCCTGCCCGCGCTGTTACTGGCGCTGATCATAACAGTATTTGTATACATTCGCTGCGGTCATTTTCTTCTGAGTGTTATACATCATAACAAGCGGAAAAAAGCTGTTTGTCTCTGGAAACATGCCAGACGCAGGCTTAAGCTGGCAGGGTTGGGCTCGCCGCCTCCGGGCGGCGAGCATTTTGGCAAAGGCAATTCAGCGGTATTATCTGAATCCGAATGGGCTTTGCGTGCAGATGCGCTTGTCGCAGGAACATATGCAATGTACCTGGAGTCTGCAGCCGCCCGGTTCGCGCCGCAATACAATGATTTTTCTTCAATGCAAAGTACCTATCATCTTTTTTCAAAATCATACCGGAAAACAGTCTCTCCCTGGCGGCGACTGCTTGCATGGACAGTACCGCCGTTAGCGCTCGCATTTCAAAAACCGCGTGCTGCAAAGTTAATAATATTATTATTACTTGTATTACTATTCAGTACAGACGGACAGGCGCAAAACGGTATTGATGACATCATTCCCGGACAAACGGAAAATGGCGCTACGGCAGACGCTCACACTGAAAGTGCTCGCACTGAAAGTGCGGATGAGTTGTATAACAGCGCTCTTGATGCGGAGTTTGCCGAGTATTGGGAACGGGCTATCAACCTTTACCGGGAAGGCCGTACAAGGTATCCGCGAGATCCCCGTTTTCCTGTTGCTTTAGGTAATCTCTTTTATAACCGGTCATTGTACAGCCTTGCATGGGATGAGTACCTTACGGCGGAACAATTGAGGCCCTATGATCCGTACATCCTGCATCAACTTGCCAATACGGCAAGTTACCTTAACCTGGACAGGGTTTCCGTTGATTACCTTGAAAGACTGCTCGCTATCGAACCGGACAACAGGGATGCTATAAGCGATCTTGGGTGGATGTATTATAAAGTCCACCGGCTTGAAGACGGCGAACGGTTATTAACCAATGCGCTTGATTATTTTGGCGATGATGCCGGTCTTTCCATGACACTGGCAACCATTTATTCTGATATGTACCGCTACGAAGAAGGAAAACAATGGTATGAAAAAGCTATAGTCCAGGCAGGACCGGCAAGGGGGTTTGTTTCAATAGCGTATTACAACCTTTCCATTCTGGAATACCGGTTTCATAAATACGATCTTTCAATAGAAGCGGCAAATGCCTCGCTCGATTCCCAGTACCGCGCATCGGGCCTTATTTCACGCGGGGAACTGCTGCTGCGCCGTCTTGATCTGGAAAGCGCCCAGGCTGATTTCAATGCCGCACGAGAAATTGATTCTTCTCCGCTGGCAAAACTAAACCTCTCTAAATCTTTCTTAATTTCAGGAAAACTCCGGGAAGCTCTTGTCTATGCCCTGGATTGCCTGCAGGATAATAACAATTCCTGGATGGCATATTATGGAATAGATCCTGTCCGCTACAAGCGTGATATCCATGAAATTCTTTCAGAGGTATACTCTGGACTGCTTTCGGCGGAACGATTTATTCTCCGGCAAACAGTTTTAGAAAAAATATCATCGGTAACAAGATCGATATCCTATAGATTTTATGCCGCAGTTCACCGAAAACTGTTTCAAAAATACAGCCTTGCCGCCGGTGATGCATACGGTATTACATCAAGCGGAGCGCCGCCGCTTGACCGGAACATCCAGTATTTCAACGCTTTTGAATCTTACCCCCGCCGCGCACATGCCTGGCTGAACAGGGCACGGACTTTTGAAGTTGTAATAATTCCCGAAGCTGAAGCTTCGTATAACCTTGAAGAAGGTATTCTGCTGAAAGACAATTATTTAATCGCAAGAGCCCTGAACCGGCTTGACCCGGTGTGGGAAAAAGATTTAACCGCTCAATGTTACCGTGAATTTGCCCTCCGGGGATCAAGGGAAACAAGGCAGGCAGCGGCAGCTGAACTTTTTGCACTGAACCGAGGCGCGCTGCTGCAGGCAGGAATCAGCCTGCCTGCGGATATCCGCATACATTACAATGCCGGCGGGAATTTCCGCCGGGGAGAACGGGTGCTGCGCCGCTCTCTTGAACGATCCGGTTTTACACAAACCGCCGGCACACGTTTCACGCTTCATTTGACAATAACCGCGGATCTTTCCGGTAATTACACTGTTTCCTGCGAGCTTACCGACACAGAAGGCGAGAGGCCTCCCTTACGCCGCATTATCCCCCTGCCATCATTGTCCAGGACTGACATCGCCGGGTTTACCGGAGTTTTAAGCAGTATGGTTTTCAGAGTAGAGTGACAGTGAACGTGTACCGGCACTATAGAAATATAATGACGGATACTGTTGTGCTGCGATAAATAATGTATAATATAGAATATGGCGGGGTTCCCTTATGCTGATAAAAAAACTTAAAGTTGCCTTTGAATCGTATGGTGATGAATCAAGCCGGAACACATTCAAAGGGGAACTAAATTACGAATCAAGTAAGCTGTCGTACTTGTTTTTTATGGCCATTGTCGTATGGCTGCCCTATATCCCGCTTGATTTACAATTGCATCAATTTCCGGTTTTTGCCGTAACACTCCGGCTTTCCTTCAGCTTAATCAGCATCGTTTTGATGTTATTAAAATTTACCAGACGATTTAAAAACAGTCCGGGTTTATTGCTCATTTATCTTGTCACGGCTCTGTATATTATGACAGCCCTTGTTACAGCCAGCGCGGGCGAGGCAGCACCGGCATATATCGGCGGGCTTGTTCTTGTTTTACTTATGCCCACATTTGTACCATCTACAATCAAAATAAAATTTTTACAGCCCATATTAGCTCTTTTCATATTCTTTATAACGGGAACTTTAACAGGATTGAATTTTTCAAGTCTTTTTGTCAGGTATGCCCTGAATGATTTATTCGCGGCGGCGGCGCTCGGGTTGATGCTTTCATTAATAATGAACAATTTGAGAACCAAGTCCTGGAAAAATCAACAAAATTTAAAGCAAGCAATGGCAGAAAACGAAGAAAACCTAAAATTATCGATAAAAGCGGAAACTGCAAACCATGCCAAAAGTGATTTCCTTGCTAGAATGAGTCACGAAATACGCACGCCCATGAACGCAATAATCGGTTTAACACAAATAGAGCTTCGAAAAGCAAACCTGAACAAGGAATGTGCCGCAGCATTGGAAAAAATTTATACTTCCGGGAACAGCCTCCTCGGGATTATTAACGATATTCTTGATTTGTCTAAAATCGAAACAGGCAAGCTGGAACTTATTCCCGCAGAATATGATGTACCAAGTCTCATCAATGATACTGCGCAAATAAATGTTGTAAGGATAGGTTTAAAACAAATCAAATTTATAATGGATGTTGACAAGAATCTGCCGTCAAAACTTTACGGTGATGAACTGCGTATTAAGCAAATACTCATTAACATATTGTCAAACGCGATAAAATATACCGATAGTGGATATGTAAAACTATCTGTAAGTCATACGAAGTATGACAGTCATACACAAGATGATGAAGATTTGCCGAAAGAAGCCTGCGTACAGCTTTATTTTACCATTGAAGACACAGGTCAGGGTATAAAGCCGGAAGATCAGGAAAAGCTCTTTTCTGAGTACCAACGTTTCAATGTTAACACAAATCATGCAACTGAAGGAACCGGGTTGGGTTTATCAATTGCCAAAAAACTTGTAGAGATGATGGGAGGCACAATTGAGCTGCAAAGTGAATACGGAAAAGGCAGTACGTTTACTGTAATGATCAAGCAAAAGGCGGTAGAATGTATTGCGATCGGCGAAGAAATTTCCAAAAACCTGCGAGACTTTACATTTTCAATCGAAAAGAAAAGTTATAAATCGGAAATATCGATTGAACCCATGCCTTATGGAAGCGTTTTGGTTGTTGACGATATTGAAATAAATTTAGATGTCGCAGAAGGGATTTTATCTGCTTTCGGCCTGAATATAGAAACCGCAAACAGCGGCTTTGAAGCGCTGAGCTTAATAGAAAACGGAAAAACTTATGATATAATTTTTATAGATCACATGATGCCGCGGATGGACGGAATAGAAACTACACAAAAGCTGCGTTCTATGGGTTACAATGGCACAATCGTAGCACTGACTGCCAATGCTATGGTAGGAAACAAGGAAATGTTTATAGAAAACGGCTTTGACGGCTTTTTGGCAAAACCAATCAACATTAAAGAGGTAAACTCGGTTTTAAACGAATTTATACGCAGCAAGCATTTAGAAAAAATATAAATAAAATATTACAGCAAAAAGAGGGTAGAGAGTACACATGTGTAATATTAAAACCGCTGACCTTGCCGCCTGTGAAAATGCGGATTCTTTTTTGCAGTCCGCTATATGGGGCCGGTTCAAATCACGCTTTGGATGGAAGGCAAATGCATATATTGTTGAATGGACAGAAAGCGGCTCCAAGCCTCTGCTGGTGCTATCCCGCCGCATCGCTCCAGGCATCGTCATGGCGTACATTCCCTGGGGACCGGAACTGCCCGCCGGATTTCCGGCAGCCCCCGCTGCTCGTGCTGAAGCGGCGGCAGATCTTGCCCATACTTTACGTCCCTTGCTGCCCCGGAAAACCGTTTTTATTCGATTTGACCCCCCCTGGTTCATTACAGAAGGAGACGATAATGCATTGCTTGAAATACCCGCACCATTGAAACGGGCCGCTGCCGATATTCAGCCTCCGGACACCGTACTTATCGATCTGACTCCGCTGCCGGATGAAATTCTTGCTGCCATGAAACCTAAGTGGCGTTACAATATCGGCCTGGCGGCAAAACGCGGTGTTAGCGTTGAAACGACTGTCGGCGGCAGCGGGCAGGATAAACCTATCGAAGTATTTTACCGGCTTCTATCCGATACTGCCGGGCGCGATGGGATTGCCATTCACCACCTGGGTTACTACAAAACATTATTTACGGAACAGGGGATTGAAATCCGTTTATATACTGCCTGGCATGAAGGAGATGCAATTGCGGCTAATGTCGTTCTATTCAGGAACAGGCAGGCAACTTATCTCTATGGTGCTTCCGCCAACATCAAGCGTAACCTCATGGCACCCTACGCTCTGCAATGGCGTGCCATGTTGGATGCAAAGGCACTTGGCTGCACTGAATATGACCTGTTTGGCATTCCGCCCAACGATAACCCCGATCATCCCATGGCAGGACTGTACCGTTTCAAAACCGGGTTCGGCGGCACTATCATTCACCGCCCGGGCAGTTGGGACTATCCCTGCAAGCCGGTGTTATACGCCATGTTCAGCACCGCAGAAAAACTACGGAAAAAAATCCGGGATAAGAAGAAAGGAAGAGGTAAAAAGAGTAAATAAAAATTTTTACTCAAACAACACTGCCAGCCATGATTCCACGTCGCTCATATCCGCACTGATAAGCCCAATGTCTACCGACTCGGTTGTTTCCGCGACAAGCCACCTGATTCCATCAGCTTCAAAGCGGGCGCCTGTGCCGGGAATGTCGGCAAGGCCCATGGCGTGGCTGTGATTGCGGGACACCATAATTCCCGCCGGAATGTTCGCCTGTGTAAGAATCATGGCCCAGAGCATTGCCCGGCTGTCACAGTCACCCCTGCCTTCGGTGACGGCGGTGACAAGGTTGACAAAGTCACTGCCATCAAAATCGCGTTCATAGCTAAAGCCCTGGACAAACGTAAGGGCTCTTTCAGCAAAAGCACTATCACTTCTGTCTTCCGCACCGACATTCATGCTTCGTTCAAGCCGGAATACTGCATCAGAAACTCTGTCCCAGGAGTCCCGGTAGATCATCCGGTAAAATCTAATCCATGCCTCCTGCCATCTGCTGTCACCCTGGTAATATGTGAGAAGGGTGAATTCCCTGTCTACCAGTTCCTGAGCGGCTTCAGCATCGTTTTCCCTGACAAGCGCATTCAGCCCGGTACCGGCAATGGCAGTTTGCCGGTGTTCACCGCGGGGGTGAGTAAATTCCATTATCGGCCCGGGGCGGCGCATTTCTGCCATTGTAGGAGCAATGGAATCCAGGGCTGAAAGATGAAACAAATCGACATGTTCTATTGATAACGGAGCATAAGCCAGGGCAAGCAGGAGCGGCGTATTTCCTGCAGCGCTGCCGGCAAGTTCAAGAGCGAGCCCCCAGCCTGCATGGTTTGGCATGGTGAGTTCTATTATTGCGGCAGCCCTGTTCTCATATTCAAATAGATCGTTATCTCCGCTGTTGCTTAAACGGCGGTTAACATCCTGCATCATGTGTTCGATGTTCCGGTATACTCCGTTATACACCACAATGTCAAAATGTGCTCCGTATGGCCCAAGAAATGAAAAACGGTCAAAATTGTTCCCGTCTGCATATTCGTAACCTTCGGGTAAATCCAGCCTGAAGCCCCAGGTAGGAGAATGAAGGGGAACGGCAAAAAGGACAACGGGAAAAAAGAATAAGAATAACAGACAGTGCTTCATAATATGCACCTCACTTTTTTAATAATCTTTTATTATTTGCAAAGGTGCCCCCATGCAAGGTTGTAACATCATTCGTGATGATCATCGCACATTTATCAAGTTTATGAATTTCACCGATAATTTCTTCTTTACCCTTGCGGTTGGCAAAAATCATCAGCATGGCTTTTTTTGAATCCCGTCCGTAGGCATCCATAGCGGTAACGGCATAACCTTTTTCTCTCAAGCTGTTCGTTATCAGAAAGGCAGAACTTTCATCCGATATTATTGCCTGGATGAGTACCCGGCCCATCGCAATATAGCTTTCAATCCGTGAACCTAAATAAATACCGCATGAAAAACCTATGCTGTACATTATTCCTTTTATCGGCGCTTCCGCTATACCCAGGATAACTCTTGTGGCTACAAATGTCCACAGTAATATTTCGAAAAAAGAAAGAATGGTTCCTTCACGCCGGAATCCCTTGTTAATCAGGATATTCCGCAAGGTGGCAATAGTCACTTCAACCATTTTTGCAAAAAAAATGATAAACAATTCCAATGGAGGCGCCGCTGTCAGAGCTTTGAAAATAAAATCAATCATATCATGATAATGCCAAAATAATGTATATTGTTCAATGTGTGTCTGCAGCAGGAGGATATGCATGAGGAGGAGGGATTAGGGTGCGCTGTTGATCAACTCGGAGGCTGTGGTAAAATTATAACCCCGGTCGATGAGGCTTTGATAAAGATCGGTAAGCAGCGGAGCCAACGCCGGCGACGAGACATGACCAATCATAATAACACTGCCTTTTGCGGCAGCAATCGCAAGGCCTTCATTGATTGCGTTCAGCATCGAACGGTGATTTTGGTTGTTATCAATAAAAATACTGCGTTCACCTATTGCAATACCAAGATTCCGTGCAACAGCCGGAACAGATGAAACGTGTGTTGTTTTGGAATCAAGAAAAGAAATATTCTGTTCCCGGCAAAAAACAAGCACGGTTTCCATTATTGCTCTGTCTGCGGTAATTTTTGAGCCTTGATGATTATTCATACCGGAAACAGGCCCGACTTCCCTGATGTTTCTTTGCAGAACAGCCAAAATTTCTTCGGTGTTCATTCCGGAATAAATTGCTCCCGGTCCCGGATTCTGCCCGCCTATTGCTTCCATTGGCTGATGGAGAAACAGCTCTTTTCCTGCTGCGCGGATACGCCGAGCGGCCTCTGCTGAATGACGAAGTCCCGGCAGAACGGCAATGGTTAACGGGCCGGGAAAACTGAGGTAAGCTTCCAGTTCAAGTAGACTATAACCCGCATCATCAATAACAAACACTATCGTTCCCTTGTGTTCCGGCTGCTCCGGCTGTTGTTCTATATCGGGAAGCGGTTCAGGGGGAGGATCACTTTCCTGAGGAGGATCGCTCTCCTGAGAAGCATCGCTCTCTGTCGTCTGCTCAGGTAAAGGTTCCGGGGAGGTACTATTTGCCGGATAATTATCGCTTTCTGATGTTTGCTCAATTGAAAGTTCTTCCGCGACTTCATTTGCCATAATTGAAAGTGAAATAACCAGAGAAACCGTTATAAAAACCCCGGTAAGCACTACAGCCGGCAGTAAATCAAGCAAAACATTTTTCTTTTTTCTCTTTTTCTGTATGTTTTTACGTTTTTGTTTTACGTTTTTTAATGGAGAAGCTTTGCATTTTACGCTCTTTTTGGTTTGCGGCACGTTATTTTATATTATCGGCCTGACAAAAAAAATACCAATAATAAATTTATATGGCTTCCAGCATTCCGTATTTTTTCATTTCGCCGGCATGGCTGCGCATTTTTGCCATGGCTTTCATTTCAATCTGGCGGACTGTTTCCGGAGATAGATCCATCTTGTCACCAATCTCCTTGAGGGTGTATGGCTTGCCGTCTTCAAGCTGGAACCGATAAGTGAGTACCTGCTTTTCCCTTTCTTTAAGTTTCTCAAGAAAACGCCGGGTTCCCTCACGGTAGTAATTCCGGAACAAAGCCCGTTCGGGGTTATACGTATAGTCTTCGTGGGCTTTTACTGCCGTGATGCTGTCTTCCTTGCTGCTATCCAACTCCAGGGACAAGGGACCTGAACTCATGTTGATGATATAATTAATGTCCTGTATAGGAATCCCCAATTCGCTGGCTATATCTGCATTACTGGGTTGGTGCATGAGGGTTTGGCTGAGTGAATGGTATGTATGTTGAATCTTACGAAGAATCTCTTCTTTCCGGTGAGGAAGCCTGACAATCCGGCGTTTGTTGGTTAAATAACGGATAATAAACTGGCGAATCCACCACCCGGCATACGTGCAAAAGCGGACGTTTTTTGCATGGTTGTATTTTTCCGCAGCATGCATCAGCCCCATGTTCCCTTCCTGAATAAGGTCCATAAAAGGAACATCTTTAGTGATATACGAACGCGCAATTTTAACTACAAGACGGAGGTTAGACCGAATCAACTTGTGCAGGGCATTTTTGTCCCCTTGCTGGACAAGTCTGGAAAGCTCAATTTCCTCGTCAAAACTTAAAAGCGGATATGATTTTATCTGACTAAAGTAAATTTGAAGGACTTCTTCGTTCTCAATCTTTTTATAACTGGTTTTTTCGGTAAACTTCATTTTTACTCCAATACCCGGATTTCCATACTTATATACAGCAAATTCCGTGCCAAGTAATGGTTATTTTCTGATTAATATATAATTCCTTACAAGGCAATGAATTAGTAATTGCAGCAATAAGTATTTTCCCATGATTTCATAAAATGTATCTTTTTGTATACATTGTCTTGTATAGAAATAATAATGTGTTAGTGCTATATTTCCAATGGTATGCATTATGATTGAATATATAGTTCCATCAAACATAGACAACCGTGTTATGGCAAAGGCTGTGCGGGCATTGGAAAACGGAGGGCTTGTAGCCCTGCCCACCGATTCCAGTTGGTCGCTCGTTTGCTCAATCAAATCCCCGGCCGGTGTAAAGAAACTGAGAAAACTTTCCGGAGAACGTGACGAGCGGCATTTTACCCTGCTTTGTTCTGATATTTCCCAGTTTGGAGAGTTATGCAGCCTGGACAACAGCCGCTTCCGGCTGATAAAACGCCTTTCGCCCGGGCCGTATGTGTTTATCTTAAAAACACTGCTCGGTACCCAAAAAGCTCTTGATATTCGCCGCCATGAAGTAGGCGTCAGAATCCCCGGTCATCCCATCCCGCTTGCTTTGATAAACACCCTACAGCACCCGCTTTACTCAATAACTGCCAAAAAATCCATGGTTGAAGAAATGGAATTTACGGGCGCCGCTGCAGATAACGATAATGAATTGTCTCCCATCCCCGAAGAAGACCTTTTTGAAAGCGGTTGGGAACTGGAAGATATTACCAGTGTGGACATGGTTCTGGATGACAGCGAGGAACGGGAACGTATCTTTTCGACGATATTAAATATTTCAGGCGAAGAAATCAAACTCATCCGCCAGGGCGCAGGCCAGTGGCCAGTGTGATGTGATCCACAGTTATCGTATTCTTGTGGCTCCTCCAATTACAAGTAATTCAAATATTTGCTTTGCTCTTGCATCTCTTGGTCTAATAAAACCATATACATTATGGCTAAAAGTATTGTCGGTTCTATTAGTAGGTTGAAGCCTCGCCCAAACCATTATACCAATTGGTTCAAGATTCTCTTCTGCCATCATTTCAAGTCCAGAGATTCTATTGAAATCCAAAAGAAAGGTTGTTATCCCTGCAGATGTAGAATCAAAACTTCTACCAAATTGATGCACCAAGTTATTAGATGAAGTAATGTCTTCTCTCCTTACAAAATATGCATTACCACTACTTTGCCCATAAAAAACCAGGTATTCAGGAGCATCTTGATCATTATCAACATCAAAAACATGTAATGTATCTACATTTTGACTACTTTGAATTAAGGCCATAATGACAATTGGCTCTACATTTTGAGCTGATAATAAAATAGGACTGAAAAATGAGAAAACCAGTGTCATAATAACAAGCCTAAAATTTAATTGTTTCTTTTCCATATTACTCTCCTTAAACTGACAAAAATAAACCGATAGACATTCTATATTAATACAACTAGTCAAATCTAGTTTAAATATATATGTCTATTCAGGGTTTGTCAACTCAGGGTTTCTTCAGAAAGGCCGTAGCCTTCATCTTCGAGGTTTCCCGCCGGTTCAACATGGATCATAATGTCGTAAACATTTTCAACCCGTTCCTTGATTGCCTTTTCAACCTTGAAGGCAATCCAGTGTGCTTCTACGACCGTTTTATTTGGCGGAACTTCAATGTCGATGTCAATATCCCATAATCCTGCGATTCGCCGCATCCGTACCCGGTGGGGGTGTCCGGCTTCCTCGACCGATTTTACCGCGTCAAACACTGCCTGGTAATATACTTTGTTAGACCCCCCGTCCATCAGTTCGGTATTGGCTTCAGCAAAAATACCCAGCGCTGATTTGATGACCCACAGACCAACCAATACTGCGGCCCATGAATCAATAATGCCGACAGAAAAAATCCATGAAGCACCCAGCCCGATCAGCACCCCGGCCGAAAGCAGGACATCGGCGGTCATGTTTTTTGCATTTGCTTTGAGCATGGGAGAGTCGGCTTTCCTGCCAAACAAATGCTGCGACCATGCCAACAGCAGTTTTCCCGCTATTGAAATAATCGTACCAATCAAAGCCGGCAGCGAAGGAACTTCTTTTTCTGCTTCTGACAATATATCCCTGCCGGAACTGATTATAAGCTGGGCCCCGGCAAAAAAAAGCAGGCATGCAAGTAATGTTGTCGCTACGGTTTCCGCCCTGCCGTGTCCCCAGGGATGATCTTCGTCAGCTGGCCGGGAAATTATTTTTGCCACAATAAGGCTCATGATTGCAATAAGCACATCCACAGTAGAATCGATACCGTCACCAATTACCGCAAGACTCCCCCCGTAAATACCTGTTCCGATTTTTACCGCTGCCATTAGAGTATTGCCGAATAACGCAATAAGCGAGGCTGTTTTGATAATACGCGCCTTGCTGTCAATGTCTTGTTTCATCCTGTTATTGTATCAGAAAAGAGAAAAACAAGCGCTTGCGGAACAGCTAAACATCATCGCATTACTATTTACCCTGTTGATTTTTAAGTAGTATACTATAAACACAAAACCAAAAGGCGGTAACAGTATGATAATTTTAACCTTGAATTGCGGTTCTTCATCGGCAAAATACCAGGTGTACGACTGGAATGCGAAAGATATTCTGGCGGTCGGCATTGTGGAAAAAGTGACCATGCCCGGTTCATTTATCAACCATAGGGTAAAAGGAAGGGAAGAACTTACCTTACAGCAGGATTGCCCAACCCATACCGACGCTGTGGGGCTGATTATCAAGATTCTGACAAGCAAGGATCAAGGCGTTATCAGCGATATGTCGATGATCAAGGCGGTTGGTCACCGGGTTGTTCACGGCGGAATGAAGTTTACCAAAAGCGTAATTGTGGATGATGCGGTCATGGCTACTCTTGACGAAGTGAAAGAACTGGGGCCGCTGCATAATCCTGCCAACATCATGGGGATAGAGGCAGCAAAAAAGGTGCTTCCCGATGTGCCGCACTGCGCCGTCATGGATACTGCCTGGCACCAGACCATGCCGCCGGAATCTTATCTGTACGCCATTCCCGGCGAATGGTTTGAAAAATACCAGGCGCGCCGTTACGGCTTCCATGGCACCAGTTTTCTGTACACTGCAAAACGTGCTGCGGTATTGTTGGGGCAGGATCCCGCTAAAACAAATGTTATTATCTGTCACCTGGGAAACGGCTCTTCGGTGAATGCCGTCAAAAACGGCTGTTCATTTGATACCAGCATGGGACTCACCCCGCTTGAGGGCCTGGTCATGGGAACCCGCTCCGGCGATATTGACCCAGCGCTGCCGTTTTACATTATGCGGAAAACCGGCATGAACGCTACGGAGATTGAAAGCGCATTAAATAAAAAATCCGGCCTTTTGGGGTTAACCGGCAAATTTACCGACCGCCGCGACATTCAGGCCGCCGCGGTTAGCGGGGACGCACAAGCTCTGCTGGCCCAGCATATTGAGGCGTACCGTGTAAAAAAATATATTGGCGCATATCAGGCAGCGCTGGGCAGGGTTGACGCACTGGTTCTTACCGCCGGAGTAGGCGAATTTGCATGGTTCATACGGGAAAAAATTCTTGACGGGCTTGAAGGTATTGGCATGGTTTTTGATCCCGTAAAAAACAAAGTGTCCTGTACCCGCAATACCGAGACAATCATCAGCAAACCTGAGTCGAAAATACCGATTTATATAATTCCCACCGATGAAGAACTGGTTATGACCGAAGATGCATTTGCACTGATGCAAGGAACCTACGACATTCACACTAATTTTACCTATTCATTCCAGAGCAAAGACTATGTGAACAAAGGCCGTGCCGAAGGTCTGGAACATGAATTGGTAAAAAACCCGGAGCTGGCGAAAATCATTGCGCGGCCACTCAACTGAACTACTCTGTTTCGGCAACGCCATTGTGGATGTGTTTGCGGCAGTTGATTTTACCTGGCTTGATTCACTGGGAATAACAGAGGCGGTTCAGCACATTCCGTATGACCAAGCCCGGCAAATACTGGAAACATTACGCAGTGATTCATCTTCCGGCATGGTACTAACATCCGGCGGCGCTGCGGCAAATGTGGCTAAAATTGCCGCCATGCTGAACACAAAAGCGGCTTTTTCAGGTTGTGTGGGCAACGACGAACTTGCCGGTGTACTTGAGCAGGAACTCAGCACGGTGGGCGTTGATCCGCTCCTTGCCAAAAGCACCGGTGAAACCGGCTTATGTTTTGCCTTCAGTTCCCCCCACGAAACGAGAATTGCCGCTTCACCCGGCGCTTCGCTGGAATTCACCGAAACCGATATTTGTGAAGAACTATTCTCCGGCGCGGAAGCTGTGGTTGTAGATGGGTACCTGCTTGATCGCGGTCCGCTGATACAACATATAATGCAACTGGCAAGCAGCCGGGGAATCCCTGTTGCCCTGGATGCTGCATCGGTATTTCAAATTCGGGAAAAGACAGAAGCTGTACTCCATTACAGCCGTAATTATCCCTTGATAATTTTTATGAATGCGGATGAAGCCATCACGTTTTATTCTACCATTAAGAAAAGCAGCGCGAGGATAGAAACGGCAAGCGAACGGGAAAAAGAAATGTTGATACTAAAAGAGGTTTGCCCTGTGCTGAAGTATATGACCGAGGGAGAAATTTTTCCCATTATCGTAATCAAGCTGGGTGGCAGGGGAGCGGTTGTTCTTGCCGGCGGTACTGTTTACCGGGAAGAAACATTTACCATCATTCCGCGCAACACCGTCGGCGCGGGAGATGCATTTTGTGCAGCCTTTCTGTCCGCATGGATCAGGGGCAGGTCAATACAGGAATGTGCTGATCTGGGAAACAGGGTAGCGCGGCAATTTCTCGAAGTACCCGGAACCCGCATCAAGGACGGTAAGTTAAAATCATTTGCCAAATATTTCCGGTAACATCAGCAAGCCTTCAATTTATCTGCCCATGCCTGCAGGACAATTCCAAAAGCAACTGATACATTTAATGACCCTTTAACACCCCAAACAGGAATACTGACTCTGCCCAAAGATGCTTCCGCTGCGGTAAGCGCTTTCGGGCTTACCCCCAGTTCTTCCGATCCGGCAATTATGGTGCCTGCCTGCGGGAAAGAAAAATCCTCCAGCGGAATGCCGCCGGTTTCCAATGCGAAAAACGGACCGGTAAAGCCTGCATTATGTAACCCGGGGCTGCTTTGCACAGCAAACGGATCGTGTTGCAGTTGTTCCCAGGGAACAATATCCACACAGCCCATGGCGGTACGTTCCGCTCTCTTGTGCCGGGGGTTGGCGCAGAGAGGCGACAGCCACACTTTTTCAACGCCAAACGATTCCGCTGCCCTGAACATGGAACCTACATTGAACGGGGAGCGTATATCTTCAAGATATACCTGCATTCCCGGGAAAGGCCGCCGCATTGACGGGTCAAGGTTGCCTTCCGGGGTAAAAAAATCCCAGTCAGACTGGTAACGTCCTGTCTGTGCAAGGAGCAGATGATACACAGTATTAATGGCATGGCGAATTTCACGATTTTGCTCTGTTGTGTTATTTTTCATGACCGCCTGAAAATTATTTAACGCGTCCAATTTCGCATCCGGAAAACCGGCGATGCTGTCATCGCCGACATCGCCGGAAAGAAAATTCGCAAGACTGCAAAAGTAGTCCGCTTCTTTCTGTGTAAACCGGCCCGATACGGCAAACCTTTGTTCAGCCTCTCCAAAAAGTTTTGCCGCTTTTCGCAGACGCTGGGATCGGGGAAGATCCGCAAGTTTATACAGTGGTATCATCGGTAAACCTCATGCTACTATTGACAATGTTGTATCATATAATAATATAATAAAATAAGATCAATATAAAAGAGGACCATAAAAGGAGTTTATATGCACCTAAAAAATTGTGCTTTGCTTTTCACATTGGTGTTCTCAATGGCTGCCATCTCCGGATGCGATAAAGCAAAGGAGATTTCCGCCGGGATTGGTGAAACTATATCAACAAGATGGTTTGAATATACTGTTCATTCTGTAGATAAAGTTAATTCTTATGCAGGATATGAATCGACTGAAGACTATCAGCTTTATAGTGTACTTGTTACACTAAATAATACTTTTGATACGATTATTCCGATGGGAACATTCGATTTTTACATGGATGATCCCATATTTTATGAATATGTTTGGCCTCTTGATCCCTTGGACGATACCATGATGCCGGAAAATTTTGATTTAAGACCCGGTCAATCCGTTCAATATCATATGATTTTTGAGATTCCAGTCGGGGTTAGCAAACTAGAGCTTATATACACCGAAATTGATTCTTCAGACAAAGAGGGTAATACCTATAAAATTATGATAGGTAGTTAGCGTCGCTTTCCATGTTATAATAACCCATGAAAATTTGCTGTGTAGAAACTGCCCGTTTGCCCGAGTCATGGATTTGCAAGACTACCGCACTCGCCGGAGATTTTTTTTCCTGTCTCTCCGAAAAAGATATCTGCTGGATTGAACGCTCCGCAGCAGAGACTGACAGTTCATATAAACAGATAATTCCATACGTCGTGGTACGTCAAAGTACCGGAAACATCTTGTGTTACCCACGGCACGGCACGGAAAGCCGTCTGCATGGTTTGTATTCCTGCGGTATTGGCGGCCATATTGATATTAATGATGCACAGAATACATTTCAACAAACTGTTATTGCCGGAATGATGCGGGAACTGGGAGAAGAACTTGCCGATTTTAGGGAAGATATGGTTGAATTTGTTTACAATGGTATTATCTATGAATCAGAAACTTCTGTCGGGCAGGTTCATTTCGGGCTGGTATACACAGCCTCCTGCCTGCCTGGCTATACGCCTCAGCCGGCGGAAGAACTGGCAGGAATGGAATGGAAAACTCCAGGTGATTTAAGGCTTTTAAAAAAAGAACTGTGGTCGGATTTGGCTCTGGATTTGCTGTTATAATATACCAAGGGGAATGTTCTGCATGAGAAAAAAATTATTAATATACATTGGAATCCCCGCCGGGGCTTTTCTGCTATTTTGGCTTGTATGTATTATTGCATTTCCGGTTGCCGTGATAGACGAAGTAACTTATAACAAGCATAAACTTAACAAAATAAGCAGGCAACGGAATGTATTTTATGGGGAATTATTGACTGCTGTCAATGACAGAATTAATACAGTATTCGGTATTCAGGCGGATTTACTATTCAATCAATCTGTCTCCGAAGAAGAGATGTATGATTTTTTCAGTAAAGGATTAATCGGTGGAATCATTGATGAGTATTATTTTGAAGCAGGCAAAACCGATACACTCAGCTTTAATAAAATTGAAAGCTGCAGAATAAGATTTTCTTTTCCGCTGCAACATATAAAAAATCTTGAATTTACAGATGTTTTTCCCAAAAAAATTACCATTATAGAATATGAAAATGTATACTATGACAAATATTCACTTGATGTGTTAAGTAACAATATTGAATCACTGAAACAAGGTTTTTTTGAAGAGTCAAATTCACAAATTGATGCTATTATTAACGATGTTATTCTGCATTATGAATTTATTAACGTAAACGCTTCAACAACGGAAGAATACATTTATTATTCGGATTACCTTGCAGATCATATTGATAAAACAGGAAAATCAGCTGATTTGAGTGTTGAATTTTTTAATTATCTGTTATCGGAGTGTGTTCGGTCGGATATAAGTAATTTGTATGCGAATAGTCTGCATCATCCTGTAGACGGTTTTTTGCCAATCCGTCCTGATGTGTATGAAATTAACGGTATTTTTTATCATTCTGTTTCATTAAATAAAATGAATGAATTTATTATGTCTGTTATTAATGACTGGGAGCGTTTCAGTCTTGAAATTATCAGTGAGCTGATATTATTAAAAACAATAGAGATAACATTACAATTAGACAATATCCTTGAATATATCGAAACCGGGTTTTTGACAATTATCAATACTGCCGGTTATCGCTTTTATAATGACATGATAAACGGATATTTTTTCGACTTCTACGTCAAACAATGCGAATTTACAAACCGGTCTTACAATGTCGTTACGAATAATACCGGCATGGATATTCATTATTCATCATTATTGCCTGTTACAATAACAAAAATTGATGAGCATTATTTTGATGCCATCGCGGTAGATTTATTGATAAAATCAATGAATATTACCTCATCAGCTGCTCTGGAAAATGCGCAAGGAATATTGATTGACGGAATTAATCATCAAACTGACATATTTGAGAATAATATCAACGAATATGTCAATTGGTATTCTTCTGTTATAACCGGCATCGACAGGACAATTGCCGGTATTGCAGGAATACTTACCGGTGAAGGATTTGCAGAGGAAAGGTATTATACGGATAATTTTTACAGGATAATAAATAATAATGCACAAATAGGAAATATCATAAATAATAAAATGGTTATTAACAATCGTATTATTGCGGATTTATATACTGACTACCTGAAATTACTTGATTATTTTGCCTTAAATACAGATCATACCGGCACTAATATCATTTCCATTAATGATTTCATCGGCCCGTTTATCAATAATATTGTAGCATATTTCGATATTATTTACGATTTGCTGGAAGAGGCAAACTATTTCTTTTATCAGGACTATACTACCGATGATACCGAAATAATCAGACTATTTTCACGTCAAAATACCGGGTTAAAACAGCGGATAATAGACAGAATGACAGAAAATCAAAGGGATAAACTCTCGATAATTAATGATCCGTTTAATTTTTATTTTAACAAAATCGGTATAGGAAGCCTCTTGTTTGTTGATAATTATTTCGCAAGCATTCGTACATACCGGCATTATGGCGTTTATACAGGCAATGGAACAGTGATTCATTATGCTCCCCTTGAGGGAAATGAAATAAGTTTTGAGAATGGTATAATACACGAAACAACACTGGAAAAATTTCTTGGCGACAGAGCTCTTAAAATCGACAAAAATGCCGAGAAAATGTTTTCCGATGAAGATATTGTTCTAAGGGCGCGATCAAGACTGGGCGAAAAAGAATATGATTTGTTAAAAAATAACTGCGAGCATTTTGCCAGATGGAGCGTAACGGGTAACAGTGTTTCTTACCAGGTTGAAAATTTACCGCAACGGTTAAGTGAAGCGATTTTTTACTTAAATGATAACACTAATGTAATATCAAGATTCATTGACAGATTTCTATAGGACTAATGTAATCATGCAGACGGACAACAAAAAACTTCTGGCACTTTCCGACAGCCACGGAGATATTCGCACACTTATATCGATTTTTAATTGGGCAAAATCATATATGATTGATACAATTATTTTTCTTGGTGATGGTATCCTTGATTTACCCAGAGCACAGGCGGAAGCAGGTTTTTTCTGTGATGTGCATGCTGTTCGCGGTAATGGCGACTTTGTGGCATCCATTCCGGAAGCTGCGATTTTTGATTTTTATGATCATCGTTTTTTTCTGTGTCATGGACACCGTTATTCCCTGTATAACGGTTTCAATACGCTTATTGCAATAGCGCACAACAACGGTGCCGATGCAGCGCTTTTTGGCCACACACATGTTCCGTATTGCAAAAAACAAAACGACATCCTGCTTCTCAATCCCGGCAGCATAAGTAGGCCCCGCAGCAATACGGGAGCGACTTTTGCTGTAATTGAATGTTTACCTGAACTAAAAATTAACTTTTGGAATATTGGTGAAGATGGGATAACAGAGGCAAAAAAGATAAAAAGATGACTGGCACTCCTATCCGCAGTCTGCACATTTCTGTTCTGAGTAAAATTTACAACACAGCGATAAATTAAAATTTGTTAATACAACAATGTTTGAATTTCTTCCCGCTGCCGCATGGACAAACATCGTTGCGCCCCACTTTTGGTGATGTGCGAACAACAGTACGGGTAATAACATTGCCGTCTTCGTAAAACCATTCATCATCATCTTTTATAAAATGTGCTTTTTCGTGATGTACATCCTTCAGGCCGTTGCGCTCATAGGCCGCCTCAAATTCAACAGTTCCTTCCGTGTCGGTTATGCCGCCTTTTTCGACAGCGATAATTTTTAAGCCCAGCCATGTTGACTGCTCGCTCCATTCGCTCGTTGATTTTCGGTCAATGTCTTTTTTATCGGGGAGGTAACAGGTATTGACGATGTAGTCAATTGCATGTTCGGTATAAGCGGAATAACGGCTGCGCATGAGGGATTCGGCGGTTGGCGGTTTTGCCATGCCGGTAATGTACGGTTCGCAGCATTCAGAATAGGAACGGCCGGTGCCGCAGGGACATTTTTTACTCATAAAAATTTCTCCAAAAGTGCGGAAACATCCGCGGGAATGGTTTGGGAATGAATGGTTCGCTGCATTGCGCGTGCAAGGGAATCGGGAACAGGCGCATGGCCAACGAGCGGCTCAACAGTTTCGGCAAACTTGGCCGGATGCGCAGTGGAGAGAATTCCCACGGGCCCTGTTACCTCCGGCATTCCTTGCAGTTTGTCTACGCCTTTCCAGCCAACAGCGCTGTGCGGGTCAAGAAAATAACCGTATTCGCTATGCACACGAGTAATGGTTTCCCTTGTTTCTTCATCTGAAACAGAAACGCCCAGGATTATCCGCCGCATTTCTTCCCATGAAAAATGCGCCGCCATGCGTTCAAAGTTACTGGGTGCGCCCACATCCATCGCATTGGAAATGGTTGCCTGTGAAGTTCGTGCCTGATATTCACCCGATGTAAGGTAATCGGGAACGGTCTTGTTGATGTTCGTAGCGGCGATAAATTGCCGTATTGGAGCGCCCATTTTCATGGCATACAACCCGGCGGTGAGGTTGCCGAAGTTGCCTGACGGTACACACAAGGTAATGCCGGGAATACCGGCGGCGGCTGTGTAGTAAGCTGCCTGGGGGATAAGCCTGCTGATGTTGATCGAATTTGCCGAAGAAAGCACCATTTTCTTTTTGAGGTTTTCATCGGCAAGGGCGGCTTTTACCAGACGCTGGCAGTCGTCAAAGCTGCCTTCAACTGCCAATGCGGAAATGTTACCGCCAAGACCGGCAATCTGCCGTTCTTGCAAGGGGGTTATCCTGCCCTTAGGATATAGCACTGTGACGGAAATGCCCTCCACTTCAAAAAAGCCGTCGGCGACTGCCCCGCCGGTATCGCCGGAAGTGGCGACCAGAATATGCAGGGGTTTTTCCTCGTTCCGGCGGAGGTACGCAAATGCCCGTGCCATAAACCGTGCGCCAAAATCCTTAAAAGCCGCTGTTGGCCCGTGAAAAAGCTCCAAAATCAGACGATCACCAACGCCCACAAGCGGTGCTTCAAAGGGATAAGCTGACTGAACCATATCTTCAAGCACAGAAGCAGGAATTTCGCTCTGTACGTAAGGTTTTATTGTTTCAAATGAAATGTCACGGTAATCCATTGTGCCCAGAGAGGAAAGCGCCGCTTTTGGGTATTGGGGTATCTCTTCCGGGATAAACAATCCGCCGTCAGGGGCAAGACCGGTAAGGGCTGCCGCAGCAAAATTGACCGGATTATTTTTGCTTCTCGTGCTGTAGTAACGCATGGCGCATTGTACCATTATATCACTTCCTTGTCTCTTGGAATAAATTGTGGTATATTGGAATTGGAAAAAAAGGAGGAATATCATGATTAAAATGATGACTGCTTACACAGAAGAAGTTGATGAGGCAGAAGACGGTATTGCCGAAATTTTAGAACAGATAGATCTGGGAGCGCTGAAAAAAAACAGCGTGGGCATGGTTACCTGCAACCTAGATTTTATCCACTCCGGCTTTATCGGAGAATTGTGTAAAAAACTGCCTTTTAATATTATTGGCATGTCAACATTGGCCAGCGCGAATAAATACGGTCATGGTACATACGCATTTTCACTTACCGTGTTAACAAGCGATGATGTGCTTTTCGAAACTACCATGACCAATTCACTTACTATTGACAATTATCAGGATGAAATCAAAGCTGCTTATTCTGAGGCTGCCGGGAAACTTCCCGGGAAGCCTTCGCTGATTCTGACCTTCTTTCCTTTTATCAAAGAGGTGAGCGGAGCAATACTGCACAAAAGCCTTGACAGTGCTTGTGAAAGGGTCCCGTTTTGGGGCAGCATTGCCAGTAATTTAGACGGCAGGTTTGATAAATGTACTGTTTTCTATAATGATAAAGTTGACAACGCCGGCCTTACCATGATATTGATGCACGGTCCGGTTGATCCGGATTTCGCTGTAGTTTCTTTACCATCGGAAAATATTGGGAAAAACCGCGGTCAGATAACAAAATCAGAGGGATGTTTACTCCAGGAAATAAACGGCATTTCGGCACAGAAATACCTGGAAACCCTGGGGATAACCGTCAGAGAAGACGCTCCCGTTATAACGCCCCTTATGGTGTATTACGAGGGAAGTACTGAACCGGTAGCACTGGGTATGTATGCGGTAAATGCCGACGGCAGTTTCATGTGCGGAGGTGAAATGCCTGAGGGCGCATTTATTGCCATTGGCGAAATTACCCCTGAAGGCATTCGTACAACAACTACCGATGGCATAGACAGGTTGCTGAAAACAAACAAGCGTGATGGAGTATTATTTTTGCCCTGTATCAGCCGTTATTTGATGCTGGCACCCAACCAAACCGATGAATTTGAACTAATTAATAATGAAATGAAAAACGGTCAACTCATGCCTTATATGGTTGGTTATGCCGGAGGAGAGATTTGCCCGGTACGGGATGAGGCAGGCATATTGCATAACCGGTTTCATAACTTTACATTTACCGCCTGTATTTTTTAAGAAGAAATTATTGTGGAAGAAAAAACTATACAAACGGCAGAAGAATACCAGGCGCGTATCGTTGAACTGGAAAAGACCGTACGGAAGAAAGAACGTGAAATCAACCGCATTACAGCAGCCATAGAGCAGGAAAAGTTATACGCCCTTGCCAGGGCTAATTTGCTTGCTGCCCAAACAGTCGCCCAGCGGATACGGGATCGCTACCTGCGGCTGCTGCTGGATAACAGCATGGACATCATCATTTGCTTTGATCATACCGAACGTATTGTTTTTTGCTCCAGCATTTTATTAAAACTGGCTAATGTTGCAGATGGCTCCGAAAGCGGCAGAAAAATAGATGAATTTCTCAAAGGTCTTTGGGATGATTCGATAATTACATGTATTGCCGATAACCTGCCCACTGTGATTACCAGCAATGAATTCCGCTCTGTTCCGGTAGAAATCTCAGCCGGCGATTTCAGTATACAACACAAATTTCACCTTAATTTCATTCCCATGAGTTCAAGTGAAGCCGGCAATGAAGGTGTTATAGTTATTATCCATGATGTTACTGAAATAGAGCGCGCCCGCGAAGATGCCGAGCGAGCCAGTGCCGCTAAATCGGAATTTCTGTCTAACATGAGCCATGAGATGCGCACCCCCATGAATGCCATTATCGGCATGACCACCATCGGCAGAGAGGCTACAACTGTTGAGCGCAAGGAATACTGCCTGAAAAAAATTGAGGATGCCTCAACACATCTTCTTGGTGTCATTAACGACATCCTTGATATGTCTAAAATCGAAGCGAACAAACTGGATTTGTCATTTGAAAGTTTTAATTTTGAGAAGATGATACAAAAAGTGGTAAACGTCATCAATTTCCGGGTAGATGAAAAAAACCAAACCCTTTCTGTAAATCTGGACGAAGCGATTCCCAATACCCTTATCGGTGACGACCAACGGCTGACACAAATTATTACGAACCTGCTATCCAATGCGGTAAAATTTACCCCCGAAGAAGGAGTTGTACGTCTTGATGCCTGTTTGAAGGAAAAGGAAAACGATCTGTATACCATACAGATTGCTGTAGCTGATTCCGGTATAGGTATCAGTCCGGAACATCAATCCCGTCTTTTCCGTTCATTCCAGCAGGCAGACTCGGGCACATCGCGCAAATTCGGCGGGACAGGTCTGGGGCTGGCTATTTCAAAACGCCTCGTTGAGATGATGGGCGGCACTATTTGGGTTGATTCAGAACTGGGTAAAGGCGCGACTTTTAGTTTTACATTTTGCGCTAAACGAGGCGAGGACAGAAGCAGAAAACTGCTCTCCAATAATATAAGCTGGAATAATGTCCGGATACTTACTGTGGACGATGCACCCGATATTCTTGAATATTTCCAAAACGAAGCTACCCGTCTGAATGTTAATTGCGATTACGCATCAAGCGGAGATGCTGCCATTGAATTGATGGAAAAAAACGGCCCGTATGATATTTACTTTATCGACTGGAAAATGCCGGGCATGAACGGCATTGAGTTAGCCAGGAAAATCAAAGAGTTAAACCCCGGCACACCATCAATGATTATCATGATATCTGCGACTGAGTGGAGTGATATTGAAACAGATGCAAAAAATGCCGGTGTAGATCACTATTTGCAAAAGCCGCTGTTTCACTCAGATATCGTTGACAGTCTGAATAGATGTTTTGGTGTAGATCATGCTGAAACAGAAAAAGTCAAAAGTAATGGCGATGATTTTTCCGGGTTCCGCATCCTCCTTGTTGAAGATGTGGAGATTAACCGTGAAATTGTACTTGAACTTTTGGATCCGACCAAACTGTCAATTGACTGTGCTGAAAACGGAAAAATTGCTGTCGAAATGGTTAAGGATGCGCAAGAGCCTTACGACATGATATTTATGGATGTGCATATGCCTGAAATGGACGGATACGAAGCCACTCGCCAAATACGGGCGATGGAAGCCGAACGTTGTTCCGAATCGGAACATCCAAAGAACATCCCCATTGTCGCCATGACTGCAAATGTTTTCCGTGAAGATGTTGAAAAATGCCTGGAAGCAGGCATGAACAGCCATGTCGGTAAACCGCTGGATTTAGAAAAAGTGCTGGAAAAATTAAGGCTGTATCTGTTGTCTGATTAAATACCTTTTATATTGATCTTATGGCATGTACTTTTATGGTAATAAGCCCTCTGTTGTTTTTTACCTCGCCAAAAATTTCAATTCTGTCAGAAACGCCAACAGACAGTCCCCGCCAGTGTTTAGTGCCAATATCAACAGTAATTTCACCCGAAGAATCACGGAATGTATAATCATTACGCTTTGCTTGTGAGTTTATTATATTTCCATGTAATATTACAAATGAATCATGCGGTAAAGGTACTGCCTCTGCTATCGTTATGGGCCGGTTAATAAAAACTGCTTGACCCGCCCATGTATTTGTCCTGCTTGTTCCGGATACTGCATGGGCCTTAACAGAAACCAGACCTCTGTTTATTTTAACCTCACCGTAAATCACAACGTTGTCAGAAGCCCCAACGGATAACCCCCGCCAGTGTTTCGCGCCTATCTCAACAATAATTTCTCCCGAAGAATCGCGGAATGTATAATTTTTTCCGCCCGGCAGCATGTTAATAATATTCCCTGTTAATATTACCCAGGAATCATGGGGAAGCCCCCTTATCTCACTGACGGTAATGGGACGATCAATCATTACGGGTCCTGACATAGTATTACTGCCGACACCGGGACCGGTAAAACCCTGCCCATACACAATTCCGGGTAAAAATAAAAAACCACAGATGTAAAACAACACATGTATTTTCATATAAATCTCCTATTCATACCGCAGTGCATCTATCGGATAGAGCCTTGCCGCTTTAAGGGCCGGGTAATAACCAAAGGCAACTCCTACCAGAGCTGCAAACAGGGCCGAAACCATCACAATCAGCGGATTGACGGATGTGGGAACCCCTGCCGCCGAAAGAACATGACAGGCACAAAAAGCCATAATAATTCCCATGATGCCTCCCATGAGGCTTAATATAACCGCTTCAGATAAAAACTGAAAGAGGATATCCCGTTTGCGTCCTCCAACGGCCATGCGGATACCGATCTCGCGGGTACGCTCTGTAACGGATACCAGCATGATGTTCATTATACCAATGCCGCCTACAAACAAAGAAACTCCGGCTATTGCTGCCAGGAGCATTGTCAGGGTTCTGGATGTCCCTGCCGCCATGTCAATCATATCAACCTGATTCATTATGGAAAAGTCCGAAGCTATCCGGTCGGGAATTCCTCTTGATTCCCTTAAAATCAGATCCGTTTCCTGAATAGCGGCATCCATGAATTCTTTGCTTGTTACACTGATTATGATCTGGTTAAGCTCCCGGGTATTTTGAATTCGTGTCATGGCTGTGTCCAGAGGAACAAGGACTATATCATCTTGATCGTTTCCGTCCAGACCTGCCCCTTTTCGTTCCAGAAGGCCGATGACAGTAAAGTAATTTGAGCCGATTCGTATCTGTTGTGATAACGCGCTCTCAGCTTCGGAAAATAAATTCGCAGCGGTCGTGCGGCCTAAAACGGCTACCCTGTTCCGGGTAACCATATCCCCGTTTTCAAAAAAAACACCCTCATCAACATGGTAATTTCTGGCAATGCTAAAATCAGGATCCACCCCGTGAACACGAATCCGCACACTTCCCTCTCTGCCGAACACATCCTGGTTGTTGTGAGAAACGCCGGAAACCGCACGGGCAAACGAGGATTCCTGCCTGAGATGCTCAACATCTTCTTTCGTAAAGCCGGTTCTCCGGGGATATACAGCCTGTACGCTGCGGGCCGGAGGCCGCCGGTATTGAATCTGCAGCACATTGGCGCCCATAGAACTGATTTTTTCTTCAATAACCTTTTGAGAGCCTTCGCCCATGGCAACCATAACGATCACCGAGCCTACACCAATAATTATTCCCATGGAGGTAAGAAAGCTCCTCATACGGTTACGCGAAATAGAGCGTAAACAGGTTTGTAATAACTGGATAAAGTTCATTACCTGCGCTCCCTTAAAATAAATTGTCTGCCATTTATATCTTCCGATGTAAATATTTCGGTGCCGGAGTTTGTGACTATACCGATCCTGACTTGTATCACTTCCAGGGTATTCGTATCGCTTAAGTACCACAGATTCCGTACCCCCTCTGGTACATCGGCAGTACGGGCCCGCCCCTGAATGACAACGGGCCTGGTGCGTCCGCCCCCCGTCAACAAGGCGACAACGCCCGATCTTTGGTTTTGTGCCGTTCTTGCGGCATTTACCACATCCTGGTTTCTTTCTGTTATGGCCGCCGCTCTCTGTTCTTCGTCCATAAGATCAAGACTTGCGAAAAAAACCTTTTCCTCAATTTCTTCGGGGCTTAAACCTGTAGGGGTATAACGCAGGGCGGCATTGGAAATCATCTGGGCATTTTCCGCACGGGCAACGATAAATTCCACGGCGCACGTCATGCCGGGAAACAGGGAGCCGTCATGATTATCCACCCTGATAATCACCGTATAGGAAACAACGTTATTCGCCACGACCGGAACCATGCGGATATTTTCTACTTCACCGTTAAACCGGCGGCCCGGTAGGCTTTCCAGGGTAAAACGTACAGCCTGCCCTATATAGACAGCAGCAACATCGAGTTCGCCGATATTTGCTTCAATCTGCATTTCCCTTAAATTTTCCGCCAGAGTAAAAATACTCGCTGCGCCGCTTGAAGAACTGTCAGTTACTGTGTCGCCTTCATTGATCCTCCGGTCAAGGACTATGCCGTCAATGGGGGACGTGATAAATGCATGCTGGTTGATCTCGGTTTCTATGACCCTGAGGTTTGTTTCGGCTACTTCCAGGTCTGCTGCAAGATTCTCCAGACTTGTTACACTGTTGAGCAATTCAAATTCGGAAATGAAGTCTCTATCCGCAAGGGCAAGCTGGCTATTGTAATTTTGAAGCTGCAAGCGGTAATTTGCCCTGGCTTTGCGCACTGCGGCGTACTGCTGATCCCGCCTCAGACGGAGCATTTCGGTATTAAGTTCTGCAAGAATATCACCTCTTTTAACCGTATCGTTAAAATCAACAAATATTTTTTCAACTTTACCGCTCATTTGAGGCAGTATTCTTGCAGTAGAAACGGGATTGATAGTCCCGCTGGATGAGACGCTGCGTTCCAGGGTACCGCGGCGTACAGTGGTAAACTCATAAGAAACCGCCGCATTACTACCGGAACAGGCAGCGGTCAGTATCATACAAACAGCCGCCGCCCGAAAAAGTAACTTTTTCACACCATTTATAGAGCTATTAGACTCTTCTTATGTTTTTTCCGTCAAAATATTTAATCCATCCGTTTTTTTCCCGCTTAAGTTTACCGCCGATTTCTACACGGTCATTTGGGCCAACAGACAATCCCCACCATCGGTCATGTTTTATTTTAATAACAATATCCCCGGATGCATCACGGAATAAATACCGGTCGCCTCCCAGATGCTGGACAATATTTCCCCTTAAAATAGCTTCGGCTTTATTGGGAAATGTTTGGACAACTTGCTGCACGGTAACATTCATTGCCGGTCCAAAGAAACCTGTCTGCCCGGTAAACGCTGCCTGTTGTCCGGTGAACCCTGTCTGCTGCCCGGTGAACGCCGAAGGCCCGGTAAACCCTCCCTGCTGTGCAAAGACAGATACCGTTGAAATGACCATTAAGGCCGCTATGAATAAAATTGTATACTTTTTCATAAGTATAACTCCTTTTTTAGCCGCGTGAGCGGCGATTTTAATTGAGGTTTCCGCAACGCGGAAACAATAACTCCTTATAAAATATGCATGTTAAAAACATGCTTTTACCAAAGATTACAATACAGAAAATGAAGCGGCTACCTACCAAATCTGGTGGGTTTCGGCTGTGCCGGCCTGTTTTTTGTATTTTTCACCTGCCAAAGCTGGTGGGTTTACCCTCCTTAAAAGTTAATCGTTAATCCAAAAGCGGGGGAAATCACCTCCCAATTTAGGTAGGCTTTCCTGTTTTCGCATTCCCAATCTATAATCCTGGAAATCAAGCCGTCAGAGGGGCAGGAAACAGCACGACAAATGAGGGTTTGAACAAGACTTGACAACATGGCTATACCAGGTATATACTTCAAAAGAGGAGATATGTAATGCTTACAACCATTCAAAGATGGGGAAACAGCCAAGGAGTTCGTTTACCAAAGCCTATTTTAGACGAACTTTTTCTGCAAGAAAACGATCAAGTTGAAATAGTTTCAGAAAATAGCTCTATAGTTATCAGGAAAGCTACCCGTAAACGTCGTGCAAAAAAGAGCCTTGAAGAATTATTTACAAACTATACAGGAAACTATAAATGTGAAGAGTGGGACACCGGAATGCCTGTAGGTAAGGAAGTTTGGTAATGCAATATTCTCCAAAACAGGGTGACATTATTTATCTGGATTTTGATCCGCAAGCCGGGCATGAGCAAAAAGGGAGACGACCGGCATTAATAATAAGCAATGAGCAATTCCACATACGAACAAATTTAGCGATGGTTTGTCCCATAACAAATTCGATAAGCAATTTCCCAATGCATATCAAACTTGACAGCAGAACAAAGATTACTGGCGAAATTATGTGTGAGCAAGCTAAGTGCCTGGATATTGCAGCAAGAAACGTTACATTCAGCGAAGCTGTACCAGATGATATTTTGGATGATGCGATTGACCTTATTTGTGCGATTGTTGAGTAGGGTTTGTCAGGCTTGCCTTGAATACCTGGCAAAAAGCTCCGCCCTGCTTTGAATACCTAATTTACGGTACAGGTTCTTTTGATGATAATGCTCCGTATGATAACTTATTTTAAGGGTATGGGCTATTTCCTTGGGCGCCGCGCCGCTGAGCAGCATGGTAAAAATTTCTTCTTCCCGCGGGGTAAGATGTAACTTTTCTCTTTCGTTTATTTCTTCGGTTTCCGCGAAGGGCTGTGAGTACTCTTCCATGTCTCTTAGATACAGTCCGTCTGTCCAGTCCGCTTCAAACAGCCTTTTTTGTATAAGCGGCATAAATAACAGGCAAAAGCTAACGAGCACCAATACAACGCCAAATGCAAGAAATTTGTTCGGCTCTTCAAAATAATTAAATAAAATTGAAAACAGCCCTGAGATTAAAAAATACTCGGCAAATAATACGAGACAATACAGCCTGAACATTCGTAGTGATTTACTTTGTTTAATCGCCCCTGCGCACATATAACAGATTATAATATAACCCAGACTATCCCCCAGACCATAGGTAAAAGAACCCACCGTAAAGGTTAACGGGCTGTCATATAAAAGAGCACCCAGTCCCAGAAGGGTCAGGGCCAAAAACAGGAACCAGATATACATCGCATTACGGCTGCTCAAAAGCTGTATAATAATTATGAGACCGATTGAAATAAAAATACCTGCGCCAAAAAAAGTAGCAGAAACAGCGTTTTCTGTCCATTCAATGTAGTTGCTCATACACATTATCATGTAGTGAATTATGCCTAAACCGATGACAAAAGGAGCTCCCGATCCCTTGCCGTTACTGTCAGTAGCGGTTTCCATGGTCAAATTTGACCCTTGTCTTGTTCGTATAAAAAATACCACTGCAAGATATAGAATTATGGTTACAATACCGCCGTATGTATTACCTGCCGTGTGAATAACAGGAAATGTTGTCCATGTAGTATAATAAAAGCCATAATAAATCTGGATAACCGCCATACCGAACAGACGCTCAATATTATTTAATACAAAACAAAACAGATAGAAAGCGCAGGCGGTACATAATCCGTTTAAGAATTTTAAAGCCATATAAACCGTAAAATGTCCGAAACCCAATGGCAAAAAAGACAGGAATGGAATAATAACAGCGGAAAAAACAGCCGCGAAACGCAGAACCGGAAGTATTAATTTTTTAGGCAGTAATGCAGTAATGAGCCAGCCAAGCCCCATGATAAAAAACAACAGAAAATCTGTTTCAAATCCTGCCAACGCAACACTATGAGTAAAATAGCGTACATTTCCCATAATGACTGAAAGCGGAAAAATTAACAGAACAGGCCAAAAAGCGCCCCTGATATTACCAAAAGACAGTTCATCCCGTGATTGAAATAGCCTTGCGGTAAATGCCCTTATTTTGCCTGACAATAAATTACACCCCTAATCTCTTAAATAGAACCCTCATAGACCAAAAGCTGTTGGGCATCCATTGTTACCGTTAATCCGGATTCGAGTTTTTCCTTTGCATGCCTGATTTGGGTAAGCCATACAAGGTTTGGGTTTGTCATGCGTAATTTATACTCACTGATTTCCGAAACTTCTTCGCAAATAACGCCTTTTACGATTCGGATAATGGGCGTGTAGTCATCGGTAAGCACTTTGCACACCAGTATTTCGCCGCCGGACGACATTATTCTGTCACGTGCTTCATGGGGAGTTTGTGCGTGGATAACTTTACCGCGTATACGGGTAATGTCTGTGTTTGAGAAACCGCCGGTGGTGGATCGGGCCAGCACTGTGCCAAGGATAAGAACACGCACCGTATTAACCTGGTATGGGCTCTTCAGCGGCAACCCGGCAACAAGCATTAATTTATCGGATATGCCCGCAATGCCTGAATCCACGGCGATTTTCATCGAGTTTTGGATCATGGCATCAGAGCCATGGACATGCGGCGCATGGTAGGCAGATACGCCCCAGTAAAGCTGCATAGACCGTTCGGCATGTTCATCCGGTGTTACGGCAAGAACCGGCTCGTCAGGCCTGAAGGTACTGAGCAGCCGTGCGGTGTTGCCCGATCGTGTCGGTGTTACTATTGCTTTTGCGTTTACTGCCGATGCCATTGTAACTCCCGACCGTGACATAATAATACCCAGATTTTCATGAGGAGAACCGGTATCAGCATGACATTCATCATGAAAGTCTTTCATGCGTGTACGGAATTCAGGTGATTCTTCTATGGTACAGGCTATTTTATCCATTACTTTTACCGATTCAATGGGATATGCCCCCATCGCTGTTTCTCCCGACAGCATTACTGCGTCGGTTCCGTCAATAATGGCATTTGCCACATCGGTAAGCTCGGCCCGTGTCGGGCGGGGGTTGACCACCATCGATTCCAGCATTTGCGTCGCGGTAATGACCGGCTTCCCCACCCTTCGGCAAACATTAATTATGTGTTTTTGCGCCAGCGGAATTTGCTCGGTGGGAAGCTGTACACCCAGATCTCCGCGTGCAATCATCACTCCGTCCGCCAACTTCGCGATTTCCCTGATGTTTTCAAGCCCTTCACCGTTTTCGATTTTTGCAATTATTTTTATCGATGAATTAAGGCTCTTTAAATATGTTCTGATTTCGGTAACTTCGTACGGGAAACTCAGGAAGCTGGCTGCAACAAAATCAACATCCATTTTCACGCCAAAAGCAATGTCTTTTAAATCCTGTTCTCCCATAATAGGCAGTTTTGCATGAACACCGATTAGGTTAACATTTTTTTTACTTCCAATAACGGCAGAATTTTTAGCCAGGCAATTAATATGACCATTCTTAATATCTAATACTTCAAGTTCCAGCAGCCCGTCGGCTATGAGAATGCGATGACCGCTTTGTAATTTATTTACTGCATCTTTCCACGAAATTGATATGCTGGCCGGAGCGTTATTTTGTGCAGGTACCGAGAAGCAGTCATCGGTCGTAACAGTTACACTGTCACCATTCTGTATGGTTATTTTCCCGTCGTTTTCAACCATGCCGGTACGTATTTCCGGTCCTTTTGTATCAAGCAGTATAGCGACGGAAACACCCATCTCGGCAGATACCCGCCTGACACGTTCTATGGTAACACGATGTGCTTCATGAACATCGTGCGAGAAGTTGACACGCGCGATATTCATGCCGGCGAGAATGAGGCTGCGTACAACTTCATCTGTTGATGAAGCCGGCCCAAGGGAACAGACAATTTTAGTTTTTCTCTTTTGCATACTTTTACCGTAACCTTTTTCGTATTTTTCGCCGCTGATTGCGTTCGCTTGCTTTTTCTGCCGCAGTTTTACCAGGTACCTTCTGTATCCCGCTTTCATCGTATATCCGTACCGGTTCCCGGTTTGGCAGCCGTGAACATATAACAATCCATGTAATACCAAAAACGATCATCAAAAAACATAGTATCTGCCCGGTGGTAAAATTCAGGAGCGGGAAACCCAGGCCTGCGTCCGGTTCGCGGAAATATTCGATAAAGAAACGAAACAGGCCGTATCCCAGAAAATACAGGCCGAGAAGGAACCCTTTGAAAGGTTTGCGGTTACGGAAAAACCAGATGATCGTCCAGAGGATAATTCCCTCAAAAACCATTTCGTAAAGCTGGGAAGGGTGGCGGGGCAGGTTTTCCCCGTTCACCAGGCCAGCATTGGGGAATACCATTCCCAGCGGGCTGTCGGTTACCCTGCCGTACAGTTCGGCATTGATGAAATTACCCAGACGCCCGAAAGTATACCCCAGAGGAATACTTGCCGCATACATATCGCCGATTTCCCGAAAGTTGAATTTTTTGAATTTTGCCCACAGAATAACGGCTATCAAGCCGCCAACAGCGCCGCCATGGTAACTCATGCCCGTAAGGCCGGTAAACTGCCCATTCCGGAATGGCCAGAAGATCAGCCAGGGCTGGCGGACGTAAATATCGCTCGTCTCGTAGACTAGGGTGGAAAAAATCCTTGCCCCCAGCAGCAATCCCAATATGCCCCAGGTAAACAGCGAATACAACTGATCCTCGGTCATGGGGAAACGCCGCTCTTTGACCTGGTGGCGGTACAGAAGAAAGGCCGCAGCAAAGGCAAATATGTACATCAACCCGTACCAGCGGAATGGCAGGCCGGGTATTATTTCCGGTTTCAGCCAGGAAGGAAAGTAAACCGACAACAACATGGCTTATTATACAGCAGCAGACAAATCGTGAATAGTGATGCTTGGCAATGAAATACCCTCAAATGTTCCTGAGGCCGGGTACCATCCAATATTTCCTCTAAAAAAAAAGTCTTAATATCCGATATTTATAGTAAGTAATAGTAAGCAAGGGGTGAAGATATGAATATTGAATCGTTTAATTCAGTTCCCAGTATCAGTATAGGATATGCAATCAATGCATCCCAGACAGGCAGGGCATCACTGCCTGTGTCACAATCAGCCTATATCTATTCGCATTTCAAGCATGTTTCCGGCGTGCCGGCCCCCGATGGCGTGGAAGGGGTGAGCATCAACAGGCTGAAAATTCTTGATACTCTTATTGAACAGATTTCCAAAATGAAAAGGGATATCGAACCTTTGTTTGACTTGCAGGGGCAGGAAAATGATTACAATATAAACAACCTCATAAATCAGTACCATACTCAAATACGGGATTTACAGGCAGCAAATACGAATAACCCCTATGCAACGACAGCTCCGCTTCTTGGAGCAGTATTCAACATCAACATATAGGGATCATTGATTCCGTCCCTGCCCGCAATGGGTACTACCGAACCAAATGAAAAACCGCGCCCTCCCAACTGCCTGAAGTGCATTCATTTCAAGGTAAGCTGGGATCCGGCGATGCCTTATTCCTGTGAAATTTTTTCCATAAAATCCCGTCTCTTGCCATCCGTTGAGGTATTCCAGGCTGTCGGCAGTAACTGTCCCTCTTTCAAGGAAAAGGGGGGCAGTAATTAGGTATTTAACCGTAAAGTCCAGGTTCTGCTGCTCGTATCAGGCCGGGTATATGTGCCTGCCCTCCTGCTGTTGTTGGTATAAGCAGTCTCAAAATTGTCACCAAATAACCCAAGCATTACATTTGCACCAATGGTGACACTGACAAGCTGATTGCTGAACAATGCTCCATTCCCAATTGAAGTAACACTGCTTGGTATTGTAACATTGGACAGCCGGTTTTCCCTAAATGCCGAAATACCAATGGAAGTAACGCTGTTCGGTATTGTAACACTGGTCAGCCGGTTTTCCCTAAACGCCCAATCTCCAATGGAAGTAACGCTGTTGGGTATGATTACACCGGTAAGTTGATTTTTGAAAAATACGCCTTCTCCAATGGAAGTGATACTGTTTGGTATGGTAATGCCTATCAGCCGGTTTTCCCTAAACGCCCAATCTCCAATTGAAGTAACACTGTTGGGAATAGTAACTCTGGTCAGTTGGTTCAATAAAAATGCCCCATTCCCGATGGAAGTAACGCTGTTCGGTATGGTAACACTAGTCAGCTCATTTGCAGAAAACGCCCTGTTCCCAATAGAAATAACACTGTTAGGGATGGTAATACTTGTCAGCTCATTACGGGAAAATGCCCTGTTTCCAATGGACGTAACGGTGTTAGGTATGGTAACGCTGGTCAGTCTATTGTCAGTAAATGCGTCATTCCCAATTATAGATACAGGCAATCCGTTTATCTCAGAAGGTATCGTTACCGCCCTGTCGGTTCCGTGATACCGGGTAATGGTAATCCTGTTCCCATGCCTTTCCCACGCAAAATCTCCTTGTCTGCCTCTTTGCTGCAATTCATTGGTGCTACCGGTTATTGCGCTGGTAAAAAATAATACAAAAACTGCAATTATGGGGAAAAACGCAGAATATTTTCTCATGGCAGCTCCTTTCCTGAAAAAATTGGTGTCTCCAGTGTGTCTCTTGTTGTTATTATCGGCTAAAAAGGATTATTTTCTAACGCCTAACTCTCTATACCCCCATGCAAGTCCCCACGGCAGCTGCTGTATCAATCATGTAGTGATCTTCCGGTACGGTTTTTACTTTTCCTTCCGGTACGCTCAGATCTACGGAATTAATTTCATTGCCGCTTAAACACACCATACGGCCATATTCGCCTTTGGCAAGGAGGTCAACTGCTGCAGTGGCAAGGCTTGTGGCAAGAACACGGTCGGAAGCACTGGGAATACCGCCGCGCTGCATATAACCAAGGACAGAGGCGCGGGTCTCCCTGCCAGTCTCGTCCTGGATTTCACGGGCAACACGGTACGCAACGGAAGGGCCGTTTGCGGCACGGTATTTCTTGCGATCACGCTTGTCCATTTTTGCTTCCTTGATTGAGAGAGCACCTTCGGCAACAACCACGATGGAAAAAATTTTCCCCGAAAGAGCCCTCTCTTCAATGTGGCGGCCTATAGCCTGTATATCGTAGGGAATTTCCGGTATGAGAATGACATCACCGCCGCCGGCAACCCCGGCATATAACGCCAGCCAGCCAGCCTTGTGCCCCATCAGCTCAATCACCATGACCCGGCTATGGCTTTGCGCAGTTGAGTGCAGGCGGTCAATTGCCTCCGTGCCGATTGACAGCGCCGAATGGAAACCAAATGTTCTGTCGGTGCCCACAATGTCGTTATCAATGGTTTTAGGCAGGCCGATAATGTTTAGCCCCTCTCTTGCAAAACGGTAACCGGTGGTGTTGGTGCCATTTCCGCCCAGCAGAACCAGACAGTCCAGCCCCAGTTTGCTATAAGTCTTTTTAATTGCGGCAACTTTATCACCGATTATTTCATCAGCATCTCCAATGGCGGACTTGAACGGCTTTTCCCGGCTTGCTCCCAGAATGGTTCCGCCCCGTGTTAAAATCCCCGAAAAATCGGCCGGATTAAGGACACGCACATTTTCTTCAATCATGCCCCGGAATCCATCAGAAAAACCGTATATTTTCATGCCATACCGGTCATGCGCCGCCCTGCACACCCCACGTATTGCCGCATTCAGACCCGGGCAATCTCCGCCTGCCGTTAAAATCCCAATTGTTTTTGATACACTGCTTCGTTTCGTAACCATACGGCAGTGTACTGTAAAAATTGGTGATTGTCACCTATACGATTTGCCTGGTAACAAACCGTCAGAGGGCGGCTGGCTGGCTAGTGCAAACGCCGAGGAATTTTATCTAATTTTCACGGATTTGATTCATCACACTTAAAACCGCTTTTATATTTTCATCTGCATAATGCTGCAATATACTCTTATCAGTATCTGACAAAAGTGCATCGGCTTTAAATAGTTCATAGGGTTCAATATTCAATACTGCGGCCAATTTGACTAGTGTTTTTGGAGAAATCCATGCCTTACACCTTTCTATATCACTTAAAAAATTGGTCGAAATATCTACTTTTTCGGCTAAAGACATTTGGGACAGATTTATTTTTAACCGACATCGTTTGATATTATTGCCTAAAATTCCCCTAAGTTCTTGTTCTTCCATGTAGTATACACCCTTTTACCGAATAATTAATCCATTAGGTTGACAAACTATCAAACATTTGATAGCATTAATTGTCGGTATTACCGAATGTATGGTATTTCATACACTATTAAGTAAATCTAATGGAAGGCTCTGTTTGGAGTTGAACCAGAGGTTTAAATTACTATCTGTATTGATAGGATAGGTTGTTACCAAAGTGAGGAAATGAAAATGGCTAACAAAAAAATTTGGATGGGAATACTGGTAATGGTTCTGGTATTCAGTATGATGGTTGTTGGGTGCAATGATGGTAATGGAAGCTCAGATCCGCATAAAATTACCATTACTGGGCTTAATGGAAAATCCGGAAATGGTGCAATTTTACTTTATTCTTATTTTAGTGAAAATGCTGAAGGAGTAGTTGCGGGTTGGCAAGGATCAATTTCAGGTAATTCTATTACTGCTTCCTTACAAGGAATTGGTGGTAGTGCATGGTCAGGAAGTGGACAATACCATATTATCATACAAATTGGAAATGAAATGTTTGCATATACAAATGGTCAAACATTAGAGCAACTAGGTATTGTCACTGAAGATGATTTCTATTCTAAGATGCCTAAATATAATATTACTGGCTCTGAAACTACCATTACGTTCAATCTGTTTTTGGATGTTACAGGTATTTAATGGTGTGAATAATAAATAAGTAACGCCTGGGTGTTAGTCACCCGAAACAGCAAAACTATTTGGCGAACAGGATATCATAGGCAGTGACAGGAATTATAGAGACCTTAAAATCTCCACCTGCCGCTAAAATCCTGATAGTTTTCGATACACTGCCTCGTTTCGTAACCATACGGCAGTGTACAGTAAAAATTGGTGATTGTCACCTATACGATTTGCCTGATAACAAACTGTCAGAGAGCGGCTAGCTGGCACGAGGGCAATGGGCGGGACGGCCTGCCTTCTGCTCTCTGACGGCCTATTTCCAAAAAGCCGGAATTACAGATTTCCACCATATGCGCTAACTTACTAAAAAGAGTCAACTAATAATAAGTTATGCGAAATGGTGACTAAATTGTTTAAAAATATTTGAAAAAATGTCCGAAAATGTTCATCTTATTTACTTTACATAGTATATATTTTATGCTATAACTTTATAATGAGGATTTCATATTTAGAGGAATAATATGGCTAGACCAACGAATAAAAAGAGCTTGCTTGAACTGGCAGAAAGCAACTCTAATAAATTATTGGAATTTATTGGAGAATTACCAGATGAATTTAAATCAAAAACCTTCAAAAATAATGAATTAAATGAACGGGATAAAACAATCGCTGATGTGATCTGTCATTTACATGAATGGCATTTGATGATGGAAACTTGGTACAAGGTTGGAATGTCTGGTAAAAAACCGGCAATACCTGCTGAAGGCTATACATTTCAGACATTACCTAAATTAAATCAACGAATATGGGAAAAATATAAAGGGACTGAATTAAAGAAGTCAATAACAATGTTCAAGAAAAGTTATAAAGACGTTATGGCTTTAATTGAAAAACATAATGATGATGAATTATTTACAAAGAAGAAATACCAATGGACTGGAACAACATCATTGGGATCGTATTTTATTTCTGCAACATCCAGCCATTATGATTGGGGATTAAAAACAATAAAACCATTAAAGAAAATGGTTAAATAAAAATATGTAAATAAATTTATGGGGTACGCCACCACATCGCATAACAAAGTAACTGACGGTTTAGGCAGGGGGCAATGCGTAGCATTGACTCCTGCCTAAACTGCGGCAGAACAAAACCGTGCAGAGGGCGCAAGTCCGAACATTGACTATTCTATTTCTGATTCCAATGGTAAATACAATCTATACATGGAAGGACAAATTGTGTTGAAAACAATTTCGTTATTGGCCACTTCGCGTAAAATAACCTCCTGAAGTATATACAGTGCCATTTATTAAGGTCGTTCCAGAAGTAAAAGCTCTATACATACCACTGGGAATAGGTAAATTAACAAATACAGTGCCTGTCCAAGAGTGGTTTCCAAAGAAATCAGTGCCAGCGGTGTACACTGCACCATTTACAATAGTAATTTCAGTAGCGTTAGTTGCCATTATTCCATTGGGAAGAGGCAAGTCGGTACGTGTAGTGTTTATCCAATAACAGGATCTGCTAATATGGTTTGGGAAATCACCATAATTACCTATAGTGTACACAGTGCCGTCTACCACAGTAATCCCTGATGCATTGGCTGTCTTTGCTCCAGCAGGAATGGGTAGATCAGTACATGTCGTACCGATCCAATAGCAGGCTTTTTGTGAACTATTAGAACTCCATCCATCACCTATTATATAAGTTCCTACAGTATATACCGTACCGTTTACTACGGTAATATTATTGGCATAACCAGAAGTAGCCTCATCTGGAATAAGCAGATCGACACGTTCAGTACCTATCCAATAACATGGTACATACTTAGAACCACCACTATCGACATTATAAAACCCTACAGTGTACACCGTGCCATTTTCCACAGTAATTCCAGACACAGAAATACCTCTCGCATTATTGGGAACAGGTAGATCAGTACGTGCTGTATCGGTCCAATAGCAGGCTTTTTGTGAACTATCAGAATCCAATCCATCACCTATTGTATAAGTTCCTGCAGTATATACTGTACCGTTTACTACGGTAATATTATTGGCATAACCAGAAGTAGCCCCTACAGGAATAGGCAGTTCGGTACGTCTAGTATTTATCCAATAGGAAGGCGTTGCTTTCAGAAATTCCATATAATAATAGCCTGAGGTGTACACTATGCCATTATCTACAGTAATTGCAGCGGCATTAGCATGTATTGTCCCATTGGGAATATCTAGATCAGTACGTATACTATCCGTCCAATAACAAGCTTTTGATTCAGACCCTATCCAATAAAAAAAAGAAGAATGTAAAGAGTAAGTCGAAAAAACCACAAAAACAGCGAAAAATATGACTTCTCTTAAATTACAGAGAACATCAAATGATTTCTTAAAGCTTAACATAGTTTTACTCCTTTTCTAAAGTTTTATGGAAATAAATCCATTGCTTATAATTAAAATAAAATAAAAAAACTACTCTGTCAAGTATCTATTAAGAATATTTTGTAACTTGCAATTAACGTTCTAGGTTGGCGACGTAACCAGCCCCCATATAAAGTAAACCGTAGGTTTGCGGGGGCTGGTTATGTGTGTGAAGGAGGCGTGGGAGCGAGCCCGTAGGGCGACCGACCTAGCCGACTGAACCCCGATCCGCCGAACAGGCGGCGTAGCGTTAATCGTTTGTTAGGCGATCGTTTGCTCC
>Ga0099364_10000454_pt1 | contig 69205 bp, 53 predicted proteins | sample TergutTh196P3_FD_73070 | JGI IMG/M metagenome (GOLD analysis project Ga0099364, IMG submission 73070) | Microcerotermes parvus P3 segment gut microbial communities from Pointe-Noire, Republic of the Congo - Th196 P3 | ecosystem: Host-associated > Arthropoda: Insects > Digestive system > Gut ... | reverse complement strand
GGACGGCTATTTCTGTGCCCCTTGTCGCTCAATGAAACGTCCTGTTTCAATTCGCGAACGCTCCACCGTCCATGGTTGCGCTCTGCGGGGCACATAAATAGCCATCCTCACCGGCAGTCATGATATCCTGTGACTGCTTGATTAATAACTAAAGAAAAGCTGCTGCAACGCTTTGGCCTATTCTTCGGCTGCTTTCATCCGGAACGTGTATTTTGATGCCGCATTGCGGGTATTCGCTGCTTATGACACTATCGGCGATTCGGGCAATTATATCGCCGCCGCTGCCGGACATGACCCTGCCAAGTAAAAGGACATGAGTAAACCTGTAGAACTCATGGTAGTACGGTAGCGTATGCCCCAGGTAGCAGCCGATTGAACGGAAAATATCATCCGCTCTTGGGTCGTCCGTCTCTTGGATAGCTTTCAGTTTCTCACCCGGGGTCATTTCCTCCGGGAGTTTTATCCCTGCCGCCGCAGCCAGCTTTATAACGCCATCTTGTGAGAAATATTTAACGCCGCATCCGATATCGCCCGACCATTCGTCCTCAGCCGCATCGGGGTTAGCATCCACGGGGGCGAATGCAAGTTCATTCAGCCAGCCGGTAATATGGCCGTTGCCGTCAACAAAACCGCCTGCCTGACTTGTCCCCATTGCGATACCCAAAACGGAGGGGAGTTGGGGGGTGAGAGTTGAGAGAGGAGAGTTGAGAGAGGTGAGTTGGGGGGTGAGGGGTGGGGATTTAGAGTTGAGAGTTGAGAGAGGAGAGTGGAGAGTTAGGGGGTGAGAGCGGAGTGTTGAATGTTGATGGTTTGAAGTATCGTGGGCGGAGGGGGAGAAAAGCTCCATTGCTCCTGCCAGTGCGGTTACGTCCCCGTCGTTGACCACGGTTAAGGGGATATCGCCGATTTCCTTGGCTGCGCGGATATATATGTCCTTAACCTTAGCATCGAACTGTTCCTGCGGCACTTTAATAAATAACGACGCCACCATCGTCTTGTTCTCTATATACACCCCTGCGGAGCTGATGCCGATGGCATCTACGCGCGGCATCTTCGCAGCGGCAGTCTTGAGCGCTGTTACTATCTCATTATAATGGTATTCGGGGTCGGGGTTTGCTTTCGGATGCCAGACGGTTTCCTCGCTGTAGACAGTTTCGCCGTCTATGACTGCCGATACCTTGCGGTCGCTGCCCCCTGCATCAAAACCTATACGGCACCCGCCCGTGTTGCCGCCGATTGGCGCTGACTGTTCCATTTCCTGCGGTTTTTGCTCAATCGGCAGGTATAGGACTTCAAACTCATTGCCGTATATTCTCTCCATCATTTTCTTGTCAAACTCGCGAGCGCCGCCGTCTGAGTATTCCTTTTTTATGTAATCGGCGATTTCTTCATCTCCGCAGATAAAAACCCTGAAACCTCCCTTAATCCACAGCAACGTCTTGACCGTCCGTTCGATGTAGTAGCGGTCTGCTTCTCTATTCTCCCCTGTGATGAATGTGTCATAAACGGATATGAGGCCGTTGTTGCGTTCAATCGCTATTGACAAGGGCTTTTTTGCGAGTTTAAGAAACTCATTGCAAAACAATGACAAAGGAGCAAACCCCGGATCAAGCGGCGGGACAGCTTTGATGTTTATGTTGATACTAAAGCAAGTCATAAGATATCCTCCGAGGGGTGAGAGGAGAGTGGAGAGTTGAGAGTTGAGAGTTGAGAGTTGAGAGTTGGGGGGTCTTGCTTTCTTCATGATTGTCCGGTTATTTGTTTCGCATTGATGAGTTGATGCGGTTTGTTACGTCTGATTTGAACTTATCGATTTGCCGGTTTATGAATTTTATCGGGGTGATGTCTCCATCAATAAGCTCCGTTATGTCTAAGCCGAATGAGAGGCTTTCGTATTTATCCACCTCGTGACTGCCGAGGAAGGTGGCGTTTGCCCGGCGGCGGCCTAGCGCGGCAAGGTCGTAGCGTTTGCCTCCGCTGATCTGGCTGTCGTGGACTGCCATCAGAGCTTCCGCTATGTTAGGACGCGCCCCCGTGTCGAGCAGAACCTTGTCTTCATCGCACAGCCAGTCCAGGCTGCGCCAGCATTCAAGGCTTATTACCTTTTCCGGCCTCTTTTCAGCCGGCAGCTGTTTTAGCGCCCTGATGACGTTCAAAGCCACTGCCACATGCGTGTCATGCTTGTCGGCAAGGTTATGGGTGTATAAGGTTTTGGGTAAACAGGCTAGTATAATGTCCTTTAGCCCGTTAATCAACGCTGCGTTGTCCGGGGTTTTCACCTCGCTGCTGCTATATCCAAGCAGGATCTGCGAGGAGTATCTGCCGATTGCCGCAGCCTGCTTCTGCTCCTCAACACGAAGGCGCATCATTTCTATGTCCGTGCAGTCGGCGTAGATACCCGCTCTGGGCGATCCTGCCCCGTCTGTCACCGTGACCCCGGTAAACCAGCGGTCATTTGCGCCATAACACTCGGCTATCGGCGCATAAGCATTTATCTCAATATCATCATGATGAGCCATAATACATAGGTCCGTAGTACGCGCCAGCGCCTCCCCCGCACCCAAGCCATCCGGAACAAACAACTCAGCAGCCCCATCACCAAATCTCATACCTCATTCTCCATTCCTAATTACTAAATTCCTATCTCTTTCCCCTGTTCCGATGAGTCGTACAGGGCTTGCATTATTTTTGCCGTGATGATTACCGTATCGATGTGCGACGGCAGTTTCTCGCCTGTGCGTATGCAGCTTAGGAATCCGTCTATCTCTGCTTGATACATATTTTGACTGTTAAACCTTGGAGCTGTCTCCAGAAGGGCGCCGTCTTTTGTCGAATAAATCTTGAAATCAGCGCCGTACTGCAGGCGTATGCCGGCTTTGTCGCCCAGAAAATCAATATACATCTCGTCAACGAACACGTTCTGCGCCCACGCCCCATTGATTGTGATAGTCGGGCCTTCCGTGCGGATAAGCCCGGTTATAAAGTCGTCCACATCGTATGTGCCCGTGTAGTCCGGGGGGCCTGCCCACATGTTCAGGTATGTATAGCCGCGCATATCCTTACCCAGCTTGCAATACGCCTGACCGCTCACAGTCACCGGCTGCGGGTCTCCTGTGCAGTACATGATCAAATCAAGAAAATGCACTCCCCAGTCGATCAGCACGCCGCCCCCTGCTATCTCCTTCGTCGTGAAAGCCCCGCCCAGCCCGGGTATCATACGGGATGAGCGGAAGCTGCCATAAACATGGTATACCTCTCCCAGTTCCCCGGCGTCGATTATCCGCTTGATGCGGTTCTGCGCCTCCCCGAAGCGGTTCACCACGCCGATATTCAGCACTTTGCCGCTGTCGTGACAGGCTTTTTGCATCTCCAGCGCCTCCGCGTATGTCCGCGCTGCCGGCTTTTCACACAGCACATTTTTCCCCGCGGCAAGGAAGTCTACCGACATAGTTTTGTGCGTGTTGTTGGGTGTGCAGATGGATACGGCATCGATCTCAGGGTCGCCTAAGATTTCCCTATAGTCCGCTATCGCCTTACCGATTCCATGCTTGGCAGCCATTCCCTCTGCGCGTTCGGGTATAATATCGCAGAAATACTTGATTTCGCATCCGGTGTTTGCCATATACGCGGGAATATGCTCGGCCGTACCAATCGTCCCGCACCCAATCACAGCAACCTTTAGCTTTTTCATGTCTTTCCTCCTATGTAATATATACAAGGCTCCTAGGATTTCATTTGTCCCTGAATTGTTACTGGCCATGCGGTCACAGGACATTGCTACTGCCGGTGAGGATGGCTATTTATGTGCCCCGCAGAGCGCAACCATGGATGGAACGGAACCCGACCGCCGCCTGTGGCGGATAAAGGGAGGGTGACGTTACACTGAACACGAGATGAGCGCAAACGAAGTGCAGCGCGAATCTGTAGTGAAGTGTGGGGGAGCGTTCGTTCAGTGGCGACACGATGTCGCCTCTGAACGACAAGGGGCACAGAAATAGCTGTCCGAGCGCAAGGCACGGTATAGACTATAATAACCGCGTGACCAGTAACAATGCATTAACTTTTCAATTATACTGTATCAAGCCAGTCTTGACAAGAAGCTATTTCTTGCAATATACTTCTGATACAGTAAATAAATTATCGGAGGTAACTACTATGTCCAGCTCGTTTGTCACTGGTATCGCTCATTTAGCCCTTAACGCCCGGGATGTTAAGAAATCACTGGATTTCTACTGCGGAGCCCTCGGCCTAAAACACTCATTTTCCATCCCAAGGGAAGACGGCGCCCCTTGGATAGAGTATGTCAAGGTCACGGACGGACAGTTCATAGAACTGTTCTACCCCGAAGACGAAAGCGGATTCGTCACAGGCAAAACATCGTTCATGCATATATGCCTCTCTACGCATGACATTTTCGCGGCGGAAAAAGCAATGATAGCCGCCGGGGTGCCTATCGACATCCACCCCATGCAAGGCAAGGACAACAACTGGCAGATGTGGGTGAAAGACCCCGACGGCAACAAAATCGAGTTCATGCAGATAGACAGTAACAGCCCGCAGGCAAACGCCTGACCGAACGGAGGAACGCATCATGCAAAAGCAGAATCTGGGCGGCGTATGGCAGTTGGAAATACCGGGCTATGAGGCAATCGAAGGAGAAAGCATCCGCGCAAGAATACCGGGTTCGGTATACTCGGCGCTGCTTGATAACAAGAAGATTGAAGACCCGTTCTGGCGGGATAACGAGCTTGATGCGCTTAAAATAATGGAGCATGACTTCATCTTCACCCGCTCTTTTGACTTGACATTATCCGATTGCAAGCAATTCTTGCTGACATGCGAGGGGCTTGATACCATCTGCGATATCGAGCTAAATGACCAAAACCTCGGGCGTACCGAGAATATGCACAGAACATGGGAGTTCGATGTCACGGACATGCTCCGCGAAAAGGATAACCGGCTAAAGCTCACCTTCCGCTCCCCTACTAAGGCAATTGCCGAGAGATACGCACTCATTCCGACCGACGGCAGCGGCGATGCTATGCGAGGCTTCCCGCAGCTCCGAAAAGCCCACTGCATGTTCGGCTGGGACTGGGGGCCGAGGCTGCCGGATGCAGGGATATGGCGCGATATCTATATTGCAGGCGTGGAGCAGCAGCGCATCGAAAGCGTTTACGTCACGCAGCGCCATTTCGACGGGAAAGTCGAGCTTTCATTTGATGTCAGGACATCGGACGGCGGCCCGTATCGCATAGAAGTAACCTCGCCGGACCCCGGGCATATAGCCGGCAACAGGGATGTATGGTTTTCTGACGGCGAACCTATCATCATAGAAAACCCCAAGCTATGGTGGCCGAACGGCTATGGGGAGCAGCCGCTCTATGTTGTCAGAGTCAGGGCTGCCGGCGATAAATGGGAACGCTTCATTGGCCTGCGCACCCTTACAGTAAAACGGGAAAAAGACCAATGGGGGGAGTCTTTCGCTATCACAGTAAACGGCCTGCCCATCTTCGCGATGGGCGGCGACTACATACCGCACGACAGCCTTCTCTCCCGCGTGAATGAAAAACTCATCCGCAGTCTGCTGGAGGACTGCGTTGCCGCTAACTTCAACTGCATCCGTGTCTGGGGCGGCGGGATATATCCAAGCGACATCTTTTTCGACGCATGTGACGAGCTCGGGCTGATTGTATGGCAGGATTTCATGTTCGCGTGCGGGATTTACGAACTAACTCCCGAATTTGAAGAAAACATCCGCGCGGAGTTTGCCGATAATATAAAACGCATCCGTCACCATGCATCCTTAGGGCTATGGTGCGGCAATAACGAGCTGGAGTGGCAGTATAACGACAACTCATACAAAATAACGCCGAAGCAGCGGGCAGATTATACCCGCATTTTCGGCTATATCATCCCGAAAACACTGCAGGAGCATGACCCGAACACATTCCACTGGCCCGCTTCCCCGTCATCGGGCGGCGATTTCGACAACCCCAACGATGAGAACCGCGGTAACGTCCATTACTGGGATGTCTGGCACGGTATCAAGCCTTTCTCCGCATACCGCGATTTCCATTTCCGCTTCTGCTCCGAGTTCGGCTTCCAGAGCTTCCCCGATATCAAGACCATCCGTTCTTTCACGTTGGAGGAAGACCGCAATGTATTCTCCCGCATAATGGAAATGCACCAGCGTAACGCCGGCGCGAACGGCAGGATTATGTATTATCTTGCCGGCATGTACCGTTATCCGCATGACTTTGAATTATTGCTCTATGCTTCTCAGCTTCTGCAGGCAGATGCAATCCGCTACGGAGTAGAGCACTGGCGGCGCAACCGCGGGCGCTGCATGGGCGCGATATACTGGCAGATCAACGACATCTGGCCTGTCGCTTCTTGGGCTTCAATCGATTATTTCGGCCGTTGGAAAGCCCTGCACTACTACGCCAAGCGCTTTTTCGCCCCTGTGATGCTCTCATGCCACGAGACAGGCGAGATGACGGAGCGCCCAAGCTGCGTATCACAGCGCGAGCCCATCCGCAAAGCCGCGCGTTTTTCCATTGCCAATGAAACAGCATCCGAGGTCACAGGCAAGGTGCTTTGGGCCTTACGCGACCTCTCGGCAGCCATAATAAAAAGCGGTGAGATTGCTGTTACTGCGGGAGCTTACTCCTCGGTATGGATGGATGAGCTTGATTTCTCGGATTATGACGAGCTTTCAAATTACATCAGCTATGAATTTGCCTCCGGCGGGCAGACTGTATCGTGCGGCACTGCGCTGTTTTGTATGCCGAAGCATTTCAACTTTGCAAATCCTGGGCTTCAAGTCAGCCGGGATGGGGATTGCATCACGGTAACATCGGCATCATACGCAAAGAGCGTAGAGCTGTATTCCGATGATGAAGATTTCGTCCTTTCCGACAATTTCTTCGACATCAACGCCGGAAGCGTGACGGTAAGCATTATTCGTGGCAGCGCGAAAGAAATCAAAGCAAGGTCGGTGTATGATATAAGATGAACACCCAGCACCGTTATGCTTGCGGTCGAAAACGATTGTTTAACGGCGCATAATCAATAATTATAAGGAGCGGTTTTATGAAAAAAATCATTGCAATAGGCACCTCGGACGCGAAATATCATCCTTTGACTAGTTTAGCGGAACTAGGGGACACAATTTGCGGCTACAGCTTGCTATGCACGAACGACCACAGCCGGTTTCTCGACCTAAACGAGTATTCCATGCTTATATGCTATGTGGACGAATGGGAGCATCCGCTTGAAGCTGACCACGCAACAGCATTGAAGGAGTACATATCGTCAGGCGGCAAAATCCTCAGCATACACAACGGCATATCCACTCAGAACACCCCAGGCCTCACCGAAATAACAGGTGCGCGCTTCACACAGCACCCTCCATCCGAGAACCTGCTGATACAGCCCATCGCCGGCCATCCTGTTACGGAAGGCGTACCCGCATTTACCGTCTTCGACGAACCCTATCATTACGAAATATCGGAACCTATAAACATTCTGGCTACCTACGATTGGCGCGGCGAGGCGATCCCGGCGGCATGGGAGCGGTCATACGGCAAAGGCAAGCTGGTATACCTGATGCCCGGGCACGATTCCGCTGTTTTCCAAAACGAAGCCTACCAACAGCTAATCCAAAACAGCATCCGCTATCTATTAGATAGCAGTACCTTAATGACTAATTAAGCAAATAAAACAAAATCAAATCCGTCTGCGGAGCAGACACAACAACTCTCAACTCTCAACTCTCAACTCTCAACTGCGGCTTGTCCGCGTTAGTTCAGCCACACTGCCGAGTACCAGTTTTGCGTTTCTGTTTCGTCTCTCAGGGCTTTCAGCGGCAAACCCAGCTTCTGCACGGTGCTGAACACATCAATGCCTACGCTATGAAACGCAGGCCGTGCCCTAGCCATGTCCCTGCACGGTTTGCCGTCCTTACCCGCGCACTCGATACATATAGCGCAGTCGGACATTGAGAACACAAGCGCGTCGCCGTCAAGATATGCGATACGCTCGACCTCATATGAAGCCTTCTGCGCTATCTTCTTGTCATGCGAGTGAATTATCAGCACAGTTTTATACTTACGCAGCAAGGGTTCCAGCTCCCAAGGCTTTGGAAACCCTTCTTTTGACGGGCAAGTACAGCCCTTCCCCCAGTCGCTGCACCCGAACATACATTTAAGCAACGTCCTCCCGTCAAACACAATCTCATCCGGCGTCACAGCCACCGCATTATCCGCCCCCAGCGACAAAGCAATATTAATGTATTTTTCTAAATTCATGTTATTTCTCATTTCTCATTTACAGTCCGCAGACTGCATTAGTATAGCTTATAGTACAGACCCTAGTCAGGTTGCGTTGTTTGGTTGCGGCTTTGACTCCGTTACGCACGAGCACTGCGGTGGAAATATGCGTTATGAAGTAAACTTGTGTGCGGGACTACGTCAAACCCGCAACCAAACAACGCAACCTGAACGACAACATAGGCGTAAACACTAAGAACGAACCCCCCATGTCCATTAACAGTATAGCCTATAGCGCTTAATATTTCTACTGTTATTTTCTTGACCGGTATAGTGTGATAATATATAATACCATGAGCAACAAGAAAGCAAAAATTAAGGAGTGAAAACATGAACCTGAAAAAAAACGCCACAGTTGACCTATTAACACTGAGCAGCATGGGGGTGCGCATTACACCCAGAGACCATCAGCCCGTGCATATCAGCAATCTGTACGAGATGCATTCGACCAGCGCCGAGACGAATGTACTCAATGTATCCGCTTCGCTCGGACTTTCGACCAAAGTCCTGACGAAGTTTGTCGCCGGTAGCCCTATTGCCGTATTTATCAAAGCCGAGCTTCGCAAACGCAACATCGCATACGAAGGCGCGGAGGTAAAGCCTGACGGCCCTTGGGGAGTACGCCATCAATTCAACATCGCCGATTCCGGGTATGGCGCGCGCGGCCCGATCGTATATAACGACCGCGCAGGCGAGGTTGGACGCACTATAAGTGCAGACGACTATGACCTTGAGCGAATATTCAAGACGGACGGATGCCGCATTGTCCATTTATCCGGCCTTATTACATCAATGAGCGAAACCACTTTGGAGGCATGCCTTGCCATCGCCAATGCCGCGAAGCAAAACGGCTCTCTTGTATCCTTTGATCTAAACTTCAGGGCATCATTCTGGCGCGGCAGGGAAAAAGAGCTTGCAGCAGCATTTAAGGAAATCGCTTCGGCTGCCGATATCATTATCGGAAACGAGGAAGAATTCCAGCTCGCGTTAGGCATAGAAGGCCCGCCCGCCGACGGTGTCGGGCTTGCCGCGAAAATCGAGGGTTATAAGGGCATGGTCGAAAACGCAGCCCGTGCATTCCCGAATGTGAAGGTTTTCGCCACGACACTCAGAGAAGTCGAATGCGCAAACAGGCACCAATGGGGCGCTTTATTACGGGCAGTTGGCAACTGGTACGAAGAACTCCCCCGCCCTATCCAAGTCCTCGACCGCATAGGCGGCGGCGACGGGTTTGTAAGCGGCTTACTTTACGGGATTCTCCGCGAGTGGGAACCCGAAAAATGGCTGCAATTCGGATGGGCAACCGGGGCTTACGCAACGACCCTGCTAGCCGACTATGTCACCCCCGCCGACGAAGACCAAGTATGGTCGATATATAAGGGCAACGCGAGAGTGAAACGATGATGGCCTGCTTCGCAGTCCAAATTGAGAATTGAGAATGGAGAATGGAGAATTGAGAATTATGGTTAAATCAGACATCGGGCTTATTGGGTTGGCGGTTATGGGGGAGAACCTTGTTATGAACATGGAGTCTCATGGGTTTACTGTGAGCGTTTATAACCGGACGGCTCAGAAAGTGACGGACTTTATCGAAGGGCGCGCAAAGGGCAAGAATATTATAGGAGCATACAGCCTTGAGGAATTAATTGGTCAACTAGCAAAGCCCCGCAAGGTCATGCTGATGGTAAAAGCCGGGAAGCCTGTTGATGACTTCATTGAGCAGCTCTTGCCGCTGCTTGAACCGGGAGATATCATCATCGACGGCGGCAACAGCCACTTCCCGGACTCCGAACGCCGCACTAAATATGTCGAAAGCAAAGGTCTTCTCTACATAGGCACAGGCGTATCCGGCGGTGAGGAAGGCGCATTGAAAGGCCCGTCCATAATGCCCGGAGGCAGCAAGGATGCCTGGCCTCATGTGAAGCCGATTTTCCAAGCCATCGCCGCCAAGGTGAGTGACGGCACTCCGTGTTGCCAGTGGGTAGGCGACGGCGGCGCGGGGCATTTCGTGAAAATGATACATAACGGCATCGAATACGGCGATATGCAACTCATTTGCGAGGCCTACCAATTAATGCGCGATGGCCTCGGTATGAGCGCCGATGAGATGCACGAAGCGTTCGCCGAGTGGAACCGTGGCGAACTGGACAGCTATCTTATCGATATTACAGCAGATATATTAGCATACAAGGACACGGACGGCTTGCCGCTCGTTGACAAGATCCTCGACACAGCGGGGCAGAAAGGCACCGGTAAATGGACTGTCATTTCATCACTTGACGAGGGCGTTGCGCTTACGCTGATAGGCGAAGCAGTTTTCAGCCGCTGCCTCTCGGCGATCAAAGACCAGCGCGTTGCCGCTGCCGGGATTCTCGGCGAGGCCGAGAAAACGCTTCATGACTTTTCCGATAAGAAAGAGACTTTTATAAGCGCCATCCGCAAAGCCCTGTTCGCTTCAAAAATCGTCAGCTACGCACAGGGCTACGCTTTGATGCGCGCAGCTTCCGATTCCTACGGCTGGGGACTTAATTTCGGCGATATTGCGCTCATGTGGCGCGGCGGCTGCATTATACGCAGCGCGTTTTTAGGCGATATCAAAAACGCGTTCGACAACGACCCTTCCCTGTCTAACCTAATGCTTGACGGGTATTTTAAGGATAAACTGCTAGATGCCGAGTCCTCATGGCGTTTGGTCTGCGCCGCCGCGGTTTCTTCCGGCATCCCGGTTCCGGCCTTCACTTCCGCGCTCTCATACTTCGACGGCTATCGCTGCGGCAGACTGCCCGCAAACCTGCTTCAAGCCCAGCGCGACTACTTCGGAGCGCATATGTACGAACGCTTAGACTCCCCCCGTGGCGAATTCTTCCACACAAACTGGACCGGCGAAGGCGGCGACACAGCCTCCACGACGTATGTGGTGTAGGTAAAACGAATGATGAATGGATTCTTTATTAAAGAGAGTAATGCCTCCGGCATTACCGGCGATGAGTTGTATGCGGCTGCCCTGCGGTCTGTCTCTGGCTGCCGCGAATCGTTAAGGAAGGTGCTTCTCATTGTGCCTGATTTTACGCGTTATCATTCTAACGCGGGGCGCATCGCGAACATATATTATCATCTACTGAAAGAAGCCTGCCGGGTAGATTTGCTTGTCGCACTCGGCACGCACGTTCCCATGACGAAACAGGAATGCTGCGATATGTACGGCGACATCCCGTTTGAGCGGTTTATTATGCATGACTGGCGTAGCGATACCATCAGACTCGGAACGGTTCCCGGTGATTTCATCGCTGAGGTATCGGACGGTCTTATAAGTACCCCCATCGAAGTGGAAGTCAACAAAATTCTCTGGGACGGCTATGACCTTATACTTTCCATAGGTCAGGTAGTCCCACATGAAGTAGTCGGCATGGCTAACCACTCGAAGAACATCTTTGTAGGCTGCGGCGGCTCAGCGATGATCAACGCCTCACATATGCTGGGCGCTTATTATGGCATGGAGCGCATAATGGGCCGCGACCATTCCCCTGTGCGCAAGGTGTTCGATTACGCGCAAGAGCGGTTCCTTGGCGATTTACCTCTATCGTATGTGTTAACAGTGACTACAGCTCCGGGCGGGGTCATCCGCACACACGGTCTGTACATAGGGCGTGAGCGCACATGGTTCGAGCAGGCGGTTGCCCATGCGCAGCAGACCAACCTAACCTTTGTAGACTCTCCCCCTGCTAAGGTTGTCGTATATCTCGACGAGAACGAGTTTAAGACCACATGGCTGGGCAACAAGAGCATCTACCGCACCCGCATGGCAATCGCCGACGGAGGCAGCCTGATTGTGCTCGCCCCCGGCGTGGCGGGATTTGGCGAGGATAAGGCTATTGACGCTTTAATCCGCAAATACGGCTATGCAGGCCGCGAGAACATCATCCGCGCCTGCGAGGATAACGAAGACCTGCGCGGCAACCTATCCGCAGCCGCGCACCTGATCCACGGCAGCAGCGACGGCAGGTTTTCCGTCACATACTGCACCCGCCACCTGTCGCAGCAGGAGGTAGAGAGCGTATGCTATAACTATCTCCCCTACTCCCAAGCTGCCGCAATGTATGACCCTACCAAACTAAAAGACGGCTTCAACACACTGGATAACGGCGAAGAAATTTTCTACATATCCAATCCCGCTCTGGGTTTGTGGGCAAAAAAAGAACAATTCCTTACTTAGTACCTTAATGATTAATTAAGCAAATAAAAAACAACAAAATCAAATCCGTCTGCGGAGCAGACACAACAACTCTCAACTCTCAACTCTCAACTCTCAACTGTCAACTGCGCCTTGTCCGCATTAGCATCTCTATAAAATGCTAATTTACTGACCCCCGACTGCTGCCTGCAGTACGCGGTTTGCTATCGGGCTTGCCACGGCGTAGCCGCCGCCGCCGTTTTCTACCACTACGACATACGCCAGCGGAAAACCCTCGTTGGCGATGTAGCCCGCAAACCATGCATTCGGCAGTCTCCCGCCCCCGACCTCTGCTGTACCTGTTTTGGCATGTATCTCCAAGCCGGGGAACGCGCTGACAACACCCGAGGGTTGGTGAACGCTGTATTCCATCATCCCCCCAAGCCTCAAAGCAGTTTCACGCGGCATTATCCTCTGCGAGCCGCCCGGTATTATAGATGAAAGAAAGCCGCTTTTTAGCAAGCGCATCTCAACAGCGACACCTTCATTAGCAATGGCAGCCACAAAGCGCAGCATAGCTGCGGGGCAGACAGTGTTTCTGAACTGCCCTATGCCCGACCATGCCAGGTTCGCGGATCCGGGGGCCGCTTTCTCAAAGTTGCCTCTAGCCGTTAAAATGCCGCCGACCGTAGTCCGCTCCGCAAGACCGAAACTCTCCACATACGCAGCAAGAGTGTCAACGCCAAGCTCCAACGCCAGCGCACCAAATACATTATTACAAGAGACAGTCAGCGCTTCCTCGAAATTCATCTTCCCATGCGCACGCGAGCAAGTAATCACTCCCCCCGGGGCTTCGAGGCTTGCGCTGCACTCAAACACACGCTCAAATACATCAGGCATATTCTCGATAGCAGCAGCGGTCGTTACCAGTTTGAAAACAGAGCCGGGTGTATACGCTGATGATATAGCGCGGTTTAGGAAGATGCCTTCCAGCATGGGATTACTGATCGCATCCGCCGGCGGGTTGAGAGGGTCGAACGTGGGGCTCGAAACCATACAGAGTATCTCCCCTGTAAGGTAGTTCATAACAAGAACCGCTCCCGGGCGGCCATCCAGCGCTCTTAGTGCTTCGATGTTGAGCCGCGAGTCAATCGTCATAGCGACCGTGCTGCCCTCACCCATTCTTGAGTAAATGCCGGTAAGGAAATTATATCCTATCAACTCAGTGTTATACACACTCAGAGCGCCTGTGCCGATATTGCCCTGCAAGTCCCCGACAGCATGAAGCGTCGCCCGGCGAACATCGCTGCTTTCCGCAAATGTCCGCATCCCATCTTCGCCGATGCCTGCCAGCACAGTGCCGTCTCTGTCCGTCAGCGTACCCATGACTAGCACCCCGCGTCTGTTATACACCGCATGATTAAACCGCGCCGAAGCCCGCTGGCTGCCATTAAACGCGAAAATGATAATATATATACACATACACAAAAGTGCTGCCCCAACCGGCAAAAGCGCGTATAGTGCTCTTTTTTTTACTTTTTTCACATTAGCACTCCTAAAATATGAGCCTGTAGAGCCTGGGTAGTATTGCGTTGTGATTATATGTTAAAGGCGCTTCGCCCGGAAACAGGAACACCATGCGCACGGCATAAAGCGCTACCAGCGCAACAGCAAACGTAATTAGAACTATCCCCATTGCGCGTGGCAGTTTGTCGCGGCTGGCCCATACGGCAAAATAGAGCGCTACTATGATCATTGCGGGTATGAGCAGCGGGTGATGCCATAATGAGTCTCTGAGGTTTCCGGTAATAAGACTGCTAAACGCTCTTGTTATCCCGCAGCCGGGACACGGCAGCCCGGTAGTGGATGCCAGAAAGCAGGCTGTGCCGGTAAATAGGTTTGCCGGTATAATATAGGCGGGTATAAGCAAGAGAACCCACCATGCGGCTATCGCGTTACGACAGGCTCTCTTGAGTTTAGCTGTGAGCAGGCTATTGGTCTCCATTTTTGTTGTTTAATGCATCCCGGAACAGCATGACAGTAAACCCTCCGTAATATGTTTGCCTATCCTTATATTATCAATGTTTTCTATCCGGATTATGGTCATAATTATAGTGTTTCCCACCATAAATGTCAAGCTGCTTTTGTGTCGCTGACACCGTTGTTGTACAGATAACTCGTCTGCTTAATTACAACGATTGATATGCGAGCAGTTTGTTCATAGCCTTTGTCAGTGGTTTGAACAGGAACAGGCATACGGCAAAGTTGCCCGCGCAGTGGGCGATATCAAAGGGTATACCTGATACCCAGTATGGTACAAACGTTTGAAAGAACCGCGCCGGTCCGAAGGAAATCAACAGGAACGGCGGAGCCATCAGCGCACCGAATGAAAGCCCGAATATGCCTGCAAGCACAGCCCAGCCTATAGTGCTTTTCATCCCGCGCAGCAGCCAGGCCAGCCCTGCAAGTATCGTCCACACATAAAGATAGCCGATTGTCCATAATGGGTTAAACCCGAAAACTGCGACTTCGAGCAGAACATATAGGTAAATTATATAAAGCACCTTATGCCGGAAAACAAGCGTGTAGATGATTATTAATGTAGCTCCGAAGTGTATGTTAGGCAGCCAGAACAGAGCCATTTTCAGGGCAAACATCAGCGCTGCGCACAGCGATAGAACCGCTATGTCCCGCGCTGTCGGCTTTATGTTACCAATCTGCATCATCGTACCCAACTGTCAGCCTGTACTCAAACCAGTCTCCGTCCTCAATCGGAGTGGAATCCACGCCTGTCATTGAAAACTCATCGTTCTTGTAGAGCGCCCACCATTCTTGATTCGCGTCATCCGCTATCCTTCCGTTAACGCTTGTGACCCAGAAGCCAAACCCGGAGTCCGTGCCATCAATCAGGTTGGCTTCATCGAGCGCTTCTTTCAGAAACAGCGCGTCAGTATTGATTTCCAGGGTTCTTACGGTTTCCCCGCCGACGGTAATCTGCACATGTATATTTTTTGCTCCCTCTATTGGTTGCGGGCGCATCAAAAAATATGCGGTCAGTACAGCGGAAACCAGAAAGATTATCGCGGCGATTGCGATGATTGCTATTTTTGCGTTGTTTGTGTTGCTAGTGTTGCTTGCTTCAATTGCGTTGATTGTTTTGCTCATGTTGTTTGCGTTGCTTGTGTCGCTGTTTTTTTCCATGATAAACCGGCCTTTCTCCGCTTCTCTCGAGCGGTCAAAGTGAATTTTATCGTGACAAGGAAGTATCCTGGCTTATGGATCATCGCGCCGCTCATGCCTTCCCGGTTTCCCAGTGGCGTTTTAGGAATAATTTTCCTTTGAGCATAACTCCCCAAATACAGTGGCGGGACCGTGCGGGATTCTCACCCGCTTCCATGCCTTGAAACAATATTGGATATCTTACCATGAGAGTTGCAGTATGTCTACTTTTATTTACTATGGGAACAGGGTAATCGCTTACGAAAAGAAAACTCTGCCGTGCCTTGCGCTCGGACGGCTATTTCTGTGCCCCTATCGCTCAGTGGCGCATCCATACGCCAATTCGCGACCGCTCCACCGTCCATGGTTGCGCTTACGGGGCACAAAAACACCCATCCTCACCGGCAGTTAGCTTTATGCTTTCGTAAGCGATTGCCCTGACTCCGGGAACTCTCATAATTCTATACAATAACCGAACGGAGCCGCCGCAGGCCGATGTAGTTTTTTGCATGTGCGGCTATCCTATCACGCAGAAGATCAACATTAATGGGTTTTAGAATGTAATCGCCGACCCCCAAGCCAAGCGCGGCGGAAACAGTGCTGTTTTCAACTTCAGATGTAAGGAAAATGATAGGCGTTATTTCATGGTCTTTTCTTTTCCGGATTATCGGTATCAGCTCAAGGCCGCTGACCTTTGGCATGTTGCAGTCAAGCAGGAACAGATCGGGGGTGACCTTCTTAAGCACCTCTGTGATAATCTCAGGGTTTGAAAGCGTAAGCACAGTGTACTTATCGCGCAGCATCTCATTGATTGCCCTTAAAATACTTGGATTGTCGTCAACAGCAAGGATAATTGGTTTATTCTCCATTTGCTTCAGCGGGCTGAACTGATACTCAATAGCTTCGAGCAGGTCAGCATCGGCAATCGGCTTAAACAGAACATCAGCCGCGCCGAGGTCCATGCACTTGATAACGCTTTGATTATCTTTGCTGCCCGTGAGGAAGATAACCGGAATCAAGGCATATTCAAGAACACTCTTCAATTCTGTAATCAACTGATAACCATCTGCCCCCGGCATATTGATATCCAGAATAATCAGATCCGGTACAACAGAGCGGAGAATAAAGAACATCTGCTCACCGTTCTGAGCAGGATAAACCTTATAGTGCTTCTTCAGCCTGTCCTGCACCGATATCAGCGCGAAACTGATATCATCGACATAGATTATTTTCTTTCTGGTTTCCGTCACGGTCTCTTCGCTCATGGTAAAGCATCTCCTTCTAAGTAAGCCAGTTTTTCAGAAATTTTCGCGTAATCGAGCAAATCCACGCATTTGCGCAGCCAGTCCGCCAGGCCATCATCGGATGTATACTTGAATAATTCTATCTCCTCCATCGCCGCGTCCGCCCCCTCCATATCATAAATACCGCAGGCAGTCAGCAGCTTTAGGAGCGCCGCATCATCCGGCTTGTCTTTTTCGGGCTTTGCGTTGACGTTATTGATGGCAGAAAGCATGTTCTCAATATCATGGATGATAGCCACGGCCGCCTCGATGAATGGCGTGTTATGCATAATGATAAACTCAACATCGCCGTCTTTTGCAGCCATTTCCAGTGCCTTGGCGCTCTCCGCTATCGAGTCGGCGAAAATATCAAAGCTGGCTCCTTTAATGCCATGAACCGTGATTTGATAATCCATTATTTGCGAAGCATCAAAATCCTCGATTGCGCTGAGCATGGAACTAACGCTCGCCGTATATGAGCGCAGAATCTTCATGTATGTTTCCTCGTCGCCGTCATAACGCGATAGCCCTTTAGCGGTATCTATGCCGCTCAGCTTGCTTATCAGCGGCAGAAAAGACGGTTTAATATTCTGTGCTTCCCCCGCGGCTCCGGTCTTATGCCGCGCCGCATCTATGACCTCCTTCGGCTGTTTGTCGCGTACAAGCTTATTCAGTACTGAGTTCAGGTTTCGCATATCTATGGGCTTGGGAATAAAGGCATCGAAGCCGATTTCAAGGAACATATCCGCCTGACCTACTATCGCATTTGCGGTAAGGGCCACAACAGGGCGCGTGTAGCCCATTGCGCGGATGATGTTAAACGCTTCGACTCCGTCCATTTTAGGCATCATATGGTCCATGAAAATGATATCGTACTCTTTGCCGCTTTTAATTATGTCAATTGCCTCAAACCCGCTTCTGACGGTATCGACCTGCAGCTTGTACGGCATCAGCAGACCTTCTGCGACATAGAGATTCGTCTCGACGTCGTCAACTACCAGAACGCTTCCATATAGCATGGGTTCTCTCATAATGCGCGATATTTCCCTGCTGCCTAAATAACTCATCTGAAACCGGCTCAGGCTTTGCGCCAGTTCGCTCCCAAGAATCTCCGCATCCGCAGCGCCTTGCGGCAGCCTCACTGTGAGAACCGATCCTTCATCCGGGACGCTCTCGACCAAAATAACGCCATTCATAAGCTCCACCAGCTGCCTTGTGATGTTCAACCCGAGTCCGGTTCCCTCTATTTTACGGTTTGCTTCAAGATTGAAGCGGGTGTATTCATCAAATAGGCTGGCTATCTGCGCCTCAGTCATGCCCTGGCCGGTATCTCTCACGCTTAAAAGCAGCGTGACATTATCATCAGCGCCGCGCTCGGAAGATGCAGACAGCGTAACCTTACCCTCATCCGTATACTTAAACGCATTGGAAAGCAGGTTGTTCAATATCTGCTTGATGCGCAGCTCGTCGCCAATGAGCTTGGCAGGGATATTCTCATCGACCTCAACCTCGAATTCTATTGGCTTATCACCCATGCGCATCAGGTTGAGGTGAATAGAATCATTTATCATGCTGGCTATATAGTACTCAGCCGGGATTATATCAAGCTTCCCGGCTTCAATTTTTGAAAAATCCAGTATGTCGTTAATTATCCCTAACAGCAAATCACAGGAATTATGTATCCTGCTCAGACCCTCCAGCGCCTTTTCGGGTAGGTCGTTATTCTGCATCAGAATCTCTGTTATGCCCCATATCGCGTTCATCGGGGTGCGTATCTCATGGCTCATGTTTGCCAGGAAAGCTGATTTTGCTTTACTGGTGATTTCCATTTCGGCCTGTTGCTTCGCAAGCTGCTGAATATTGGTTATGTCCTGCACAACCTCAATAAATCCCGCGACTTCATCCGCCATATCGCGCAATATCTCAACGTTTATCTGATAAGATGACTCGCCCCTGTTGAAAAACGTCTGTTTTATGCCGCGCTTGGCACATGCTATGCCGCAGCTTTCGGTTCCGCAAATCTCGCTGTTCCAGTTTCTGCATGGTTTGCCGAGCATATCCTCAAGCTTCGTCCCCAGGAAATCCTCCACTGCTTTATTGACAAAAGTCCAGTTCATGTCCGCATCTGTGACAGCGACCGGCAGCGGGATCGCATCAAGAATTGATTTGTACCAATGAGCATCGGCTTTTATTTTATCAATATGTTCATCGAGTTCCCTCTCCATGCGCTTCTTGTCGGTAATATCCATTATCGCGCCCGCAACTCTGATCGGTACGCCTGCGTTATCCCTGCGGGTAGTGCCCAGCGCGTGGAAGTGCCTGTACTCGCCGTTTTTCAGCATGAGCTGATACTCAACATCATATGATGTATTGCCGGTGTAATCGTTTAAATGCGCGGCAAAAGCATCAAGCGTCCTATCCCTGTCATCAGGATGCAGCCGGTCTTTCCAGGATTGAAGCACATTCGGGAAATCATCAGCGCCTGAAAACCCCAGCATTGCGCGAAACTCAGGCGACCATGTAAATGTGTTCCTCGGATTCACGGGGTCTAAACTCACAACATCCATATCCCACAATGCGATATTGAGCGCATCATTGGAGAGTTTGTATTTCATTATATCGTATTCATTCGAGCGGAACTGCTCGATGAGTTTTATCTGGTTGAGCACCCTTATCTTGACAAGAGCGGGCGAAAACGGTTTTGATATATAATCCGCGGCTCCGAGCTTCAAGCCCTTTTCCTCTTCCTCAGCCTCGCTGAGGCCTGATATGAAAATAACGGGGATGTTCATCGTCAGCTCGGATTTTTTCAGCTCACGGATAACATCGTAGCCGTCTATATCCGGCATGATGATATCCAGCAGTATGATGTCCGGTTGGTGCTTCTGCGCTGCTATAATGGCGTTCGCCCCGCCTTTTGCCGCCATAACCGTATAGTTATGGCTGAGAATATGCGAAAGCGCGACAATGTTGAAGCTTTCATCATCAACAATCAAAACACTATGCTTTTTCTCACCGTTCATAAGACAACCCGCCTAATCCTAAACTGTGTGCCTCTAAAACCGCTCACTCAGTCACTGCAAGCGAAGCAAGGCAATCTGTATTACTTATATTAGCTGGATTTCCCTTATTGCTTCGTCGCTGCGTTTCCCTCAAAGCCGGGTATTGAAAGGGACTCTACTGACTCAGTCCTGACCTGCTTTGAAGTTGTATATCGGCTTAATTGTCTTAATTATATCTACTGTATCGCCGATGTTCGCAACGATCTCATCCATTGGTTTATATGCCATCGGCGCTTCATCAAGCGTGTTTTTGCACACTGTTGATGAATATATCCCCTCCATTGACTTCTCAAACTGTGTCAGAGTGAAGCTTGCCTTTGCCGCTGTGCGGCTCATCAAGCGGCCTGCGCCGTGCGGGGCTGAATAGTTCCAGTCCTCGTTGCCCTTTCCTACGCAAATCAGGCTGCCGTCGCGCATGTTTAGCGGAATAAGTACCCGCTCCCCCGCTTTGGCGGAAATCGCCCCTTTGCGCAGAATCATCGAATCGAGATCGATGTAGTTATGCACAGTCGTGAACTGCTCTGCCGCCTTGAGCTTAATGCGCTTGCTTATCTCCTTGACAATCGCAAGGCGGTTCAGGCAGGCATACCTTTGGACGATTGCCATATCATGAAGATAATCGTCGAACAGGCTGCCCTCGGCATACGCCAGCACCCTGTCAACCTTTCCCTTTTTACCGGCTGCTTTCGCCCTTTGCTCCGCATCATTGGCGGCGACCTTTTGATAAAACTCAGCGACCTGCTTGCCGAGATTGCGGCTGCCTGAATGTACGACAAGATACAAGAGGCCGTCATCATCTTTTCCCAGCTCGATGAAATGATTGCCCCCGCCCAGCGTGCCTATTGACAATACCGCGCGCTTCAGGTCCACATACTTTGAGCATCGTAAAACCGTCAAGTCAATCTCATCATTATAGTGGTGCGGCTCTTTGCGTATGTCAAAACCCGACGGTATATATTGGTGTATGGCCTTATCAAGCTGCTGGAGCTCAACACGCTTTTCTGCAAGCAGCACTGTCTCCATCCCGCATCCGATGTCCACGCCAACGAGATTAGGCACAACCTTATCAAATATAGTCATCGTCGTGCCGATAACGCACCCCGCGCCCGCATGGGTATCAGGCATGATACGGATTTTACTGCCGGCTGTAAACTCCTGATTGAGAAGATTGGTGATCTGTGCGATAGCGTATTCTTCCGTTGTATCCGTGAATACCTTCGCTGTATTGTATTTCCCTTGTAATTGTATCATATAACATCCACCGAGCCTATCTTCCAAACGGACAAGCCGCAAAGAAAAATGAGAATTGGTCCCCTTAAAAAACCCTGTTTTGTCATTCTGAGCGCAGCGAAGAATCTTTATGCTGATGCCGTTTAATATCCTACGCTGCGCTCAGGGTTGCAGATTTTAGAGGTGCTCCATTGCGAATCAAGAAAAAATTAAAACCCGGAAGCTATGCTTCTGCGGCGGCTTTCAGAAGCGCTTCTACATTCTTCGCGGTCGCGCCCATAGGCATCCCGCCGCCCGGGCTCAGTATCAGACCCGTAATACATCCGCCATTTGCTTCTTTGTAGGATATTATCGCTTCCCTCGCCATATTGTACACCTCGTCCGGAACCTCGCTGCGCATTGACATAGGCGGCACATTCCCGAGCAATGTGACATTGTCCCCTACCATCTTGCGTACCTTGCCGATATCCTTGCCATGTGTGAAGTTGAACACATCGACACCCATATCAGCCATATATGGGAAGCAAATGTCATTATCTGTGTCGTTATGGAACAGATGAATACACTCGGGGAACGCATCAAAGACCTCTTTGAGATATGGGTGCGCGAACTCCTCGTAGTCATCCTTGCCGAAGAAGCCTGTTACATCGTCAAGCATCAGCACCCCGGTGGCGGTCTGCACGTTTTCCAGTTGAGCCGCCAGCCAGTCAATGCAGAGCTTTGTGGTTATTCTCAGGAGCTTGTGCATCGCATCAGGCTCTATCTTGGCGCATACAAGCATTTCTGACAGAGCGAACAGATGTGAAGCTATAGTCAGCGGTCCTCTCGTGCTGACTATATTGATCTTCTCCCCCATATCCTCAAGATGCGGGCGGATATACCGCTGGAGGCTCAGGAGTATCGGCATGAAGCCGTTTTTGCGCGGGTCCGGTTGCTTGAGCGTGTCAATAATCTCAAAATCATCCGCTGATTCGATTAAATGATGCGCGTTTGGCAGATTGTCGTGAAAGAAATCCACCCGGCAGCCGAAGCCGGAAGGCTCGGTCGCCATGCCGTACTCCGCCCACCAGTCCGGGAGAAAGAGCACATCGGGGAAGTCTGTTTTTATTTTTTTGTACGCTTTCAGCCATTCGTCGGGCTGCGCGTAGAAGTCGATAGTAGACATCCCGCAATACCCCGGCATCCAAGGGCTGTCCACGATAAGCCCTACAGGCAGTTCCTTGTTCTCCTTGCGCAAAACCGATTCAAATAACGACCATTGTGTGTTTTTCATACCCGTCTCCTTTAATTATTGTAATATATTTTTACTTAAAATCCCGTCTATATTATTGCCGGTTGGAACAGTCCGCAATTCGGTTCTCCGTTAAAAAAACCTTTTATTCACAATCCATCTCCCTATTCTTCGGGCTAGCCTGCCAATGCTCCGGAAAAACCCTGCAATTACTTTGATGACGCGCATCGGCAGAGACGGCTTTTTCTCAGGGGGTTCGGTGCGGATAAGCAATGTCTCCAGAGCGCTCATCATCCCGTCTAGCGTTAACAAGCGGCGGGTTGTTTCCCTCTGGTATTTTTCGAGCTGCCTGTTCATCTCGTCATGTATCTTATCGAGGTTTTTCTTCACATCGGTGTGCAGCTCGGCTATATTACGGTTGGTTTCGGAAAAACTGGAAGGCAGCTTTTCCCATTTTTTGCTTGAATACTCTACATGGTCATGAACAGTCTTATCCTGCTGTTTTAATCTGGCATCAATATCAGCGACCGTCTTTCCGGTGTTCTCGAATGAATAAGCGAGCTTGCTTACTTGAGTGAGCATATCCTCAACGCTTCTGCGCATAATATCCTGCTCGCGCACTAAGCTGAGCATATCGGTCCGGTAACGGGCAAACGAATCCTGCAGCTTCTTAAAATCGGCTTCCATCTCGTCACGGTTCAAATTCTGGTGAAACACTGAATTTTCGATCGCGCTTGAAATAGCTGTCTGGCTGTCTATGGCATCCTGGAGCAGCGCATCGTGCCTTTGGAGCTGGCCGACCATGCGCTCAAGGATATTGATTAACGTCAAGTCGCGCTGGGATGCTTTCGATTTGTCGGTAAGGCTGCACATCCCTTTAGCATCGGTTATATCAGGCATATGGCTCACACCCCTTGCCGGCAGCGCAGGACAGCAGTCCCGGCTGCGCCTAAACAACACAAAGTATAAAACCGCAGGTTTAGCTTATTCTATCAGATTGCGCGCGGTTTATCAACAGTTACCGGTCACGGGTCACAGGAAAATCATCAATGCCGGTGAGGATGGCTGTTTATATACCCCGCAGAGCGCAAGGCACGGTGCAAACTACAATGACCTGTGACCGTAAGCGATTGCCTTGATTGTTAATTAAATTACCCTTGACCTTTTCTGTGAAATATTTTACTATGATTGCAATAAAAACAGGAGGCAATGTACCATGAATAAGTTAAAAATAATTGCAATAGCAGGCTCTTTAAGGACGGAATCGTTAAACCGGCAGCTTGCGGTTGAAGCAGGGAAGCTAGTCAGCCGCGATGCTGATTTTGAGTTACTGGAGTATGCCGATGTTCCGCTGATGAACCAAGATTACGAATATCCTGCGCCGGATGCTGTCGCGAGAGTGCGTGAAGCCGTAAAATCTTCCGACGGCATATGGTTTTTCACGCCAGAGTACAATCACTTCTTTCCCGGTGTGCTGAAGAATCTCATTGACTGGCTATCAAGGCCAGTCAGCGACAGCGAACCGCAGGTACTGGGCGGAAAACCTGCGGCTGTCAGCGGCATAACCCCGGGCATGTCCGGAACGGGAATCGCCCAAGACCACCTAATAACGCTGATTAGCTTTCTCAATATGAAAGTCATGAACCAACCGCGTTTAGCTATACCAAATGCAAAACAGCAAATGACCGGGGACGGGCGGTTGGTTTTATCAGCAAGCGCGCCCATGCTGGAAAAGCAGGCACAGGCATTTATTGAGTTTATAAAGAGCCAACGGTCAGCATAAATGAGATCTGCTTTTTCAGGCCGGCATATATCTCGCTGCACGATAGGGGCGGCTCCGTGCCCATGTATTTATGCAGACGGATATCGTTGCTCACTATAACGCTGAACATAAACAGCATCGCAATGGTGCCCGTATCAGACGGGGGTATCACGCCCTTTTCTACCAGCCTGTCAAAATCCGCTTTCATGCAGTCAATACTGTGTTTGTAAAACAGGCTGAACACACATTCGCGCGCAGCCTCAAGCTTGTGCTGCTCCTTGATTGCCAGTGACATGCACATGCAGCCTATCGGGTCATGCATGTTCACAAACTCATCATTGAACAGATTATCCAAAACCTCTTGAAGTGTCTCAGCCTTGCTGTTCATCTGTGCCAGCCACTCAAAGTAATGCTTGTATCCTCTGGTAAAAAAGCAAAAGACATCCTCAAGCAGCGCCTCTTTGCTCGGATAGTGGTAGTAGATAGATGCAATGTTAATCCCTACCGCATTGGCTATATCCCTCATGGAAACGGCTGTGAAGCCCTTTTGCGAAAACAAAATTATAGCTGTTTCCAGAATCTTGTTTCTGGTATCGCTGTCATAATCTATAACCGGTATCTTTCTTGTCAGCATTACCCTCACCCTCTCTCTCTCTTAAATACAACTATATATAAAATCAAGAAAATGTCAATGTTTTTCTTTGTTAGTTGTAAGGCGAATCACAACTAATCAACGTTTGCTTTAGGTGATATGCCAAATTGCAGTGTAAATTTACTAAAAATACTTATATCCGGCATATTGAAATGTTCTTGCTAACTTGGTACAATGATTCAGCTATAGATTGACTGTAACAAGGGGAGGCGCAATGGTTGAGTTAGTGCTTGAAAACCGGCTGAAGCGAAAAATAGTCGTAACCGGGCATTACGGCAGCGGCAAGACCGAGTTCTCGGTATCCCTAGCCATGCTGTTGGCTTCCGGTGATGCAAGTCAGCGCCGCACATACAGCAAGTGTGCTATAATCGACCTCGATATCGTAAATCCATACTTCCGTTCCCGGGAGAAACGTGATATACTGGGGCGGTCCGGCATATCTGTGTACGGCAGCATATTCAAACACGAAATCACAGCAGAGCTCCCCGCTATAGGCGCGAGCCTGCGCGCGCCGCTTGAAGACAAGGATTGCCTGACCATCATAGACGCAGGCGGAAACGACAGCGGCGCACTGGTTCTCAACCAATTTACGAATTACTTTATAGATAATGATACATCGGTTCTTGCGGTTATCAACGCAAACCGCCCGGACACACAGACTTTGAGCGGTGCGCTCAGCCATATTAACGCAATCGAGTCGGCAACGGGCCTGAAAATCACAAAAATCGTAAACAACACCCACCTCTTGCGCGAAACCACAGCAGAAGCAATCATCAGCGGCAATGCCCTATGCATCGAGATAAGCGAAGCCGCAGGCAAAGAGCTCCTATGCAACTGCTACCCAACCGGAATCATCAACCCAAGCGAGCTCTCAGCGCTAAAAGAACCCCTAATACCGCTGGGGCTGCACATGCGCCCCGCATGGCTGGATAATTAGTACCTTAATGACTAATTAACCAAATAATCAAATCCGTCTGCGGAGCAGACACAACAACTGTCAACTCTCAACTCTCAACTCTCAACTCCCAACTCTCAACTCTCAACTGCGGCTTGTCCGCATTAGGAATTAACCGAAAGGAGAAGTATATGCCAAAATTCAAAGTAAGCATCAACGGCGACGTATGCAAGGGCTGTGACCTCTGCCATAATGTCTGCCCAAAGAAGATCATCATCAAAGACACGCACATCAACAACAAAGGCTACAGCCCGGCGGCAATCGCGAAGATGGAAGACTGCATAGGCTGCAAGGCCTGCGCCCTCATCTGCCCCGACGGAGCTATAGCCATATTCAAGGAGGTTGCCGAACAATGAGCCGTAAAGTTTTAATGAAAGGCAACGAGGCCTTTTCCGAAGCGGCGATAAGAGGCGGCTGCAGGTACTACTACGGCTACCCTATCACCCCGCAAAACGAAATCCCCGAATACATGTCCCGCGAGCTTCCGAAATGGGGCGGCAGCTTCGTCCAAGTCGAAAGCGAGATAGCGGCAATCAACATGGCCTACGGCACAGCGGCTGCGGGCGGCAGGGTGTTCATTTCATCATCCTCCCCCGGCATTGCGCTGATGCAGGAAGGATTCAGCTTCATCGCCTCCTGCCAGTGCCCGCTCGTCTGCCTAAACGTATCGCGCAGCGGGCCGGGCATCGGAGGCATCCAGCCTGGGCAGGCTGATTACTTCCAAGCCACCCGAGGCGGCGGCAACGGAGATTATAGGGTCCCGGTGTTCGCGCCCTCAACCATACAGGAAGGGGTGGACTTGGTTTATGAGGCTATGGAGCTTGCCGATATATGGCGCAACCCCATACTGATCCTCACCGATGGCCTCATGGCGCAGATGATGGAGCCGATCGTCCTGCCTGAGCCGCGCGACGTTGCCGAGAGCAAGGATATCAAGAAAACTAAACCCTGGGCTTTGACAGGTTATGGCGGCGATGAATCCAAACGCACAGTCGTAAAATCCCTCAACCTAATCCCTGACGTACAGGAGCAGTATGTGGAAAAACTCTTCGAGAAATACGACAGGGCAGAAAAAGAGCTGGTCCGCTATGAAGCAACGGACATAGAGGATGCGCAGATTGTATTCGTCGCATACGGCACAACGGCAAGAATCACAAAAGAAGCGATTGAGCTGCTGGCCGCTCAGAATATCAAAGCCGGTCTTATCCGCCCAATCTCCCTGTGGCCTTTCCCATACGAGGCTTTCGACAAGGTTACAAGCAACACCAAAGTCCTCATTTCTGCGGAAATGTCCAAAGGTCAGCTAATTGACGATATAAAAATAGGCATAAAAGGCCGCCTCCCCGTAGAACTGGCATACCGAACCGGCGGCATTGTCCCCACATCCCTCGAAATAGCCGAAAAAGCCAAGGAGATCTTCGCGCGATGCACAACAGCAAGTTGAGGTTGTCAACTCTCAACTCTCATCTCTCAACTCTCAACTCTCAACTGCGGCTTGTCCGCATTAGTTCCTAATTCCGCGCCAAAGGCGCATCTGGAGGTTATTGATTATGCAACCTATACATACACACACCAAAGGCATGCTGCCGGTCGATACAACATACTGCCCGGGCTGCACTCACGGCATATCGCACAGGCTCATCATGGAGGTACTCGAAGAACGGGGCAAGCTTGGCGACACTATAGGCGTTTGCCCTATCGGCTGCAGCGTTCAGGCTCACCGGTTCATGAATATAGATATGTGCGAATCACCCCACGGGCGTGCCCCGGCCGTAGCCTGCGGCATCAGGCGGGTACACCCCGATAAGATAGTTTTCACATATCAGGGCGACGGCGACCTTGCCTCTATAGGCACAGCCGAAATCATCCACGCGGCAGCCCGAGGAGAAAAAATCACAACATTCTTCATCAACAACGCTATCTACGGCATGACAGGCGGCCAGATGGCGCCGACAACGCTGATCGGCCAGCGCTCAACCACCTCCCAGTCCGGCCGCACGATAGCGCAGGCAGGCGCGCCGATGCGCGTATGCGAGCTTATGTCGCAGATAGACGGCGCGGTATATGTCGAGCGCGTAGCCCTTAACACCCCGGGGAATATAATCAAAGCAAAGAAAGCGATTGCTAAAGCCTTTGATGTACAAGAGCAGAAGCTTGGATTCTCGCTCGTAGAGTTCGTATCCAACTGCCCGACAAACTGGGGCATGAACCCGATTGACTCCATGAAATTCCTGACAGAACATATGCTCCCCTACTTCCCGCTTGGGGTATACAGGACACCGGAGTAACAAGTGTCTGTGACCGCAATGCATAATTAGTACCTTAATGACTGATTAAGCAATAAAAAGCAACAAAATCAAATCCGTCTGCGGAGCAGACACAACAACTGTCAACTCTCAACTGTCAACTGCGGCTTGTCCGCATTATGGTATAATCAACAAAAGAAAGGTTTGATTAAATACATGAGTACTTATAAAATGTTTTTCGCGGGTTCCGGCGGGCAGGGTATATTACTGATGGGGCAGATGGTTGCCAATGCGGCTATGCTGGAAGATAAGGCTACCACCTTCTTCCCGTCCTACGGCCCGGAAATGCGTGGCGGGACAGCCAACTGCACTGTCGTAGTGTCCGAGAAGCCCATAAGCTGCCCGATTATCTTTGAATCCGACTGCGTAGTGGCTATGAATCTGCCGTCGCTTCTGAAGTTCGAGGCAACCCTCAAACCCGGCGGCCTGATGCTGGTCAACAGCTCCATCACACACCAGAAAGCTCAGCGCAGCGACATCACCGTTCTCGAAATCCCCGCCAATGACCTTGCTCTGGAGCTAGGCAACCCCGTTGTGGCTAACATGATAATGCTCGGCGCCTTCACCCGCGCTTCCAACATCATATCAGGCGAGACACTTGAGAAGGTCATACACAACACATTCGCGCAGAAAAAAGCCGCTCTTATCGACATTAACATAAAAGCCTTTAATCATTGGAGGACTTAACAATGCACAACTTCACAATCCAAAAAACTCTAACCCCGAAAGTTAAGCCTAACCCGGACACTCTAAAATTCGGCAGGGCGTTCACCGACCATATGTTCGTAATGGAGTATCAGGAAGGCAAAGGCTGGTATGACGGCCGTATTGTGCCTTATGCGCCCATTACGCTTGACCCTGCTGCCGCTGTGCTCCACTATGGTCAGGAGATGTTCGAGGGTATGAAAGCCTACCGCACACCCGAGGGGCGGGTTCAGCTTTTCCGCCCATACAGGAACGCCGAGCGCGCGCAGGCCTCGAACGAGCGTATGTGTATGCCGCTTATAGACAACGAGCTGTTCGTAGGCGCAATCAAAGCGCTTGTGGATGTTGAGCGTGACTGGATACCCGAGAAGCCGGGCACAAGCCTGTACATCCGTCCGTTCATGTTCGCCGACGATCCGTTTCTGGGTGTCCAGCCCGCAAACCACTATCTTTTCGTAATCATCTGCTCCCCCGTCGGCCCATACTACGATACCCCCGGGGGCGGCCTTGCTCCTACATGCATCTTCGTCGAGGACAAGTATGTGCGCGCGGCAGTCGGCGGAGTAGGCTACGCGAAGGTTGGCGGCAATTACGGAGGTTCGCTGAAAGCACAGATGAACGCGAAGAAAATGGGCTGCGAGCAGGTCCTCTGGCTCGATGCCATTGAGCATAGTTATGTTGAGGAAATCGGCACTTCCAATGCCTTTTTCATGATCGACGACGAGGTTATAACCGCCCCGCTTCTCGGCACGATCCTACCGGGTGTAACGCGAGCCTCTGTTATCGAACTGCTTACAAGCTGGGGCATAAAGATTACCGAGCGCCGCCTGAGGATCGAGGATGTAAGAAAAGCAGCCGAAGATGGCCGCCTCCGGGAAGTATTCGCATCAGGCACCGCAGCCGTGATCTCCCCGGTCGGCAGATTAGTCTTCAAGGACGGCACCCTGACCATCGGAGACGGCAAGGTTGGCACGCTCGCACAGAAGCTCTACGACACCCTATACGGCATCCAAACCGGACTCCTCCCCGATGAGTTAGGATGGACGGTAGAAGTTTGAGCCGGGTATGAGCAATGAGTAATTTATATGAGAGAACGTATTTATGGTTTGGGCGCAGCCCACTCCGGGAATGGGGGTATTATGAGGTATTTTAAGAAGATTGTTGGGCAGAGGGTTTATCTTTCGCCTATTAATGTAGACGATGTAGCAATTTACACAAAATGGATGAATGATTGCGAGATAACCGGCAATTTGGGCAACTACCGTCAGATGATAAGCCTTACCAGCGAAAAAGGCTTTTTGGAGAAGCTTTCGACCGAGGGGCATAATTACGCTATCGTGCTCCTAGAGGGCGATTTCCTTATCGGCAATATCGGGCTTTGCGATATTGACCATGTAAACCGCAAAGCGACTGCCGGTATTTTCATCGGCGAGCCGGTGAACCGCGGCAAGGGCTATGGTTCGGAAGCCATGCGGTTGCTGCTTGAGTACGGTTTTAAGACACTGAACCTTCACAACATTATGCTCCATGTCAACTCCGATAACGAGCAGGCGATAGCAAGCTACAAAAAAGCGGGTTTCCGCGAATACGGCCGCCGAAGGGAAGCAGTGTTCAAAAAGGGATACTATTACGACGATGTGCATATGGAAGCCCTGAGCACGGAGTTCTTCGGGGGATGACATAGCCGGCGCAATCGTATCGGACGAAAATCGCAGCATCATAAAGGAGTCTGTAAAAAATGATAAATATAAAAATCGCCGATGTGTCGCTGGGTGAATCAGAGCTTGCCAACGCCACCCGGCTCAGTTTTAAGGAAAAACTCGAAACCGCTAAGCTGCTGGAGAAGCTACAGGTAGACATCATAGAAACTGCGCCCGTCGGGAATGCTCCCGCTGACGCTGTTTTTATCAGAACACTGGCCACCACACTCGAAAACTGCATCATAAGCGTGCCCGTCGACCTCGACAAGCAGAGCGTTGACCGCTCATGGGATGCTTTATCAAAGGCAAAGCGCCCCCGCCTCAATATCGCCGTGCCAACCTCAACAGTGCAGATGGAGTACAGCAGGCAGATAAAAGCCGAAGCGTTGCTGCCGCTTGTCTCTGAAATTACTGCTTACTGCGCGGGTAAGTGCCCCGATGTGGAGTTCACGGCGATTGATTCCGTGCGGAGCGAACCCGCCTTCCTCACCAAAGTTCTGAAAGCCGCGATAAATGCGGGCGCAAAGACGATAACCCTCTGCGACTCGGTGGGGGAACTCCTGCCCGATGAGCTCTCGCTGTTCATTACAGCCGTCTATTCGGCAGTGCCTGAGCTAAAAGATATAACTGTCTGCCTTCATTGCAGGGATAGCCTCGGGCTTGCTTCCGCAGCAGCGCTCAGCGGCGTAAGAGCCGGTGCAAGGATGGTAAAAGTCTCGTCCGGCGCAGCCATCGGCACGCTCTCGCTAAAGCAGTTCCTGAATGTCATAAAAGTACGCGGCGACACCCTCGGCATATCATGCGGCATAAACGCGACTGCTCTCCGCCGGACCTCATCTCAGCTGGCTGCCCTTGCCGGAGTCGGGATCGATAGCCTCGGCAATGCAGCGGGCAGCGGATTTGGCGGCGCAAATACTAATATATCGGCTGCAGCCGGCACAGACGGTAAAACAGATGATTTGAACTTCACAAAAGATACCGATATAGAAACCTTGAAAGCGTATATAATAACGCTCGGGTATGATGTCACCGAAGATGACCTGGAGCTAATTTACACACAGTTTAAGGATATCGCCCGCAACAAGAAAGTCGTAAACCGTGACATCGAGGCTTTGATTGCCGAAACCGCGGGTCAGGCCATACCGACATACCGCCTGAAAAACTACGTCATAAACAGCGGCAGCCTGATATCTGCCACGGCATTTGTGGAAATAGAAAAAGACGGCATAGCGACAAAATCCCTCTCCTCAGGCGACGGCCCGATAGATGCCGCTTTTAAAGCGGTCGAGCAGATACTTGATGTCCACTACGAACTGGAAGAATTCCGCCTCCAAGCTGTAACAGGTGGCCGCGAAGCCACAGGTGACGCGCTTATCAAGCTAAGGCACGCCGGCAAGCTCTACTCAGGCCGCGGCGTATCAACAGACGTAATAGGCGCCAGCATCCGCGCATTCCTAAGCGCAGTAAACAAAATAGCCTATGAGGAAAAAAATCCCTAATCCCTGATGCGGACAAGCCGCAGTTGACAGTTGAGAGTTGATAGTTGACAGTTGTTGTGTCTGCTCCGCAGACGGATTTGATTTTGTTGTTTTTATTTTCTTAATTAGTCATTAAGGTACTTAAAGGTGTAATATATGAAACTATCTTATAAAACCAACGCTTGGCCGGGGCTTTCTTGGAATGAGCATTGCAACCTGGCGGAGAAAATGGAGCTTGACGGCATCGAGCTTTGCTATATGCCCGATGAAGCCTCGCAGATAATGAATGACGCACATGAGAAACAAGAGTTTCTGCGCCGTCAGAGCGAGAAACTGCTGGAAACCTCATGCATCACAGTTGACATATCGGGCAGCGACAGCGGTGAACTGCAAAACGCGCTTAAAAATGCCGCCGCTTGCATAGAGCTTGCCAAGCTCCTGCGCTCGCCGTATGTATGCCTCGACATGAGTTTTGACTCGGAAGCAGACGAAGCCCGTCTCGTATCAATCATCGGAGTGCTGCTCCCTAAAGCGGAGTCCGAGGAGATTGTGCTGCTGATTGAAACCAAAGGCATCTACGCCGCCACCGGCAGGCTCACCGGCATACTCGAACGCTTCGCCAGCGACAATTTGGCCGCCTTGTGGAACCTTCACCACACCTTCAGATACGGCGGCGAATCGGCTGACTCCACGATACGAAACCTCGGTGCGTATGTAAAGCTGGTTCACGTCTGCGACTCCTTCTTATCAGGCGGCGATGTAATGCGCTGCTTAACAGGCGACGGCGACGTCCCCCTGCCGGAAATGCTGCTCGCGTTGCGCTCAATAGACTACAAAGGCCACCTTACCCTGGATATGACAGGCGACAACTCGGGTCTTGACGATGCCGACGTCATTCTCCCCCACTACGCAAACGCCATTAGCCGCCTCACCTCCACCCGCGCCAGAACGCCCCGCCATTTTGACAATATCCGCAAAACCGGAAAGTATATCTGGCCTAAAGATGAGCTGCTGGATATCACCTTTTCCGGGCTACTCGACCGTGTCACGGACGAGTTCCCGGACCAGTACGCCTTTCGATATACGACACTCGACTATACGCGCACATACGCCGAGTTCCGTGACGATGTCGATGCCTTTTCACGCAGCTTGATTGCGCTTGGCGTGAAGCCCGGCGACAAAGTCGCTATATGGGCTACGAATGTGCCTCAATGGTTTGTGACATTCTGGTCTGCGGTAAGAATCGGCGCAGTGCTGGTTACGGTAAATACAGCGTATAAAATACGCGAAGCGGAGTATCTGCTAAGACAGGCCGATATCCACACACTGGTTATGATTGACGGCTACAGGGATTCCGATTATACAGGCATAATGAAAACCCTCTGCCCTGAGCTGGAATACTCTTCCGCCCGGAAGCCCCTGCACTGCAAACGCCTGCCCTTCCTTCGCCGCATCATTAACGTATCATCAAAACAAAAAGGCTGCCTTTCATGGGAAGAAGCGTTAGAAACAGGCGCGCGCATCCCGATAGAGAAGGTTCACCGTTATGCTGCGCAGACCCGTCCGGAGGATGTATGCAATATGCAATACACATCAGGTACGACCGGGTTTCCCAAAGGTGTCATGCTCACTCACCATAACATCATCAACAACGGAAAATGCATCGGCGACCGCATGGACCTCTCGACAGCCGACCGTTTCCTTATTCATGTCCCCATGTTCCATTGCTTTGGGATGGTGCTGTCAATGACAGCTTCAATGACCCACGGCAGCACAATGTCGCCTCTCCCCTATTTCTCCCCGAAAGCCGCGCTTGCATGTGTGAAGCAAGAGCGGATCACAGCCTGCAACGGTGTCCCGACTATGTTCATTGCTATGCTCGAACACACGGACTTCAACCCGGAGGATTTCACCTATATGCGCACCGGCATAATGGCCGGCAGCCCATGCCCCATCTCGGTAATGCGCGATGTAATGGATAAGATGAATATGTCGGAGATAACCATCGTCTTCGGTCAGACCGAGACCTCCCCCGGTTGCACGATGAGTTCAATCGACGACCCTGTAGATGTCCGTGTCGGCACTGTCGGCAGGCCTCTCCCGGGCGTGGAATGCAAGATAGTAAATCCCGAGACAAACGAGGACCTGCCCGACAACGAGACAGGCGAGTTTGTTGCCAGAGGCTATGTGCTGATGAAAGGCTACTATAAAATGCCCGAAGCTACAGCCTCCACGATTGACCCGGACGGCTGGCTCCATACCGGCGATCTGGCTTGCCGCAACCCCGACGGTAACTACCGCATTACCGGCAGACTCCGCGATATGATAATCCGGGGCGGCGAGAACATCTACCCCAAGGAAATTGAGGAGTTCCTCTACACTCACCCAAAAATAAAGGATGTTCAGGTTATAGGCGTGCCGTCAGAGCAGTACGGCGAGGAAATCATGGCCTGCATCGTGCTCAAAGACAACGAGACAGCAACCGGTGACGAGATAAAAGAGTATGTCCGCGCAAACATGGCAAAACATAAGGTCCCGAGCTACATAGATTTCGTAACAGCCTTCCCCATGAACGCAGCCGGAAAAATACTAAAATACAAAATGCGTGAAGATGCCATCGAAAAACTAGGCCTCCAAAAAGCCTCAGAAATAGAAACCGCATAAAATAATTCCCAACTCTCAACTCTCCTCTCTCAACTATCAACTCAATAAGGAGGTTTCTCAAATGTCACTAACCATCCTCACCCACCCGCTAATCCAGCATAAGCTCACGCTGCTGCGCGACAGAAGCACAGGGGTAAAGGAATTTCGCGAAATTGTCAGCGAAATCGCTGCGCTCATGTGTTATGAAGCCACCCGCGACCTGCCGCTCAAGGATGTAGAGGTCATAACCCCGGTCGCAGCGACAAAAAGCAAGTCCCTAGAGGGCAAAAAGCTTGCGTTAGTGCCGATTTTACGAGCCGGGCTCGGCATGGTCGACGGGATACTCGACCTCATTCCTTCTGCCAAAGTTGCGCATATTGGACTGTACCGCGACCCGCAAACCCTCCAGCCCGTAGAATACTACTGCAAACTGCCAAACGATATCAACGAGCGTTATTGTTTCATACTCGACCCCATGCTCGCAACCGGCGGAACAGCAGCCGCAGCAGCGCAATACCTCAAAGAAGCCCGCTGCCATTCCATTAAGCTCCTGTCCATCCTGTCCTCCCCTCCGGGAGTAGACTTCATGCAGGCCAAGCACCCGGATGTCGAGGTAATTACATGCGCCGTAGACCCGTATCTCAACGAGCACGGCTACATCGTTCCCGGCCTGGGCGACGCCGGAGACAGAATCTTCGGCACAAAGTAACAGTTACATTACCGTTCATGTGTAACTTAACAATAGACACAATTCACAAGGGTCACATGGCACTTTACTGCCGGTGAGGATGGTTGTTTATGTGCCCCGCAGAGCGCAACCATGGACGGTGGAGCGTTCGCGAATTGAAACACGACGTTTCATTGAGCGACAAGGGGCACAGAAACAACCGTCCGAGCGCAAGGCACGGTGCAGGCTACAATATACAGTATTAACAGGTTAATTTAGGAGGATGAATCGTTATTAATCATTACGGGAATATTTTATCTAAGGAGTTTGCCTGTTCTGCGATTCATGCGGCAAACATTATTGCGTTGCTTGATGAGGGCAATACCATTCCTTTTATCGCCCGCTACCGCAAGGAACAGCATGGGGCTATGGATGACCAGAAGCTCCGCGAGCTCGCTGACCGGCTCCAGTATCTGAGGAATCTTGACAAACGCAAGCAAGAGGTACTCGAAAGCATAGAATCACAAGGCAAGCTGACAGACGAGCTGCGAGCCGCCATAGAAACAGCACAAACACTATCCGCGGTCGAGGATATCTACCGCCCATACAAGCAAAAACGCCGCACCCGCGCTACGATCGCCCGCGAACAAGGGCTGGAGCCGCTGGCAGGGTGGCTGCTCACTCAACAACCGGGCATCTCTCCGCTTGATACTGCCGGGCAGTATATCGACGAAGAAAAAGGCCTGCCTGATGCGGAGAGCTGTTTGAGCGGGGCTTGCGACATACTGGCGGAGGATTTTTCCGACAGCGCTGCATTGCGTACGAAGCTGCGCCCGCTATTGTACAAAGAAAGCGCCCTGCAATCCGAGAAATCAGGCGACGGCGATCAGGTATACGAACATTATTACAGCTTTGCAGAGCCGGTAAACCGCATAAAGAATCACCATATTCTCGCCATAAACCGTGGCGAAAAGGAAGAAGCCCTTAAAGTCACCCTCAGCGCGCCTCATGACAGGGCAATATCCATCATGGAGGATGCCTATTTGACCCGTGCAGAATCCCCGTCAGCCGCTTATGTCAAGCGAGCTATAACCGACAGCTGGAACAGACTGCTGTTTCCCTCTTTAGATCGTGAGCTACGCTCAATGTTATCAGAACGCGCACATGAACAGGCAATAAAAATGTTCGCCGTTAATCTCAAACAACTTCTGATGCAGCCCCCGGTACGCGGGTTTAACATACTTGCAATTGACCCGGCATACCGCACAGGCTGTAAATGCGCTGTAATAAACGCTACAGGCTCGGTGCTGGATACCGCCATCGTGTACCCCACGCCGCCGCAGTCCAAGACCCGCGAAGCTGCTGATACGCTGATAAAACTGATAAACAAGCATAGTGTCACAGTAATAGCCATAGGCAACGGCACAGCATCAAAGGAAACGGAGATATTCGCGGCGGAGCTGATAAAAAGCACACCCGGCGTATCATATGTGATGGTTAATGAAGCCGGCGCCTCTGTTTACTCCGCATCGAAAATCGCGGCGGATGAGTTCCCTGAGCTGGATGTATCACTGCGCTCCGCTATATCCATAGCACGCCGTCTGCAAGACCCGCTTGCCGAGCTGGTGAAGGTAGACCCTAAATCCATAGGAGTCGGTCAGTACCAGCACGATATGCCCCAGTCTCGCCTGAGCGACACGCTTGACGGCGTGGTGGAGGATTGTGTCAACACTGTCGGCGTGGACCTGAATGTCGCATCCGCTCCCCTGCTGGCCCGTGTTTCCGGCTTAGGTCCGGCAACCGCTCAGAACGTTGTGCGTTACCGGGAAGAAAACGGCGCGTTCCAAGACCGCAAAACCCTGCTCAAAGTCGCGAAGCTCGGACCGAAAGCCTACGAGCAGTGCGCGGGGTTCCTGCGCATCCCCGGAGCTAAGAACATCCTCGATAACACCTCTGTTCACCCGGAATCCTATAAAGCAGCGGGCATTCTGCTCTCTGCCTTCGACCTTAGCCAAAAAGACATAGGTGCCCTGCCGCCGCTGAACGAACTGATAAAATCGCGCGGCGAGGAAACGATAGCGCAGATGTGCAGCATTGGCGTACATACGCTGCGCGATATCGCCGCTTCCTTGCAGAAACCCGGCCGCGACCCGCGTGACGAGCTGCCTCCTCAGCAGCTCCGTACGGATGTGCTTGGCATATCTGACCTGAAACCGGGTATGAAGCTAATCGGCACAGTCCGCAATGTCATAGATTTCGGCGCATTCGTAGATATAGGCGTACACCAAGACGGGCTTGTGCACATCTCCCAGCTGGCCGACCGTTATGTACGCCACCCCGCCGATGTTGTAAAAGTTGGGGATATTGTAAACGTAACGGTAATGGATGTCAGCATAGAGAAGAAACGCATATCGCTCACCATGAAATCTTGAAGATAAGGAAATACAGAAATGCTGGATAAAAGCATCCGCTATATAGGGCTATATATGCGCAGACCTGCCGGCGCGCCTGTCGCGGAGCACCCGCTCCCGGATGGGTATAGATTTGTTTTCTTCAAAAAAGGCGACGAGGCAGACTGGTCGAGAATAGAGACCTCCGTACTGGAATTTGACAGCGAGTTTTCGGCTTTGATGTATTTCAAAGACAGGTTCATGCCGCACATCAGCGAACTTGAGCGCAGATGCTTATTCATAGAAAACCCGCAAGGAGTGAAAATCGCAACCGCCACAGCCTGGTGGCACATGGTTGGCGACGAGCGCCGCCCGTGGCTGCACTGGGTCTCGGTTGACCCCCGCTGCCAAGGCCTGGGTTTAGGCCGCGCATTGACTGCAAAGGTGACTAATCTGATGATACAGCTCGACGGCGACACGGATTTTTTCCTCCACACGCAAACATGGAGCCACAGGGCGATCAACATATACATAGCAAACGGCTATCAGCCGACCGACGAAAAAATCCTGTATAAAACCCGCGACTGCAACTGCAAAAAAGCAATAAAACTATTAAAGAAAAAGAACCTTCTGAGGATTTAGCTATTTTATTAATTAACCATGTGCTATAATAAACTGCACATGGTCTTAATTTTAACAATCTATAATAACTACATGGAGGTTCACACATGAAATTGCCATTCACTATCGATCTTTCCGGGAAAACCGCTGTTATCACGGGCGCGGGCGGTGTATTGTGCAGCTTGTTTGCGGAGGCTATTGCCATGTGCGGGGCTAAGGTCGCGCTGCTTGACCTGAATGAAGAAGCAGCCTTGAACGCTGCAGCGGGCATCAGCGGGCAGGGGTATACAGCGAAAGGGTATAAATGCGACGTCCTGTCGCGTGAGAGCCTTGAAGAATGTCTAGCAAAGGTACGCGCAGAGCTTGGCGATTGCGATATCTTAATTAACGGCGCGGGCGGCAATAGCCCCCTTGCTACTACAGGCATGGAATACTATGAACCGGGTGTTGTAGATCCGGGGGTCAAATCTTTCTTCGATCTGGATGCAAAGGGCGTGGAGTTTGTGTTTAATCTCAACTTCCTCGGCACCCTCCTCCCTACCCAAGTATTCGCCGAGGACATGACGAAGAAGGACACGGCAACCATAATCAACATCTCTTCGATGAATGCATTTTGCCCGCTAACGAAAATCCCCGCATACTCAGGCGCAAAAGCCGCCATCAGCAACTTCACGCAATGGCTGGCTGTGCATTTCTCAAAAACAGGCATACGCGTCAATGCCATCGCCCCCGGCTTTTTCGTCACCAACCAGAACCGCGATTTGCTTTTCGATAAGGACGGTGGGCCCACCGCAAGAGCCGGTAAAATCCTCGCGGCAACCCCGATGGGCAGATTCGGCGAAGCAGAGGAACTGCTTGGCGCACTGCTCTGGCTGCTCTCGGAAGCCTCCGGCTTCGTAACAGGCATAGTAGTCCCCGTAGACGGCGGCTTTTCGGCGTACTCAGGAGTGTAGCGGACTGCGTCCGCAATTAAGAATTGAGAGTTGAGAATTGAGAATTAATGTAATTGGAGGTTTTTATGAGGAAGTTATTTGACGAAAACTTTTTTCTTGGCAGCGAAACCGCGAAGGAACTGTATCACGGGTATGCGAAGGATATGCCCATTATCGACTACCACTGCCATGTCAGTCCTTATGAGATAGCGGATGACAAGCAGTATGGGAATATCACCGAGGTCTGGCTGGGCGGCGACCATTATAAATGGCGGCTTATGCGCTGGTGCGGCGTGGACGAGAGATACATCACAGGCGATGCCCCCGATTATGAGAAGTTTCTGGCCTTCGCCTCCGCCCTGCCCCGCGCACCCGGCAACCCTGTTTATCACTGGACGCATCTGGAGCTTCAGCGGTACTTCGGCTGCGAGCTGGCTCTCGGGCCAGACACAGCGGAAGAAATCTGGAACATTTGCAACGAGAAGCTCAAAAATGGGCTGACTGTACGCGAAATTATACGCCGTTCCAACGTCGATTACCTATGCACGACCGATGACCCGGCTGATGACCTCGCAGCGCACAAGCGCATCTTTGCAGACGATAACATTAAAACCGGAGTGTACCCAACCTTCCGGCCTGACAAAGCGTTTGCTGTTGGCAAACCGGGATATCCGGAATATATCAACCGATTGTCTGATGCATTCGGCACGCAAATCCTTTCATATGACAGCTTGCTGGATGCGCTGGCTTCCCGACTCGACTATTTTGCGGACTGCGGCTGCCTCCTGTCAGACCACGGTTTAGATTCGGTGACTTGGAGCTATGAGCCTGCCGATTGCGAGTCACTGTTCAAGCGGGCTGTAGGCGGCGAGATACTAAGCGCGCAGGAGTCCGAAGCTTTTCAGGCATCAATGATGCTGTTTCTGGGCAAGCAGTACGCTAAGCGCGGTATAATCATGCAGATTCACTACGCCGCGCTGCGAAGCGTGAACCCTCGTATGTACAAAAACATCGGCCCCGATACCGGGTTTGATTCCATCGACACGCCCAACTGCAGCCGACAGTTAGCTGCTTACCTAGGTGCTTTAGAGAACGATGGTATGCTCCCAAAGACAATTCTTTACTCACTCAATCCCAACGATAACTCAATGCTCTCTTGCATATCCGGTTCGTTCCAGGAAACCGGAATAGCAGGAAAAGTTCAGCATGGCAGCGCATGGTGGTTCAACGACGCGAAGCTCGGCATCAGAAGCCAGCTAACGACGCTCGCAGAAATAGGCGTGCTTGGCGGCTTCATAGGTATGCTCACAGATTCGCGCAGCTTCCTTAGCTACACAAGGCATGAATACTTCCGCAGAATTCTGTGCGATTTACTCGGCGATTGGATCGAAAAAGGCGAGTTTTCCTCTGATATGAAGCTCGCCGGCGGCATCGCCGCGGATGTGTCGTATAATAACGCAAAAAGATACCTAACGCGTACAAGCCGTTATAAATAAAAAAGCGTCTGTTGAAAGCATAGCACAATGTCCTTGGAGAGGGACAATAATAACTACTACTCTATAATACAAGGATTGACATAACAATGAGCTACATTGCAAAGACGAAAATACCATTTTATTACTCCATTTTCGAGGAGAAGCTCGACCTATACCCTGATTCTATGAAGTATGCGGGTAATGATATGGTAGCCCTTGCCGAAGGCGAACATGGCGACCTGCTGATTGTTTCCGGCGCAACAGGGCATCTGTTCGAAGGGCATTCTTATCAGAATCTAGGAGAGGAATGGGTGAAAGCCCCTCTAACAAGCACGAATGCCGCTGTCCTGAGAAAGCTCTTTCCATTTACTGCCCCTGTACGCGTTCTGGGGAGAAACCGCACAATCGGGTTGGGTGACAGACTTGGCATAGCGACGCCGGGTCATATTCGCGCATTGTTGGCGTATGATGAGCCGGACTGTTTTCACCCTGTGCTCGCGCAGCAGTCCCCTAGGGAGCTTAACCTGACCGGGCGCAGCTTTGCCGATGTCTTGGATGCCGCGACATTCGCCGTTTTCCGCGAGGGCTTCACACGCGGCTATGGCGCGGACGGGGATCATCTGAAAACCAAAGAGGATATAGCGGGTGCGCTAAGTTTGGGATACACCATGATTACGCTCGATTGCAGCGATCATATCCGCAAGGATGCGGATACAATGAGCGACACCGATGTAGCTGCGGTATGCGGGCTGCCGGATGACGTCGCGCAGTTCTACTCCGGCAAGACCTTCTTGCTTGATAATGCCTCCGGCATTGCTGATGGCAGTTCTCCCGGCGGAAATACAGACGAGGTTTCTGTCAGCGGAACAAACTGCTCCACGCCCGAAGCGCATGGCGATACCTCAATATCCTTCACACTAGAGCAGCTTCGGCGAATATATCTGAAATACGGCAATGCCATAAAGTTCGCAGCCGATATATACTCCTCTCTTATCGCCCCATGTAAGGATCAAACGGATTTCGAGATATCGCTTGACGAAACAGATACCCCCACCCTGCCGTCCGAGCATTTCTTCGTTGTTTCCGAGCTTGTGCGCCTTGGCGTAAGATTTGAGACGATTGCCCCCCGTTTCTGCGGTGAATTCCAGAAAGGCGTTGACTATGTCGGCGACATTAGCCAGTTTGAAGCCGAGTTGCATACGCATGACTGCATAGCAAGGCATTTCGGTTACAAGCTGAGCATCCACTCAGGCTCTGATAAGTTTTCAGTATTTAACATAATCGGCAAGGTGACCGACGGCCGCTTCCATCTGAAAACCTCCGGCACAAGCTGGCTTGAAGCTATGCAGCTCATAGCCGAAAAATCTCCGGGTCTATACCGCGAAATCCACAGTTTCGCGCTTGCTAACTTCGAGGCTGCAAAACGCAACTACCACATCACGGCAGATATATCTCTAATCCCGGATGTTAACGCCCTGCCTGACAGCGGACTAACCACGCTATTCACTCTTAGCGAAGCAAGACAGCTAATCCATATCACATACGGCCAAATCCTCACAGCCCGCCAGGAGGATGGCGAGTCTTTATTCAACGACAAACTACGCAGCCTATGGAGCTCAAATGACAACGCATACGCAGGTATGCTAATAGAGCATATAGGGAAGCATCTTGAGGAGCTGATAAATTAAGTAATCATACCAACATAAGCCTCGAGCCGTTGCGCAGACCAGACTCGGCTGCTGTCAGGTTTATGTTTAACACTTCACCGCTATCCCTGTCACAAAGCACGCTATCGTCTGCCGGCAGATACTTCCCGGCGGATAGGTCGCCAAGAAGCTTGGAAACCATCTGCAAAATCTCGCTCATCCTGCTGTGGAGCGGGATTCTGACATCATAGCTTGCGTTCGCCGCAGGCAGAAAAATCTCGACCAGCACCTTATCCATCTTGCGACTCCTCGGCTTTCACTCGATTTAACACTTTTATTATCACCGCCGCACCCTTTACCAGCGAAATTCCGAAATCAGGGCCGATATCCTCGCGCATTTCAGGCGTGGTTTTGCTAGCTACCATCGTATACTGGCTAGTGAACCCGCTGCCAATCCAGATGCAGCCGGACTGCGTTACATGGCGCTTGTACCATTGCTCGCCTGAGATTAACGTAAGCGCTTTAGCGCTCTCGGCAATTACTGCGGTGATGCCGCTGTAATTACCGCCGTTTTCCAATAAGCGCGCCAGCTTACCGTAAGTCTCAGTGGGTAAAGCGCTTTTCAGCGCGGAGCATGAATTTATGACCAGAACCTTATGCCGGATGGTCCGGCTGTTCTTGTTCCTCGGCTCACCCGTCGCGCCTCTGCGCTCATCTACAAACCCAAGCAGCCCGTCTATAGCTTCCCCAATCGCGGTAATATCACTGCAGTAACTGCCTGCTTCCCCAAGCATTCCGGAGATTTTCCCGGGTAAGTCAAACACGGTCACATCAAAATCACACGCGCTTGCCATCATCCGCGCCAGCGTTCCGGCAAACTCATAATGTTCATCTGATGCCGAGAGCACCATATGCGCAAAAGCAACGGAGAAATCGAACCAATGCGCGTTAAGAGAAGCTCGTTCGACCCCGATGGGGACGCGTAGGCTGCATCTGTCTTTTATCAGCCCGGATAGGAGACAGATGCTCACATGCTCGGGAAGCAGCGGTATGCTCGCCGCCTTACTTCCTTTCCATGACGCGCCAAGCGAGCGGCAATAATCGCTGATATAACCATACGGCAGTGCCTCCTCGGTGATATGCGCTGTCTGGAATTCATATACCGCATCTGTTTTAAACAATCCCCTCCCCTTCGCTTTGGTGGGGAAAAGCCCGTTCGTCCTGCCCAAAACAGTTACATAGTCCGACTCCGCGTTTAGCTGCATCACGAAATGCTGTTTGAAATTCTGCTGCATCTTATACCGCACTGAGCTTACGCCCGAAACAGTCAGTATGAAGAATATGCCGTATTTAGTGCCCTCGCGCGATAGCAGCGCGACAGATTCCTCGTTTGCTGGATATATCTCCGTGAAAGCCTCGTAGTTGTTGATCATGACGACTATGGACGGCAGCTTCTCGCCGCCGGAGCTGACATATGATTGGTAATCGCCGCCGCTATCGGCAAAGCGCCTCTTCCGCTGTTCCACTTCCCGTTGCAGCATCTTAAATAAATTGCTTATTTTCTCCGCTTCGTGTGACACAACGACATCCCCTACATGCGGGGCTTTTGAGAACGCCCTAAGCGTTTCAGAGGCAAAATCGAGCATATAGATATTAACCTCGTCGGGTGTGTGCTCTTTCATCAGGGAGTACACCGCTGCTGAAAGAAAGGTAGATTTCCCCCCACCCGTAATGCCGTACACCACAGCATTACCTTCCATGCTTAGCGGCAGACGAAGCGCGTGCTGCATCTGGCTGGCTGGGTCGTCATATTCGCCGATAACCGGGCTTAGCACAAACCCTGCAGAGTCTTTTATACCGTATTTCTCTCTTATGCCATCCACTGTTATCATAAACGGCATCGGGTCAAGCCAAAGCGGGCGTGCTTTTATGCATTCTTTATTTACCAAATCTTCGAGATAGGCTGTGATGACATCAAGCTGCTTCTTCGGGCCGGGCATCCCATCATGCTTCGGTGCTATTCTCGCTTGGCGCATCGGTCTGCCGTTTATATCTATCACCGTCACGCTGCTGTCCCGCTCTGCAGTAACTTTCTCCGCAGGGTAGTATGGAGCGCCGGCCCATGCCGACTGACCGATTTCAAAGAACTCGTTATACCCCACTTGCATATAGAAGCGCCCTGTATCAGACAGCTCCGCGGCATCCGGGCGCTTGAGCATATCATTGCTGTCGGCTCGTTCCTGAACCTTCAGGCAGACCCTGAATCTGCTGTTGCTCCAAATCTGGTCGTCCACAACCCCCGAGGGCTTTTGTGTCGCTAGGATCAGGTGAACCCCCAGGCTGCGGCCTATCCTGGCCGTGCTAATCAGCTTCTGCATGAACTCAGGCTGCTGTGTCTTTAGCTCCGCGAACTCGTCAGATATGATAATCAAGTGCTGCAGCGGCTCCGTCACAGAACCTTCGCGGAATATTTTCTGATACTTGTATATATCTATGTTGCTTATGCCAATTTTCCTGCCCGCTTCGGCGAAGATTGCCTGCCTGCGCTTGAGCTCGCTTTCTATGGAAACCAGCGAGCGCGTTACCGCAGCCCCGTCTAGGTTCGTTATGATACCGGCAGTATGCGGCAGTGTCTCAAACGCTTTTGCCATGCCTCCGCCTTTGTAGTCGATGAGTATGAACGCGACTTCATGAGGATGGTAGTTTACAGCCATAGACAGGATGTACGTAATAATGAACTCGCTCTTGCCCGAACCGGTCATGCCCGCTACCAGACCATGAGGACCGTGGAATTTCTCATGCAAATCCAGCTTGAAAGCATCGCCCAGGATGTTCACGCCGACCGAAGCTTCTAATGAGGTTGTTGGGTCATTTTCTTTCCATCTTGTCAGGGCATTGAGATGCTCTGCTTTCCCGACACCGAACATTTCAAGGAATGTCAGCATAGACGGGAGCTTGTTTGAGCCCTCTAATATATCCAGCGGGATATTTGCGAGCATAACGCTCTGCTCGACCAAGTCATCGCTGACATATATATCCGGAACGAAAGGTATATGTTTTCCCGTCATATCGTTTTTATCATACATTTTCCCGGAATCACCGTTCAATTCGACCACTGTCATTGTTTCCTTTGGCAAATCCTTCAGTTCCCCGCAGAAAGACAGAACGCTTATATGGAGGTTGTCGCTGTATGCAAAAACCTGCTTGAGCAAATCTGCGCGCGCCCCCAGTTCCTTGCTCATGGTGAAAATAATGTAATGCGGCACAAACCTCTTGCCCTTGGTTGATCCGGACTGCGCCCGCATGTTTATTTCATCCTCCAGATAAGCAGTTATTTCCTTTGCCTCTTTTATGCTTGTCGCCGCGAAGCGCATACGCGCATCATTGCTCCAGACATGCGGTAGCCATTTTACGAACTTAAATTTATCATAACCGCTTTCATCGAGCAGAAACACCAGCTTTACCTCGTCATAACTGTAAAACGACACAAGCTGGATAATAAGGCCTTTCGCGAAATCTTCTATGACATTGCGTTCGCCGACGAAGCCTGAGAAATAGCTTTCGTAAAGCGAAATCAGCATCGGCACGTTACTTAGTGTCTTCGGGCTCTCGCAGAGTCTCAGCATTTCTTCCGTCAGGACATCCTCGTCAACCGCGAACTTACGCGCTGAGTAGGAGACTTTTGATGACAGATGCGCGGTACCAAGCCCTATGCGCAGTTTCAAGAAATCTGCCTGCCCATATCCGCGTTCCCACAGATTATGACTTAGGTTCCGTATTCGATCCATGCATTCTGCAACGCCTACATGATTTTCGTGAAGAATCTCCTCCTCCGTGGCGCAGGCTTCGGCTATGCTCCTAGCCACGCTTCCGAGGTACTCCCTGTATGCTCTTTGGCGCTTATCCTCGTTTCTGGCTTTCCTTCTTTTGTCGAAGCGTCTTGACAATGCCGGCCAAAGAAGCGCACCCAGAAGCATGCTGCCCGACATAGCAATCGATGGGATTGCCCTTGAAATATCGCCTGTGGACAGCGCGTTGTTGACCATGAATATCCCCATTGTCATCGAGGCCATGCCCATCGTGAGCGCGGGTCCTATGGTGAGCATAGCCGGGGTATCTTCGCTGACGCCGCTGCCCGGCGGCGAATCTACTTTTATCTCCGCCAAGTCGTCAATGTCCCGCATGAAGCGCGGCGAGCGGTAAAAGAACCTCGCTTCGTCCCCGGGGGCATCCTCATCATCGTCTTCCTGCGGCTGCTCGGCTTTCTGCGCCTCATATGGCATCAGGGAATCCGTCGTTATTGATACCTTCCCGTCAGGATTGTTTACAGCGATAAAACGGCTGCCTATTATTATCTTCATCCCGGCAATATATACAACATCGCCGGGACGCAGCTCTTTAGCATTTCGTATCCGTTGTTCGTTTACATATGTGCCGTTAGTGCTGCCAAGGTCTGTCACTGTAAACCTGCCTGCGCTGTAAAGTATTTTTGCATGGTTCACAGAAACGAATTTGTTTATGAATACTATGTCGTTTTCAGGTCCTCTGCCGATGTTCAGCTCCACACTGTTTTGAAACAATGTGTATTTGCTGAATCTCTGCCTATCCGCTGTTACAGGCTCAGTGTATATGCAGGCTTCGTCTCCGGTTTGCGCGATTCTTAGGTAATAAACCGATTGCGGGACCAGCTCGGCATATTTCACCGCCGCTCCTTGCTCGTCATTAAGCGTGATGCCTTTCCCCGGTTTCAGCCGCCAGCGGCCTGACACTCCTTCAATGCCAATAAGGTTCACGGATGAGCTCGCCTCGCAAACATGCCTGAGCCAGTACTGGCCGGCGACCTTCTCAGGCAGCGTGATGATGCTGTATTTGCTGCTGGTCATTAGCGTTACATTCATTGCTTTATCCTCTTTGCTGCAACCGTTTTGTTATGCATACTGGATTACGCCGCATTTGCCCCCTTATGCCATTGCTGTCAGCCATCTGCTTTATCACGTCAAGGCTTAGCGATGCAGCACCGCAAAGCCCATGCGTACTCCGTCTTGCTTGGAGTTATCAGGCATGGGCTTCGCGTTTGCATCCCTATCATCGTGCGCCGAATTTGCTTGCTATCTCAGCATCCATTTGCTCAACTGCGCTTGCTGTCTGCGTTAGCTGCGAGGCTATATCGTCGAGAAGCTGCCGCGTCTGGTTCAGCGACGGTTTGAGCGATTCGAACTGGCTGGCGAACGCCTCGCTTGCCGCGCCTTCCCATTCCGTCCTGAGCTCATTGATGATGCCCTGCATCCTGTCGATCACGCCTTGGAACGCCTCTGCCTGCCCTCCTACCTCGCCCGAGCGGCTGCGCATCGTTTCCGGGGTCATGCGTATCTGTCCTGCCATGGCTATGTCTCCTCCGTTTTCTCATAATAACGCTTCCCGCTGCTGCCGCAGGGCCGTTAACGGAAACTGCCCTGACTGCGAACGCAGCGTGGCTGCGGCTGGTTGCCATTATACTATTTAATAAAACTTTTTACAAGCTTTTTTGCATTATAGTTTACTATTTTTCATTGTGTTCTTTTATCGATTTGCAACTATGACGGCTCTATCCCTGCCCCTGCAAATCCTTTACCTGATTTCTTTTCCTATGGCTCGCCTTCCACGCTGTCGATATCCTCCCTGATGAAAACTATCTCCTTGATTGAATCGTCCAGAAAGCCTTTGTCGTTCCATATTGAATGCAAAACTAGCTTAGTTGGGCTAAATCTACCACGGCCATAAAAAAGCAGAGTATCATCATTAGAAAGGCCAGGTAGCAGCTGACCTGTCTCAAAATCAAATCCGGATGCATCTTCAAACGTGACAATAATACTATGATCGAATCCTGTTTTAAGTATAAATATCTCATTATCAATAATGATTTGAGTATATACTACTGTATGGGAATCACCTACCTCAAAGAACATATCTGGAGATTCCGACACCCACCTTGTGTTTGTATAGTCGGTAGGTCGACCATAATAAAAAATATTACAGCCTGTTGAAAATAATAACAAGACTAGCAAGATAATAAACCGCCTTACTATCCTCTTCATGCTAACTCCCCTCGAAAATTTGTGTTATTGATATTAACGAATCTGCTCTTCTAGTTAAAAATTCGTTAATTGAATCGTATCGTTGAACACTTCCACCAACATTATATATCAGAAACTCCTGCTCTTTCGGGTTCCATATCACCGTTACATTATGAACGCCCTCAAACAACCCGCCTTTGTTTACACAGTTAAATATCGCAGAACTCGAATCCATAACCATGAAATCAAGGTTGCCGCTGACTTTATTGGCATAGGTCGTCTACGCGTTCACACCCCATGCGGCGAACATGGTGTCGTAATTATGAACATGCCTCACATTTCAACCTTTGCTTTATTCCTTTATCTATGGCTCGTCTTCTTCGCTGTCGATATCCTCCCTGATGAAAACTATCTCCTTGATTGAATCGTCTAGAAAGCCTTTGTCGTTTCTTATCGAATATACTACTATACTATCTGGTCTGAACCTACATAGTCCGCTAAAAAGCGTAGCTTCACCGCGCTGAGCAATAACCAGCGGTTCTCCTGTATCCGAATCATAACCTAAAGGGTCATCAAAAAAAACAAGTGCTCCAGGCTCTGCAAAAACGACTTTCAGCTCTACGACCTCGTTATCAACTATAATTTGTGCATATGTCTCTAACCACGAATTTCCTACTTCAAAATACATATCTGGGCTTTCAGACACCCATCTGGTGTTCGGGTAATCTATTGGTCGCTTGCCTTCATTAACATCAATGTAGCAAGCTGTAGCAAAGCAAATTAATAAGAGTGTACAAGAAATGTATATTTTCGTTCTCATAGTCTTCTTTCCTCACTGCTAACTAAAAACTTGAGTGATTGATATTAACGAATCTGCGCATTCACGCCCCATGCGGCGAACATAGTGTCGCAATTATGAACATGCCTCACATTTCCGTCTTTGCCTGATTCCTTTTTCTATGGCTCGCCTTCCTCGCTGACGATATCCTCCCTGATGAAAACTATCTCCTTGATTGAATCGTCCAGGAAGCCTTTGTCGTTCCTTATCGAATATACTACCATTCTATCAGGTCTGAACCTGCATAGTCCGGAAAAAAAATTATTCTCTTTAGAGTTCACTCCTGGCATGATTAGCCCTGTGTTTGGATCAAAACCCGAGGGATCGTCAAAAAACACAAGCGCACCAGGGTCAAAGTTAATGATTAGCTCTATCACTTCATCATTAATAACAATTTGAGAATAAGTATCCACCCACGAATCGCCTACTTCAAAATACATATCTGGGCTTTCAGACACCCATCTGGTGTTCGGGTAATCTATTGGTCGCTTGCCTTCATATACATCTATGTAGCAAGCTGTAGCAAAGCAAAGTAACAAAAGCATGCAGGATATGCATATAAAAAATTTATTCATATTAGCCATCCTTCATATTATTCATAAACTAGCGTGATTGATATTAGCGAATCTGCTCTCTCACTTAAAAACTCGTTAATTGTAGAGTGATATAGTATACCATTAACATTATAAAAATCAAACTTCTGCTCCTTCGGGTTCCATATTACCGTTACATTATGGACACCCTTAAACAACCCGCCTTCGTTTACATAGTTTAGTATCGCAGAGCTCGAGTCCATAACCATGAAGTCTAGGTTACCGCTGACCTTATTGGCGTAGGTCGTCTGCGCGTTCACGCCCCATGCGGCGAACATCTCGTCGAACTTGTCGGGGTTGGTGCCGAACCGCCCGTCCCATATAAGCGCGTCGTTCTGCTCTATCCATCTGACCAGGTTTGCCGGATGCGCGTCCACGGCTACATCCGCGCCCAGCCATTTCAAGGAGTTGTACACCGCCACCCAGCCGCAGGCGTTTGTGCTGAAATCGGCAAAACCCATCCGTACTTGGTGCGCCACTGTGCCCTCGGCTTGCCTTATGATGTACCCGTCTGATGAAAAACCGTTTGCACTCGTCCAGCCGGTTACGGTTCCGGAGAAGTCCAGATTCCTGTTGTGGCCGTAGTGGTAGCCCGTGACCGTCTCCTTGGCTATGAGTTCTCTGAACAGGCCGTTTGCGAACGCGACATTCATCGTGAAGTTCCGCACGAAACCGCCGATTCCCCAGAACGCGGCCTCAAAACCGCCCGGCCTGTCGAAGCGGTGGGTCGCGCCGAGGCCGTCCGCCGCCGTCCTTATCGATATGTCAGTCCGCTCATTTACGTCGAATGAGAACTCACGGGGTTCCCCGCTGTCTTCGTATGACATTGCCGATGCATATGCCAGAGTATACCTGATGCCATACCCCGCGTCAAGCCTGTTCCCGCCCGCATCTCTGTGGAACCGTCGCTCTATCATAATATCCGGGCCGTCCGCAGTTCCGGCCACGACCTGCAGGCTGACCACGCTGCCGTTTTGCGTCCGTATGCCCGTCATTGCGTTAATCTCCGAGATAAGAGCCAGCCGCTCCTGCATCGTGGCATGCATAGCCATAAGGCCGGCAAGCCTTGCGCGGTCCCGATAACCAAGCGTAGCCTGTTCAGCGAGGTTTTCTTCCGCAAGAGATTCTATGTTTGAGAGCAGCAACCCCAGGATGCTGTTGCGGAAAGACCACGCTGCGGCATCGGAAGCGAATCCCGTGCCGTAGGTTACGCGTGGGAACCCATTATCAGCCCTTTCGGCGAAAAGCCTGAAAAATGCCTCCAAATCATTACCCGGCGCAGTCGGCGTGCCGATGCCGAGGCACACCCTAGCCAGCGCTGCAATCTCCGCGCTTGTTATATCCTCATCCGGGCGCGCCAGCACCCGCCGCATCGCTTCCCAGTCGTACGGCCCGCCGGCTGTACCGAACCCGGCCAGCACGCTATCAACATCGTGGCGTCCGGTCACTTCGCTTATAGTGTTCCATCGCAGGCTGTTTGCGCGCATATGCTCCCCCAGCGACTTCAGGAGCTCGGATACTGGAGCCGTGGGTTCGGCTGGGTCGAAGCTGTCGCGCAGCATCTCCATCGTCCGTCTGAAGGCTGATGCGGTATCTGCCGCCGACTTCATCTCCGCTGTGCGCCGCAGTTCTATGCTTATGAGGTCGCCGCGCAGGCTGGAATACAGCTCATTAGTCCTGTCTGCGGTTTTATCAAGCTCATCGGCATACCGCTCTATCCTGCGGCTCTGCGTGCTCAGCGCTTCCGACCGGTCCCGAAGCACGGAAGCGCGTCCTCTGGCTACGGCGCGCGCTTCCATGTCTTCAACATATGCTATATACGGCTCGCCAACGGGATCTATCCTAAGTTCGGGTTTTACCGCCGTGGCTGCTATGCGGCTTTCGGCTTGCGCATCGATTTCAAGGCTTCCTGCCATGCTTTTATACGCGCCCACCGTGTCGAGCATATATGATTTCTGCTTACGAAGCGCATTCTCGCATCCGGAACGCACGGCTTCGCCTTGATGCCTGTTCCATACAAGCTTGTCGCCCCGGCTTCCCCCTCCCAAGCTTAGCGCTTCATCCCTGAACGCAGTCATTATCTCAACCTTATCCATTGTCAGGGCATGGCGCGTATCCATGGAACCCAGTATTGCCGCAGTGAGGACTGCGCATTTCTCCGCAGTCCTGGGCATCCTGAATGATCCGGCGCACAGATCGTCAATTTTCCTCACCAGGCTGGTGAGGTCGTCCCTTATTTGATCCGCTGCAAACCTCGCTGTGTACCCTACTGCATGGTATGTGTCATGAACGATTACAATGTTCGCCGAGTTCCCCACTCCTGTTGTATTAGTACCTGTTCCCGCGCTTTCTGCTGTGTACGGCGGTTTTTCGTTCAGTCGTTCAGGCAGTGCCGGCAATGGCGGATCCGTGCTCGGCGGCAGCCCGGCAAAAGGGTCTTCGTCATGCACAGCCACTGCCTCTCTCAATGCGTTCAAGGCATCATTCAAATAGTTGAGAGCGGGTGTCCCGATAAACCCGTCTGGCATATGGCTGTCGCTCCTTTCAAACTCGCTCGTAATTCATGAACCGATTGCTAACCCTCAGCTCCTCTTGTTCGAGCTGTCGCACCGAGTTCTCTATCAGCGTGAGCATCCGGTCCATTGCCTCGGCTGGTATACAGGCATTTTCCCGGTCTTCCTCCATTGCCGTAATTATCTCGGTGTTGGTTGCGCCGTCTAGCGTTTGAAGAAGGCGCATTATGGAGATGCTCCGCTGCTTGTGGGTTTCGAGCGCCGCGCTGATGCCTGCGCGTAGATGCGACACCTCGTCGTACACTGCTGCGTACTTCACAAGAATTTCTCTCGACATAAGCGGCATCTCCTTCGTATTATTATGCTCGCGGTTCCCGATGCCACTGTAAGGAGCGGATATATGCGACTGTCTTGACTTCTATGGCAAGGAGGTCTACGGCTGTTTGCTATTATACCATTTTATCCTAGTATTTACAAGAGCTATTCGACATAAGATTCACATTCTGAACCCAGAATAACATTGACAAATTATAAAAAATCGTTTACTCTATACATGTAATAGATGTCAGATAGTTGGTAGTTTAAAGCTTTGTCCGCATAAGAGAGGTGTGTGTTGAATGTATAGAATACAAAGCCGGATCAATGTCAGTTATCATGACGTGTACAGCGCAACAGCACAGCTCAAACAAAGCATAGAGAATGAAATCAACGCAATTGAGCTGGAATATGACCAAATCCAGTTATCTCTTGACGATCTTGACAGCGCAACTAACGCCTTTTTACAAGTAGCCATGCTCCGCAATCAACGGAAAGCGCTAGTGGCAGCGGAAACGATGCTAAAGATGAACACACAGCCGAGACGGCCATGCGTACAGAGTCATATATCGGCTCGGATGGGTATATGAGGATGCGCGAGATTGCAGACACCTCCGCAAGGAATGCCGCCCGCAACCGCGCAATAGACTACCGCAACCAGTCAGAAGACCTACAGGTAGCGATTGCTAGCCTGAATGCGGCAATAAGCGACTTAGAGGAAGCAAAATCAAAGACGGCCTCCCTGTTTAACCGGATGTATTACGAAGCGCAGGATGCTGATTTGAAGTATTTTCAGCAAGTTATGCAGGTTGCGACCGACATCGGCGCATTCACGCAGATGATGGAGAATGTGCGTGACAGCTTCAATGATGCCTACCCCCTGCTGATAAAGGAAATCCCCGGGCTGTCAGGGTTTGAGGATCTTTCCAGGGCAGACCGTACCGAAGCATTGGAAGCACTGTTGGCGGCAGCTTTGGCAGGCGAGCCGGTCTTCAGCATATTTGCGGGCGACCCCGTAAATATGTCGACCGGGAATTTCGTATGCTCCTGTGAAGACATAGCCGTACCCGGGCGGTTTCCCATCGTGCTTAAGCGTTTTTACAACACATTAGGCAGCAGCGGCGATAGCGCGTTAGGCCCGAACTGGACGCACAGCTTAGACATCAGGCTGCATGCCGAAGGAAAATCGGCATCCATCGCCTTCGGCGACGGGCATTTTGAGCTGTATGACGAGCTGGACAACGGGCAGTACGTCTCGCGCCATGCGATAAACAAGGTTTTAGTAAAATCAGAGGAAAGCTGGCTTCTTTGCTCATCGACAATGGAAACGCACCGGTTCGACAGCGACGGACTGATGCGGGACATGACACGCATCAGCGGGTACCGCGCGGAGTTTGCCTATTCGGGAAACATGCTTTCACGTGCATCAACCGACAGCGGATCTCTTTCGTTTTCATACAATAACGAAGGCCGCCTGATTTCTGTATCGGATCATACTGGCCGGACGGCAAGGTATGAACACGAAGGCGGAAGGCTGGTCAAGGCTACTCGCGCTGATGGGTCAATGTATAAATACGCTTATGACAGCGCGGGCAGGCTGAGCGCGCTGACCAACCCGCTCGGCGCACAAGAAACGCTCAACGAATTTGACAGCAGCAGCCGTGTGACAAAACAGCTTCTCGCCGATGGCGGCGTTATGGAATATGAATACGACAGCGAAGCCAAAACAACCTCCCTTACAAGGCAAAACGGCAGTGTCGTCTCTTACAAGCACGACCGAAAGTACCGGACTACGGAAATAGCGCACCCGGATGGCACGGAGAGGTTTGAATACGACGGGGAGAACCGGAGAACGCTGAAGGTTGATAGATTGAGAAACAAAACACGCTTCGCATACAATGAAATCGGCAGTCTGACAAGCATCACGGATGCGCTCGGTATTAAAACCGAAATAAGCTACAGCCCCCAAAACCAGATCAGCAGGGTCGCGGCGGGCGGGCAGGAGTTGTTTCAGAACCATTATGACGAAAACGGCAACATCGCCTCGGTTACAGACACGCTGCGCAATGAGACAAAATTCGCCTACCTCCAAAAAGGCATCCCGGAAACTATCACCCTGCCTGACGGAAGCAGCATCGGCTTCACATACGACACCAGAAAGAACATTACGGAGGTTACGGACAGCAGAGGGACCGTAACGCAATACGCATACGATGATTTAAACCGCCTCATTTCCGCAGCGGATGCTAATGGCAGCACGATGCAGTACCGTTACGATAAAGCCGGGAATATCACCGAGTTGATTAACCCTGACGGCGGTTTACGCGCTTACGAGTATAACGAAGCCGGCAAAGCGATCCGCGTCACCGATTTCGACGGGAGCAGCATCCTGTGCGAGTACAATGCGGTAAACAAGCCGTCCAAACTGACGGATCAGCTCGGCCGTGAAACGCTGCTAAGCTACGATGCGATGCAGAGCCTGATGCTTGTTACCGCGCCGGACGGGGCGCAGACAAGGTATATATACGATGCGGCAGGCCGCCTGGAATCCATACTCAGGCCGGACGGTGCCTCTGTTTCTTACCGCAGCGACTCAAACGGCAGGCGCATCTGCATAACGGACGAAGCGGGTAACAGGGTAAAACTATGCTATGACGAGCTCGGGCGTTTGAGAGAGGTTGAGGACAAGTCCGGTGCCCGGACTGCCTACACCTACGATGCCGCAGGGCGGATTACATGCATGACCAATGCGCTTGGGTATACAATCCGCCTTGCGTACAACGCAGCGGGGTGGATAACGCAGGAGTCAAACCAGTTAGGCAGCATCCGACGGTACACATATACATCCATGGGCAAGATTGATAGCGTAACCGACGAAACCGGGCGTGTGACCAGGTACGAGTACGAGCCGGGTGGCCGGCTTAGCTCCGTTCATCACCCTGACGGCACAAAAGATACAGTATCTTATGACAATGCCGGGAACATAAAATGTGTAACCGACCGCGCCGGTCATGCCACGGAATACGAGTACGACCGTCTGAACCGCATAACGGAAATTACGGGCGCGAGAGACTCGGTAATATCTTACGGATATGATGCCGTGGGCAACGTCACCCGTATTGCTGACGAAAACGGCCGCGCAACATCCTATGGGTACACGCTGACAGGACAACTGGCAAAAGTAACAGATGCTAACGGCAATGCAACCCTTTACGCATATGATGCGTGCGACAGGCTTATAGAAACGCGGCATATGCCCGCCCCGGAACCGGGGCAAGGCGCTACGCCTCAATGCGCGACAGGGCACAGCGCGGTTAATAGTCAGCAGCGCGTCACACTGTACAAACGAAATAAAATGGGGCAGGTGGAGACGGTCACAGACGCACTTGGGAATGCGGAACATTACCGTTACGACGTATGCGGGCGTGTGATTGAGAAGCTTGACAGGGACGGGTATCTGACGAAGTACAGCTACACTGCTTGCGGTGATGTCAGCAGCATACTATATGCGGACGGGCGCGAGGTGAAGCTTACCTACAACCGGCTTCGCCAGCTTATCAGGGTAGATGACTGGCTTGGCACTACATGCATCGAAGCGGACGGTCTTGGCCGCGCTTCAAGAGTCACCGACCACCGGGGCAAAACCGTGAGCTATGTATATAACGAGGCGGGACAGAGAACGGGCATCTCATACCCCTGCGGCAAAAACATCGCATACAGTTACGACAATCTGCTGCGCCTGATTGAGGTAACTGACGGCAATAGCAGCGTGCATTACCGCTATGATGAGCTTAGCCGGCTGACCGCGAAAGTATTTTCCGACGGCACAAAGACCGAATACAGATATGACACTTTCGGCCGTTTGGGCACGCTTTGCCACTCAGACCCGGGCGGCATACTGGACAGATATGTCTATACATATGATAACGCGGGAAGAAAGACCGGCATACAAGTCGAGCGCACCGGGCTGCCTGAGGAGAACGGTACATATGAATATAGGCATGACACTCTAAACCGCCTGCGAGAGGTTCTTAAAGACGGCGAAACGCTGAGAACCTACGCCTATGATGCATACGGCAACCGCATTGAGATGACCGACGGCGGCAGGCTGACATCATATGCCTACAACGCCGGCAACCAGCTCATTTCCACCGCCTACGCGGATGGAACTGTGCATGACTTCACCTACGATAAACGCGGCAACCTGACTGAGGTTTGCAAGGATGGGGAGACGATAGTTGAGTACCGCTTCGGTTCACTGAACCGTCTGGAGGAGGCGGTAAACCGCGAAACCGGGCTAGGCGCGAAGTATCTGCATAACGGGCTGGGGCACAGGGTAGCGCAGAGCATCGGCGATCCCGGTATGAGCCCGATCAAGCGCATTGACGATGTGCTTGACCTTACCCGGCATTTCAACAATCTGCTCGAGCGGAGCGAGGACGGCTCCGATGCTTCGTATGTATGGGACAGCAGCCTGCTGTTTTCCGCCAAGGACAGCCATCAGGCAGTGCCTTTCCTGCTCGATGATATAGGCAGCCCTATACGCTTCGGCAGCGAGACATACTCATACGACGAGTTCGGCAACGCGCTGCACGCCCCTACGCAGGCGGGGCAGCCGTTCGGGTTTGCCGGGTATCAGCGCGACGCGGAAGCGGGCGTATGGTTCGCGCAGCTCCGCGAATACGATTCCTCGAGCGGGCGTTTCATAAGCGAGGATCTCATAAAAGGCATTGCCCGGCTGCCGCATACGATGAACCCATATCCCTACTGCTGGAACCACCCGCTTGACTTTGCAGACCCGAACGCAGCATGGCCGATAAGGCTGAGCAGCATCGCAGAGTGGCTTAAGGATGTTACGGAGCCTGCCACCGCATGGATTGACGACAATGTAGTACAACCCGTCACCACTGCGATATCCGACTATGTAGTAGAGCCGGTAACAACGTGGGTAGACGACAACATCGTACAGCCCATAGCCACCGGCGTGACAGACTACATTATCCAACCGGCCACATCGCTCTACAACACCACCGTAGGATTTGCTACAGACGTATGGTCGGATTTGAGTAACTTTGATTTAGATAATAGGTCGGAAACAGCAGTTTTTGATGCAAATTATTTTTCAGCATACAGAGGCCAGTTAGTGCTAAGACTGCCTATATCCGGCAGATCGGCTTCGGTTGGGCCTGTGATGCTTTTGATGAAGGATGTAAATAGAAATGACAGAGGAATTAATACCATCCGGCACGAATGGGGGCATTCATCGGGTCAGTTTGCGCAGTTGAATCCATTACGTTTCTTTCCGGGCATAGGTGCCCCGTCTGCGAGAGCGGGCGGCTACCTTTTTGGAGATCCATATTACGCCCAGCCTTGGGAGATTATTGCCGATTTGTATGGCGGTGTCGATCGTTCGCATAGTTTAGATGACATTGAGTTAGGCTTGCAATATATGGAGCATCTCCATGCGGTTAACGGGTTTGACGATATGCTGGGTCTGCTCAGCACGGTGTTTGGCGTTGCTAAACCAAGAGGCTTTGCGTTCAATAGTTGGATTGATTTTGGTATTTCGTTTTTCAGAAATCAACCTATCTTTCCCGGCAGCCTACAAAAGTGATTTCATGGGGGTATACAATGGTATATAAACTACTTAAAACAAGTTTCTTTGTTTGCTTTGCAGGGTTGTTGTTATTACAGTTGACTGGATGCTTTTTATTGTTGTCGCCTGATGACTATATCTATAAAGGGGATTATCCGGAAGTTTTAACGGTAGCTATCAACTCCATTATTGGTACACGAGGATATAATGTGTCTGAAATAGTGGAGTTTCCTGATATACTTGCTTTAGAAACCGATGATTTTGGTAGATCTTTATTTCTATATTATGAAAACGTTGTAAGTCTGATTATCATACAGCAAAACGATGAAGAGTTTGTTTATTATTATCCTTACTATAACCATATATCAATAAGACGATTACCTATGGGAATCAATATAAGTGATTCATTATCAATGGATGATATTGAAAAAAGCTTCACAATAGAAGCAATATTGGATTTTAAAAGTAAAAATGATTGGAATCAGCCAATAAATTTTGACAAAGCCATCCGGACAGAAATTGTCACCGTAAAAAATGACATAGATGGGCCAATTAACAAGAGATCCATTACCCATACCTATAATACAGTTTTTGGCGAAAATGCTATTCGTAACCCAAATGCTGTTTTTTTCATTACAGATAATTACAAACGTTCAATCTATACTGCAATAATTAGGGATGGTTTTGCAGGAGATGGGAGACGAACTGTTATAATGTTGTTCCAGCCCGATGGCTCACTTGATGCTGAGCGAGGGGTTATGGAGCTCAACGACTTATATCAGTATCAAGATGACCTAAAAGCATTCATGGAGCAAAACGAGTGGAACGAGCCGTGGACAAAGTAGGTGTTTTATGTTAGAATGTTCGCAATGCAGCAATGATGAGAACAGATAAGAGAGAAGCAAAATGAATGGACGATACAAGGAAGGCGACATTGTTTTATCTGACTGGGTGCTGACTGACTTAATCGGCGCAGGACACTTCGGGTGCGTATACAAAGCAGAGCGCGCGCTTTTCGGCGCATCCGACAAAGAATACGCTGCGATTAAGATAATCACAGTCCCGAAAACCCGCTCAGAAATAGAAGATGCCATCAACAACGGTATGGATGCGGACGGCATAACCGCTTCATACCTTAGCATCGTTGAGGAGATAGTACGCGAGATCGCCATAATGTCAAAACTGAAAGCAAACGTGAACATAGTTAGCTATGAGGACCACAAGGTCATCCCGCATGACAGCGGCATAGGCTGGGACATCATTATCCGTATGGAGCTTTTAACAAAGCTATCATCGCGCCCGCCTATGACCCGCAGAGAGATAATTAATCTTGGTATGGACATATGCCGTGCTATTGAGGTGTGCCAAAGCCATGGCATAATCCACCGCGATATAAAACCGGCAAACATACTCTTTTCCGATTCCGGAAGCTACAAGCTTGGCGACTTCGGCGTTGCCAGCATGGGCGAAAAATCTACCCGGGGTCAAGCCAAAATGGGTACAGAGCTGTACATGGCTCCGGAAGTATACCTCAACTTGCCATATGACCAAAGCGTAGATATATACTCGCTCGGAATCGTCCTGTATCAAAGGCTGAACAATAACCTGATTCCATTGGTATCGAATCCGACGGAAAACAACGTTACTTACAGCGATTTGAAAAAAGCGCTGGAAAAACGTGTCAGGCGCACCGAGGTCATACCCTCACCGGCGAAAGCTACCGGGTTGCTGGCGAACATAGTGCTTAAAGCCTGCGCCTATGAGGCGAAAGACAGATACTCAAGTCCTAAGCAATTGCGTGAGGACTTATGGGCTGCTTTGAACATAATTGATGAATCGGAACTGGACTTGCCCATCGAGTCCGCAGCTTCTGCGAAAAAAAGCATTGTAGGGATTAGTATCGATGTCTCAGAAAGCAAGTTTCCAACCTTGGGTTTTTTCGGGGATGTTGACCTCTCTGCTCAGAATGAGCCTTTGGATGCTTCTCTGCCAATAAAAGACTTTACTCCAATGCCCGAAGACGGCGCTGATTGTGCGTATTACGCACAGAGCATACCTCCAAAACGCACTACAAAAGTAATTTTACTTATAATTGCCGCCATTGCAACCATTGTCACAATTGCGTTGTTTGCGTTTTTTCTGTTAAGCGACAGTAACAGAGGCGAAAGTAATATTTCAGCAGATATAGATACACTTGTGAATACATCTAGCCCTGAACTGAAACCTGAGCCCGTACCGCAAATAAAAACGGAACCTTCGCCCGTACCAACACCTATCCCAAAACCACTGCCTGAGCCTACGGTTTCTCCCGAGCCAAAGCCGCCACCGGAGCCTAGACCCAGCCCAAGGCCTGATCCGACTGACAGCCCGGAGCCATCGCCTACCTCAACTGCTGCACCTAACCCCAGACCTTCGCCTTCACCCACTCCGCAGCCTGAGGTTATAACATCCGTAAACATCACAACGAACAGTACCATGATGGTTCTAAACTCAACCCAAACACTAACCGTTTCATGGTCTCCGTCAAGCATATCCCCACGCTTAATTACATGGAGCAGTAATGATACAAACGTGCTGACCGTCAACGCTGGCGGCGTAGTGACTGCTGTTGGTCATGGAGCCGCTGTTATCACCGTTAACTGCGACGGTGTGTCAGCAAGAATAACGATTTCAGTATATTAACGTAAAGAAAGGACTTGTTTTGATATGATAAGGAAAACCGCATTTATCGCACTGATTCTCGTATTCATGATTACGCTCATACCCATAGGATTCAACAGCCAAGCAAGCGTAACTGGCATACTGCGACAGGGTACTGTGGTATCGGGTGGTCTTGGTCACACTATCGCACTTCGGAGTAATGGTTCCATAATGGTTTGGGGTACCAACCGCCAACTGCAGCTAGGCTTGGGCAGCGATGTCGCGGAGAGGCTAACTCCAACGCAAATTCAAGGCATTACAGCAGTATCGGTTGCAGCAGGGCATGCTTTTTCTGTTGCATTAACATCTGCCGGCGAGGTATACGCATGGGGCGGCAATGTACAAGCATCTCCTCAGATAGTTCGTGGCATTAGGAACGTAGCCGCAATCGCCGCCGGCCAGAGCGATATCCTTGCTTTACGCGAGGATGGAACAGTATGGCAATGGTCTATGGATGTGGGCAACCCAACAAGAGTATCTGGCTTAAGAGACATCGCAGCCATCACGGCGGGCGCTATGCATTACTTTGCTCTGACACACAACGGCGATGTATACGCATGGGGTTCTAATGCCCATGGTCAGCTTGGTATAGGCACAACTAGGGATAGATCCGCGCCCTCAAAGATTGACGGGCTTACAGAGATACGGCACATAAGCGCAGGCATCGCGCATTCTCTTGCGGTTTCAGCGCAGGGCAAGGTATTCGCATGGGGGCAAAACACGAATGGCGAGCTGGCACGCGAAGCATCTAGCTTCTCGTCTGTACCGCTAGAGGTCACACAAATTAGCAATGCCGTCCAAGTCGCTGCGGGAATGGGAAGTTCTTTAGCGCTGACGGCAAATGGACAGCTTTACGCATGGGGTAATGGAGAATTCGGACAGCTTGGTTATGGTGAAAGCGCTTCTACTATTATCTCACCGACGTTGATTAGAAATCTGTCCGCCAGTCCCGCAAACATAGGCGCGGGTACACATCACGGGTTTTATACTTCCATAAATGGCGAAATCTTCACATGGGGGCGAAACAACTTCGGCCAGCTCGGAAATAACCGAAACGCAAACATGAATGTGCCGCAAAGGATTTCCTTCAATGTGCTATCGTCTCCAAGCTATGCTACAAACACATTCGCTGGTGCTAGCCCTTGGGCGGTAGATGAGCTGACACGGCTGCTGGCTATGAACAGGATGCCACTTTACTTCTGGTCAAGTTACCGTACTGACTTAACAAGAGCCGAATTTACATACATGACTGTCAGTTTCTATGAACAACTTAGAAATACGACTGTTAGGCTAAACCCTCAAAACGCCCCGCAATTCAGGGATATAGAAGGTCATTTGTTTGAAGAGTATATTCTCAAGGCGTATCAGTTAAGTTTCATAAGTGGTAGAAGTGAGAGGCGTTTTGACCCTGATTCAACGATAACACGTCAAGAAACAGCAAGAATCATCAGCAGCTTCGTTAGCACGATGCGCAGTGCAAGGATTCCGCAAGGCAATACCGACCGGCTCGCCGGTATATACCGTGACTATGATGATATATCAGTCTGGGCTAGACCTTATGTTGCTTATGTGCATGACAACAACATAATGCATGGCAGCGGCAACCGCTTCAGACCGCTGCAAAATATGACGCGAGAAGAATCTATGGTAATCATGTACCGCACGTTACTACGGTTTAACTGGAGGTAGCAATAGTTTAGCAAATTTGAATTTTGTGAAAAGGAGATTGCCATGAACAAGAAGCTGACAATCGTTACAATCGGCGGGGGTTCCAGCTACACGCCGGAGCTTATCGAAGGCTTCATACTCCGCCGCGGTGAGCTTCCCGTCGGGGAAATCCGGCTTGTTGACGTCGAGGCGGGGCGTGAGAAGCTGGAAATCATCGGCGCTCTCTCGGAGCGTATGGTCAAAAAAGCCGGGAGCGATATCAAAATCATAACCACATTAGACAGGAAGGCCGCCCTCGACGGGGCCGATTTTGTCACGACGCAGTTTCGTGTCGGCGGGCACGATGCGCGTATCAGCGACGAGCGCATACCTCTCAAGTATGGCTGCATAGGTCAGGAGACCACGGGAGCCGGCGGATTCACAAAAGCCCTGCGCACCATTCCCGTTATCCTTGACATATGCCGCGATATGGAAAAGCTATGCCCCGATGCTTGGCTGATTAATTTTACAAACCCATCCGGTATCATAACAGAGGCCGCAATCAACCACACGAACATCAAAACGATGGGGTTATGCAACTGCTCCATCGGCATGAGAAACGGCATCGCTAATGAATACGGCTGCAACGCAAGCGATGTCTACTGCGATTTCATCGGCCTTAACCACCTATTATGGGCGCGGAAAATCTTCGTGCGCGGCGAGGACGTGACCGCCGATATCGTTGCGGGCGCGAGTGAGCAGGATGAGGTTATGAAAAACGTACCCAACATATCTATGGGCAAAGCGTTCTACGAGTCGCTGGGTATGCTGCCCAACAGCTATCTGAAGTATTTCTATCTGACAAAGGAGATGCATGAGGAATGTATCAGGCAGGCGGAGAATGAGGGCGTGCGCGGCGAGGTCGTAAAGAAAGTGGAAGCGGAGCTGTTTGAGCTTTATAAAGACCCCGAGCTTAAAACAAAGCCCGAACAGCTCTCAAAACGCGGCGGCGCGCATTATTCCGATGCCGCGTGCAGCCTGATTAGCTCGATATATAATGATAAGCGGGATATCCACGTCGTGTGCGTCAGAAATAACGGCACGAACCTCGACCTCCCGGACGATGCTGTAATCGAGCGCAACTGCGTGATCGGAAGAAACGCCGCAGAACCGATATCGCTGGGGCATATGCCGCTCAATGTGCGCGGTCTTGTCCAACTCATCAAAGCATATGAGCAGCTAACCGTGAAGGCCGGCGTTTTCGGCGACATCGGCGCGGCTGTGCAGGCCCTGACCCTCAACCCGCTGGTTACATCGTCCACAGTAGCAATATCAATGCTCGACGAACTGCTGCGCGTAAATGCGGAACACCTGCCGCAGTTCCGGGCGGCCTTTGAACGTAATGCATAATGCATAATGCATAATGCATAATTTTTAATCCATAATTCATTATTTGGAGAGATTTGATATGAAACGTTCTGAAGTAAATACTATTATCAAAGAGGCTATCGGGTTCATCGAACAGCATAAGTTCGCTTTGCCGCCGTTTGCTCATTGGAGCGCGGAGGATTGGGTGAGCAAGGGGTCTGAGTGTAATGAGATCAGGGATAATATGCTTGGATGGGATATTACGGATTATGGGTTGGGTAAGTTCTCCGATGTCGGGCTTGTTCTGCTTACCTTGCGTAACGGCAACCAAAACAATCCTGCTTATGACAAGACTTATGCGGAAAAGCTGCTCATAAGCCAAGAAGACCAGAAATGCCCGATGCACTTTCACTGGAGCAAAATGGAGGATATAATCAACCGTGGCGGCGGGGTCATGGTGATGAAGCTATATAATGCCGATGCGGACGAGGGCTTGGCGGATTCTGATGTGACGGTAGTATGCGACGGCGTTTTGAGAACCGTTCCTGCCGGAACAGAACTGGAACTGATGCCGGGCGAAAGCGTCACCCTGCCGCCTAGAATGTATCATTCCTTCTGGGCTAAGAAAGGCAGCGGCTCGGTGCTGATAGGTGAGGTCAGCCAATGCAATGACGACAATACCGACAACCGTTTTCTGGAGCCAATGGGCCGCTTCCCCACCATCGAAGAAGACGAACCCCCATTCAGATTGCTCTGCAACGAATACGGTGAGCAGCGAAGCTGCTCAAATTAAGAGTTGAGAATTGAGGATTATACATGAATTACGATGTTGTTTCGCTCGGGGAGCTGCTTATTGATTTCATTAGCTGCGGGGAGTCTGCGCAGGGTAATCCTGTGTTTGAAGCAAACCCCGGCGGGGCTGTGGTCAATGTGCTGGCTATGCTTGCCAAGCTCGGCAAGAAAACAGGCTTTATCGGTAAAGTCGGCGCGGATATGTTCGGGCAGCAGCTTGCTTATGCGCTTTCCAGCTCGGGTACCGATATTAGCGGTCTTGTTTTCGACACCGAGGCAAACACAACGCTTGCTTTCGTGCAAAACTTCCCGGACGGCGACCGTGAATTTTCTTTTTATAGAAACCCGGGCGCGGATACGCTTCTGCTGCCTGATGAGGTTGATATGGATATGATAAGCGATTGCAGGATATTTCATTTCGGAACGCTCTCGCTGACACATCAGCCGGTTAAGGATGCTACGAGGAAAGCGATTGCCGCAGCAAAAGAGATGGGTAAGCTCCTGTCGTTTGACCCTAATCTCCGTCCGCCTCTTTGGGAGACAATGGACGAAGCGCACAGCCAGATTGACTGGGGATGCTCTGTTTGCGATATCTTGAAGATTGCCGATGATGAGCTGACCTTTCTTAGCGGATACGAGAATACGAATGAGGGCATCGGCTTTCTGCGGAGCCGATACCCTCATATGAAACTGATTCTGCTGACAAAGGGTGCAGATGGTTCGGAGGCATACATCGGTGACTGCCATGTCTCGCGCCCGGCTTTCAAGGTTAAAGCTATCGACACGACGGGCGCAGGCGACACCTTTTTCGGCTGCTGCCTGGCGTATATCCTTGACTGCGGCATAGATAACCTCTGCTCGGACAGTCTGACTGAAATGCTCACACTCGCCAATGCCGCCGCTTCGCTGATTGCTACCCGAAAGGGCGCATTGCTCTCAATGCCAACCAGGGAAGAGATAGATCGCGCTCTGCGGAGCGAAATCTAAGCTGCCGCATCACGGCATGACTATCGGTATGGTGCCCATGAAGATGGTTGCGGCTACAAAGCCCGCTATCGACACGGCAATCAATATGTGCTTTTCCTTTATACCTTTAAACGACGCGGAAATACCAAGCAAAAACAGCACAACAGCATAGATGACCGAAACCAGGCCTTGGTTGTCGCTGTGTGTATTGTTCGCGTTGCCCGCCTCTAGCATGGCTTCCGCTTCTTCAAGCTTGTCAGCATAAGCGGAAAAATACGTTGTTACAAAATCCTCGCTTTCAAAGGGCGAGACATAGTCATCAAACTCCTGCGCCCAGTCAATCGCCTCCGCAAAAGCCTCGGATACGCTGTCAGACATTATCTGGTCATATTTATATCCGGCTTTCTCCATCTCGTCTTCGTTGTCATTCATCTCGGCAAAAGCATAGTCAATGCCAAGGCTCATGAGCTGATTCCACAGCATCAAATCCTGGTTGAAGTTCTGCATGCCTTCGTTGTACATGGAGTTAGCTTCAGAGTTGAGGTTGTTTGCCATCGTGTACTTCTGGTCCATCTGGCTGCCGTGCAGCCCGCCCTGCCATGAAGACCACGCCGTCGCGACCGCTGTGATGCCTAGCAGAATCACAACAAGGAGTTCCAAAACCTCAGCGTGGGTTCTCTTTGCCTTTTTTTCCATAATTATATATCCTCCTTCTGAATTATAGCATGTAGAGTTACAGGCCAGCACTTGTCATGCGCAGCGTGACACATGACAAGTGAAGTGCCTCTTAGTCTACTCGAACAGTACGTTATACAATCGGCTTAGCCTTACTAGCGCTAGGCGGTTTGTCAGGTTCTGTGATTCGCTGTATGCATTAGGGCCGCTTGCGTCGATGATGTCGTTATCAACGAATATTTCGACAATGTCCGCGAGGTCTATGTCATGGTCCACGATGTCGGGGTCTGCCATGCCTATGACCCTGTACAGGATCAGCGCGGCTTCCGCCTGCGTTAGCGACCCGCTCGGCTCGAAGCGTCCGCCCGGCGCATCCATCACTCCAAGGTAGACCATCAGGTACTGGTCGTAATCGTCCTGCCCGCAGTCCGTGACGACACCTTCCTCATAATCCGGGAAAGGATCGTCGCCGACCGCGATTGTCGCGTATACGACTGTCATCAGCGATGCGTACTGCCCTCGGGAGATCTGCGAGTCTATTCTATTGAGCGGGACTACGAACCCGTTAGAAAGCGCGTTGACTATATCAGCGCGGGACCAGTCGTCCGGCAGGTCGGATTCATCGTCAATTATGCGGAACGTGAAATCTCTGGAAACGCTCATGCCCGCCGAGTTCGTTGCCGTGGAGGTGAAGGTGTGCGTACCCGGTGCAACCTCGTAAGGCCATACCCACAGGGTCGAGCCGGACATGAACTCCCTGCCGTCCAAAGTCCAGACAACCTCGGAACCCCAAAGCCAGCCGTCCTGCATGTCGTATATATCGACGTCGAGCAAAATCTCTTCTGTAATTTTGAATTCGGGGATGCTGCTTTGCTCGGTGATGATATCAGGCGCCTTGTACGCGACTGCTACCCAAGGGCTGTCGATACCGCTCGTCCTTACGCCGTCCGTGGCGAAGATGTAGAAGAAGCCTTCTTCCGTGCCGGGGTAGGCTGACAGGTTGACTTCAAGCGATCTCCCTGTGAAGTTGGAAGCGATGTTGTAGAACTCGTCCTCCGACGGGCAATACCAAAGCTCGAAGTAAATCTCGTCGCCGTCCGCGTCGCTGGCTTCCCATGTGAGTGTCACCCTATCCGTGAGCTGCTGGTAATCGGTCAAGCCGGTAAAGGCGACCTCAGGCGCGTTCGCGGAGACTTGCGTGGCATATATTTCCGTTTCGCCCCTTTTGATGACAATCCTTGCCGCGTTGTCCGGGAACCTTACGGTCACATCCACAGGGGTCCTGTCTGCGTCCATCCATGTAGTAGTCCCGTCCGCCGCCGTGATCTGGGCGGTCGATTGGACGTTGAAGAAGGACGATGATATTACATTACCGCCTCCATCGTAGAAAAGTATACTGTACTCGCCGGATCTGCGCCCGGTGAGCTCGGACGAGTCCGTCTCGTAGGTGTACCACGGGGTTGGGACGAAAGCACCGCTTCTGTCCAAGAATCCCGTGATGTCGATGGCGTTGACAGTCTCGGACGACGACGCCTTGCCGGTCATCCCTCCGCCGGAGTTGTGCGATTGAAAAACGGAGAACAGAACCAATTCCCAGCAGACGTCGCATTCGATATAGAGCTCATCTTCGAGCAATTCGCCGTCTTCGTCGCATTCTTCGCAAGTGTAGAAATCCCCCGTAATCCTCGTCCACTCGTCGCACTCATAGCACTCCGTATAGTAAATTTCATCAGTTATGCTGCTGTAACAATCGGGGCATTGCCCGAAATGGCCGCCTGAGCCGTTGCCGCCGCTGTTTGATGAGACTAACTCGCCCGTAAACACGCTAAACAGGTAGTTCCAAATGTCAGACGTAGTCCACATGGCAAATGAATCGGAGACGCCCGACCCCATATAGCTGGTCACAGCTCCCAGCGACCGCCTTCCTTCGACCCAGAACGCGCGCTGCTCCATGTATATAACGGAACCTTCGCCTTCAATGCCAAACTCTTCCCCGCCCATGACGCTTGGCTTGGCACCCATTGATGGTTCTCTCGAATATATATCGTGCCCCCCCATACCGTAAGGAGGCGAATTTGAAACAATATTCAGGCTGCCGCCCTCGTACTCGTCGCCGATTTTATAGCAGTGGGCGATTTCATGGACGACGGTCGCAAGCATGTCCGCATCGGATTCGCAGACGATATTGGCGGGCAAGCCGAATGTATAACCAGCATTCCTGCCGCTTTGCGGGTTAGTCCCCACGAAGGCGATGATAAGCTCATAATCCTTATTGGGAGTCTGAAGATTGGTGACAGCTTCCCAAACATTGTACATCCCTTCCTGACTTTCGTCGTCCAGGTCATACATGTCGTCGGTGAGGTCGAGTTCCGGCCCGAGTATGAACTCTATGCCTGCTCTGGCGAGCGGGTATGTGGCGTAAAGCATAGTCCCGCCGGTTTTCCAGTCTCCTGTGCAGCCGATGATTTCGCCGGAGAAATTGCCAAGGATGGGTACGGCCAGCACTTTCATCGATCTGGCTTCAAAGAAGTTTACCGTCCTATATGCAATTATCTCATCTGAATGAGTGCTATGAACCCGAAAAGCGTAGGCGCCGGATGCCCAGTCGTCCAAGTCTGCTATGTTTTTTGGTTGGAAATACATGGTGTAATCATCCAAGATGTGGGGAAACTGATACCATACCCGCTCTTT
>Ga0099364_10000453_pt1 | contig 69245 bp, 52 predicted proteins | sample TergutTh196P3_FD_73070 | JGI IMG/M metagenome (GOLD analysis project Ga0099364, IMG submission 73070) | Microcerotermes parvus P3 segment gut microbial communities from Pointe-Noire, Republic of the Congo - Th196 P3 | ecosystem: Host-associated > Arthropoda: Insects > Digestive system > Gut ... | reverse complement strand
GTCTTGTCCAAGAAGCCTAGGCGCTAAAAGCACCAACGCCCTATGGCAGTCGGACGAAATTCAAAGATTGCCATTCCGACTAGGTGCTTTGCCTTTTGCTCTTGCTGCTTCAGCAGCTAGCTTCGCATGACCATTGGCTATAAGGCACTAAAGTGCCGATGAACATTTGTCCTCTATCTCTAAGTCAATAAAGTGACAAGAATAGAGGCAACGCCAAATGGCAATCAAACGGACAGCGTAGCAACGAAGTTGCGTAGACCGTTCGTAGAACGGCGTGCGAAGCACGTAGCACCGTAGCGAGGATGGACAGCGTAGCGCAGCGAAGATAGTGCTGCTTTATCTCCGACCTAAGATAGGATAGCCGATGTTGCTTTAGCAACTTACGGATATGCTAGTTGTTACATCTAGTGGCGTAGCGAGCATCGACAGCGTAGCCGTAAGGCGGAGATAGCACGCACTTGTTTTGATAAATTGCTAACTAAAAATATAAAAAAGTTACTGACAAAATTCTGTCAGTAACTTTTTAATTAAGTCGTTTTCTGTCAGTACTGACAGAAAATTTTATAGTGCTGAAAGCATGGTAGCGATTACGCTAAAAAGCGTCAAAACGACCATAATGATTACAACGACCATAGTAACTTTTTGAAATGTGCTTTTTTCTGGTTTTTTATATGCCATAATATCCTCAATAAATATATACTAGTCCCACTTTAAAAAGTCAATAACAACTATAAGTGGCGATGATGCCAGTTGTAGTTATCATGAAGCTAGACCGCAATCTCGATTCATTGCAACACTTTACAACAAATGAGTGATAGATTATAATCCATCTCTAATTTTAACAAGAAAAGTTTAACTTTTCAATTCGTTTTTTTCTTTTTCACCCTCATCCGATTTTGGATTTAAAAATTTCGCAAATGGGTCGTCTTTTTTGTCAGTAGAAGAAGTTGTTTTATTTTCATCAATAACTAAATCTACTGTTGAAACACCCAAATCATCCATCATTTTGTCAAAATCGTCACGTTTTCTGAAAGTAAGTCCCATTATATTCCCCTTGATAGTGTCTAATCATCTCGCCAGTAAAGAAGCGATACTACCACTATTTTACTACTTCGTGGAAGAAAAATCTAGATATATAAAAAAGTCTCTATTATAATCTAAAAATGTCAAGAAATTACTAAAAAACAGTAAGTTTCATCTCTGTATTTTTCAATAGACCAAAGTTTTTAGTTGACAAGGAATTTAAAGTATGATAGAATCATGTCTATTGATTTACGAAATAGTATCTATAAATACTATTTTGAGAGAAAACTAAAAAATTGAAAAGGATTGAAAGTTCAAGCTGATATTTTCTTTACATTATGGAGAGTTACTCAAGAGGCTGAAGAGGACGGTTTGCTAAATCGTTAGGTCGGGAAACTGGCGCGAGGGTTCGAATCCCTTACTCTCCTTGATATACACGCATTAATTTCAAAAAAGATTGGGTCTTACCCAGTCTTTTTGATTATTTAACAGACTAATAATTTTCCCAAAATATAAAAAATGAAGAGCACATTGTGACCACAATATGCTCTTTTTCTATGTCATTAACCGCTATTCTATACTGCATATTTCCGAAAATCTTCTATTTTTCGGAAATAGAGGCTAGTATTCAAATCTAATATTTTAGAAAATATTATAAATTGATAAATAGTATGTCTATATATTTCCTAATAATTATACTACAAGCTCAAAAAAATATCAAATAAGACATAAAAATAACGCTTTGTAACATTTTTTGTAGAAGCACGATAGTGAAAATAATGAAGAAATATATATTAAACAAAATGACTCCTAATAGGATAATCAAAAGGGATAAATGAAGCAAAATAGAGACTTATATTTCCGAAAAATAGAAGTTTTTCGGAAAGAAGATTTACGAAGAAAAAGAAATGAAATATGAGTGGACTCATCAAAAACATTGCTAGAAAAATAAATTTGTAACAATCTAAAAAGCAATATTCATTGAAATACGACAAAATGAAAGGTGAGCAAAATATCAAAAAATGGATATGAAAAAAAGCAATAAATATAGAAAATACGAGAAAATAACTAAAAAAATTAAACAAAATCTTCTCAAATACAAAGAGATGTCGAATCAAGAATTAAAGAAACAGACAAAAATCTTTAGAGAACGAATTGAGCAAGGAGAAAAACTAGAGAAAATACTCCCCGAAGCCTACGGTGTTGTGATTGAGGCAGATAGACGGGTCTTGGGTTTGGAACCCTACGATGTCCAGATTTTAGGAGCTGTAATCCTTTTCTTTGGAAACGTCGCAGAAATGAAGACAGGAGAAGGCAAAACTTTAACAGCAACAATGCCAATGTACCTCAGAGCACTTGTAGGAAGTGGAAATTTTGTTGTAACTGCAAACGAATATTTGGCATGGAGAGATGCCGAAGATGTCGGAAGAGTATACCGATGGCTAGGACTTTCCGTAGCAGTAGGAGTAAAGAAAAATGAATACGATAAGGAGTTGGATAAGCAAATCATCTATTCTTCAGATATCGTATATACAACTCATAGTGCCTTAGGATTTGACTATCTTCTTGATAATTTAGCAGTAGAAAAAGAAAAACAATATATGCAAGGATTTAACTTTGTAATTATTGATGAACTAGACTCAATACTTTTGGATATGGCACAGACTCCTTTAATTATTTCAGGTGCTCCAAAGTTACAATCTAATCTCTATGTAATGGTTGATAAGTTTGTAAAAAGTCTAAATTTTAGTGAAGATTATGATTTAAGTGAAGACAAAAGGAGTGTATGGTTCCTAGAGGAAGGTATAAAAAAGGCGGAAACACATTTTGGTGTTAAAGAAATCTTAAGCGAGAATTATAAAGACCTTTACAGGCATGCAGTACTTTCTTTGAAGGCAAATTATGTTTTTAAAAATAATAGAGATTACGTTCTTGATGACCAGGAAATATTTCTTTTAGATGAGATGAATGGGCGAAAGCTTCAAGGGACAAAACTACAGGGTGGAATGCATCAGGCAATAGAAGCAAAGGAAGATGTAGAAATTACCAATGAAACAAAATCAATGGGTTCAATCACTTACCAAAACTTATTCAAAATGTTTAAAATCCTATCAGGAATGACAGGAACAGCAAAAACAGATGCAGAAGAACTACGAGAAACATACGGCATAGATGTCATATGCCTTCCCACCCATAAGCCGATTATTAGAACAGACCATGAAGATATAATCTATCTTACTCATAAAGAGAAAATATTGCAGTCGTTAGAATTAGTCAAAGATTCAATAAAAAGCGAACGACCAGTTTTAATTTCAACTGGTTCAGTATCAAAATCTCAACTTTATTCAAATCTCTTATTAAACAGTCGAATTCCTCATAGCATACTAAATGCATCAACTGCCTATAAGGAAAAACAAATTATCAGTGAGGCAGGAAAGAGAGGAGCTGTGACCGTAGCAACAGCAATGGCTGGACGTGGTACGGATATCAAACTGGATAAATTTAGTGAAAGACATGGCGGATTGATTGTCATAGGAACAGAAAATATGACAAGTGAACGTATTGATAATCAGCTTAGAGGAAGAGCAGGAAGACAAGGAGAGCCAGGAGATAGTTATTTCTTTGCTTCCTTAGAAGATAGAGTAGTTGTAGAAAATGCTCCTGATTGGGTTAAAAAATTTAGAAAAAAACAAGAGAACTTATCAAGTCATGATGCAACCAAACAAGGAATCTTGAAGAAGAGAAAGTATAAGAAACTTGTTTATAAATCTCAAAAAAATAAAAAAAATCAAGATATTAAAATGCGAAAAGACACATTAGATTATGATGATATTGTAAGTGTTCTTAGGAAACGTGTATATGCAGCGAGAAATACAGTAATGGAAGCGCAAGCAGAATATTTTGAAAAAATTATTGAGAAAAGCTTTGAAGAAGTTATTAACACCTTTGTTTCAGACAAAAAAAATCTTGAAACTCAAAAAGTATCAGATTTTATACTTAATAACATTAATTACTCTTACGATAGAGAGGAACTAAAAAACTTAATAAGTATCAATCGTAAAGCTACTGCTAACATTTTGATAGAAAATATTTCTAAGCGAACAAAAATAGTGGAAAAGAACTTATCAAATGAATATCAGCTAAATTATTATAGACGGGTTATCATATTGAAATCGCTAGATTCATTATGGATAGATTTAGCAGATGGTCTTGTGCAGCTAAAATCAGTAGTAAAAAATCGAAATTGGGCTCAACACCACCCTTTATATGAGTTTCAAATAGAAGCCAATCGATATTTTACAGAAACAATAGAAAGACTTTGGCTAGATATAACTAGAAACTTACTACTATCTGAATTATTTGTAAATCCTGATGGTTCTATAGATATTGAGTTTCCATGATTTGGGAAGAAACCCAGTGAGTACGATTAGTGTAGGTTAAAAAAATAAAGATAACGATAATGTAGGAACGATATAGGATGAAAGAATATTACGGGGCTATAAAAAGATGTTTATGGACATTTTTATTTATTATAGTTGTTCAGCTTGGAGGTAAACTCCAGCTTCCCTTAACAATGTCAACTAATATAGAATCAGCAGGTATTATGAGAATTTTCGCAAATATGACTGCTGGTAATGCAACAAAATTAACACTCTTTTCTCTTGGATTGGGTCCATATATGATTGCTTTGATTCTTTGGAGTACTCTCACGATGCTTGACATTGATGCAATCAAGAACCTATCAGCGAAACAAGCTGGATTTATACAGCGTATATTGACTTTTATGTTTTGTATATTGCAATCTTTCACAATAATAGCTCATTTTAAAGAGAGCATCGTTTATAGTGATGTTGCAATACTATCCAAAAATGAAATTCATTTAGCTTTAATGACAATCCTAGTAACAGGCGGAATGATAGTTTCTTATATTGCAGATATGAATATGAAAAAAGGAATCGGAAAACAGATGGTAATTATTTTACCTGGACTTTTGGCAAATATTCCTGCGATGTTATTTTCAGGGCAAACAGCGGGTGGTTTATTCACTACTCCACTTGGTTTGGGAATATTAGCACTCGTTACCATCGCGTTTCTTTACATCTCAGTATTTTTATATCGAGGAGAATATAGAATTAAAATTCAGCAGACAGGAATGGATGTTACATTTGAAAATTCGTATATCCCTATAAAAGTATTGGCCGCGGGTGCATTACCCTTTATGTTTGGGGTCACTTTGTTCTCCATTCCACAGTTATTAACCATGATTCCATCTCTGAAAGGTAGCACTTTTTTGTATATTATAACTCAAATGTTCTCATACACTTCTCTTTTGGGAATTATTACGTATGGTGTGATATTAACCATTCTAGGTTACGGTTTTAGCCATGTTAATATTCGAGTTCATGATATTGCTAAATCTTTGAGAGATTCGGGAGACTATATCCTTGGAGTAATGCCAGGAGAGGAGACAGAAAAATATCTCAGACGACGATTGAATATCATGATAGTCATGGGAAATATCTATATGCTTATTGTCTCGCTTGTGCCACTGATAATAGGATTAAAAATTTCAGATGTGTCAAATCTGGCATTTTATTTCGGAAGTATTTTCATGGTAATCATCATAGTAGACAGTCTTCATGAAGATATTCGATTTATGCTTGCTAAAGGGCATTATAAATTATTTTGAATCGAGGATAGTTTGGATAAAAGTTTAATATATTTGATACCAGATTGGAATGAAAATACTGAATTAGAAGAAGATAGAGTTTTCACATTATCAAAATTTTTTTCTAAAGAAGGTTACCAAAATAAAGTATTACTGACAAACCCAATTCCCTTTTTACGCTATAAGCTGAATGGGAGTGGTCATACTTATAACAATATTGTAAGAGTATTTGACGTCTTACAAAATATCAAAACGGACATGGGACACCCTCTGAGTTTAGAAGATTTAGCGTTACCTCCAGATATAGATAAAATTTATACTCCATCAGCAACGTTACTGGTTCAAAAAGAGAAAGTTGTTGGTAAGGTGTCTTATAACGATTATGGATTTATGTCTAAGATTAGATACTTACAATCTGATGGAAGTTTCATTGATGAGGTTTATGATGACAGAGGGTTTGTTTCAGAAAAACATTACTTAAATAAAAAATACGAAGTGTATAAAATAAAATATTTTAACGAATTAGGGGAAAATTCAGTAAGTCAAATTGGAAAAGATCTCATTATCGAGAAAAAGGGAAACAATTTTCTAAAAGATAAATACACGTCATTAGACGAAGCTATGAGAGAGGTTTTACATTATGTCATGGAAGAAAGCACTCATAAACAGTCTGACCATGATATATCAATAGTAACAACAACAGAAAAGAAAATCATACAACAAACACAAGGTTTAGCGTATAAGGGAAAAATGATACGCATTATTACAGATAGATTAGAGGAAGATAGAGAAGAGGCAGAATTGATTGTTGATACTCGAACTAGGATGTCAAAAAATAAAGTGCAGAATTACATCCCTATCTTTCTACCACAGCTCAATTTAGGTGTAAGTGATTCAACCGCACAGATGCAAATCTATTGCAAAATATCATCAATTCATCCACAAGAAGATAAGATTGTCGCTTCGAGGATTCAGAAAGTTATTAAGGATGAACAGCTCTCTTTAATTTTCGAAATAGATGACTTTAAGAGCATGGAGAGAGCGAAATTCACACAGAAGTTAATCATTGAAAGTTATTTTGAAGTTAGTATTGATTCAACAGAATATCTCAAAGTAGAAAAGTATATTACTGCAAAAAGAGAGAAGCAACTATTTACCCAAGATGTAGAAGCAGTTAGAGAACTTCAAAATTCATCAGACTGGCCAAAATATGTTGGAGCAGTTAATGCGAACCTCAGAATAGATTATATTTACCAACCAGACTCTGCAATGATTGAAGATGCTTTAAACAGTGCAAGAATTTATTTGGATTTAGAAGATAAATACAATATGTTACGTCATTCTAAAGCGATAAGTGCTGGAATACCAATTATATCAAAGCATACAAGTGATTTTATTACAGATGGAAAAAATGGGTTTACGTTGAAGGACTCTAATGCTGAAAAAGAATTAGAAGATTTCATAGATTATTTCATTTATAACCTGAGAAACTGGAATAAGGCATTGGTACATAATGTGAATATTATTGAGCAACATGAGTCTGATAACATAATAAGAAAATGGCGGGAGATTATTACAAAAAAATATGAGGAAAAAAATTGAGATTATTCAGATAGGCGGAAAAAAATTAAACTTTCCAAGTGAAGTAATAGAAAAATTCAATCATGTGATGTTACCTGGTAACTATAATTTTATTTCTGATAATGAGCAAATGGAAATATTTCAGGAAAATAAATTCAATCCCAAAAAAAACCGAACTATTTTTGTTTTGGGCAATGATGCGATACTTCTTCAAAATTTCCCATCGTTATTAGAACAACTTCCGGCATATCAGGTACTCTTTGATAGTAAAACTTCAATTAAAGAGTCACAGAGAAAAATTCTAGATAGAAAATTTAGTATTCCGATTGATTTAGAAAATGAAGATAAATTACAAAATATAGTTGATATAGCACTAGATTCTTCTCAAAAGCAATATGGATATAAATTAAGTATGGATTATCTCGAAGTTAGAGAAAGTTTTAAAGGAACATACAGAAAAAAAGGAAATTGTTATTTAGAACTATCAGGTGACTTTGGGCAAGAGATGAAACAAATCATTTCATGGAAAATTCACCCTCATGGTATTGAAGCAAATAGCAGAGTCACATTTACTCCTGAAATAGCTATTACTTCAGGAGCGCTTGAACTGGAATTTAAAATATTTCTGATAGATCAATCTACCAATGAAATCACAAATATTTTTAAAGGAAGTCCTGAAGAATTCAGAAAGCAAATTAAGATTATTAGTAATGAGTCAGATTATGTAAGGTTCATAGGAGTTTCACTTTATGCTAAAGGTGGAGTGGGAGAGATTGAAATTGGACAGATTCATTTTAGAAATCATTTGTCAAATAATAGCATGATGTTATCCAATGGGAAAAGAATTATTGACTTGAAAGTGCGTAATGAGGAACTTTTTTACTATTTCCATCCTGGAGACCTAAAGCCTCCCTTAGCTGTTTATTTCTCAGGTTATCGTTCGGCAGAAGGGTTCGAGGGTAGAGGAATGATGGGGCGTATGGGCTGTCCGTTTATTTTAATTGGGGATCCACGACTTGAAGGAGGAAATTTCTATGTTGGAAGTGATGTGCTGGAACACGAAGTGGTCAAGGTTATAAAGGAAAAACTAAAGTGGCTAGGTTTTACAAATGAAGAGTTAATTTTGTCAGGGCTGTCAATGGGAACTTTTGGTTCGTTATATTATGCTGCAGATTTAGAACCAGCCGCGGTTATCATAGGGAAACCTCTTGCTAATATTGGGAGCATAGCCATGAATGAAAGGATTAAAAGACCTGAAATGTGGGGGACATCTCTTGATATGGTTATGCACTTTGGAGACAAAGCAAATAACGATATAGCAGAAAATTTGAATGAAAAATTTTGGAACAAATTTAAAACAGGAGTTTTTAAGAACACTATTTTCGCTATTGCCTATATGAAAGATGATGACTACGATAATATTGCTTTTCAAATGATTGCTGATAACCTCAGAAAAAATTCTCCAGAGGCAGTGATATTACATAAAGGACTTATTGGTAGGCATAATGATAATACTCTGGGAGTTAATACTTGGTTCATAAAGCAATATAGAAACATACTATATCATGACTTCGGACGAAAGTTAGATTATAGACTCTAGTTTTTACAAATCAATAAAACGTTATAAGGAGACAAAACATTGGAGGGGATTTCAATAATAAAATGGGGAAATAGATATATTGATAGTTATTCTTATGGTGCGGAAGTCGTGATAGATAAGAAGGAAACCAAATTTGCATCACCTATGATGCCCGTAGGAGCAAAGATAAAAACATGGAATTCTATAGGAAATTACTCAAAAAATCGTATCTCTCCTTTACTCCCCCTACTAGCAGCAAATCAATACTATGAAATAGGATTGTATCTTGAAGAAGCTGAGCAAAATCATCTTCAAGCGACTATAGAATTTTATGATAAGTTCAACAATAAAATTGGTATGGAATATTTTGAAAATTTGAAATTAGTTTTCAAATATCCTGAGGAAGCAGCTAGTTATAAAATCAGTCTAATTAATCAAAGACATGATGTTATAGTCTTCTACTTCCTGCTCATAATGAATAGTTCTTTTAAAGAAAAATATGAGCTATTGATAAATAAAAAGATAGGTATTTTAGAATTAGCTAGTCATAAAATAGACGAGAGTAATGAAAAGTTAGAGATAGTGATTAATTATTTGCTAAGAGAAACTTCGGTTATTCCATTATCAAATGATAAGGAAAATAGACTATGCCTTTTTGTGAATAGAGGAGAAGATGACTTTTTAAAGTTCCTAATGAATGTATTAAAGTACATGAAAAACGGTACAAAGGAAGTTTTCATATCACAGGGTCAAAATTTTGAGTTTCTTTCAAGACCCTATCAGCTTTTACCAAATATTCTATCTTCTTTATTTCCGAGTCACAATATTTTATCGAACATTCAAAGTCAGGAGTCGGGACAAAATGACAGAGAAATTCGGAAATATGTATATATAGCTCAACAAATGCAGCAAAGAATATCGGACGTATCAAATTAAGATAGAGCATCAATTTTATAGTCATAGGTTATCAGAGAGGGAGAAGAAATGAATTTTTTCATTAATAAAGCAATGGGAATAGGGAATTCTGGTGTTGAACATGCTCAGTTTTATAGAGCTAAGTTATTTGATCGTGTCAATCTGCCCTATAAATATATCTTTACGGGACTTGTGAAAGAGCTATCAGAAGCTATGGAGCATTGGGAGTTAAAACAAAATCAAGTTATTGATATTTGGGAGTTTTTTACCTTTGGGAAAAAAATTGTTGAAACGGGAGTGGTCAGAAAAAATGAACGTTTAGATAAAATTTTTAAGGATAATTCAGAAACACACCGTATTGTACAGACATTAACATCAACAGGTATGCTCATAAGAGAGCATATTGAGAAATCTCCTAATCCCAAAGATACTAACCTCCTTCTAGTTTCTAGATATAAAATTGAAATTTTTGATTTTGAAACAGGTAAACGAAAGATAATGTTCAATGAATATCGTCATCCAAGAAGAGGGAGAATACTTGAGAATATTCATGTTTATGATTTTGAAGGAGAAAATCTATTTTTTAAAAACGAGGTCTTATTTCAACGTTATTTCTTTGAATGTTTAGATGAGCTTTTTAGTGAAAAGAACACATTCATTTTGGATAGAGGTGAAGAGCCTGAAGTTGCTTTATTCCACCATAAATATTTAGATTGCAATCTCATTGAGGTAATACATGCAGATCACTTAGGAGATAGGGCAGTCCTATCAGCACCGATGTGGAATAACTATTATGAGTACCTTTTGACTCATATTGATGCGGCTGATAGAGTTGTTGTTTCTACAGAGTTGCAAAGAGAAGATTTTTTAGTAGATTTTCCAAATAAAGATGAAAAGTTCGTTACGATTCCAGTAGGAGGGATTCGAGATAAGGAATATTCAGTTATTGATTTTTCAAAATTCAAGAAGAAACCAACTAGATTTATGACTGCATCAAGATTAGCGAGTGAAAAACATATTGATATTGCGATTAAAGCTTTTGTTTCGTTACATGAAGATTATCCAGATATCATTTTTGATATTTATGGTCAAGGGGTAGAAGAAGGTAAATTACAGCAAATGATTACCGAACTTCAAGCTAGTGATTATATTTGCCTTAAAGGGCATTCAAACAATTTAGAAGAAGTTTATAAAAAATATGATGTATTCATTTCTGCTTCATATTCAGAAGGATTTGGATTGACATATATTGAAGCTTTAGATGCAGGACTTCCCATAGTGACCTTCAAAGCACGTTTTGGTGCGATGGAGTTAATAAAAAATGGAGAAAATGGATATTTGAGAGATTTTTCTCGTCAAGATGAAGAATTTAGTGCTCATCAACTTGCTTTCGGCCTTCAAGAAATTCTAAAGAGATACTATCCTAAATTAAAGAAAAGTACGATTACTTCAGTTGAACAATTCCAAGACCATGTTATTGCAGAGAAATGGAGAAGAATGTTAGATGGATTATGAATTAGTAACGATAATCAGACCAGAAGATAAAGTCTGGAAGGAAAGTAAACAAAGAATTGAAGGAAATGGGAAAGTAATTAGTATATTACCGAGTCCAGATTTTGCAAGATTAAAGCGAGATGAAGAAGTTGAAGGAATAAATCTTTTTGATTATTTAACAAACCGCAAATATGATTTGACACAATTTTTGTTTTTCAACCAAGCTCCTGTTCCTAGTTTTTCTGAAATTTTTATGAATGAAGATTTTTCAATTTCTATCATTCATGAGGGGGAAGAGATAGGAATAATGGAATTATTCCCAAATACTAGACGTTTAGTGAAAAATGTTCAATACCATCATGGTGACGGAGAAAAAGATTTTGTACAAGAGTATACAATTGATGGCAAGATTTTTAGTGAGATTTTCTATTTCAATAATAGACCCCAAGAGATTCATTTTTATAACGAAAAGCATATTCCAATAATCAGTTATTACTTCTATGAAGGAAAATTGAATTATATAACTTTTAATGATGAAAAAACAGGAGAGCCCTTATCTGGGTTCAATTCTCTGGATTTATTTATCGCTGAACAGCTACCAAAAATAGTAACCCCAAAAGACAGAGTAACTATCTCATTTTTAGGAATTGAGTTAGCTGCGTTATCCAAAACGAAGTCGCACAATATACTTCAATTGGTAGAATCACCAGTTGATGATAATGGGAATGTAAAAGGGAATCTATTACATATTTTGAAGAATGACATCAAATATATTCAAGAAGTTAAGATGTCTTTAGAATATAAGCAATTGCTAATAAAAAAAGGTGTTCCTGTGTCTAAAGTAACAACTATCAAAAGACGGTAAAGAGAGGTGGGACAGATGATTAAAGATAAAAAGTTAGACAAAATAGAAGCAAAAACAGCTTATTGGTATAAACCGAGTCAATTGGAGATTGTGATTGAAGAAATGTTCCAAAATGAAAGTGACAGAATTATTAATGACGAGGAAGATACTGGATATGGAAAGCTTGTAACTAGCTTGATTGCCATAATGATGTCCGCCGTTGTACTTTTGTCTTTTGTATATAAAATTTTGTGAGCGTATAGCTAAAAGGGATAAAAGCCTTGATTATGAAGGAGAAAAAATGAAACGATGGGTGGTAAATGTTATTCAGCCACAGTCTAGAGATGCTGTAACAAAACCTAAAAGTGATGTAACAGAAATTGCACAAAGCTTGGGATATGGTCGTATAAGCATACGTATGCAAAATACACGTGAAATGTCGGATATAACATTGAAAGCATTAATTGAGGGGATAATCTCAGAAGTGGAACGAGGGGATATTGTTCTCCATCAATTTCCCACTTTACTTGGTTTTCGTTTTGAAGAGATGTTTATAAATTGCCTGAAACAGAAAGATACAAAGATTGTTGTATTAATGCATGATTCAGAGTGGTTACGAGGATTTTATCCTAAAGAGAATGATTTCTTAAACTCAGTAGACGTCGTTATAGGGCATGGAGATAAGATGAATGATGCACTTAGAAATTATGGAGTTCGCACAGATATAGTAAAAAAAGAACTTTTTGATTATCTTCAAGAAAAAGGTGTCCCTCTTTCTCATACTTTGGAGAAGAAAGCAGTTGTTGCTGGAAATCTTGATAAATCAATATTCATTGAAACGTGGTCTGGAAACATGCCAGAGTTACATGCCTTTGGAGGAAAGTCTACGAATAACTTTGGAGATAATGTTGTCTATCATGGTTCTTTTATTGCCCAAGATTTAGTAGAAAAAATCCCTAAAAATTATTTTGGAATTTCTTGGGATGATAATTTACCAAGAGGAGGAGATTATCAAGGATATACACGTTTTAATAGCCCTCATAAAGTTTCCTTGTATTTAAGTTTGGGAATGCCTGTTATTGTTTGGGAGGAGTCAGCAATAGCTGAATTTATCACAAAGAACCATTTAGGATTTACGATAACAACGCCAAACGAGATAAAAGAGAAATTTCAATCTTTAAGCGAAAAGCAATTAGTAGAATTTAAAAATAATGCTAATAAAATTTCAAAGGCTTTGAGAAGTGGTATGTTCACTCGTAAAGCAGTTATAGAAGCTGAAAGCATAATAAATGGAATAGAAAATGGATGAGACCATATTTTAACCACTAAAGCAAAATGTTGATAAGAATGTCTGAATTAAATCTATATTGTGGCTTATTAAAAAGTAGAGGAATACTAGTATAGATTTCATTATTTAATAATAAGTTTGAAAAAGTCTGGGAGCAGGAAATGATAAGTAATATAGAAATGACGATAGTGAGAGAAGTAAGAGTATGGTTACCAGTTCTTAAATTTCTTTCTGAGTCAATAAACCAGAGGGGGCCTTGAGTAGTAAAACTACTAAATACTCTAAAAAGCAACATTTAAAAAATAATAGGAAATTTATATATGAATTTAAAAAATAGAAATATATCCAAAATTATCTCCGAACCGAAATTAAGATATAGGATGTATAAAAGTAAGAAACGTTGGATGTACGCAGCGATATCGACAGTCAGCGTATTAGGTGGTGGTGCAGCAGGTGTAGCAGTAGCAGTGCAAGCTGAACCAGTTTTAGCCAACACATCTGGAACCACTATACCATCTACTCAGGCACTAGGAACAACGGCTGGAGGAACCATTAATCAGGTTGCAACAGACCCAGATGTTAATCGTGGAAGCTTTGAAAGCGGTCTTGGTACGACACCTGCATCACCGACATCGGTCACTGTTGCAACTCCTAATCAAGTTGTGAATGATGCTACTTATAAAGCAACAGCTATAGCTAATGGCACCTATGCAAATGTAACAACATATGCGCAATTACAAAGTGCATGGGCGAATTCTAATATTACTTACATTGACATTACGGCTAACATTACTTATCCTACAACTGGTGGAACAGCAATGACCAATCGTGCAGATGGTGCTAGCGTCATTGTTCAAGGTAATAATAATATAGTTGACCTAGGAACACAGACATTTGCTTGGGTAAGTAATACAAATCCTACAACATTCACATTAAGTAATATGCAAGCTCAACAAGGTTTTGCAGGAAACGATGGTAATAACTATGCATTAATTTATTCACCAAATGCAGGCCAATTAACCGTGAATGTAAATAATGTAACATTATCTTCGAGTGCATCGAATGGATATAATCCTGTCCATTTGATGTATGGTTTGGGTGGTTCAAAACTTGTCTTCTCGGGTACAAATACATTTAATATTTCTAATGAAATTACTCGTTCGGTTGGTAGTATCAATTTTGCAAATAATTCAAGTGTGACACTTAATCGTACCTCTAATGATATTGCTTTCTCAGCATTTTACTTTGAAACAATAGCACCAACAGGTAGTGTCGGTTATGGAAATACTATTACGATGGGGGATAATTCATCGTTTACTGCTAAAACATATAATGGACAGGCAGCTAACTTTCCTGCAGCGTATTTGTATATAAATGGAATAACAGCTGGTGATAATGTCAATTGGACTCAAACTGGTTTCCAATACTTTATCAATGGTCAACAAGGTGCTTCAGCGACAGCTCAATATGTCTTTGGGCAAAACTTTAATCTTTCTATCCCTCAATCAACACAACCAGGTGCGATTCGACTACAAGGAACTCAAAGTGCAGTATTTAATGCTGGTACAACATTAGATATTAATCAGTGGTCAAATGGAGCGGTTATCCAAACAAATAGCTCTGGTTCAAGCGTTACCTTCATTTCTCCTAAGTCGTTGCATATGGCTGTTGATACAACAACAGGTTCTCCTAGTACAGGTCCTCTTGTGAGTGGTGCTGGTCAATTCACAATGAATAATTCTAGTATTAATACATGGCAAGGAACGAATGCTAAACCAGCTACTCCAGATGCAACGGGTACCTTTGGGACTTTAACAGTTCAAAATGGAACGACTACAGTTAATGGGGGAACAGCATCATCTAATATTATTAATACTAGTACACGTGAGCTTCAAACTAATGCTTTACCTGTTGGCGATATAAAGATTAATTATATTAATCAAAATGGAGATACAGTAGGAAATACAACAGTTCCATTATCTAATGATGCTAACTATATTGGCCAAAATATCAATTTAGCAAATGCAACTTATGCTATTGATAATATGCCTGCAGGATATATGTGGGCAATTGGAGGAGCTACTGATAATCAAATTTATTCAGGAGCACCAACAGGAAGCGGAGGACAACCAGGAGGAGATAGTACAACTACCACCGATAATGGTGATCAGTACGGTCAAGCCAACTTTGCCATTGTTCCTATGTCGGGAACGACCTATACTTATAATATTTACGTTTACGGTCAGGCAAATCCCAACATCAGTTATACATATGTTGATGCGCAAACAGGTCTAGCAGTAGCCACATCTTCTAGTCAGGTGGGAATTGAAAGTTCAGGTACTAGTAATGTTCCAGCTAATGTTGGAAATACGATAGATTGGACTCGAAGTCTTTATACACAAACTAATGTTCCAGATGGTTATGTATATGTCCAACCAGGATCGTCGTTACTGCCAACAGGAACGAGTCAACCAACTTCAACGGTTGTTACTGATACTACAACAGCAGTTAATGAAACGATTTATGTTTACAGTCCGGCGGGAAGTGAATCATTATCTTTAAGTGAATCAGATTCAATAAGTACATCTACTAGCGTATCAACTAGTGATTCCGTTTCCATAAGCACAAGTATTTCTTTGAGTGATTCAACAGAAAGTAATACGGGCTCTATGAGTGAGAGCATTTCATTAAGTGAATCTATAAGTGAGAGCCTCTCTATAAGTGATTCATCTAGTCAAAGTATCTCGTTGAGTAATTCATTGAGTGATAGTGGTTCTCTAAGTGAATCATTGAGTGACAGTCTATCTCTTAGTAACTCATTATCAGATTCAGAGTCTCTTTCACTCTCAATTAGCGATTCAAATTCATTGAGCGATAGTACCTCCCTAAGTGATTCTCTTTCAGATTCAGAATCTCTGTCTGTTTCAATCAGTGATTCAAATTCTTTAAGCGATTCCCTTTCAAACTCAGAGTCTCTTTCACTTTCAATCAGTACCTCAAATTCATTGAGTGATAGTACTTCCCTAAGTGATTCTCTTTCAGGTTCAGAATCTCTGTCTGTTTCAATCAGTGATTCAAATTCTTTAAGCGATTCCCTTTCAAACTCAGAGTCTCTTTCACTTTCAATCAGTACCTCAAATTCATTGAGTGATAGTACCTCTCTAAGTGATTCTCTTTCAGGTTCAGAATCTCTATCTGTTTCAATCAGTGATTCAAATTCTTTAAGTGACTCTCTTTCTAACTCTATTAGTGAATCATCTTCAGATTCAAATTCACTAAGTGATAGTATCTCAATGAGTGTGTCAACTTCGCTCAGTGACTCTAACTCTTTGAGCACGTCAGATTCTACGAGCGCCTCAACTTCAGTTAGTGATTCTAACTCCTTGAGCACAAGCACCTCATTGAGCGATTCAAGTTCGTTGAGTACCTCACTTAGTGGCTCAACTTCACTGAGTACGTCAAATTCCATGAGCGTGTCAACTTCAGTCAGCGATTCTAACTCTTTGAGCACAAGCACCTCATTGAGTGATTCAAGTTCAATGAGTACTTCAGTCAGTGCCTCAACTTCAGTCAGTGATTCTAACTCTTTGAGCACAAGTAGCTCTTTGAGTGATTCAAGCTCAACGAGTACCTCGCTCAGCGATTCTAACTCTTTGAGTACAAGTACCTCTCTGAGCGATTCGAGTTCGATGAGCACCTCACTTAGTGACTCTAACTCTTTGAGCACAAGTAGCTCTTTGAGTGATTCAAGCTCAACGAGTACCTCGCTCAGCGATTCTAACTCTTTGAGTACAAGTACCTCTCTGAGCGATTCGAGTTCGATGAGTACCTCACTTAGTGACTCTAACTCTTTGAGTACAAGTAGCTCTTTGAGTGATTCAAGTTCAACGAGTACTTCACTCAGTGCTTCAACTTCATTGAGCACGTCAGATTCTACGAGCGCCTCAACTTCAGTCAGTGATTCTAACTCCTTGAGCACAAGTAGCTCTTTGAGTGATTCAAGCTCAACGAGTACCTCACTTAGTGATTCTAACTCTTTGAGCACAAGTAGCTCTCTGAGTGATTCAAGTTCAACGAGTACTTCACTTAGTGCTTCAACTTCATTGAGCACGTCAGATTCTACGAGCGGCTCAACTTCGCTCAGCGATTCTAACTCTTTGAGCACAAGTAGCTCTCTGAGCGATTCAAGTTCACTGAGCACTTCACTTAGTGCTTCAACTTCATTGAGCACGTCAGACTCTACGAGCGGCTCAACTTCGCTCAGCGATTCTAACTCTTTGAGCACAAGTAGCTCTCTGAGCGATTCGAGTTCAACGAGTACCTCACTTAGTGACTCTAACTCTTTGAGCACAAGTACCTCTCTGAGTGATTCAAGTTCAACGAGTACTTCACTTAGTGCTTCAACTTCATTGAGCACGTCAGATTCTACGAGCGCCTCAACTTCAGTTAGTGATTCTAACTCTTTGAGTACAAGCACGTCTCTGAGCGATTCAAGCTCAACGAGTACCTCACTTAGTGCCTCAACTTCGATGAGCGTGTCAGATTCTACGAGCGCCTCAACTTCGCTCAGCGATTCTAACTCTTTGAGCACAAGTAGCTCTCTGAGTGATTCAAGTTCAACGAGTACTTCACTTAGTGCTTCAACTTCATTGAGCACGTCAGATTCTACGAGTGCCTCAACTTCGCTCAGCGATTCTAACTCTTTGAGCACAAGTAGCTCTCTGAGCGATTCAAGTTCACTGAGCACTTCACTTAGTGGCTCAACTTCGATGAGCACGTCAGATTCTACGAGCGCCTCAACTTCGCTCAGCGATTCTAACTCTTTGAGCACAAGTAGCTCTTTGAGTGATTCAAGTTCAACGAGTACTTCACTTAGTGCTTCAACTTCATTGAGCACGTCAGATTCTACGAGCGTATCAACTTCAGTTAGTGATTCTAACTCTTTGAGTACAAGCACGTCTCTGAGCGATTCAAGCTCAACGAGTACCTCACTTAGTGACTCTAACTCTTTGAGTACAAGCACCTCATTGAGTGATTCAAGTTCGTTGAGCACCTCACTCAGTACCTCAACTTCATCGAGCACATTAGAATCTACGAGCACATCAACTTCGCTCAGCGATTCTAACTCCTTGAGCACAAGTACCTCTCTGAGTGATTCAAGTTCGATGAGTGCCTCACTCAGTGCTTCAAATTCACTCAGTACCTCAAGTTCTTCAAGCTTATCAACATCTTTGAGTACTTCGACTTCAATGAGTATGTCAGATTCTACGAGCGCCTCAACTTCGCTAAGTGATTCTAACTCTTTGAGCACAAGTAGCTCTTTGAGTGATTCAAGTTCAACGAGTACTTCACTTAGTGCTTCAACTTCATTGAGCACGTCAGATTCTACGAGCGCCTCAACTTCGGTTAGTGATTCTAACTCCTTGAGCACAAGTACCTCATTGAGTGATTCAAGTTCAACGAGTACCTCACTCAGTGCCTCAAGTTCGATGAGCACGTCAGATTCTACGAGCGCCTCAACTTCAGTCAGTGGCTCAACTTCACTGAGTACGTCAGATTCTACGAGCGTATCAACTTCAGTCAGTGATTCTAACTCTTTGAGTACAAGCACCTCTCTGAGCGATTCGAGTTCCACGAGTGCCTCACTCAGTGCTTCAAGCTCAATGAGTACATTGGCTTCATCAAGTCTGTCTACTTCGTTAAGCGATTCAGGTTCGCTGAGTCTCTCAGATTCAACGAGTTTATCTACATCATTGAGTCTTTCGAATTCACTAAGTACATCGGATTCGGCAAGCTTATCAACGTCCTTGAGTGCTTCAAACTCACTGAGTACGTCTGACTCGTCAAGTTTGTCTACATCTTTAAGTACTTCGAACTCTTTGAGTACAAGCACCTCTTTGAGCAACTCAAGCTCAGCGAGTGCATCTTTAAGTGCTTCAAATTCATTGAGCCTTTCAGATTCTATGAGTTTATCAATGTCAACAAGTAGCTCAGATTCAATGAGTTTAAGTACCTCTTTAAGTAATGGAAGTGGAAATACTGGTGCATCAGGTAATCTAAATTCATCGAACGGTGGTTTATCTGGAACATCAAATGGTATGGCAAATTCTTTACCGAAAACTGGAGAAACCAATGATGCTTTAGCCACTGGAACTGGTTGGGCGACTCTTCTAGGAGCTATTGGTGCAACACTTTTGGGAAGAAGACGTAGAAAAGAAGAAAGAGATGGGGAATAAACGATAGGGTGTTTAACATCTTAAATTTATAACCCTAAAAGAACTAAATAAAAGAAGGCTTTGCATTTGCAGGCTTTCTTTTAGGATGTTCTTGATAGTTTACTTTTGTGACCTTTAAAAGATATTTATATTGAGGAAGATGAATGAGGAAAAAGTTGAAAAAAAATAAAAATAAAACAGATACTTACATGACCTACAAGCTAGTAGCAGGTACAGCACTAGCCTTGGGGATAAGTACGTTTGGTGCTGCGGCTCATGCAGATGAGTTGCCAGTTTCGAATGAGGTGACGTCTACGTCACAGGTTGTGAATAATGGTAATGAATTAGTAACGAGTGATGATTCGGGTCAAATGAATACAGGAGATACGGGTCAAGTAACAACAGATAATAATAATGAGACGCTAGGCAATACGCCAGATGAGACGGGAAGTAATGGGGAGAGTTCGGAAGGAACGGGAAATTCAGGAGATGATTCGTCAGTCACGCCTCCAGATGAAACTAAACCTACGGAGCCTAGCACGCCGCCTACTCCACCGAGTACGCCGGATAAACCGAAACCGACGCCTCCAAAACCAAGCACACCAGCATCACCAAGTAAGCCGAAGCCAGCATCACCTAAGCCAAGTACTCCGAGTAAAACGATTAGCTCATCTACAAAAACTGTAACAAGTCATGTTTCTTCACATTCTGAAACAGTTGTTTCTAGTTATGCGAATTCTGCTTATTATCAGTCTACGACAGTGGGAAGCTCAAAGCTGAGTAACGCCACTTCCATTTATTCAGGTCCTGTATTGAAGAAAATAGAGGCGGCTCAACCCATTAAGAAAATTGATACGTCTAGCCCAGAAGCTTTCATCAAGAGTATTGCACCTCGAGTACAGGTTTTGGCGGGTAAAAATAATCTTTTTGCTTCGATTATCTTGGCGCAAGCGATTTTAGAGTCGGGTTATGGTCAAAGTAATATGGCTCAGAAGTACTTTAATATTTTCAATATTACAGGGGCTTATTTAGGGAAATCAGTGACATTCCAAACGCAAGAATTTGCTGGAACTAATCCTTATTTTACTCAACAGAGTTTTCGAGTTTATAGTAACTATGATCAATCTTTAGATGATTATATTAACTTAATGTTGAAAGGGACGACTTGGAATCCAGATATTTATGCAGGTTCTTGGAAGTCTCAGTCGAAAACTTATCAAGAAGCAGCGGAATCATTGCAGGGTGTTTTTGCGACAGATCCTGACTATGCTCAAAAACTGATTGATATTATCCAAGAATATAATCTGAATTTCTATGACAATGTAGATAGTAGTACTCAAGTATGGGCGTCAGATACACCAGCAAGTCCTGTGTTAAGTTCAAAATTGGATACATCGAATTTCCCTGCTTATAATGGGGTGGAATATCCAGGTTCAGAGAGTTATGCGTTTGGAAATTGTACGCAGTATGTGTATAACCGAATCATTCAACTTGGGGGTCAGATTGGAACTCATATGGGTAATGGTGGTGAATGGGGGATTAATGCTCAGGCACAAGGTTATTATACGACGACTGTTCCAACAGAGGGTTATGCGGTAAGTTTCCCTCCAGGAGTTGCGGGTTCGAGTTCTGTTTATGGTCATGTGGCTTTTGTAGAGAAGGTGTATCCAGATAATTCAATATTAGTTTCTGAGATGAATGTTAAGGGGAATAATATTGTGAGTGAGCGTCATATTTCTGCTGGAGTGGCGGCATTGGCAACTTATATTCAACCTAAATGAGAATGGGTTCTGTCAGTACTGATAAATATTGATGTAAGTCAGTTTAAAAGAACAAATAAAAAATCAGTCTTTGGGCTGATTTTTTTTGTTGGAAAGTTTGAGATAATAAGAGTGTGAGGTTGAGATAATCTCAGATATAAAAAAGTTTTTAAAGATGTTAAGTGCTTTGACAAAGCAAGAAAGGATAAAAAATGGCTAACAAAAAAGATAGAATTATGGATTTGATGCGTCGCGGAATTATTACGGAAGATGAAGCTTTGGAACTTCTTGAAAAAAAGGGTGGAGCTGATGAATCTGTCAATACTGATGAAGAATCCTCATCAAAATTTACATTTACTGACAAGGAAGGCTATGTAAATCATAATGTTGATTTTCCTGATGCAATGAAAAATGTTGCAGAAAGTATCTTTGCAAAAGGTAAAGAACTTTTCCAAGGCGTTTCAAAAGCAGTAGATGACAATATTGATTTTTCAAATGGCTTTCCGAAAGTAAAATCAACGTCTTATCCAGTAGAAAACGATGTTGAGGGAGATTTTGACAAAGTCAACATTGACATTAAGGGCGGAAAAGTAACGGTTCTACCTGGAGATAATGCCCATGTGAAAGCTGAATATAAAGTTTACGGAGCAGTTGACGAGGGAAATATTGAAGCGTATGTTGCTGAAAAAACTAAAATCGAAGTTGTTGATGACACGCTTGAAATTGTAGTCAATGGCCGCATTGCTGCTGACCTTACATTGTATTTACCAGCAAAGAATTATGACAACATTGAATTGAACACGGTTCATGCAGAGGTGAAGGTTGAAAAGATTGAAGCAAATGCTTTAAATATCAATCAGGTCAATGGTACCGCTGAAGTCAGTGAAGTGACAAGTCATGCAGTTGAAGTCAGCAATAAAAATGGAGAAATCAAGTTACTTGATGGTACCGTTGATGAAATTAAGTTGAATGGTGTTAATGGTAATATTCGTATTACAACGGCTTTTGAATCTGCTGATGTGACATTGGTCAATGGTAATATCCTTGTGACCGAAACAATTGGCAAAGCTCGCAAATTAAATGTGAAAAATGTGAATGGTGACATTAAAGTTGCTGTGCCAGAAACACTAGGTCTTGTCGGTCATGTGCGTACGATTTTTGGTGGATATAAGACACGTTTGAACCTTGATACACCATTTGAAGCTGGAAGAAATGGTGCTGCGATTGTTCGTCAAGGAGAAGATACTTTGACTTTTGAATTTGAAACAAAATCAGGAACAATTTGGTTAAAAGACGCTGACAAAGAAGAAAACTAAAGCAGAAAGTTGCTGACAAAATTTCTGTCAGTATACTGACGGAACGAAAAGGATGATAAATGTCTAAGAGAAAACTTACAAGGTCAAGTGATAATAGAGTCATAGCAGGAACCATCGGGGGACTTGGAGAATACTTTGGCTTGAATCGAACGATAATCAATATTATTCGTATTGTAGTTGTCCTTGGTGCTTTCGGAAGTTGGGGGATATTATTCATTATCTATCTTATCGCAAGTTTGTTAATGACACAGGCAAAGAGTTGAATCAGATAAAGCTGAGTTGCTTCCTGATAGCCGATGTTGCTTTAGTAAGTTCAGTATCGGAAGAATAGTGTGTGAGGAGCGCATACTACGGGCTTAAAATATAATGCACTTGTTTTGAATCAAATCTTCGAAATGAGTGCTTGCGCTCCAAACCTAGAAAGGAAAAAATAATGTCTCAAAGACAATTAACAAAATCTACTAATAATCGTATGATTAGCGGAGTTATCGCTGGGATTTGTGAATATTTTGGTTGGGGTCGTGATGTTGTGACGATTTTACGTATCCTATTTGTAGTATTAGCTTTTGGAAGTTGGGGAGGCTTGATTTTCCTTTATTTCGTGGCAAGCTGGATTATGCCAAGTGGCTATAGCAATCGTGGAAATTACTACAATGAGCGTAATCGGGAAAATGAGCGTTATCAAGATAAATGGGATCGTAAGGCTCAGAAATGGGAAGAAAAAGCAGATAAATGGTCTCGTAAAATGGATGAAAAGTCAGAAAGATGGGCAAATCGTTTTGAGGATAAAGCGCGCCATTATGACGATCGTTTTACCCAAGACTCTTGGAATTCGACAAAATCAAATAATTGGGGCAATCCTTGGGAAGAACAACCTAAAAATCAAAATCGCAAGATGAAAGATGCGGAATCAATTTCAGATGAAAAAGAAGATGACTGGTCGGACTTTTAACCAAAATTCTTGGAATTCTGGCAGAGTGTGATACTAAATTTTTAAACATAAGTCATTCAAAGATTCTGTCAGTATACTGACAGAGATAAATCAAATAAAAAAACTGGTCCGCCATGACCTAAAACTGGACCTCCTATAATAATATAATAATAATTACGAAAAAATGGACTTAATTAAGTCCATTTTTTTAATGAAATTTCGCCACTAGATAGCACTTTCTGTTGACCGTTAAACAAATCAACAATTAATTCCCCAGATGCTGTCAAATCTGTCGCGATACCAATGTAATCCTCACCTGATTGAGAAAATTCAACCTGTTTTCCTAAAATGAAAGAGTGAGCTTTGTAAATATCAAAAAAATCTCCATTACTCAAACGATGAAACTCTGACCAAATTTCTGCAACTAACTCAGAACGTGTGACAGTAGGCTGTTCATTAGCAAAAAGTGAAGTTGCTTTTTCAGATAATTCTTCTGGAAAATCGTGAATTGAAAAATTAATTCCAACACCAATAATAATCTGAGGAATCTTGTCAGCATTGACAGAAGCCTCTGCGAGAATACCGACGAATTTTTTTTCCCCCAAATAAATGTCATTGACCCATTTGATTTGAGGTCTTTTATCTGTCAGTTTTTCAATCGCACTGACCACAGCAGCACCAGTCAAAAGCGTATAATTAGGCAATCTGTCAGTACTGACAGAAGGATGAAGCATCAAACTCATATAAATTCCGCCATCTTCAGCAGCGAAATATTGGCGACCAAAACGCCCATAAGTCGCCAGTTGGCGCTCAGTCATATAAAGACAATTTTCCTGATTATCAAGCTTTGCATCTTTTTGTGTTGACTCAGATTCAGCAACGATTTTAACATCAGATAGCCAAGGATTTTTTAGTAAAATACTATTTTTTTCTAATTTGTCACTCATACAATTATTATACCAAGATGTGAGCAACACCGTCAAGAAGTGTAGAGAAATGCTATTTGGCTCTTTGTGCTTTAACACATAAGCCAATGGACACCGTAGTGCTGAAAGCACGGAGATAGAAAAATGTGGTTTTGCTCATAGAACAGGTTCCATTTTGTCTTTTCTCCTAGCTTTTGGTGTTGCGAACTCAGTTATATCAAGAGGTGAGGTTGCTCGTCCAGAACTCATAAAAATCGTCTTTTGATCTTGAAGTTTTAGTACAGAAGCCAATGGATCGTGTAATTTAGGAAGTACGGAGATATAAAATATCAGAAAGCAAAGAAATATCTTAGAATGATTTATCATTTTTCATTCAGCTCTAATCTAACTCGGTTATAAGAGCATTTATTCGATTATTTCAAAGAATACGTTCCATATTTCTTTCCGAAAATTGAATGTAGTCCTTATATTAATGAGCCTATACACTGTTTCATCAAAAGAAGACTAAACTTTCAGAAAATCTAACGATAGCAACTATTTGACATTCCTTAACCTACAGAGTATAGTTTTTATTAGAATGATGTTAGGAACGAGTTCACTCTCTTATCTTTAAGAGCGCCCTGCATCTTATTTTGAAAGGAAAAGAACAATTTGGTATTCGAAAAAACAGTATTAAACAAAGCGCTCTCGTCAGCTTTTGACATTCCCATCGAAGTGACTTATTGGAATGGCAAAACAGAAAAATACGGCGATGGTACAACCCAAGCACACATCACATTTAATAAGAAATTCTCATTTAGTGACCTCTCAGCGACACCAACCCTAGTGTTAGCTGAAGCATACATGAATGAAGAAATTGAGATTGACGGAAGTATCCAAGAACTTATCGCGTCAGCCTATCGCAAATCGGGTAGTTTTTTAACCGATCAATCAGGATTTAGCAAGGCAATCATGAAACGACTTCTTGGCAATCATGACCAAAAAGAAAGTCGAGAAGATATCCATAGCCATTATGACATTGGGAATGACTTTTACAAGAAATGGCTCGACCCAACGATGACTTACTCTTGCGCTTACTTTGAACACGAAGAAATGTCTTTAGAAGACGCACAAATCGCTAAAGTACATCATATTCTGGACAAACTCAATAGCAAACCAGGTGGAAGATTACTTGATATTGGTTGTGGTTGGGGAACGCTTATCTTTAAAGCAGCTCAAGAATACGGTCTGGACTGTGTGGGAGTAACACTGTCCGATGAGCAATATTATTATGTTCGCAAAAAAGCTGAAGATTTAGGATTACAAGACAAAGTAAAAGTTTTTCTCATAGACTATCGTGACCTTAAAGAAGGAGAATTTGACTACATCACATCTGTCGGAATGTTTGAACACGTCGGTAAAGAAAATCTTGAAATGTACTTCCAAAAAGTATATGACTATCTGAAACCAAATGGTCGCGCATTGATTCACGGAATCACTGGACAACATCGTGGAGCGGGAGTTGATCCATTCATCGAAAAATACATTTTCCCTGGGGGTTACATCCCAAATGTTGCAGAAAATATTGACCATATCATGACTGCAAAACTGCAACTTGATGATTTAGAACCTCTTCGTCGTCATTACCAAAAAACACTAGAAATCTGGAATGAAAATTACATAAAGGTTTTTGATGAAGTTGAAACTGAAATGGGTCGCCCATTTGCCAGAATGTGGACTTTATATTTACAAGCTTGTGCAGCAAGCTTTGAGGCGGGGAATATTGACGTTATCCAATATCTTGTGACAAAAGGTTCATCAGGTCAAGGCTTGCCATTGTCAAGAGAATATATGTTTAAAAAGCATTAATCAAACGTTCAGCCAGCTTGTCTAAAAATAGATTTTGTATTGTCTTGCGATGATTGGGAAAACTATCATCAAGCGCAAACTTTAACTTAGCAAGTGCGTGCTAATTCCCCCACCTCTATGAGGTGGCGGGATAAGCAGCACTATCTCCGCTTCGCTACGCTGTCCATTCGCTCTAAATCGCTAAAGCGATAAGGCGAAATGGCAAGCTCTGCTTTCGTTCTACTAACATTGGTGGAGGAGAAAGAATCCCCCACCAATGAAGTAATCACTTCAATGCTTAATTTCCAAACGGAATTTTTAGAAATTAAGCAATATCAGAAACAATAAATCATCATGATAGTGCAATTTTCATGAAAAAAGAGTAGAATAAAAGAGTTACAAGTCCCGAAAGGCTGATTTTTATCAATCAGGTGGTTCTATATTAGTGAAACGTGGGAGTTTTCAAGATAGCTTCCCTAGTTGAACGATTTAGACCGACAAATCCTTGTAACCGAATCAAAAAAGTAGGGGGACATCAAAATGTCAGAAAAACGTTTATTTACGTCAGAATCAGTATCAGAAGGCCATCCAGATAAGGTCGCAGACCAAATCTCAGATGCTATCTTAGATGCCATCGTTGCACAAGACCCAGACGCCCATGTCGCTTGTGAAACAGTGGTTTATACAGGTACAGTCAATGTCTTTGGTGAAATATCAACATCAGCCTATGTTGATATCGCAGGTGTTGTACGTGATACCATCAAAAAAATCGGTTATACAGATAGTGAAAACGGCTTTGACTACAAATCAGTCGGAGTTCACGTCTCGCTCGTAGAACAATCACCAGATATTGCACAAGGTGTCAATGAAGCCGAAGAAGTGCGCGGAAAAGATGGCAAAGTGGTTGACCCGCTTGACCTTATCGGTGCAGGTGACCAAGGGATGATGTTTGGCTTTGCAACCAATGAAACAGCAGAGTATATGCCGCTCGCTATCTCGCTTTCACACAAACTTGTGAAAAAGTTGGCAGATCTTCGCAAATCTGGAGAGATTTCATACCTTCGTCCAGATGCAAAATCACAAGTAACCGTTGAATACGATGACAACGGCAAAGCAAAACGTGTTGATACTGTTGTTATCTCAACACAACACGCAGCAGATGTGACACTTGAACAAATCACAGCAGATGTGAAAGAAAAAGTCATTAAAGCAGTTATTCCAGCAGAGCTTCTGGATGATGAAACAAAATATTTCATCAATCCTACAGGACGCTTTGTTATCGGAGGCCCTCAAGGTGACTCTGGATTGACTGGGCGCAAAATCATTGTTGATACCTATGGTGGTTATGCACCTCATGGTGGAGGAGCTTTCTCTGGTAAAGATGCAACAAAAGTTGACCGTTCGGCTTCATACGCTGCGCGCTATGTCGCAAAAAATATCGTCGCAGCAGGACTTGCAGACAAAGCTCAAATCCAGCTATCTTATGCGATTGGTGTAGCCACACCAACATCAATCAATGTTGAAACATTTGGTACAGGAAAAGTTTCTGATGATGAACTTCTTGCTGCCATCCGTAAAGTCTTTGACCTCCGTCCAGCAGGAATCATCAAAATGCTTGACCTTCTCCGTCCAATCTATGCTCAAACAGCAGCTTACGGACACTTTGGCCGTACAGATATTGATCTCCCATGGGAGAGGACAGACAAAGTCGAAGCACTTAAAACAGCGCTCTCAGATTAAGTTGAAAAACTCAACTGCAAGTGTTATAATAACTCTAACAAAGATGAAAGGTACACAAAAAGACCGTGCGCTGTCAACGTACGGTGTACTCTGAATTCTTGGTTGTGGCTTGCTAGTCGTTAATGACGACTAGTTTTTTTGATGTCAATGATGAGCTTGATGATTTCAAGAATTGTCTTGAAAGAACCCAATATCGTGCCTAAACTAAAACTTAGGACAATAATTATCATCAAAATACCTTTCCACAACCAAAAGGGGCACGTAACCATAGTTTCACACCTCCGCTGTAAGATTATCTAGAATTGTCAGGGGAGTGTGCAACCAAGTTACTCAAAGTACGGAGAGATGCTCTCCGCTTATCTATACGTAAAGTCGGTAAAAAAGTAACCAAATATTTCAAGAGAAGATTGAATGAAAATAATATGACTAGTCGTAAATCACGGCTAGTTTTTTTCATTTTATGACTTCTCTGAACAAGAGTTTATAAATGTTATTTATATTAATGAGGATAAAATTAGAGAAAGTAAAGCTATCAGAAATATTATATTTTCGGTACTTTACTGGATATTATTTCTTGGTTTTGAAATAATGTGTTAGGATAAGATTATAAAAAGATGAGAAAGGAGAGATATGATAAATTATCATATTGAGTGTGAATACTTTCCCTAAAGTCCTAATTAAGATACAAAAAACTGAAGATGAAAAGGGGTACCCCTTTTCTCTTGTACTTGTACAAGAGAAACTACTCTAAGAAAAAAATAATAAATAGCGAGGTAATCTATGTCAAATAAGAAACGCAGAAACAACAAAGCGGTTTTCCGCAAATTTGCAGCCACAGCAGCTACAACAACACTTCTTGTGAGTCCACTTGCACCAGCAGCGAATGCGATTGCAGATACAATCAATGAAAACACAGAGCCAGCAACTGAACAAGTTGTAGAAACACCAGCACCTGTAGAAGTACCAGAAGAAGTTGAGCTTCCAGAAACACCTCAAGTAGAAGCGCCAGTCGCTGAGGTAGAAACGGTAACTCCGGAAGTAACTCCAGAAACTCCAACCCTTGAACTTCCACAAGTCTCAACAGACTTTGTACCAGAAGAGATTACACCATCAGATAGTGAAGAAAGCAAAAACCTCACAGGGAATATTATACGGACATTTGGTGACAGCGAGAGTGTGCTAGGTAATGTACGACAAACCTTGGGTTTGACTTCTGGACAACACACAGGAGCTGCTGGGGCATGGACTCAGTGGACTTGGACGCTTGATGGACAGAGCATAGGCAACCCGAATAATAATGGGATTAGGACAGCATTAGCAGCACTAGATGCAGGTACAACAACACTTGTTGGTACTAATACAGACGGATATACAGTCACTTTTAACGTCACAATTAATCAAGCAGAGGTTTCAGTTGGCACCAAAGGAACTGTCCAATCCAAACAGTTTGACGACAACAAGACTGCAGAATATGCAAGTCTACCTGTGTTTAACGCTGGTGCAACCTCCATTGATTCAATTGACACAGAAGGTGTCTTTGAGAACCTTGAATTCGCAGATAAAAATGTCGGAAAACATACTGTGGGACGTGCAGACGGTCAATCTATGGTTGAGCTGTTAAATCAACAAAATCCAAACTTTAACTTTACAATGGAGGATGGCAACCTCTTTGGAGATGGAGAGATTACACCACGAGTGATTGGAGAAGGTGATTTAGAGTCTTTTGTAGTTTCAAAGCCAGGTCAGATGACGAAAGTCTTTGATGGAACGACCGCAGTAACGTCGGATACAGATACAGATAACATAAATCCAGAGATTTATTTTGAAATTAATCTTAAAACTGATAGTGACGGGACAACCGTGCTTCCATTTTTCACTTCTCTTAATCTCAAAGATGCAGTAACTACAGATAATATCACGTTTGGTAGTAAAAATGTCGGAGAACACAACGCAGTTGTGAATTTCTTTGCTATCCAAGATGATGCTGTAGTAACAGCTGTCAAGACAGCACTAGGTAGCAACTTTGAGATTTCATCAGAGATATTGGTAACTGACGCTTGGAAGAACTTCATTAACGATAATTCAGAGAATTTCATTAAAGGGGAAATCACTCCACTTGAACTTACTGCTGATGATTTAGACTTTGACGCTATCGGAGACCAGCTTACAAGAGTGTATGATGGCACAGATACATTTGATAAAGAAAGTATCACTGTCCCACTGAAATCACCTGAAGCCTTGTCAGCGTTCACAACTGAAGGTGTTAATGGGATTACATTCACATGGGAAAATGCAGAATTTAGTAGTCCAAATGTAGAAGATGCACATCTGATTTTTGATGGCTTTGGCTATGATTCAAAAGCTTTTGGAAACGTGGCAGTGTTATTGAGCAATGATGACGATGTAGAGCCTAATATCAAGATTGATCTTGAAGGCATTGAAGAAACACTTTCTGGACTCAGTGGTATTACTCCACTTGAATTGACGAACAGATTAGTACTCGCAGATAAAGAGTCTGTGGCTGGACAAGTGGAACGAAAATATGATGGCACGACAGATATTGCTGAAACTGACATCACAGGTTCTCCTATAGTGTATTTTAATTATCCGACTTCTCTAACTGATACTCACGACTCAGAGTCGAGCAGGATTACTTTTGGCTTAAAAATGGATGTTCCAGCTGAATACTTAGAGTTTGCTAATAAGAATGCTGATGATAATGTCTCAGTAACTATTGATTTCGATCGTCTTGCTGATGATAAAGGTCTCGACGGGATACTTGATTTGATTGCAGCAAGCAATCATGGAAATATCACATTTGCAGAGAATTTCGGAGAACCCACATGGGTTTCAGCTCTTGAAGAAAAGATTAGCTACGATGGAACCATCAACCGTAGACAACTTGGGGTAGAACAAGCAAAAGTAACAAAAACATTTGATGGCACAACTGACTTGACTGCTGACCATATCACAGGAGAACCTGTGTTAACTGGTTTTGTAGGCAAAGAAGATGCAAAAGTTGCACCTGCTGGAGAGTTGGCAGGCTTAGCCTTTGAAGAGTCGACTGCTGGTCCAGCAAGAGTTGTGGGAGACGACTGGACAGTAACCGCGGCTACTGGAACGAACCTTGACAACTATATCCTCCCAGGTGAGTTACCTGAGTCAATTATTCCAGCGACCTTTGCTGCTCCGTCACTTACTCAATCATTCTTTACACCATTTGAGGAAGCATTGAATGGAGAGGAAGTTCCTACGACTATTGCGGTCAATGAGCTGTTTGATGGATTCATTGAGTCTGCTCAAGGTGCAGATCTTGTGCTTGATGGTACAGCTACTCAGACCACGATTAGTTTGAATGCAGAAATTGATGCAGAAGAAGGTCATATCTTCACTGACGATAATGGTCATAGTCATACTTATATTCTGACGAATGCTCCAGCTGTTGGCGGTGTGATTGACCCTGCAACGATTGTAGACGAAAGCGATACAGGCGAGTTCGTAGGATTGTCTGCTGGAACGACTTACTTTGCTTATGCGGTGAGTGCTTATGGAGTGAATCCTTTGACACGTGGAGGCATTACAGCACTTTCTGATGGAAGTCCTAACTTCCACCAAGGAGAAATCGCTACACTAGGAACAACAGGAGAAGTTTCAACACTTCCTGGGACTCCAGCACCAACTCCAGATGTTGATGATGTCAACGACTCTGATGATGATACAATCACTACGGGTGCGGATAATGTAGATGGACCAAGCGCTTCTGGCAAATTGCCATCTACAGGCGATGCCAACGGTCAATTTGCAGCACTTGGTGCAGGCCTCCTCGGACTTTCTGCCTTGGCAGCATGGTTGAAACGTTCACGTAAAGCAAATAAATAATAGATTAAAAACTAGAGCTTAGCTCTAGTTTTTTTGATGTCAATGATGAGCTTGGTAATTTCAAAGATTAGCTTGAATCTGCTTAAATTTTTGAATTTTACAAGAGCGAAAATTTTTGCTATACTAGTCTTAACAAAGAGGAAAGAGACGCAAAAAAACTGTGTGCATCCAACACACAGCGTACTCTGGACTCTTGGTATGGGACTTGCTAGTCGCTATTTGTGACTAGCTTTTTTGATGTCAATGATGAGCTTGATGATTTCAAGAATTGTCTTGAATCTGCTTAAAATTTTGAATTTTACAAGAGCGAAAATTTTTGCTATACTAGACTTAACAAAGAGGAAAGAGACGCAAAAAAACCGTGTGCGTCAACACACGGCGTACTCTGGACTCTTGGTATTGGGTTGCTAGTCGCTATTTGTGACTAGTTTTTTTGATGTCAATGATGAGCTTGATGATTTCAAGAATTGTCTTGAAAGAGCCCAATATTGCGCCTACGCTAAAGCTTAGAACAACAATAATCATTGTACCTTTTCCCAATACCAAGAGATGGACAACCTTTCATGGTTTTACACCTCCACGATATAATATAAAAATTGATTAGGGGTGTGCTACCAAGATGGTCAGAGGACAGAGCATTCTTGCTCCATCATACTATACGTAAAGACTTTTTAAATGTCACATTTTTGAAGTGATTACTTCATCAGTGGGAGATTCTTTGTCCTACTGATGTTAGCAGACACTTGCTTGGTTAAAAAATGAAAGCGTTATATAATCAAGAATTGAATAATAAAGCTTAAAATGGTATAATAAACAGGTATCTTGCTCCGCAAAATACTTTAAATTTATAATCAAACTGCTGGTGGTATTGAACCGCAGTATTACTAGCTTTAGAGGAGACTAATGAACATTATTTCTATCGTTCTTTTGGTCTTATTGGTTGTATTAGTTGTCGCTTTCATTTTTTACGCTCAGAATATCAAGAAAAATAAGCAGGATGCTGATTCTCTTTTTAATGAGGCGGAAAATAAAGCAAATGAGGTTATGGCGAGTGCTAAACGTGAAGCAGAACTTCTGAAAAAGGAAGCAGAGACTTTCAAAAAAGAGGCACGTTACACGCTTCGTGAAGAAGAACAAAAGCAACGTCGTGAAATCGAAGATGAATTTAAGCAAGAACGTAAGGAGTTAAAGGAGACTGAAAAACGCCTAAAACAACGTGAAGAAATCTTGGACCGCAAGGATGATACCTTGACGCAAAAAGAAAAAAACTTAGATTCTAAAGAGGAGAACCTCGTTAGAAAGACTGATACGCTCAGTAAGCGCGAAGAACAATTAACGCATATTGAAGAAAAGAAACGTCTGGAGTTGGAGCGTATCTCAAGTTTGAGCACTGATGATGCTCGTGATATTATCCTCTCTGAAACACGAGATGGTTTGACCAAAGAGATGGCACAGATTATTAAGAGTAGTGAGGAGAAAGCACACGCTGAGGCTGATAAACGTGCTAAAAATATCATCTCTCTTGCAATTCAACGTGTCTCATCGGATTCTGTGGCTGAACAAACAGTGTCAGTTGTTAATTTACCAGATGATGGGATGAAAGGACGGATTATTGGTCGTGAAGGTCGTAATATTCGTACTTTTGAAGCTCTGACTGGGATTGATGTCATCATTGATGATACGCCAGAAGCAGTTGTACTTTCTGGTTTTGACCCAATTCGTCGTGAGATTGCTCGGATGACACTTGAACAGCTCGTTCAAGATGGTCGTATCCACCCTGCTCGCATTGAAGAATTGGTAGAGAAAAATCGCAAAGCGCTAGATCATAAGATGCGTGAATATGGTGAGCAGGCAGCCTTTGAAGTTGGTGCTCACAATCTCCACCCTGATTTGATGAAGATTATGGGACGTTTACATTTCCGTACATCTTATGGGCAAAATGTGTTAGATCACTCGGTTGAGGTGGCTCATATTGCTGGTAATTTGGCTGCTGAGATGGGAGAAAATGTAGCACTCGCTAAACGGGCAGGTTTCTTACATGATATTGGTAAGGCGCTTGACCATGAAGTTGAGGGAAGCCACGTTGAAATCGGAACAGAGCTGGCTCGTAAGTACAAGGAAAATCCAGTGGTCATCAATGCGATTGCAAGTCACCACGGGGATACTGACCCTATGAGTAATATCGCTGTGTTGGTCGCTGCTGCGGATGCTTTGTCTGCTGCACGTCCTGGTGCTCGTCGTGAGTCTATTGAGAACTATATCAAGCGTTTGAAAGACCTTGAAGCAATCTCAACAAGCTTTGACGGTGTTGAAACTGCCTTTGCTTTACAAGCAGGTCGTGAGATTCGTGTGATGGTTAAACCTGAAAAACTTTCAGATGATAAGATGACCGTGCTTGCGCGTGACATCAAAAATCGTATTGAAAATGAGATGGATTATCCTGGTAATATCAAAATTACTGTTATCCGTGAGACTCGTGCAGTTGACTACGCTAAATAAGAATGAAATCCAACTCTTGAGTTGGATTTTTCTTTGGATGATATATTTCTGAAAAAATATTTTTAATTACTTTTTTGTTACAAAAACTGGTACTGGTTTTATATTTTTGGTAGAATGATTTGTGAACGATAATCATTGTGTAGACTTTGTCTGTTATGAAAGATGAAAGAAGACATGATTTTACGAAGTATATCGGAGGATGCGATGCGAGAGCGTGGTTTATTGATTGTCTTTTCTGGGCCTTCAGGGGTCGGGAAGGGAACAGTCCGTGCTAAGATTTTTGAAAACGAAAATAATTTCGAGTATTCTGTGTCAATGACGACACGCAAGCAACGTCCTGGTGAGGTAGATGGAAAAGATTATTATTTCCGTACTCGTGAGGAATTTGAGGAAATGATTCGTAAGGGTCAAATGTTGGAATATGCGGAATATGTCGGTAATTACTATGGCACACCGCTGACTTATGTTAATCAGACATTAGATGAAGGAAAAGACGTATTTCTTGAGATTGAGGTGCAAGGCGCACTGCAGGTTAAGGAAAAAGTACCAGATGGTGTTTTTGTATTCTTAACTCCACCAGATTTAGAAGAGCTACGTGGTCGTCTGGTAGGGCGCGGGACGGATTCTGCGGAAGTGATTGCAAGTCGTCTGGAAAAAGCAAAGGAAGAGATTCGTTTGATGAGCGAGTATGATTATGCGGTGGTCAATGATGAGGTGGAACTTGCGGCTGAGCGTGTTAAGAAAATCATTGAGGCGGAACATTATCGTGTGGACCGTGTGATTGAGCGTTATGTGCATATGATTGAAGAAGTAAAATAAGATTTTATTGTTTATCTTTGAGCTTCTTGAAGTGATGGTCTGTGTTGGGGTGCGTTTGTACTTATTGAATTGGGCGAGCGTGATAACGAAGTTATAGAGTAACATAGATGATGAAAAAGTTTAGAAATTGAGGTAAAGTATTATGATGTTGGAACCTTCTATTGACAAGTTGTTGGATCAAGTGGATTCAAAGTATTCTTTGGTTGTTTTGGAAGCGAAACGTGCGCATGAATTGCGTGATGGTGAACGCCCAACGAAGAAGTTTAAAGCGGTAAAGCGGACTTTGCAATCATTGGAAGAAATTGCTGATGGTACGGTCAAGATTCACCCAGCACCAGAAGCAAAGCGTAAGACTTTAGTCGAAAAACGTGAGTTGGAACGTTTGCAAGCGAAGATGAAAGAGCAACTCATCAAAGAGCAAATCGCTAAAGAGGAAGCTGAAGAAGAAGCAAAACAAAAAAGTAGTCGTGCTGCGAAAGCGGCTGCGGCTGAATAAGATGAACAAGCGCCGTCGTGCGCTTTTTTTGTTCGGTATGGAAAACTTCGTAAGGCGAAAAATTTCTGTATTTGCTATAATAGAGAGTAATGATTACAGAATAATTGGAAATATCGGAGGTCTTATGAAAATAGCTAAAATTATTGTTGATGTGCCTCTGATGCAGACAGACAAAGCTTTTTCTTATCGTGTTCCAGATGAGCTTTTGGATTTTTTGATGATTGGAATGCGTGTCCATGTGCCTTTTGGTTCTGCCAATCGTTTGGTGCAAGGAATTGTTGTTGATTTTGCTGAAGAAGAAATTTTTTCTGACTTGAAAGCTGTCAGTGAGCTTTTAGACCCTGAACCTGTACTGACAAAAGAGCAGCTATGGTTGGCTGATGAGATGAGACATTCTGTTTTTTCTTATAAAATTTCTTGTTTAAAAGCAATGTTGCCAAATTTACTCAATTCGAGTTATGACAAATTATTAGTGGCTGCTGATGGTTCTAAGGTCAAGTGGTCACAACTGACAGAAGCGGACAAAGTTTTGTCAGCAAAGAAAGTTCGTTCAGCTGAATTGAGCGTGGAATATGTCGCAAAATCGAAAGAAAATCGGAAAACACAAAAATTTGTTGTGATTAACGATGTTGATAAGTTGTCAGCATTTGAGATTGAAAAACGAGCGAAGAAGCGATTAGAGATGAAATACTACTTGCTGAGGCACGCTAACGAAAAGTTGTCAGTAAAAGATTTGGACTTTTCTTCTGCTATTTTAAAATTCTTTGTGGAAAACCAACTGGTTCACATTGAGGAGGTTGAGTTATCACGGACGCAAGCTACATTTGACGCTGTAAGTAGCGACAGCGCAAAAGTGCTTAATGATGAACAACAGAGTGCTTTTAATCATATTATTAAATCTGTGGAAAAACCATTTCTGCTGGAGGGAATTACGGGCTCTGGGAAAACAGAGGTCTATTTGCAGACGATTGCGCATTTTTTGGAATTGGGAAAGACGGCAATCATGCTAGTTCCTGAAATTTCTTTGACACCACAGATTACTAACCGCTTTATTGCACGATTTGGTGAGAAAGTTGCCATCATGCATAGTGGTTTGTCAGATGGTGAAAAGTATGATGAGTGGCGAAAGATTAAATCTGGTACAGCACAAGTTGTAGTTGGGGCGCGTTCAGCGATTTTTGCACCTGTGGAAAATCTTGGTGTGATCATCATTGATGAGGAACATGAAAGCTCTTATAAACAGGATGCAAGTCCACGTTATCATGCCAGAGATATTGCGCTTTTGCGTGCGAAGTGGCATCATGCAGCATTGGTTTTGGGTTCTGCAACACCAAGCCTAGAGTCACGTGCGCGTGCTATGCGTGGTGTTTATGAGCTGTTGCTTTTGACAAAGCGGGCAAATGAGTCAGCGATTTTGCCAGATGTGGAAATCGTTGATATGCGGCGTGAAATTTCAGATCAATCTTCTAATTTTTCTCATGTTTTACTCAGTAAGACAAAGGAAAAAATAGAGAAAGGTGAGCAAGTGATTCTCATGCTCAATCGGCGCGGTTACTCTTCTTTTGTGATGTGTCGTGAATGTGGATTTGTTGTGGATTGTCCAAATTGTGATATTTCATTGACTTTGCACATGGACACAAGAACGCTTAATTGTCACTATTGTGGGCATGTTCAGGGGATTCCACAGACTTGCCCTAACTGCCAATCACGCAAAATCAGATACTATGGCTCTGGTACGCAAAAGGTTGAAGAAGAGTTGCACGAAATCCTACCAGAAGCCCGTGTATTACGTATGGATGTAGACACCACACGAACAAAAAATGCGCATGAGAAAATCTTGGAGAAATTTGGGCATCATGAAGCAGATATTTTGCTTGGTACTCAAATGATTGCAAAAGGATTAGATTTTCCTAATGTCACATTGGTTGGGGTCATCAACGCAGATACAGGACTGAATTTGCCTGATTTCAGAGCAAGCGAGCGGTCATTTGAACTCTTGATGCAGGTGGCTGGACGAGCTGGACGGGCGGATAAAAAGGGTGAAGTTTTGATTCAGACTTTTAATCCCAAGCATTATGCGATTGAACTGACAAAATCACAAGATTATGAGAAATTCTATGAGATGGAAATGAGATTTCGTCGTGAATTGTCATATCCGCCTTATTATTTTACTGTTCAAGTGCTGGTTTCTCATAAAAATGAGGAAGTTGCCATCCAAAAATCTTATGAAATTGCTCAGATGCTTAGACAAAATCTAACAGAAAAATCGAAGATTTTAGGACCAACGCCAAGACCTATTGCGCGGACACATAATCTTTACCATTACCAGATTTTGGTGAAATATCGCTTTGAGGAGTCGCTTGAGCGAGCGTTGAATCAAGTCTTGGAGCTGACTCAGTTGCGTGAAAATAAAGAGCTACGGGTTTTGATTGATAGCGAGCCACAAAATTTTGTATGAGGAAAATAGGTGATAAAGATAACAAAAGAGGAGGCGCAAGCCTTTCTTCTCTATCGACAAGGTTTGCTTGGGGATAAGATTTTTTCGGGAAAAATGGGTATTTTGGATTATATCAAGCGAGTGGGTTCGATTCAGTTTGATCCTGTGGATGTTTGCGGGATTAGTCCTGAGATTGTTCTACAGGCGCGTGTTGAGAATTTTGATAAGCAGTTATTAGCTGTTCTTCTTTATAAAGAACGAAAACTGATTGATTTTTTTGATAAAAATCTTTGTATTTTTCCTGTGGAAGACCTGCCCATGTTTGTTCAAAAATACGCAGGTATCAGTTATGCAGAATCAATGGCGCGTCAATCCAGTGATCAAGTTTTGAAAATGATACCAAAAATTCGAGAGATACTTGTAAAGGAAAATTTTGTATTTGCGAAAGATTTAAGACATTTAGAAGTTGAAAATATTGTCTGGGATTGGGGAGCCAGTTCATCTGTGGCACGTGCGGCGCTTGAAACGATGTATTTTCATGGTGAGTTAATCATTCATCATAAAACAGGGCGCCAAAAAGCCTATGGTTTAGCAAAGAAATTTTTATCATCGAAGCTGATAATGTCTCAGCAGATTTTTGAGAGCGAGGCAGATTACTATCAACAGCTTGTCTTACGGCGGATTGGCGCTGTTGGCCTGCTGTGGAATAAAAGAAGTGATGCTTGGCTAGGAATCGAAAACTTCAAAGCTCAGGCTAGAAATCAGGCTTTTCAAGAGCTTTTATCGTCTGGAGCTATTTCAGAAGTAGCGGTCAGCGGACTGACAGAACGGCTCTATATGAAAAGTGCTGACAAAGCTTTATTGACGGAGCTGTCAGCACTGACAGAAAACGTTTCGAGGGTTGAATTTTTGGCACCGCTAGATAGTTTGCTCTGGGATAGAAATTTGATTAAAGAAGTCTTTGATTTTGATTATAAATGGGAAATCTATACTCCAAAAGAAAAGCGAAAATATGGGGCTTATGTTTTACCTGTCATTTACGGTCGACATTTTGTTGGTCGGGTTGAGATTGAACGACGGACAAAGGAACGTGTTTTGGCTGTGAAAAACTTTTGGTTAGAAGAAAATGAAAAGTTTACTCCAGAATTAGAACAAGCATTTTCCACCTGTGTAGAACGTTTTAAACTGTTTAATGCTTGTGAAAAGATTGAATATGTGAAAGGATGGCGAGCCAGAAGTGGATAAAAGTGAGATTTTTCAGAAAATGATTAACGCTTGGTTGAACAAAGATGATGACGAATTTCTGTCAGTGCTGACAGAGGATGTTTTATACACAGAGTGTTATGGTGCGCAGTACAGTGGAAAGGATGAGTGTGAAAAATGGTTTATCCACTGGAATAAACCTGCGTGCAATCAAGTGAAGTCTTGGCCTGTGGAAAATTATTATTGTGACGGTATGGTTGGTTTTTTCACATGGACATTTACTTGTGTCTATGAAGGTGAGGAAAGTGTTTTCGACGGTTGCTCGCTTGTGAAATTTCGAGATGACTTGATTTGTGAAATTCAAGAATTTGAACAAAAATATGAAAAATTTCGACCATACAAGAGGGGAAAATGACAGAAATGTTGAAGGAATTACTTCATCAGCCAAAAAAGTCCGCCGATGTTGAGGGACAGCCTCATACCAAAGAGATGAGGTCACTCTGTCCTAGAATCCTAAGTACATCCTTGGGTAGTGGAGCGAAAGCGGAGTTTTGGGATGTTTATGGCGTGGCAGCGGAACAAGCAGGACTTGTTCAGTTGAAACACTTTGGTGTCTATGGGGTTGCTATTAAAAATCAGCAACTACTTGTTATTGAGAAAAATCAAGGACCTTATAAAAATCGCTATGATTTGCCTGGTGGCTCGCAAGAAATGGGCGAGTCTATGCAAGAAACGCTAGTCCGTGAGCTTCTTGAGGAAACTGGATTGAAGGTGCTTTCTGCTACAAATTCTCGGGTTTATTCTGCGTGGGTTTATGAGAAAGAACAGCAAGTCGTTACGCATCATATTTTTAACCTCTATGATGTAGAATTGGATAAGGAGGCACAAGAACTTCCAGAATTTGTTGCTGATGGAAAAAACGATTCTGATGGTATTCTGTGGAAATCTTTGACAGAATTATCAGAGGAAAACTCATCACCGTTAGTTTTAAAAGTCACTGAAGAATGGGGAAATAATCCTCATGTGGAAAAGTCAAAAATTTATAAAAATTGGAAAGTGATTAAAAATAAATGACAAAAACAAAAATCATCTTCATGGGTACACCACCTTTTGCCGCAACAGTTTTACAAGGGTTGATTGATTCAAATCAATATGAGATTTTGGCGGTTGTAACGCAACCTGACCGCAAAGTAGGACGCAAGCAAGAACTCCGGATGACGCCAGTAAAAGAACTTGCATTGACTGTAAATCTGCCTGTACTCCAGCCTGAAAAGCTCTCAGGCTCATTAGAAATGACTCAACTTATTACGTTGCAAGCAGATGGCATTGTCACAGCGGCTTTTGGGCAATTTTTACCTGGAAAACTTCTTGATGGTGTCAAATTTGCGGTTAATACACACGCTTCATTGTTGCCTAAATACCGTGGTGGCGCACCGATTCATTATGCGATTATGAATGGGGATACTGAGGCGGGCGTAACTATCATGGAAATGGTGCGCAAAATGGATGCGGGTGATATGATTGCTCAAAGTGCGATTCCAATCACGGATGAAGACAATGTCGGTACTATGTTTGAAAAATTAGCAGAGGTGGGACGCGATTTATTGCTTGAAACTTTGCCTAAATATCTGTCTGGTGAGTTAAAACCTATCCCACAAAATGAAGATAAAGTCACTTTTTCACCAAATATTTCTGCAGAAGAAGAAAAGATTGACTGGACTCGTACTAGTCGTGAGATTTTTAATCAAATTCGTGGCATGAATCCTTTTCCAGTGGCTCATACCCTGTGGAATGGCGAACGTTTCAAGATTTATGAAGCTACGATTGCGACTAGTCGCTTTAGCGATGTAGCGAGCATTGATATGCGAAGCGAAAGCGAAGCTGTCAGTACTGACGAAAATTCTGTCAGTACGCTGCCTGGAGAAATTGTGGAAAAAACCAAGAAATCATTAAAAATTGCCTGTGGAAAAGGGATAATAACACTCAAAATTGTCCAGCCAGCAGGTAAGCCCAAAATGGACATCGCAAGTTTCCTCAATGGACTAGGACAAAAAATTGAAGTTGGGGATAAACTTGGTGAATGAACCCAACTTTGCTTATACTAGTTTACCTTTAATTTTACGCAGTAAAATTATTAGATGGCTACGCTGTCCATTGGCTGTAAGCTGCTAAAGCGCAACGTCAAATGGCAAAGCACCTAGTCGCAGTGGCAACCGACTAGGTGAAACAACTAGCATATCCGTAAGCGAACATCGACAGCGGAGTCCAAAGGTCGGAGATAGCACGCACTTGCTAAGTTAAAAATCCAACTTTTCCTCAGTTTTATTTGCATTGCTCATCGTCAGGATGGGCTTTTATGTTACAATAGGGCTATGAAAAAAAACGCAAGACAAATTGCACTTGATGTGCTAAATGATATTTTTGGAAATGATGCCTATGCCAACATCTCACTGGATCGTAATCTCCGCGATTCAGAGCTCTCTCCTGTAGATAAAAATTTTGTGACGGCGCTGGTTTATGGCGTGGTTTCAAAAAAAGCTTTACTTGAGTGGCACATTGCACCTTTTCTAAAAAAACAGCCCAAACCCTGGGCGAAAATGCTCTTGCTTTTGACTGTCGATCAAATTCTCTTTATGGATAAAGTTCCTACCTCAGCTGCTGTTGATGAGGCGGTCAAGATTGCAAAACGCCATGATGGGCAAGCAACAGCGAATTTTATCAATGCTGTGTTGCGAAATTTTATGCGTTCAGATCATCGTAATGAAGAACCAAAAGATTGGGAAACCAAGTATTCCATGCCAAAACTATTGTTAGACAAAATGGTCAGACAATTTGGTGGAAAACGTACAGGTGAAATCTTAGAAAGTTTAGAAGTTCCAAGTCATGTCAGCTTACGAAAAGTTGACCCCAATGTAATCGTTGCTGACAGCCGTCCATCAGTGCTGACAGAAAGTGCTTTGATTGCTGACGGCGGCAATTTTGCGGCAACAGAAGCATTTAAAGAGGGAAAAATTACGATTCAAGACGAAAGTAGCCAATTGGTTGCCCCGCTACTTGAAATTGCAGGTGGAGAAAATATTCTTGACGCTTGTGCAGCACCAGGTGGTAAAACCACACACATGGCTCAATATTTAACAACAGGTCATATCACGGCATTGGACTTGTATGATCATAAGTTGGAGCTAATTAGACAAAATGCAGAACGCCTTCATGTTGCGGATAAGATTACAACTCAGAATGTTGATGCAACACAAATCTTTGAAACTTTTGGCGGGGAAAAATTTGATCGTATTTTGGTTGATGCACCATGCTCAGGCATTGGACTCATTCGTCGTAAACCAGATATCCGCTATCGTAAAGAAAGTTCGGATTTCCTGAATTTACAAGAAATTCAGCTGGAAATTTTAGCGAGCGCCTCGAAAAGCTTGAAAAAAAGTGGTATAATGGTATATAGTACCTGTACTATCTTTGATGAGGAGAACTTTGATGTTGTTCATAAGTTTCTCGAAACCCATCCAGATTTTGAACAGGTTGAGATTTCACATGAAAAATCTAATCTTATTAAAGAAGGGTGTATTTTTATTACACCAGAACTCTACCATACAGACGGATTTTTTGTCGCGAAATTTAAGAAAAACTGATTTTCATTAGAAATTGGTTTAACAAAACTTTGTTCTTTCTAAGGAGAAAAAGTGGAATACAGTATTTTATCAGACATTGGTTCAAAGCGTGGAACTAATCAGGACTATGCCGATAGTTACGTTAATCGAGCAGGGTATCGTCTATTTCTTTTGGCCGACGGTATGGGTGGTCACAAAGCGGGAAATGTTGCGAGTAAACTTACCGTAGAAGACCTCGGCAAACTCTGGTCAGAGACGTTTTTTGATGCAGGAACACCAGAAGCAACTCTTGAGTTATGGCTGCGTAATCAGATTCGTAATGAAAATGAGAACATTGCTAGTCTTGGAAAACTTGATGAATATCAAGGGATGGGAACAACGCTTGAAGCGGTAGTCATCAAAGAAAATGTGGCAGTATCAGCTCATGTTGGTGATAGTAGAACTTATTTAATCCGAGATGGCGCACTCAATAAAGTAACGACAGACCACTCTTTGGTTCAAGAACTTGTTGATGCAGGGCAAATTACTGAAGAAGAAGCTGAAGTTCATCCAAATAAAAATATTATTACACGTTCTTTAGGTCAAACAACAGAAGTGCAAGCAGATATCCAGTCTTTTGAACTTCAGGAAGGTGATGTTCTGTTGATGAACTCTGATGGTCTTACTAACATGGTTTCAGCTGGAGAAATCCTAGAAATCTTTGCTAGAGAAGACTTAACTTTGGATAACAAATCAGAAGCATTGATTCGCCTTGCGAACGAGCATGGTGGTTTTGACAACATTACAGTAATTTTGATTAAATTTGATGGACAATCTGAAACGGAAGTACAGGAGGTTAACTGATGATTCAAATCGGCAAAATCTTTGCGGACCGTTATCGGATTATCAAAGAAATCGGTCGTGGTGGTATGGCTAACGTGTATCAAGGGGAGGATACTTTTCTTGATAATCGTAAGGTAGCCATAAAAGTTCTACGTTCCAATTTTGAAAATGACGATATCGCTATTGCTCGTTTTCAACGTGAAGCCTTTGCGATGGCTGAACTTTCTCATCCTAACATTGTCGGAATTTCTGATGTTGGTGAATTTGAAAATCAACAATATATCGTCATGGAATTTGTTGATGGTCTGACACTTAAACAATATATCAATGAACACGCACCATTATCAAACGAAGAAGCAATTGAAATCACTACAGAAATTTTGTCAGCGATGGAAATGGCTCACTCACATGGTATTATCCATCGTGACTTGAAACCTCAAAATGTATTAGTTTCACACAATGGGACAGTTAAAGTTACAGACTTTGGGATTGCCAAAGCTTTATCAGAAACATCATTGACACAGACAAATACGATGTTTGGTTCGGTTCATTATTTGTCACCAGAGCAGGCGCGTGGCTCAAATGCAACGGTTCAATCAGATATTTATGCGATTGGTATTATCCTATTTGAATTGTTGACGGGGCAAATTCCATTTGATGGAGATTCTGCTGTTGCTATTGCGCTGAAACATTTCCAAGAGAATATTCCAAGCATCATTAATCTCAATCAAAATGTTCCTCAAGCTCTTGAAAATGTTGTTATTCGTGCCACTGCAAAGGACATTTCTGACCGATATGCAAATGTTGAGGAAATGATGAATGATTTGGCTACGTCTACAAGTTTAGATCGACGTGGTGAGCCAAAACTTGTCTTTAGTAAAGACAAAGATGCAACGAAGATTATGCCAGCCAACTTGATAAATCCTTATGATACGAAGCCTTTAATTGACAAAAAAGAGGGTGAAGATTCTGAGAAAAATATCGAGGAAGCGGCGGCTGCAAAGAAAAAGAAATCTAAAAAAGGAATCATTGCGACAATCATCATTTTATTGTTAGTCATTGGTGGTTCCGCTGCTGCATGGGTTGCTTTGACTCCAGAGAATGTAAGAGTACCTGATGTAAAAAATATGACCTTAAAAGAGGCGGAAGCAAAGATAAAGAGTGCTAAACTTAAAGTCGGGACGACTCGGTATGAGTCTAGCTCGTCCGTTGCTCAAGATAAAGTTACTCGTACAGACCCTACGGCAAAAACATTGGTACGAACAAATAGTAAAATTAATATCTATGTTTCAGAAGGTGGAAATTCCTTCAAGATGAAGAATTATGTTGGAAAACAATATCAAGACGCTTTAGATGATTTGATGATTAATTATAATGTGTCAGAGAGTCAAGTGGTTTCTAAGAATGTTCAGAGTTCTCAACCAGCAGGAACGATTTTGAAACAAACGCCTGCAAAAGGGGATTATTTCAATCTCGATGGCAATAAGCAGATTGAGTTTGAAGTTTCAGAAGGTGAGCAAGGAACAATGCCTGAGTTTAAAAACAGGACTTGGAAACAAGTGAAGGCAGATTTGATTTCAATGGGTGTACCAGAAGGAAACATTATTTTGGATCAACAGCCAAACACGGATTATGCTAATGGTGAGAACTACGTTTATGCTTCAAATCTTGATGCAGGTGAGTCTTTCAATATCGCAACACAACAAATTACGCTAACTTATTTAGGCCCTTATCAACCGGCTTCAAGCGTATCGACAACAAGTGAAAGTTCATCTAGTACATCGGATTCGGCAAAAGATTCAAGTTCGTCTTCAGCCGCTGGGAATGATTCATCAAATGGTAATCAGCAAGAAGCTCCAAAAAATTCTACTACGGAGCCCTCATCTAGTAATTGAAGTGATTACTTCATTGGTGGGAGATTCTTTCTCCTCCACCAATGTTATTAGGGTACAACCTCTAGGTGTAACAGCTAAGTGACCTGTAAACAGTCTGCTTAACATCAAAGATATGAGGTCACATCTCCGCTTCGCTTCGTTATCCATTCGTAAAGTCGCAAGGCGAAGTGGTCTTGTCCCTGACGTCTAAGCACTAAGACTCTGGGGCAGTAGAACGAAAACTGAGGCTTTGCCTTTTAGCAGTTAAGTAAACGGACAGCGGAGCCCAAAGGGCGGAGATAGCACGCATTTGCTGAGTTAAAAAACCTGTCAACAGACAGGCTTTTTTTTGTAATCTCACTTGTAAAAAAACTTGAAAAAGTGTATGATAGGAGAGTAGTTTTTTACAACCCCCTCTTGGTTTCACGCTTGCCAAGCTGTCACTCGGATTGGGCAATAAATTTAAAGGAGAAAAACTCATGGCAATTTCAAAAGAAAAAAAACAAGAAATTATCACTCAATACGCTCGTAAAGAAGGCGATACTGGTTCACCAGAAGTACAAATCGCTGTATTGACTTGGGAAATCAACCACCTTAACGACCACATCAAAACTCACAAAAAAGACCACGCAACTTATCGTGGTTTGATGAAAAAAATTGGTCACCGTCGTAATCTTCTTGGTTACCTCCGTGAAAAAGATGTTCAACGTTACCGTGAACTTATCGCTTCATTGGGACTTCGTCGTTAAAAAGAATTTTTGTTACTGTTTTGCAGTACGAAAATTTTTCTTGGTATAGGACTTCTTGCGCAGCAGGAAGTCCTTTTTCTATTTCTAGAAATCTTGTGGACGATTTGCAAAAGTAACAATGAATTAAGGTTGAGGTCTGATTGACGTGATTGCTTCATCAGTAGAACGAAAGCAAAGCTTGCCATTTCGCCTTATCGCTTTAGCGATTTAGAGCGAATGGACAGCGTAGCGAAGCGAAGATAGTGCTGCTTATCCCTCCAGCTAAAGAGGTGGGGGAGTTTGCCACTCCGATTAGGTGCTTTGCCTTTTGCTCTTACCATTTCATCTTGCCAGCTTTGCTGGATTGCGATTTGAACTTCCGATTTTAGTCGGTTAGTGAAATCGACAGCGGAGCAACGAAGTTGCGTAGACCGTTCGCAGAACGGCTTGCGAAGCACGTAGCATCGTAGCGAGGTCCCCAAAGGGCGAAGTTAGCACGCACTTGCTTGGTTAAAGTGTGTATCTTGCGCTTGATTCTACTTTTCAGGATGTGAATGAGAAACGCAGGGATTTTTTGATCGTCCGTGATTGAAGAGAAGTAACATCTAATAGAGTTAAAGTATTACTGGTACAGCAACTGTCATGACTCTGGTAGCTTAATAGATAGAATTCACAATGAATCAAAAAAGTTACTGACAACTTTCTGTCAGTAACTTTTAGTTTAGTTTAATTGTTTTTCGCGCTCAATGGTTGCGGTAATTGCATCAATGACATTTCCAACAAAACGATTTTGCTCAAGACTAACAACGCCAGCCACAGTTGTACCCGCTGGACTTGAAACTTTATCAACAAGACTCCAAGGATTTTCACCACTTTGTAAAATCATTTCAGCGGAAGCTTGGACAGTTTCTGCGACAATTTTTGTGGCGGTTTCTTTAGGAATACCGTGTAAAACGCCTGCTCGACTCAAAGCATCAATAAACATGTAAATGTAAGCTGGACTTGACCCTGCTAGTGCAGTGAAAGTTGAAAAGTCTTTCTCTGCGACTTCGTGGACGGTACCAACAGATTCAAAAATTGATTGAGCTACGATATAGTCCTCATCATTTACGAATTCATTTTTAACAATGGCAGAGGTTGATTTTCCAATTTGAGCGTTAATGTTTGGCATAACACGGATAATCGGCTGATTTTCAGATTGAGAGAGATGTTTTAAATCAGCTAAAGTCAGACCAGCTGCAATAGAGATTAGAGTTTTATCTCTTGTCAGCGTACTGACAAGTCCTGTCATTACTGACGGAAGAATTTGAGGTTTGACGGAAAGAATGACAAGGTCTGAATTTTTGACAAGTTCAGTGTGATTCGCGACAGAACTAACTTTTAGACTGCGTGCCTGTTCTTCTGTTTTTGTTAAATCACGTCCTGAGATGAGAATGTTAAATTTTGTTTTGTCAATGCCAGAGATGATAGCAGTTGCCATTTTACCAACACCGATAAATCCGATAGTTTTCATAAAAAATCCTTTCAAGAAAATGAAATGAACCCAAGCGTTTTGGAGGGTTTGTTAAATGAATAAAAAATGAGAATGAAGTCAAGACTTATTCAGTGGGAGTTTCGTAAAACATTTGTCCACTTTCTCTAGTCGCTGAAGCGACTGATAAAAGGGCAACTCACCACTGAATTTAGTCGGACGAAATTCAAGGTTTAGTGCTGCTTTATCTCCGACCTAAGAGGTCGGAGTATTAGCACGCACTTACTTTGATAAACTCAATTCCGACTGAATACATTTTATCATAATGAAAAGAGAGATTACAAAAAAAGCTCTCTAATATGGTATAATTGGGTTAACATTTTTAAAGTGAGTTTTCTTTTAATACTGTTTAACTTTCGAACGTATCACTTGAAAGTTGCTCCGCTATCCGTTTGATTGCCATTTGGCGTTGCTTCTATTCTTGTCACTTTAGTGACCTAGAGATAGAGGACAAGTGCTTATCGGCACTTTATAGGATAACCGTTTGCGCTAAAGCAGCAAGGTGAACTAGTATAACTTAGTAATAAACTCACATCTTATCATTGGGCTTAGAAGCTTGGACAAGGGAATAAAAAGAAACTTGCTTCATGAGATGCAGGATTACATTTTTTATCTTGTTTGTTTGGCTTCTGAATAAGTGCTCTCTCATCTTAAAGGAGAAGTTTTTATGAATAAATTTGCAATTGTCTTAGCAGCAGGTAAAGGAACACGCATGAAATCTGCTCTTCCTAAAGTACTGCACAAAGTTGCGGGAAAGACCATGCTTGGTCATGTTCTACAAAATGTTTCAGAAATAGAAACTGCAAAACGAGTGGTTATTGTGGGTCATGAAGCTGACAAAGTGATTGCAACTCTTCCCAAAGGAACACAATTTGTAAAGCAAGCAGAACAACTTGGGACAGGTCATGCAGTTCGTATTGCAGCGGATTTACTTGCAAATGAAGATGGAGCGACTCTTGTTATTGCTGGAGATACCCCACTTATTACAGGAGAAACATTACAAGCATTGTTTGACTATCATTTTGAACAAAAGGCAACAGCGACTATTCTTACAGCAATTGCACCAAATCCAACTGGTTATGGACGAATTGTTCGCGGCTCAGACCAATCTGTTGAAAAGATTGTTGAGCAAAAAGATACCAATGATTTTGAAAAGAACATTACAGAGATTAATACAGGAACTTACGTTTTTGATAATAAAGCTCTTTTCAAAGCGCTTGGTGAAATCACAACAGACAATGCTCAAGGCGAATATTATTTGACAGATGTCATCGAAATTTTCAAGAAAAATAATCAAATCGTAGCAGCTCACATTCTAGAAGACTTTGAAGAAAGCTTGGGTGTCAATGATCGCGTTGCACTTTCTCAAGCCGAAGCTACGATGCGTACTCGTATTAATCGTACTCATATGGTCAATGGTGTAACGCTTATTGACCCAGCGACAACATATATTGAAGCAGATGTTATCATTGAGCCTGAAACAATTATTGAAGGAAATGTTACGATAAAAGGTCGTACATTTATTGGCAAAAATGTGCTGATCACAAATGGAAGTCGCATTGAAAATTCAGAAATTCATTCAGATTGCGAAGTACGTAATTCCACAATTGAAGGAAGTAGAATGAGTGTTGGAAGCAATGCAGGACCCTACGCCCATTTGCGCCCTGGAACAGTGTTGAGTGAAGAAGTTCATGTAGGAAACTTTGTTGAAGTTAAAGGCTCAACTCTAGGAAAAGGAACAAAAGCGGGACATCTCACTTACATAGGAAATGCCACGGTAGGTGAAAAAGTTAATTTTGGTGCAGGCACAATCACAGCTAATTTTGACGGCAAAAATAAATTTAACACAGAAATTGACGATTTTGCATTCATTGGTTCAAATTCAACGATTATTGCTCCGCTTCATATTGGTAAAAATGCACTGACAGCAGCAGGATCAGTTGTGACTGAAGATGTTCCAGATGAAGCAGTTGAAATTGGACGTGGTAAGCAAGTGAACAAACTTGGACGGGCGAAAAAAATGCCTCATTATCGAGGACAATAATTTGTCAGTGTACTGACAGAATGCGCAGCAAAGCTGAGCATTCCTTTATTCGCCGATTTAATGCTCATTTTAATTGCATTAAACTGACAGGATTTCTGTCAGTAAAATCTTGTGCTGACAGAAATGAGAAAATGAGAGAGGGGAGAGGAAGACTCTCTCATTTTGCAAATTATTATTCAGGAGTTGTTATGCTAGATTTTGATGAGAAAAAATTTGAAGAAAAAACATTGTCTCGAGAAGAAATTTTTCATGGAAAGATTTTTCATGTTGTCCGTGATATTGTGAGCCTTCCTGATAACACAACGAGTTTTCGAGAATTAGTTTTTCACAATGGTGGAGTTGCAATTGCACCAGTTCGTTGTGACAAGATGATTTTGGTAGGACAATACCGTAAAGCATTAGAGCAGTTTATTTTTGAGATTCCAGCAGGAAAATTAGAAGTAGGTGAAGAATTGAATCCTCAAGCTGCCGCCGTACGTGAATTAGAAGAAGAGACGGGTTATAAAGCAGAAAATTTAATAGAAATCTCTGCCTTTTACGGTACACCAGGATTTTCATCAGAAAAAACATACGTCTATTTTTCATCAGAATTAACCAAAATCAAACATCCAAGAGCAGCAGATGTTGGAGAGTTTTTGGAGAAAGTTGAGGTGACGCTACTTGAGGCAAAAGAAATGATAGCAACAGGGCAAATCTCAGATGCAAAAACAATTCTAGCGATTTGGTATTGGGAAATCCAACAGCTTAAGGCGGAGGTTGAAAAAAATGCCTAGACCACTTTTGACAGATGATATCATTGAGCAAGCAAAACAGGATAAAAAAAGACTTGATCAAAAGTTACAAAAAGAACTTGAAAATGACCGTGAAATTGCAGAAAAATATGACAATATTGAGCGAGAATTAAGTAAAAACTCAGTCTATAAGAGCCGGCGGATTGAAAATGCAAAAGTAAAGAAACGCGGGAAGATAATCAATAAATGGCTTTGGATTGTTACTGTGATTGTGATTCTTCTTGGAATCGCATTTGTCTGGTATTATTTCTGATTATTGAAGTGTCGATATCGGGTATTAATAAAGGGAACTAATACTGTTTGACTTTTAAACCGTAGGTTTAAAAGTCACTTCGCTTCGTGATGCACCACGGGTATCCGTAGAACATTTGTCCTCTATTCGTAAGTCAGCGGAGCTGACAACGATAGAGGCATTCGCTCTATCTCCGCTTTGCTCCGCTGTCGATTTCACTAAGCCACTAAAGTGGTAAGTTCAAATCGCAATCTGCTAAAGCAGCAAGGCGAAATGGTTCGCTACGGTGCTACGTGATTCGCACGCCGTTCTATGAACGGTTTTCTACGCAACTTCGTTGCTCCGCTGTCCGCTGCTAAAGCAGCAAGAGTAAAAGGCAAAGCACCTAGTCGCAATCGCAACCTTTGCGTTTAACGCAAAACACTTCTTGCTCAGGCGCAAGGCACGCACTTTGTGCGCCGTTCTGCGAACGGTCTACATTCGTTTCACTCACTCCGCTGTCCGTTTGCCTAGCAAGCAAAGCTTGCAAGAACAAAAGGCAGTATATCTGCAGTTCATCTAATAATTTTACTACGTAAAATTAAAGGTGAACTAGTATAAAGAAAGGCAATAATGAAATTAGGAATTATCTGTGCAATGGATGAAGAAATCCGCGTACTTATTGAAAATCTAGAAAATGCAGAAAAACATACACGTCACGGGCGTACTTTTCATACGGGTTCAATTGGCCGCCACGAAGTTGTATTGGTAGAGTCTGGTATTGGTAAAGTAATGTCTGCGCTCGCTGTGGCGCTTCTTGTTGAGATTTTTGAAGTGGATGCCATTATCAATACAGGCTCGGCAGGAGCTGTAGCTCAAGGATTAAATATTGGTGACATTGTTGTTGCTGATAAGCTGGCTTATCATGATGTGGATGTCACTGCTTTCGGTTATGCTTTTGGTCAAATGGCTCAACAACCATTATATTTTGAGTCAAGTAAATATTTTGTTTCTGAGCTGAAAAAAGTTTTGGATGGTGTCCATATCGGCCTGATTACAAGTTCTGACAGCTTTATCAGTAGTCCCTCACGTATCATTGAAATTAAGAAGCATTTTCCAGATGTCTTGGCAGTTGAAATGGAAGGTGCATCAATTGCACAAGCTGCAACAGCTTTAGGTAAACCATTTGTTATCATTCGTGCAATGTCTGATACAGCTGACCATGATGCTAACGTGAAGTTTGATGAATTTATCATTGAGGCAGGTCGAAAATCAGCCAAAGGGCTGATTAGTCTACTAAATAAAATGGTATAATCAAGATATTGAAGTGAACTTTAAGGAGATTAACATGATTATCACAACGACAAATACCATTGATGGTGTAGAGATTAAAGGATATAAAGGAATTGTCTTCGGCGAAGTTGTCGCTGGAGTTGATTTTATCAAAGACTTTAAAGCAAGTTTTACAAATATCTTAGGCGGTCGCTCAAAATCTTATGAAAATGAATTGATTCAAGGACGAGAAGAAGCACTCGAGGAATTAAAACAACGTGCAACAGCCCTTGGAGCAGGCGCAGTGGTTGGTGTTAAAGTAGATTATGAAACAATCGGCAATGGTGGGAATAATATGATGATGATTATTGCTTCTGGCACAGCTGTGGAAATTTAACCAAGCAAGTGCTTGCTAACTTCCGCCAAAGCTGGCAAGACGAAATGGTAAGAGCAAAAGGCAAAGCACCTAGTCGGAGTGGTAACTCCCCCACCTTTTTAGGTGGAGGGATAAGCAGCACTATTTCCGTTTCACTGCTCAAAAAACGTTTACAAGAACCTGCTCTCTTAGTAGGTTTTTTTGTTATAATTGGGCTTGGCTGCTTAGAACTCAGAAAAATAAATAAAAGTCGTCAATGAGTGTTCTCCGTCTTTTCTTATCTACGCGCTTCTAGCACTATGCTGTCCATTGGCTTATGCACTAAAGCGTAAAGAGCTAAATGGCAATTTTCATGAGTTCTGGACAAGCAACCTCACATCTTGATATAATTGAGTTTACAACATCAAAAGCTATGAAAAAAGACAAAATGGAACCTGCTCTACGAGCAGAACCACATTTTTCTATTTCTCTACGCTTCTTAGCGATGTTGCTCACATCTTGATATAATTGAGTTCGAAAAACTAAAAAAGAATTTATCTATTGCGATAGAATTTGGGCTAGGGAGAAATTTTAATGGAGAACAGAGATAGATTGATTGAAAAAGTTCATGATTTCTTAAACAGTGAAAAATTATTTGAGCATTCGCTTGCGGTGGCAACAACGGCAGAAAAGCTTGCTGTTGAGTATGATTATGATAGGAATAAGGCATATATAGCTGGACTTTTGCACGATATTGGTGGAGTTTACCCAAATGATGAGCGCGTAGAGAGGGCTGAAAATTTTGGAATTTCTCTATTAGCTGAGGAATATGAATTTCCGTTGATTATCCACCAAAAATTGTCAAAGTGGTTAGCCAAGGAAAAGTTTAAGATAACAGATATCGAGATTTTGGAAGCTGTTGAATGTCATACAACACTGCGTGCAAACTATACAAAGCTTGATTTAATTCTATTTTTGGCAGATAAAATCAGCTGGGATGGTGGAGATAATGCTCCTTTTAAAGAAGGGTTGCTTTATTCACTCGAAAATTCAATGGAAGCTGCAGCATTGTATTATATTAACTTTATTAAGCAAGCAGGTTTAAAGGTTGTTCATCCATGGTTAATTGAGGCACAGACGGAGCTTTCAGATAGATTAAAGAAATTATCGTTATAACTTTTTATCGCTTTGCCTTTTGAGCAGTTAAGCAAACGGACAGCGGAGCCCAAAGGGCGGACACGTATTTGCTAAGTTAAAATAATACGTTCATTTGCCATTGTTTTTATGAGGAATCAGCTGTAGTTGCTGATTTTTTTGATAATTTAGATTATAATGGAAGAATATAGTGAATAATTGAACATCAATGTTTTTGGTGTTTAGTCAAAATATTGACAAAAATGTAAGGCTATTGGAGGGAAAAAATGACTTTGACAAAAGATTTCACACAAAAACTCTACGAAAATTTTGCTGAAAATACAAAATTACGTGCAGTAGAAAATGCAGCAACAAAAAATGGTTTGCTTTCTAGTCTTGAAGTACGAGGTTCACACGCGGCTAACTTGCCAGAGTTTTCGATTGATTTGACAAAAGATCCAGTAACGAATCAAAAACAATCAGGACGTTGCTGGATGTTTGCAGCAATGAATACTTTCCGTCACAAATTTATCAATGAGTTTAAAACTGAAGATTTTGAGTTTTCACAAGCCTATACTTTTTTCTGGGATAAATATGAAAAATCAAATTGGTTTTTTGAACAAATCATCAATCATGTTAATATGGATGACCGTCGTTTGAAATTTTTACTTCAAACTCCCCAACAAGATGGGGGTCAATGGGATATGATGGTTGCGATTTTTGAAAAATATGGTGTGGTACCAAAATCAGTATATCCTGAATCACAAGCATCATCGTCATCTCGGGAACTTAATCAATATTTAAACAAATTACTTCGCCAAGATGCAGAAATTTTACGTTATACTATTGAGCAAGAAGGTGATGTACAAGCCGTTAAAGAAGATTTATTGCAAGAAATTTTTAATTTCTTGGCGGTAACTTTGGGATTACCACCACAAAGCTTTGATTTTGCCTTTCGTGACAAGGAAAATAACTTGATTAAATTTGAAGGCACTCCAAAAGAGTTTTATAGTAAATTTGTAAATGTTGATTTGAGTGATTATGTGTCAGTCATTAATGCGCCAACGGCAGATAAGCCTTACAATAAATCTTATACTGTCGAATTTCTTGGAAATGTTGTCGGTGCGCGTGATGTGAAGCATTTGAATGTTGATATGGAACGCTTCAAAAAACTTGCAATCGCACAAATGCAAGCAGGTGAAACAGTTTGGTTTGGCTGTGATGTTGGTCAAGAATCAAATCGGTCTGCGGGTCTCTTGACAATGGATGCTTATGATTTTAAAACAGCACTTGATATTGAATTTACCCAAGACAAAGCTGGGCGCTTGGACTACGGAGAAAGTTTGATGACTCATGCCATGGTTTTGGCTGGTGTAGATTTAGATTCAGAAGGAAACCCTGTTAAATGGAAAGTTGAAAATTCTTGGGGTAAAGATGCAGGGGCTTTCAAAGGTTACTTCGTTGCTTCGGATAGTTGGATGGATGAATATACTTATCAAATTGTTGTACGCAAAGAGTTTTTGACTGAAGAAGAGCTTACTGCCTATGAATCAGAACCACAAGTTTTACTTCCGTGGGATCCAATGGGAGCTTTGGCTTAAAGTGAGTACTTCATTGGTGGGGGAGCTTTCTCCTCCACCAATGTTAGTAGAACGAAAGCAGTACTTGCTAAGTTAAAGAACATTAACAATAAAATCAGGACTTTGAGTCTTGATTTTATTTTCTAACGAGAATGGTTAGTGGTCTATCATGTAACATAGTTGAGGGGGATTAATCCTTTGAGGCTTTTATCAAAGTAAGAATAACGGTTTATTTATATGAAAAAGATTGCAATTATTGGTGGCGGAATTATCGGAATGACGTTAGCAAATTATATTGATACGACACAATATGAGGTCATTTTATTTGATTCTCAAAAGAATCAAGCGACTCAGGCAAGTGCGGGAATTATTTCACCGTGGCTCTCCAAAAGGCGAAATAAGAAATGGTACCAGCTTGCTAAAGATGGCGCTGCATTTTTTGAACAATTGGTTAGAGACTTTGATTTACCAGCAGAAGTCTATGAACAATGTGGTACGCTCTTTTTGAGAGAACCAGATGAGCTTGAAAGATTGAAACAATTGGCGCTGGAAAGAAAAAAGGAAGCTCCAGAGATTGGAGAAATTCAATTGCTTAGTCCAGAAGAAACGGTTGATTTTTTTCCACTACTAAAGGAATTACCTAGTCTTTATATTTCTGGTGGTGCAAGATTGGATGGCAAGTCTTATTTAGAGCATTTGAAACGGCGGGCGATGGCTAGAGGAGTGAAATTTGTCACTGAGGAAGCAAGCTTGCACCGAGTAGGTGACTATTGGGGAATTGAGAGTGTGTCTGAAAATATAGAAGTAAAGGAGTTGATACTCTGTGCTGGGCCAGCACTTAAAAATTTATTGAGTTCTATTGACTACGAAACGGATGTTAGACCTCAAAAAGGACAGCTCCTTTCTTTTGAAACTACTTTTGATACAGGAAATTGGCCAGTTGCATTTTTAGATGGTGAAGCAGATTTGATTCCATTTCAAAAGGGGAAGATTTTACTTGGTGCAACACATGAAAACGAAGCCGGTTGGGATTTACAGCCTACTCAAGCTGCATTTGAACAATTGACACAAGGAGTAGAAAGATTTGTGAGGGATTCTAGTTTTACTAGAGGGAAAGCTCAATATCGAGTAGGAACAAGGGCTTATACTTCTGATTTTGCACCATTTTTTGGACCAATAATGAATGAAAAAGGGCTTATCGTAGCAAGTGGTCTGGGTTCATCGGGTTTGACAGTGGGACCTTACATTGCTTATTTGCTAGCTCAGCATCTTAATCATCCAGAGGAGGTCTGGGAAGTATCAAAATATCAAAAAGAAATGACAAATTATGTGATAAAGAAAAATGATAATCAGTAAATATATTTATTTTGTCTTCTATATAATAAGTGAAAATAAGTGAATTTAAACTAACTGTAGTTTCCTAGCCATTTTGAGGATATAAATATAATATTTAAGAGACGTGGTAGGATGTTATATTAGACGATTTAGAATAAGTCATTCACTTTTGAAATTTTAAAATAGGAGAGAATAGAATTAGAGAGCTAGAAGATTTTGAAAATAAAGAAATAAAAAATTTATTTAAGAGATTATTAAGTTATCTAAAATTTATGAGGTCAAACTTATTAAGTAATTATCATAAAAATTATGTAAAATAGGAATTAACTTAAAATCAATGGTTTACATAATTTTTTAGAGCTATTACATAATAAACAGACTAACGAATATTGTCAGGTTTTTTAGAGTAAAAATGTTATAATATTCTCATGGAAAATACAGATTTAATCTATGGCTTACATGCAGTGACCGAAGCACTAAATGGTGATACTGTGAACAAGCTTTACATTCAAGAAGATTTACGTGGCAAAAATGTCGAAAAGGTAAAAGAGCTTGCGCGAGTTAAGAAAGTTAATATTTCTTGGACACCTAAAAATGAGCTAAATAAAATGACTGAAAATGGAGTCCATCAAGGATTTGTGGCTCGTGTGTCTGAGTTTGCTTATGCAGAACTAGACAATATTCTGTCAGTGCTGACAGAAAAATCAGAAGCGACAATTTTGATTCTGGACGAACTGACAGACCCTCATAATTTGGGTTCTATCGCCAGAACAGCAGATGCAACAGGTGTTGATGCAATTATTATTCCAAAACATCGCTCAGTTGGAATTACACCGATAGCGGTTAAGGCTTCAACTGGTGCGCTGCAATATGTTCCTGTTGTTCGAGTGACGAACCTTTCTCAAGCACTTGATCGGCTAAAAGCAGAGGGATTTTGGATTTTTGGTACAGATATGGATGGTACTTCGTATCCAAAATGGAATACTGCTGGAAAAGTTGCCCTGGTTATAGGCAATGAAGGACATGGTATCGGACAAAATCTCAAAAAACAAGTAGATGAGATGATTACCATTCCGATGATTGGACACGTTCAAAGTCTAAATGCCAGTGTCGCAGCTAGTATTTTGATGTATGAAATTTTTAGAAATCGAAAATAGAACTGACAAAAGACCATCAGTTAGCGGAAATGCTGTCAGTACTGACAGAAAAAGATTACGGAAGGAATTTTATGACTTTTCAAATTATGACGGACTCAACAGCAGACCTGAGTCAGACTTATCTTGATCAACATGACATTGCAATACTTGGAATGACTGTTACTATTGGTGATAGGACCTATGAAACAATTGGGAATGGGGCATTAGATAACGCTACGCTCCTTGCAGCAATCAAAAAAGGAGAAACTGTTCAGACATCACAAATTAATTCTGGACAATTTGCGGAAGTTTTTAAGACATTTGCAAAGAAAAATGAGGAGTTGCTATATCTTGCGTTTTCATCTGGGCTGTCAGGAACTTATCAATCAGCTGTTATCGCACGTGATATGGTTTTAGAGGAATTTCCAGAGGCAAAAATCACGGTTTTAGATACACTTGCTGCCGCATCTGGAGAAGGTTTCATTGTTGAAGAAGTAGTTAGATTGCGTGATGCTGGTAAATCACTGACAGAAACACTGGAGATTCTGTCAGTACTGACAAAACGTTTACAGAGTCGATTTATGGTTGACGATTTGAATCATTTAGCACGAGGTGGAAGAATTCCGAAAGCTGTGGCATTAGTCGGGACAATGGCTAGTATAAAGCCTCTTTTGGATGTTGACACTGAGGGTAAACTTCGTCAAGTTTCCAAAGTTCGAGGAAAGAAAAAAGCAATTAATCAGCTGATTGATAAGACGCTTGAGGATATGGACATGGCTTATCCGAAAGTCATTGTTTCTTACTCTGGAACAGATGAGATTGCTCAACAAATAAAATCTGAAATCATTGAAAAATCTGAGATTACAGATGTAGATGTTCGCCCATTAAGTCCCACGATTGTAACCCATACGGGAGAAGGGACTATCGCACTTTTTTCAATAGGAAAAATAGATAGAAGCTAATTTAATAAAAAAGTAAAAAAATCACAGCTAAACTCTTGTTTTACTGTGATTTTATGTTAAAATAATTAATGAGTGTAATTGCATACAAAAATATCTGTGCACTTAGCTTTTATTAAAAAAAATACGAATCGTGATGTGTGAGGGAAAGGAGTCGCTTTTATGGCAAAAAGTGGACTTTATACAGGCGTAGATATCGGGACAAACACAATCAAAGTGCTTGTTGCAGAATACGTCTCAGGTGAAATGAATATTATTGGTGTCGGAAATGCAAAATCCGATGGCCTAAAAAATGGAATTGTTGTAGATATTGAGAAGGTAGCGCAAGCTTTACGCAAAGCTGTAAATGCCGCTGAAGAACGTGCAGGAATCACGATTGATCGTATCAATGTGAGTATTCCAGCAAATTCCCTCGAAATGGAACCCTGCCAAGGAATGGTACCAATTGTTGGTGAAACTAAAGAAATTACAGACAACGATGTACTTCAAGTCATTCAAAACGCTTTGATGCGTGGGATTGTTCCTGAACGTGAAATCATTGCTGTGGAAACAACTGAGTTTACAGTTGACGGATTTACAGGTATTTCAGATCCAAGAGGTATGTTTGGAGTACGTCTTGAAATGCGTGGAGTAGTTTACACAGGACCTAAAACACTTGTTCATAATATCCGTAAAGTTGTTGAACGTGCAGGTTTGAGTGTTGACAATATTGTTATCGCTCCGCTTGCAATGTCACAATACGTTCTTTCAGAAGGTGAACGTGAGTTTGGAACAATCATGGTTGACTTGGGTGCTGGTCAAACGACAGTAACAGCTGTAAAAGAACAAGCCCTTAAGTTTACGCATACAAGCCCTGAAGGTGGAGACTATGTAACCAAAGATATCTCAACAGTTTTGAATACATCAATCTCTGCTGCCGAAGATTTGAAAGTAAATTATGGTGAAGCAAGTACTGAACGTGCAAGCCAAGATGAATATTTTCTTGTTGACGTCGTTGGAAAAGATGAACCAGAACAAGTAACAGAGTATTATCTTTCACAAATCATTGAAGCTCGGATGACTCAAATTTTTGACCGTGTTCGTCAAGATTTAGAACGTGGTCGTACATTTGAGGCTCCTGGTGGGTTGATTTTGGTTGGAGGTACTGCTGCGATGCCTGGTGTTGTTGATTTAGCAACGAGAACACTAGGGATTAATGCTAGACTTTTTGTTCCAGGTGAAATGGGATTAAGAAATCCTGCATTTGCACAAGTGATTAGTGTAGTCAATTACATTGGAAATCGCAGTGATATTGATATTCTTGTTTCACATGCGCTTTCTGGAGATTACGCTTATACGCCTGTTGAGGAAACGTATGTTGCTCCCGTTCAGAATGTAACTGTTCAACCTGCTGCACCAGCAGCAAGTGGAGAAAGTGAATTCTACGCAGAACAACAAACAAGACCTGTGGCTACACCGAAAGCAGCTGAACCTGAAGAAGAAAAAGAAGGCATCGTTGATCGTGTTAAAAATATGTTCGGCAACCTTTTCGACTAATCTGAAAGTAAATACGGAGAAATAAAAAACATGGAATTTTCATTTGATACAGACTTGACTACTGGTGCTGTAATTAAAGTAATCGGTGTCGGCGGTGGTGGTGGTAATGCCATCAACCGTATGATTGAAGAAGGTGTTTCTGGCGTTGAATTTATCGCTGCAAACACTGATGTGCAAGCACTGCGAAGCTCAAAAGCTGACACAGTGATTCAGCTTGGTCCAAAGTTAACTCGTGGTCTTGGTGCTGGCGCACAACCTGAAGTTGGTAAACGTGCAGCTGAAGAATCAGCTGAAACAGTTGCTCAGTCGCTTGAAGGCTCAGACATGATTTTCATCACTGCTGGTATGGGTGGTGGTACTGGTACAGGTGCTGCACCAGTGATTGCTCAAATTGCAAAAGAGCTTGGCGCTTTGACTGTTGCAGTCGTAACACGCCCATTTGGTTTTGAAGGATCAAAACGGAGCTACTTCGCAACAGAAGGTATTGAAGCACTTCGTGCCAATGTTGATACCTTGCTTATCATTTCAAATAATAACTTGCTTGAAATTGTAGATAAGAAAACGCCTTTGACAGAGGCATTGCGTGAAGCAGATAATGTTCTTCGTCAAGGGGTGCAAGGTGTAACGGACCTTATTACAAATCCAGGTATGATTAACCTTGACTTCGCTGACGTGAAAACTGTTATGGAAAACAAAGGAGATGCCCTTATGGGTATTGGTGTGGCTACTGGAGAAGAACGTGTCATTGAAGCCACACGCAAAGCCATTTATTCACCGCTTCTTGAAACAACTATTGAAGGTGCTGAAAATGTTCTCTTGAATGTTACAGGTGGTATGGATATGAGTTTGATTGAAGCACAAGATGCTTCAGAAATTGTTATCCAAGCTGCAGGTAATGATGTAAATATTATGTTGGGTACAGCTATTGACCCTAACCTCAAAGATGAAATTCGTGTCACAGTTGTGGCAACTGGTGTTACAAAAGAAGTTGCAGATGAAGCGCTTGGTTTTCAACCAGAAACTCGTCGTCAACCAAATTTGACACATAACACAAATATGGCTGGTAGTCGTCCCGTTCAACAACAACAAGCTACTCCTCAAGCACAAAATCAATCATCAGCATTTGGAGATTGGGATATTCGTCGCGAAAATTCACCACGTCAATCAGTGAATAACACACGCGAAAGTTCTTCAGTTACAAGCTTCAACGGAATTCCAAGTTCTGATGAAGACCTTGATACTCCACCATTCTTCCGTAAACATTAATCAATGACAATTACAGAAAATGTTAAACAAATAATGAGTAATGTAGATGCGGCGCAGGCTGCGTCTTCTTATTCTAATCAGTCGGTTTCTGTTATTGCAGTGACAAAATATGTTACCTCTGATGTTGCACGCGAAGTGATTGAAAATGGAATTAAGCATATTGCTGAAAATCGAGTTGATCTTTTTCTTGAGAAATATAATTCTTTGAAAGAGTATGATGTAACTTGGCACTTGATTGGTAATTTACAAAGACGAAAAGTGAAAGATGTGATTAATTTTGTTGATTATTTTCATGCGTTAGATTCTGTGAAACTAGCCAGTGAAATTAATAAACGTGCGAATCATGTCATCAAATGTTTTGTAGAAGTAAACATATCAGGTGAAGAAAGTAAGCATGGATTTTCCGCTGATGAACTTCTGTCAGTACTGACAGAGTTGTCAGAATTAGAAAATATTAAGATCGTTGGTTTGATGACTATGGCTCCGTTTGATGCAACTGAAGAAGAATGTGATGACATTTTCGGACGAACAAAAAAATTACAAGTTGAAATATCTGAGATGAAAATCCCTAATATTCCTTGTACTGAATTAAGTATGGGAATGAGTAGAGATTATCGGAATGCCATTAAAAATGGTGCGACCTTTGTTAGGATTGGCACAGAGTTTTTTAAAGACTTGTAAGCTACTTTCAAAGTAAACAACGGAGGAAAATATGGCCTTTAAAGATTGGATGAATAATCTGCGTGATTATTTTGTAGAGGATGAAGAAGAGTTCGATGAACCTGTTCGCCCTGTGCAAGAATCTAAGCCAACTGTAGTATCTACACCAAAACCTAAAGTTGAGGAGCGAACAATGCCTAAAGGTGCGAGTCAATCTCGTACCACATCTTCAACTACAAGAACTCAAACACAAACAGTTGCGCCAAAACGCACTGTTTCAAATTTCTCAAAACCTATGCCTGAAAAAATCGTACAACAAGCCTCAGCTACGCAAGCACAATCTCTTGCTTCTGCGGTTTCAACTATTGCAATCAAAGAACCACGTGCCTATGCGGACATCATGGAAGCAGCGCGTATCGTCAAAAATGGTGAATCTGTCCTTGTGAATTTTAAATTTATGGGAGATGCACAAGCGCGTCGTTCAATCGACTTCATGACGGGTGTGGTCTTTACTCTTGATGGTGATATTCAAAATGTTGGAGGTCAGATTTTCTTGATGACTCCTGCAAATATCACTGTTGATGCAGCCAAAGAAATGTCCATCTTGGCTGGCCAAAATTTTGAAAGTTACGATTTATACTAATGCTTATAATTCTTACACTAGTGAGTTGGCTTTTCCGTTTGATGGATGTTTATTCGTTTATTCTGGTTATTTATGCTTTAATGAGCTGGATACCTAGTTTATATGGCACATGGATTGGTCAATTAATTATCAAAATCTCTCGTCCTTATCTTAGTTTATTTGAAAATCTTCCTCTGCGGATTGCTGGGTTAGATTTCACAATATGGGTTGCGATTATTGCTTTACAGTTGATTCAACGTTTCATTGCAATTGTACTTAATGGTATCTTGTTTTGACATCTGAAAATATTTATCAGCATTTTCATCCTGAGGAGCGAAGATTTATTGATCGTTGTGTGGATTGGATTAATCAAGTTGAGCAATCTTATTCAGTGATAACGACTCACTTTTTGAACCCTCGCGAATGTCAAATTCTTCAAAATCTATCAAATAAACGAGAAGTCCATATTTTTTCAAGTCAGGATTTCGCAGTTACAGAACTTTCAAAAATGATTTTAGCTCCACAATTTTATATTTTGGATGTTGAGGATTTTGATTTATCCTTGCTTGAAATTAATTATGCAACGAAATTTTCACAAATTTCACATGCTCAAGTTTTAGGGACTTTTTTAGGACAAACAGGGGTCAAAAGACAAGAGTTAGGGGATATTATTGTTACTGACAAGAGTATTCAAGTTTTTGTCAGTAAACATTTGGTAAATATATTTAAGTCTATTGATAAAATAGGTCGAAGTGCAGTAAAAATCAAGGAAATTTCGCTGTCAGCACTGACAGAAACCACTGACAGTCCTGTCAGTGATGTTGTTCTTGTAGATAGTTTAAGACTTGATAAAATCATCGCTGTTTCTTTTAAAATTTCTCGCAATATTGCGACGAATATGTTAGAATCAAATAAGGTTAAGATTAATTACCTTGAAATAAATAAAAAAGATTTCTCTGTTACTGAAGGCGATTTAATTAGTGTTCGTGGGTTTGGTCGAGTCAAGATTGTGAAAATTTTGGGACTGACGAAAAAAGGTAAGCAGAGAGTTGAAGTTGAACTTACTAAAAATAGTAAGAAGTAAGATTTAAAAGTTTGAAAATCATTAGATTTTGGTTGAATGAGAGCTGATTTGTTGTAAAAAATGGCAATGGGTTGATAGTCGCATGACAACCATAGCAGTCTCGCTCAGTAAATTAAAAGGGACTGAATATAAAAGATTTTCGCTAAATATGAAAAGGAGTGAGCTATGACATTGAATAGTCTGGACGTCCAAAATAAAACATTTAACCCACAATTTCGCGGTTTCAACAAACATGAAGTGGATGAGTTTCTGGATATCGTGGTTCGTGATTACGATGAATTTGCACAAACGATTAAAGACCAAGAGCGTGAGTTGAAATCATTGCGCGAACGCGTAAAATATTTTGACGACATGAAGGATTCGCTGAATAAGTCTATTGTTGTAGCACAAGATGCTGCAGATAATCTTCGTTCGCAATCTCAAAATGAAGCGAATAATATTATTGCTGATGCTGGAAATAAGAGTCAGCTCATCATCGAAGCTGCGAAAAAAGAAGCTGGCTTGATTTTAAATGCTGCTTCAGAAGATGCTCGACGTTTGGTTCGTGATACGGACGATTTGAAGCGGAAGATGCGTCTTTATCATCAACGGATGACTTCTATCATTGAAGCTCAGCTTGCTTCAGTACAATCTGATGATTGGGCAGAAATGTTGCAACCGACTCAGAGTTATGTGACTAATCCCGAAGAAAAACTTCAAGAAATACTTGAAGAACATTTGGGAGATGCAGAAAATACATTGACAAAAACTCAAAGTATTACGCCACTTTCTGACGAAGATTTGAAAGTTGAATCAAGTGATGTTAAACCTGAAGAAATACCTGAGTTTTCAGAAATAGAAGAAGCTCCAACGGTAGATATTGATGAATTGACTGAAACAGAAGAAGTATCAAGTGAGTTTACGGAAGAATCTGTAAATGAGGACAGTATGTCAGAAACAGTGGAAGCGGATGAAATTTTTCCCGAATTAGAAGCAGAAATTCCAGAAGTACCAAACCCACTTGATGATCAAGAAACAATCGATTTAAGTGAATTAAAAAATTAAAAAAGTCAGACCAAGGTTTGAAAAACATATTTCTAGCGAGCGGAAGTTGATGGAAGTTCCGTAATCTCTGTTTTTCTCATCATCAGCTGATTTGTTTCAACATATTTACTGACAAAAATTCTGTCAGTGAATATTCAAGGTGTTCAGAGGTTCACTTTACTTTTGAACACGACTGTTGAGCATAATTTCTTGAGCTGAAAATTTTGTAAGTTCAAGCGTCGCGTACGTTACACGTTCTGAGTTTCTGTCAGTATGCTGACAGAAAAAAATAAGGTGGTACCACGGTTTTTCGTCCTTTGCGGAGACCGTTTTTTTGTTTATTTTTTATTATTACTCATTAATTTATCCTTTTGTTATGAATAAAGCTTGTCATCAAGCTGATACGTCTTTTTATCAATACTCTTTGATAGCTACGCTGTCTAGCCATTTGGGCGATGGTATATTGCACTGAAGGCAAGAGTTGTTCAGTGGGAGTTTCGTAAAATATTTGTCCATTTTCTCTAGTCGCTGAAGCGACTGATAAAAGGGTAACTCGCCACTGAATTTAGTTAGGGTATAACCTCTAGGTGTAACAACTAAGCGACCTGCACGCAGCTAAAGCTACAACAGTCTGCTTAACATCTCTGATATGAGTCCAACCCTGTCCCAGAATCCTAAACGCTCTAGGGCAATCGGACGAAATTCAAGGATTGCCATTTCGCCTTATCGCTTTGCCTTTTGCTCTTACTGCTTTAGCAGTTAAGCAAACGGACAGCGTAGTGAAATGGAGAGCTATAGTGATTCTTGTTACACTTTTTGCACAAGAATAAGTGCAAATCACCGTAAGTCATTGATGATTTTTACAATATAGCTAAGCTACTCTAAAATACACCCAACCTTCCTCAAATTTCCCGTCAGCCTTTCGTTGTCGTCCTTGACTTGTGCCAACAAGCCTGCGTCTTTCCGCCTCAGTCTGACGAAAAATTTAGAGCAATCTTGGTTGCATTTTAGAGTAGCTTAGCTATAGTTTATCCATAGTATGACTAACTTTATTCATAGCAAAAGAGAGAAAGGGAATCTTATGAAAATCAAAGATACATTAAATCTTGGAAAAACTGCATTTCCGATGCGTGCGGGTTTGCCAACGAAAGAACCAGACTGGCAAAAAGGCTGGGAGAGCGCTTCGCTTTATGAGAAACGTCAACAACTCAATGAAGGGAAACCGTCATTTATGCTACATGACGGTCCTCCATATGCCAATGGGAACATTCATATTGGACATTCGCTCAACAAAATTTCAAAAGATATCATTGTACGTTATAAATCAATGGCTGGTTTTCGGGCACCTTACGTTCCAGGTTGGGACACACACGGTTTGCCAATTGAGCAACAACTTGCAAAAGCAGGAATGAAACGTAAAGAGATGGACTTGCTTGATTATCTTGAAGAATGTCGTAAATACGCCATGAAGCAAGTCGATATGCAACGTGCCGATTTCAAATCATTAGGCGTATTAGCAGATTGGGAACGTCCATATTTGACTTTACTCCCTGAATATGAAGCAGCGCAAATTCGTGTTTTTGGTAAAATGGCTGAAAAAGGCTATATCTATAAAGGGCAGAAACCAATTTATTGGTCACCATCATCAGAAAGCTCGCTTGCCGAAGCCGAAATCGAGTATCAAGATGTTCGTTCTGCCTCAATTTTTGTTGCTTTCAAAGCAAAAGACACAAAAGGGAAATTGCCAGAAGATGTTGAGTTTGTGATTTGGACGACAACTCCTTGGACTATTCCATCAAATTTAGGAATTTTTGCACATCCTGACTATGATTATTCAGTGGTGGCAGTAAATGACAGAAAGTTTGTCATCGCCTCTGAAATGTTAGAAGCTGTTTCAGAAAAATTAGAATGGGAAAATTCTCAAGTTCTCCAGACGATTAAAGGTTCTGAGTTGGAATATATGGTTGCTAGGCATCCATTTTATGACCGTGAGACTTTGATTATGAACGCAGATTATGTCACACTTGACTCTGGTACAGGGCTTGTCCATGTGGCACCTGGTCATGGTGAAGATGACTATTTCTCAAGTCGCAAATATAATTTACCTGTCCTTTCACCAATTGACAATCGAGGCTATTATACAGATGAAGCGCCAGGACTCGAAGGAGTTTTCTATGATGATGGAAATAAAATCGTAAGTAAATGGCTAGAAGAAAAAGGCGCTTTGCTCAAGCTTGAATTTTTCACACATAGTTACCCACACGACTGGAGAACAAAAAAACCAGTTATTTTCCGTGCGACACCGCAGTGGTTTGCTTCTATTGACAAATTCCGTCAAAACATCTTGGATGAAGTGGAAAAAGTGAACTGGGTTATTCCATGGGGCAAAACGCGTCTATACAATATGGTGCGTGATCGTGGAGACTGGGTCATCTCACGTCAACGTGCATGGGGTGTGCCATTGCCTATTTTCTATGCTGAAAATGGAGAAGCTATCATTACACCAGAAACCACGGAACACGTGGCAGAACTTTTTGCAAAACAGGGCTCAAAAGTCTGGTTTGAAAAGACAGCAAAAGAATTGCTGCCAGAAGGATTTACACATCCAGGTTCACCAAATGGTGAATTCACAAAAGAAAAAGACATCATGGACGTCTGGTTTGACTCAGGTTCTTCTTGGAATGGGGTGCTCAACGAACGTGACTATCTCAGTTTTCCTGCTGACCTTTATCTTGAAGGCTCAGACCAATATCGTGGTTGGTTTAATTCCTCTATTACAACATCTGTAGCGGTCAATGGCGTGGCGCCTTATAAAGCTGTTTTGTCGCAAGGCTTTGTCTTGGATGGAAAAGGTCGTAAGATGTCGAAATCGATTGGCAACACGATTGTTCCAAAAGATGTGACAAAAAAACTTGGTGCAGATATTCTAAGGCTTTGGGTAGCATCTATTGATACAGAGTCAGATGTACGTGTTTCTATGGACATTCTCAGTCAAGTGTCAGAAGTTTACCGCAAAATCCGCAATACTTTGCGTTTCTTGGTCGCTAATACCTCTGATTTTAATCCAAATAGTGATATTGTAGAATTTGCTGAACTTCGCGGTGCTGACAAATATATGCTTGTGAAATTTAATGAGCTTGTCAAACAAATTCGTACAGCATATGACAAATATAGCTTTATGTCTGTTTACAAGGCAGTCATAAACTTTATCACTAACGATTTGTCTGCATTCTATTTAGATTTTGCTAAAGATGTGGTTTATATTGAAGCTGCAAAATCTCAAGCTCGTCGTTCGATGCAAACAGTAATGTATGTTATTTTGAAAGACCTTGTGAAATTACTAGTGCCTATCTTACCACATACAGCTGAAGAAACGTGGACTTACCTTGTGCACGAAAAAGAAGAATTTGCCTATCTTTCAGAAATGCCAGAAGCAGGGGAAATTGCGGGAGCAGATGAATTATTAGGGGACTGGGAGGCCTTCTTAGATTTCCGTGACGAAGTTTTGAAAGCTCTGGAAAATGCACGGGAAGCCAAACTTATCGGTAAGTCTCTGGAAGCAACAGTGACAGTTTATCCAAATGAAGTCGTGCGGACTTTACTGACAGCAATTGATGAAAATGTAGCGCAGCTTTTGATTGTGTCAAATTTTGTCATTGCTGACAAGACTTTAGAAGAAGCACCAGAAACAGCAATTAGATTTGAAGATGTAGCAATTACTGTCGAACACGCAGCTGGAGAAGTTTGTGAACGTTGCCGTCGTACAGATGAAACAGTGGGTCATAACACAAATGAATATCTTAAAGTACTTTGTGAACATTGTGCGGGGATTGTTTCAGCTGAATTTCCAGAAGTCCTTGAAAATGGATTTGAAGACTAATTAAATGAAGTCAAGACTTATTCAGTGATAGTTTCGTAAAACATTTGTCCATTTTCTCTAGTCGCTGAAGCGACTGATAAAAGGGCAACTTACCACTGAATTTAAGGTACAACCTCACATCTTCGATATGAGGTCACACCTCCGCTTCGCTTCGTTATCCATTCGCTCTATCTCCGCTTTGCTGCGCTGTCGATTTCACTAAGCCACTAAAGTGGCAAGTTCAAATCGCAATCGACTAAAGTCGCAAGGCGAAGTGGTCTTGTCCAAGAAGCCTAGGCGCTAAAAGCGCCAACGCCCTATGGCAGTCGGACGAAATTCAAAGATTGCCATTCCGACTAGGT
>Ga0099364_10000452_pt1 | contig 69366 bp, 64 predicted proteins | sample TergutTh196P3_FD_73070 | JGI IMG/M metagenome (GOLD analysis project Ga0099364, IMG submission 73070) | Microcerotermes parvus P3 segment gut microbial communities from Pointe-Noire, Republic of the Congo - Th196 P3 | ecosystem: Host-associated > Arthropoda: Insects > Digestive system > Gut ... | reverse complement strand
ATTTTGGTCGGATGAAAAAACCCTTCTTGGGGAAGTTTCCATGGTAAATAATGATAAAACTGATAATTTTTTCCTTGAAGAAAGGGGACGTTTTCCCAAAATTGAAGAAGATGAAGAAGCTATCCATCTTTTGGTGGGAGATTATGGCTCTTTTTAGCTTCTGATTAGCATTTAAAGGGTCAAAATTCCAAATATTACTTATATTTACAAGATTTTTTCTATTTTTTATTGAACAAAATTTCTCTTTCGTATACAATGAGGCGAGAGATTATTTCTCCAGAATATTTTTGGGGGTTAATATACATGATGGATATCGGTCTTATCCACCGCAGAGAGTATGAGATAGAGGATACTGTACCGGTAATAATTGCTGAAGCCCCCGGACGGATTCATTATTTAGGAGAGCATGGGGAGCTCCGTTCCGGCTTATATTTATCTTCCGCTATAGATCGTTATATCAGGGTTGCTGTAAGCATGCGGAAAGACAATTCTATCCGTTTTTTTGCCTCGGATCTTGGCGAAAGAAAGCGTACCACCCTTGTAAACCTTAAATATAAACGAGAAGATCGCTGGGCAAACTATATAAAGGTTGCCATTCATATATTTTCAGAGCTCGGTTACCCTGTTAAGGGCTTAAATTTTACGGTTGCCGGCAATATTCCCCAGCAAGTTGGCCTTGCATCATCCTCCGCAATAGAATCCGCAGCAGTAATGGCATTAAAAGGTTATTTTAAGGTAAGTATTTCCGACAGAGAGCTTTTAAACAGGCTTTCTGCTTCTAAAAATCTGTTTTTTGGTTCAAAATTCAGTCCGGTAGATTATCTTGTTACTTTTTCCGCCAAAAAAGACCAATTCCTTGTGGTAGACGAGCAAAATTTCAAGGTAAAACGAATAAAATCTCCCTTTTCTAAATACAGACTCCTTGTAATGGATTCCAGAGTTCCTAAAATGGGTGTGGAAGACGAACTAAAGCAGAGGCAGGCGGATACCAAAAAGGGTTTAAGTTTACTTTCAAATAATAGAAAGGGTGCCAGCTTTAGAGATTTTGCAGAAGCCGATTTAATGGAATCCATGGGCAACCTCCCCGAGGAGACCAGACGGCGCAGCCTCCACATAGTACAGGAATTCCGCAGGGTAAGCGATGCCGAAGATTTCCTAAAAAGAGGAGATTTATTATCTTTCACCAAAACAATTAACCAATCCCATGAGAGTTTAAGGGATCTTTATGAGGTTTCCTGCCCCGAAACAGACTGGCTTGTAAAAAGAGCCCAGGAATTAAATGGAGTTCTGGCTTCCAGAATGACAGGTCATGGTTTTGGAGGCTGCACCTATGCCTTTATCGGGGATGAGCTAGCCGGTGAATATAAAAAACGACTGGAAGATTATGAAAGAATTTTCGGCTTCCGTCCTGTTATATATGACATGAAAATTGCTTCCGGATGCCGTCTTATTCCAGAAACCATGAAGGTATTGGAGCGGAGTGCTGCCGGGTGAGAATACTTTTAACCAATGATGATGGTATTGATTCTCCGGGGCTTCAGGTACTAGCTGGTCTAATACGCCAAAATAAAAATTACGAACTGGTTATAATTGCACCGGACAAGAACCGCTCGGCTATTTCCCATTCCATTAACATTTTTCTGGATAGCGTAAATCTGAAACCTCTCTCGGAGGATGTCTGGAGCTGCTCTGGAAGCCCCGCAGACTGTGTTATAGCAGCGGTTCTCGGCTCTTTTTGTGAAAAACCGGATCTTGTTATATCGGGAATTAATCAGGGAGCCAATCTGGGAACAGATATTGTATATTCGGGAACAGCTTCCGCTGCAAGACAGGCAAGCATAATGGGCATTCCCGGAATAGCGCTTTCCCTTTACGGCAAAAAACCTTTTTTTTGGGAAATGGCAGCATCCTGGGCTCTGGACAGTCTGGAAGAGCTTGTTACCTATTGGAAGGAAAACACTTTTGTTAATATAAATATTCCAAACAGTCAGGAAGGCCCCCTTGGGCTAATGCATACCTGGCCTGGCATAAAAAATTATATTGATAGTCTTGATGAGGAAAAGACAGGGGAAGGTCTTGTTTGTAAATTGATTAGCGGGGGGGAAATTATGGATTATGAAGAAGGCTCGGACTGTGAAGTGGTAACCAGAAATTATACTTCTGTAAGCACCCTGTCAAATTTACCTGTGGTAATAAAAGAATTCTGTCCTCTGGCTCCGGACTATGCGTCCACAGCCAGCCGTCCTTCCAAACGGAGATAATATGGATACTGGTGAAAATTTAAAAAAACAAGAAATGCTGGATGGCAAGGCATCCCTCAGCGAAGGAATAAGGCTCTATAGGCAGAAACGCTACGATATGGCTTTAAAAGAGCTAAAGCGTGTAAATTCTGACCAGTTCGATCCGGAAGAAAACATGGAGCTTGCATACTACCTCGGGCTTTCCTATACAAAACTGGAGCGTTTTGACGAAGCCCTGATGTATCTGGAACAGGTTGTAACACAGGGAGAAGATATATTAAGGGTTTACCAGTGCAGAATGACCCTTGCATACATCTATATATTAACCAAACGTTATAGAATGGCGGAATTTGAACTTAACAGGCTTGCCAATAAGGGTTTTGAATCCGCTCAATTATACGCAACCCTTGCCTATGCCGCATGGTCGCAGGATCATCATAAACAATCCGTGGAATACTACGAAAAAGCACTTAATATTGATTTTAACAATGCCAATGCGCTTAACGGTCTTGGCTTTGTCCTTGTAGACAGCGATCAGGATCCTCAGAGGGGTTTAAAATGCTGTATTAAGGCGGTTGATTTAAAGCCCAATAATCCTGCCTATCTGGATTCCCTCGGCTGGGCCTATTTTAAGAACGGCGAGCTTCTGGAGGCCAGAACCTGGCTTAGAAGGGCTTTGGATGCAGCTCCTGACCATTCGGAAATAAAGGAACATTTAAGGATTGTAATGGGAGGAAAGTGAAAAATAAAATAATTCCCCTTCTTTTTATTTTTTCCCTTCTTATAACCCTGCCCCTTCTCTACGGACAGCAGATTCCCGGCATACCGATTCCCATGAACCAGGGAATAATTGATCTGGACATAGTCCGTGCAAGGGAGGAATTCCGCATAGGGGTGCAGGCATATTACCGTTTTGCGTATAACGATGCCATCCGCTCGCTTGAACTTGCCCTTTCTTACAGACCCGGTGAACCCCTTATTCTGGACTGGCTTGGTAAGGCCTATTATAGATCCGGCTTCGAAAATGCCGCATTTTCGATCTGGCAGGCGGCTGCGGAAGCTTATGGCTTTACCACAGGCCAGGGAATGTTAATTGCCAACCGTGTTGAAACTTTGAGAAACAGGAGGGTCTTCCTTCCCGTTCCGAATGATGATGTGCGTTATGTGGAATCAGGCTCCTATCCGGGAATGAATAATGATGTGGTTCTTTACAGGCAGCCTTCATCAATACTTTCGCTTAACGACGGTACAGCCTGGGTTGTGGCATACGGAAGCAATGAGATCGTCAGGATAGATCCCAATGGAATTATCCGTGACAGAAGAAGGGGGCCAATGGTTGGTTTTGACCGCCCCTACGATCTTGTAAGGGGACTGGATGGCTATCTCTATCTTTCCGAATTCAGGGGAAATAGAATAAGTGTTCTATCTCCAGCCGGAGACTGGCAGTATTATATAGGCTCAAGGGGGCAGGGACCCGGCCAGTTCATAGGCCCTCAAAATCTGACCATAGACGATGAAGGTTATCTTTACGTTGTAGATTATGGAAACAGGCGTATTTATAAATTCGATCCTTCCGGGACATTCATTCTTTCATTCGGAAATAGAAGCCTGGGTTTCCAGGGTTTTACCTCTCCAACAGGCATTGCAGCAAGGGGCGGGATAATTTATGCCGCCGACAGTATACATGGGCGCATATATATGTTTGACACCAATGGAACCTATCTAGGTGTATTTCTGGACGAAGGCATTACAGCCCCCGAAAGTATTAGAACTTCTTCGGATGGAAATCTCCTCATTGTAGACAGTAACCGTATCCTATTGGTAAATCCGGACACGGCAATCATACGGGAACTTGGACTATTGAGGAATGCTCATAGTGCTAGAATCACCGGAGCGGATATAGATAGTAACGGAAATATTCTTGCCGCCGATTTTAGAAGCAGTGATGTCGCCGTTATGACACGCATAGATGATTTGGCTGCAGGGCTTTTTGTGGAAATTAAAAGGGTTAATTCGGATAACTTCCCTAGAGTGTTAGTGGAAGTTGAAGTTACCGATAGATTAAGAAGGCCAATTTTGGGGCTGGAAGTCGGAAACTTCCTTTTAAGCGAAGGAGGAATTGCCGTAAGGGAGCAGAGTTTCCTTTCTGCTTCCCACCGCTCCCAATACAGCGATATATCAATACTCCTCGAACGTTCCTTCCGCAGTCTTGCTCTTGAAGAAAACCTTGTAACAGCGGTAAGGGAAATTGCTTCTTCCTCTCCGCGGCTGGTTTCAATAGTTTCAGCTGGAGAACAGCCCTTTAGAGAAAGCCTGGACACTGCCGGAATGACCCCAGCGGCAAGACTTACCCAGGCTGCAAGGGGAAATGTAAGAGATTATACGGATCATTGGCGCTTTGACCTTGGACTTCGTCTTGCCGCAACAGACCTTCTTGCAGCAGGGGACAAAAGAGCGGTGGTTTTTGTCGGCTCCGGGGCTTCACCGGGAACTTCTTTCAGCTATACACAGTTCGGTCTTGGAGAACTGGCCTTCGATCATTACAGTCTTTCCGAACTTGCCTCTTATCTTAGAAACAATAATATTGCATTCTATGCCGTTATTATTAGCCATAATTACCCGGGAGATGATATAATATATCTGGCAGAAGAGACCGGGGGTCAGGTACTTTCCCTATTCAGAAATGAAGGTATAATAGCAGAAATAAATACCTTAAACGAAAGGGCATCCGGTAACTATGTATTGAGTTTCCGTTCATCTTTGGCAACGGATTTTGGCAGGGCATATCTTCCATTGGAAGTGGAAGTATCTTTAATGGATAGATCAGGAAGAGATTCCAGCGGTTATTTTCCGCCATTGGAATAAATTTTTAGGAGGATTTTATGACTTATAAATGGGATTCATCACTGGAATCGGGTTATGACAAGGTAGACAACCAGCACAAGCAGCTGGTAGAAGCCTTGAATAACTTGATTGAAGCAAGTGCAAGCGGAAAGGGAGATGCCGCTGTTCTGGGGACACTGGATTTTCTTACCGGATATGCAATAAAGCACTTTGCCGATGAAGAGCAGCTTCAAGTGGATTACGATTTCCCGGATTACCTTAACCACAAGAGAATTCATGACAACTTTAAGGCAACAGTTGGTGATTTTATCAAAAAGGTAAAAGCCGAAGGACCTACAGAAGCCGTAATTAACGAAGTCAGCTCTGCAGTTGGTGCATGGCTTTTAAATCATATTAAGGGAGATGATTTCCGCATGGCAGCTTTTGTAAAGGCTGCCGATGCAAAATCTTCAGGAACTAGGGTTTAATTAGGGATAATTTTTCCATTTCCCTTTTTTCCAGTGCTTCTTCCATAAGAGAAGAAATTTCTAAAGCCTCATAAAGCTCTCCCGCTTCCCTGGGGTCTCCTCTGAGAACCGGGTGCGGAGGGCTGAAGAGCGTGCAGCAATCGTCATAGGGGAGTATGGATGTTTCATAGGTTCCGATTTTTTCGGATATGGAAATAATTTCTTCCTTATTCAGTCCAATAAGAGGCCTTAATACGGGAAGCCTTATCCTGCTCTGTGTACAGGAAATATTTTCAATTGTCTGACTCGCTACCTGCGATAGGCTTTCTCCGTTAATCAAACATTTACACTTCCTAATATTTGCCAGCTTTTCTGCGCATTCCATCATTGCCATTCTTAGCAGTACAGTTCTATAGGGAAGGGGAGATCTATCCTTTATTCTGGTTTGAATCTCCGTTAGGCTAACGGAAAAAAAATTAATTCCCTGTGTATACTGTCCTAAAATTTCTGCTAGTTTTTTTGCCTTTTCCCTGGCTTCCATTTGGGTATAGGGCCATGAATGAAAATAAACAGCCTCAAGAGCAAGCCCCCTTGTTGCCATCATATAGCCTGCAACAGGTGAATCTATTCCCCCTGATAATAATAATAAACCCTTTCCGGCTGTCCCTACAGGAAGCCCCCTTCTGCCCTCATGTATTTTTCCGTAGATATAGGCTTTTTCCCTTATCTCTACCGCAATAATGACTTCCGGTTTCTTTACATTAACCTTTAAATCCGGAAGAGCTTCTTTAATGGCATCGCCTGCCATGCACCGGATCTGGTAGGAATCCAGAGGAAAGGCCTTATCCGTCCTTCTTGCTTCCACCTTGTAATTCTTTATTCCATCTTCCCATAAAAGTTTCGCTTCCTCCACACAGGCGGCAATTACAGAGGTGTCCTTCTTTTCGGCCTTCCTTGCCTTTGCCCAACCTGCTATGCCGATTAACCTGTTAAGCGAAATTTCTGTATTCCTTTCTTCTTCCCTGCTGCATTCAACAAAAATTCTTCCTTCTTTCATAATTATTCTAGTTTCATTATTGTTCAAAAGGGAGGAAAGATTATACCTAAGTGCTTTTTCAAAAAATTTTCTGTTGCCGCCCTTAAGAGTCAGTTCACCGGGTTTAACAAGATAGGTGGAGATTTCGTTTTTATCCATTAAAGATTTTCCATTAGAGGTATGATAACACCTTATTCAGAGCATTAAAAAGAGCATCCAAGTCTTCTTTTTCCGTTGTCCATCCCTGAGAAATCCTGATGCCTTCAAGCTGTTTACTTTTATCCAGCCCCATTGCCGAAAGTACCGGCCTTTGAGCAGAGGATGAAGAGCAGGCCGAGCCTGTGGATATGGCTATCCCTTCCTTATCCAAAGCCCTAACCAAAACAGCTCCCGGAACTCCCCTAAAACCTGCCTGCAAGATCCATGGCGAATAAAAATCATCTTCGGCCTTCCTGTTTTCGGGAATCAAGTAGGAAGTTTTTATTTTATTCAGATTTTCAATAAGGTAATTGTTTAAGCGGCAGGCTTTTTCAAAGGCTGCCTCAAAAGCGGCTGTCCTCTTTTTCATTATTTTTGCCATGGCAATGGCTCCGCTTATATTCTCTGTTCCCGGCCGGAAAGAATTTTCCTGGCTCCCTCCTCTAGATAAGGGCTCCCTTTTTTTCTTCATGAATAGCAGGCCAATTCCCTTTGGCCCCCCCAGCTTATGAGAGCTAAAGGAAGCGGAATCTAAATCCCAGCCCTTTATATCCAAAGGGATTTTTCCCAGGGCCTGAACCAAATCGGCATGGATATGAATACTTAAACCTGTCTTCTTTTCCTGTTCTCTTGCAATGGAAACAAGTTCTTTTAAATCCATTATGGCGCCTGTTTCATTATTAACGCCCATAATGGCAGCAAAACGGCAGTCTTCATTCTTCGCAAGTGCCCTGCTAAAGAGCTCCGTACTTATTCTTCCATTTTTTTCTATACCAATAGTAGTTGTAGGAATGGATAGTTTATTGAAGAGCAAACAGTTTTCTCTTATAGATGGATGCTCTATGTCAGAATAAAGGATCTTGGCCTTGCTGTTTTTTAATGATAATGCCTGAAAAAGAAAAGAATGAAGAAGGATGGTATTGGATTCTGTTCCGCCTGATGTAAAATAAAGATTTTCCGCTTCCACACCAAGAACTGAAGCACAGTCTGCTCTTGCAGCCTCAAGAGCACTTCTGGCCACCTTCCCTTCCATGTGAAGGGAAGATGGATTCCCCTGTATCGGGATTTCTGAGCTTTCTTCTTCTATGGCAGTTGCTGCCCAATCCAGATAATGACGGATCAATACTCTTTTATGCCCTGTTTGCTGATCCCAATACTTGAACATTCTTATGGGCATAGAGCTTTTTAAGCTCATCCCTAGCAGGTCCAAGAATTTTCCTTGGATCGAATTCTTCAGGGTTTTCTGCAAGTATCTGTCTTATAATAGCGGTCATTGCAAGGCGGCCGTCAGAATCTATGTTAATTTTGCAAACGGCACTTTTTGCAGCTCTGCGCAATTGCTCTTCGGGAATTCCGACAGAATCGCTTAATTTTCCGCCAAATTTTTCTATTGCATGAACATAATTCATCGGCACAGAAGAAGATCCATGCAGTACAATGGGAAAGCCCGGAATTCTTTTTTCTATTTCTTCAAGAATGTCAAAGCGCAGGGGAGGGGGAATTAATACTCCGCTTGCGTCCCTGGTACATTGCTCCGGTTTAAATTTTGTCCTTCCATGACTTGTGCCTATGGAAATAGCAAGGCTGTCCACCCCGGTTTTTTTGACAAATTCTTCAACCTCATCCGGCTGTGTATAATGGCTATGCTCGGAGGAAACATCGTCTTCCACTCCAGCCAGAATGCCAAGTTCGCCTTCAACAGAAACATAGTCCTTCCTTGAATGGGCAAATTCGCAGACACTCTTTGTAAGAGCCACATTATCTTCAAAGGAAAGATGAGAGCCGTCTATCATTACCGAAGAAAAACCGCTTTCCACACAATCCTTGCAAAGTTCAAAACTATCTCCATGATCCAGGTGAAGCACTATGGGAATATCGCATCCAAGTTCATGGGCATATTCCACTGCTCCCTTTGCCATGTTTTTTAATAAATTCTGATTGGCATATTTTCTGGCTCCCGAAGAAACCTGTAAAATTACCGGTGATTTTGTCTCCACACATGCCATAACAATTGCCTGAAGCTGTTCCAGATTGTTAAAATTATAAGCCGGCAGGGCATAACCCCCGCTTATTGCCTTTTTAAAGAGTTCAACTGTGTTTACCAGTCCCAATTCTGCATAACTAATCATCATAATCTCCTTAATCTTTATTCTTTTAATATCATTTGATATTAAGTTATGGTTTCTTAAAGATCAAGCATGGACTTATTTAATATTTTACCTTATCATTTTTCCATGAAAGTATTATTAATTTGCAATGATTTTTATCATCCGGGCAATGTACCCATAGAAGGTATTGCCCCTCTTAAGGAAAAAGGCTTTAACTTCGACATCATAAGCGATGCCGGTAATTTCAAGCCTTCGATGCTTCAAGATTACCCTGTTGTAATAATTGTTAAAAGCGACCAGGTAAGTCACGAAGACAAAACAAGCTGGAAAACTGCCGAAGTCCAAAAGGCTTTTACGGAATTTGTGGAAAATGGCGGAGGACTTATGGCCATTCATTCGGGAACTGTAAAGGGAGAAAATACCGAAGAACTAAACAAGCTTATTGGCTGCCGCTTCCTTTTTCACCCGCCTGCTGCCGATATAACCGTGCAACCCATTAAACCTCATCCCATTACCGAGGGTGTGGGAATGTTCTGCGAACATGATGAGCATTACCACATAGAAATTCTGGCTCCCGATGCTGATGTTCTTATAGCTTCCTATTCACCCGGCCATGGGGACGAATCCAAATACGAAGAAGATCCCGTCCGCAATACACCGCAATGTATATGTCCTGCCGGCTTTGTCCGCACGCAGGGGAAGGGACGCGTCTGTGTTCTTACACCCGGTCATAATGTTCCCGTTTGGCATAACAAACATTTTCAAAAAACCCTGGAAAACGCCATTAACTGGTGTGCCGGAAAGTGAACTCTGTTCTAATAAGCGGAGCCGACAGGGGACTGGGGCTCTCCCTTGCCAGAGAATTCCTTCAAAGAAAGTGGATCGTATTTGCCGGTAAGTATCTGGAAGACTATAACCTTCTTGAAATGGAAAGGGAGAAAAACCCCAATCTTCATATTGTGAAGCTCGATATGGGAAGTGAAGAAAGCATTAATGCCGCAAGGGATTATGTCCTTTCTGTTACAGATTCACTGGATATGCTCATATCCAATGCGGCTCTAATGGGGCCCGTTAACTGCGATCTCTTCAGTGAAGAACCAATGGATCATTTAGCTCCCTGGACTTCCTTTAATGTTAACGCACTCGGCCCTGTTTTAATGACGGGTAGTTTCCTTCCCCTGATGGACAGGGCTAAATTGAAGCGCCTCTGTTATGTTTCCAGTGAGGTATCTTCAATAGTGCTGATGAAAAATAGGGGAGATACATCCTATCCCTATCCGATGAGCAAGACCTCCCTTAATATGGGAGTACGGTTAATGCATAATCAGCTTTATTCCCAGGGATATACATTCCGTCTCTTCCACCCTGGCTGGATGAAACGCCGTTTTCAAGATGCCACTCTGGCAGAAAATGCCCGTTTTAGTCCGGATTTTATAGGCAAAATAGCGGCGGAATTTTTTGAAACTCCGCTTAAAGATGAGCAAAGAATGGTTATGATGGATTATAATGGCTATGAATGGACTTGGTAAAAAGTGAAAGTTAAAGGGATAATTATATGAAAGGTATAGTGCTGCTTTCCTCCATGGAAAAACCCTTCGATGAAAAACTTGCAGAAGTGTTTGTGCGGGAAAATTACACCCTATATGCAATGGCATCCAATGTACCCTTAAATGTAAGGAAGCTGTCCTCTGATCCATTAACCGCCGCAAAAGAGCTTAATGAAGATGCGGGCAGACTGGATTTCCTTCTGGATACTACGGATATAAATCATCCGGAAGATACTTTTACAATAAGGGATGGAATAAATTTTTCCCTTACAGAAGAGGTATATAAAAAGAATGTTGTTTTTCCCATGTCTGTGCTTGAAGCTTTCCTGCCATTGCTGGAACATGGATATGGAAAATGTCTTTTCTACCTTAGCAGTATCAATGCATCAATAAATCAAACAAAAAATATTGATCATTATGCCTACAATATGAGCAAAGCTGCATTGCATCAATTTATTCAAATGACAAGAAACAAGCTCTCCGCTAAAGGATATAGATTCCGCATCTTTGATCCCCTGTACAATGAGCTCGACCCATCCCTTGCTGCAGAGGCTGCTTTTAACTATATTTCCCGAAGAAGGGGTGTAGAAGGCCCTCAGCGGGACGATGAAGATAACCTTGCCCTGCGCGATGCTTACGGGAGACTTCATTCCTGGTGAAAAAGAAGTTATCCTTCCTGATCATTCTCATAACCTTAATTATTATTGGTATTAATTTTTACTCAAGGGATCCTGTTCTAATACTTACGGATCAGTCCTTTATTTCCCTTTATGGTTCAAGGCGTCTTTGGTTCAGGAATGTAAAGACTTCAATTGATTTATTCAGGAGGGTAATACCTGTCATTGTTCATGAATCCTCCACACCGGATCTAATTGCTATTTCATTGGCAGATACTTCATCCTCTCCCCATGCAATAATTTTCCCTTACAGGTATCTTGAAGCTGCTCTTTTTTACAATGAGCTCTTATTAAACGAAGCTTCCGGTCTTAGATCGTCTGAGATAAAGATTTTTGTAATGGGAGAGAGGCATATTCTGCCCTTCCTACCCGTAAATATAATCCAAACAGATATGGAACAAGACTTTTACAGGGCTGGTCTTCTTTCCGCCATATATTCATCCGGAAATGATGTTTTAATTGCCTCAGGTATCACATTACAAAACGAATTTTTGGAAGCCTTTCATGCAGGGCTGTTAAATAACGGTTTTCAAGGTTCTTATCATGTATTGTACGAAAACGAAGACAGCCCCCGTTTTGAAAATATTGGCTGTTTAATTTTAATTGGAAATGCATCGAGCTTTATTACAGAAGATATTTCAGTTCCTATTATCCTTTTTTCTTGGATGAACCCCTCTTTTACTACCCAAAATGTTAAAATTATTTTCGATGATTCCCCATGGGCCCTAGCTGAGCATGCATTAAAAAGCGATAATTCTCCAATAAATGGACAAATTTTATCCCCCTCCAATCCCCAGCTCTTACTTAACAGATTGGAGAGATTTACCGATTACTTTAAAAAAACCTTCTTATTGATGGAAAATTTTCAAAGATATTAAATAAATTTGCCTCTAAATTCAATTATCAACCGATAATTATACGAGCTATCTTCAGATGCATATTAATTATGCTGTCCGGAGATGTTTGACAAAAGTATATGAAGGAAATATAATATACTTAATCCGCATTTCCCAATGATCGGAGAAAGGAGTATGGGATGAGACAAGGCAGTTTCGGGGCGGTGCGCCGTTTGGTTTTCTTGCTAATTATTTTCTGTCTGGCAGGCTTTTCAGCTTTTGCCCAGCAGAGAACTGTTGATATGGTATCCATTATATTGGATCCCTTTGACGGAAGCAGTTCTCAAGAATGGACAATAGGCGGCAGGACTTATTCTTATGAGTTTGAGTGGAGGCTGGATGCCAGCAGATTTTCTACTACATCTGTTGATGCTGAAGGGAATGAATTACATTTCCCAATGAGTACGGTAGTTCCCTCCTATCCTTTGACCTTATATGGTCATTCCAGAGAAATCAGAGACATCAGAAGTTTCGGAATCTGGAGCAGGTTTGATCGCCGGGGTTATAACTGGATCGATGTATATCCTGCCCATATTGATCAATTCGATCAATTCGGGGATCCATTACCATTTGAAATCCCTCTTCCCGGACAGGTTCAAAATATGGATATGTGGGTATGGGGTTCAAATCATAACTATTACATGGAAGCCTATGTAAGGGACTATAACGGAGTAGTGCATATTATTCCCATGGGCGATCTTGCATTTCAGGGCTGGAGAAATCTGACATGGCGTATACCAAATCATATCCGCCAGCAAAGAAGGCATATGCCTCGTTTGTCAATTCTTCATTTTGTAAAATTCAGAATCTGGACAACCCCGGTTGAGACAGTGGACGATTTTTATGTATACTTTAACCAGTTCAAGATACTGACAGATGTATTCCAGGATCTGTTCGATGGCGATGATCTGGCAAATCCAGTCAGGGTCCAGGAATACTGGATGCAGAATAATTAGGGAGGCTCTGAGATGAAACGTTTTTTAATAATTCCGATTCTTTTTCTTATTGCAGCCGGTTTATATGCTCAGAGAACCAATGAGGTGGGAGCTATAGATGTAAACCGTCTGGGTATAGATGCTGCTCAGCAGCGCATTATGGAAGTTTCCATAGACAGGTTCGAAAGGGAAGGCTTCTGGCTTTCCTCAATGTCCACTGACGATGGATATGTTACCACAAGGCTCTTTCAGGGCGGTCCCATGGGTGCACAACCCATCCCCCAGGAAATGGGCATGAATATTATTAACAACAATGTTCTTGGTTCCAGGATAGACTTCCTTCGCCGCGGATATTCCGAATTCTTTATTTATCCCCTTAGACCAATTCCAATTGAGGGAATTACAAAGGAAGTATCCGTATGGGTGGCAGGCCGAAATTACAATCATGAACTCTATCTCTTAATAGAAGACTTCTTTGGCAGACCCTTTGAGCTCTTCATGGGAAGACTTAATTTCCAGGGCTGGAGAAAAATGACAGTTGCCATTCCTCCCCAGGCAGAAGATGGTTTCCGCGGTATAGTTCAGAGAAATTATCATTATAACAACAATATGGGAATTAAGATCCGGGGCTTCCGTATTCAGGTAGATCCCTGGCAGGCATATGGAAGTTACTATCTCTATTTTGACGATCTTAGGGCAGTTACCGACCTCTTTGCAGAAGAGAGCCGTGATCCCGACGATATGCCAGATGGTTGGTAAACCAGATGGCTGGTAGACCAAAACCTTAATTATTAATAATGCCGGCGCCTTTCCTGGGTGCCGGTTTTTTTTTGGATTGCATGTGCATGCGCGGCGGCTTTGTTTTTATTCTGTATAAATAAGCGGCAGATCTTTTCCCCGAATATTCCAAAACACCCATTTTATTCAATGAATATAATGTCTTTCGTGCCAATGCCATATTTATTTTCGCTTTTTCTGCCATTTCTTTGGCAGTAAATTCATCTTCTTTGGTAAAGGGAATAAAATCCAGATAATCCCCCGGTTTTTTTAATATGAGGGAGCCATGAATATTGTCCAGAAAACGATCCTTAATGCTTATGCCCTTCCGCCGCCATGAGCCCTTGCCGTCGTCCATGCGCTTTTCTGTAATATCTATAAGTATAAGCTCTATGGAAAGGTTCTTAATTTTTGGAAGCATGGGTGCATATACCAATGCATTGAATAAATCCCATTTGCAGCCCTTAATCCGGCTTTTACGCCGCCTTATTAATTTATTTTTTCCGGTATAAACCTCAATATTTTTTGCACAGATTACAGGATGAACTATTTTTAATCTGTTATTTTTGCAAAGGAGTTTTGCTTTTTCTTTTAAGGGGGCAAAGCTGCCTGTTTGAACCTCAATAATTTCCCCATATCCGGTAATTGCATCACAAACAAAGGAGTCAGTTGTATATTCTATCTGCCCGTCTTCACCCGAATAATACAATTTAAGGCTCTTATGCAGGCTGCTTTCTTTTAAAGTCCCAATGGAAGGGTTTTTAACGGCGGACATATTCCATTAATTCCTGGGCACTGAGCTGTTCCAGATAATGGTATATTTCGCTTCCTCCCTTATAATCCTTTGTACTTATTCTGTTTACCACAAAAGCTGCAATTTTATTGGTTTTTAAGGGCAGGGGCATTGGGTTTCCATTTACATCAACAATTTCATTAAGCCTTAACCTTCCATTTATCTCCTGTGTGTCCCCTTCGGGAAAAACTATGAAAAATTCAGTCATATACATGACTATAGAGTATCAGTATATGGCTTAACCGTTCAAGAAGCCATATTAACTTAACATTTGTATAGTATTTTAGAAAAAAAAATTTACTATAGATAATTTTTTCTATTTTTTCTCTTGACTACTGGTATTCATTCATGAATAATGGAAAAAAGGTGCAAAATTGTGGGGAATATTAGGAAAAAATAGGAATAAGTGGTAAATGGAACTAAAAACCGGTGCTGCTGAAAGCACCCTCGATGATAAAGGCAGAGTGAACATCCCAACCCGTTTTAGGGATCAGTTTCATGGGAAATTGGTAATTACCTGGGGGATTGAACGCTGTGCCTGGATAATGACCATTCCTGTTTGGGAGCATTTTGAAAAAACCCTAAGAGATGCCGCCAAATTTACACCGGAGCAATTATTCATATTGGAAGAAAAACATATTAATCAGGCAAGAGTAGTAGAAATGGATAAGGCAGGCAGGATTCCAATAGACACAATAATCAGGGATTATGCAAAGCTTAATAAGGATTGCAGGGTAATTAAATCGGAAGACAGGCTTTCCATTTGGGATGCGCCTACATATTATGCTTATTTGGCAGAAAAAGACCAAATTGCCAGAGAGGCAATGAATAAACTTGGTCAAAACTTGTTCAGGATGGCTTAGGATGGAAATTGTCCACACTCCGGTTTTGCTGGAGGAGACTTTAAAAATACTATCTCCGCGTTCACAGGGTGAGCTAATGATAGATGCCACTCTTGGAGAAGGAGGCCACTCCAATGCCTTCCTCAGCCAGTTTCCGGAATTAAGGATAATCGGAATAGATGCAGATGAAGACATTCAAAAAACAGCCAAAAGCCGGCTTGAGCATTTCGGTGAAAGGATAAACTTCTATACTGGCTGGGCTCAGGACTTTTTTGATGAATACCCTGTCGAATACAAGAGGCCGGATACAATTTTAATTGATCTGGGAATCAGTCTCTTCCATTATGAGAAAAGCAGGAGGGGTTTCAGTTTCCGCTACGATGAAAAACTGGATATGAGATTGAATACCTCTGATGGAATTTCTGCTGCCGAGCTCCTTAACAGACTTTCCGAAAAGGATTTGGCAGATCTTCTTTTTAACAATGCCGAAGAACGTTATTCAAGGCGGATAGCAAAGGCCATTGCCGAAGAAAAAAAATCTGCTCCTATAGAAAGTTCCATAATTCTTGCAGATATCATAGAAAGGGCAGTTCCTCCTTCCTATCGCCATGGTCCAGTTCATCCGGCGACAAAGACATTTCAGGCATTAAGAATTGCCGTAAATGGCGAATTAAGCAGGCTGGAATACCTGTTGGACTCTGCTTTTTCAGTTCTGGAACCGGGCGGAAGGCTGGGGGTAATAAGCTTCCATTCGCTGGAAGACAGAATTGTTAAAAACTTCTTTAAGGATAAAAATAGAGACTGTATATGTCCCCCCGAAGCACCGATATGTAAATGTAGGGGTCAAAGAGCTGTCAGTATACTCACCGGCAAGGGAATAAAAGCAGGAGATGAGGAAATTCGCAGAAATCCCCCTTCCCGAAGTGCCCGTTTAAGGGCAGCGGAAAAGCTATTAGATGAGGCAGGATCATGATTAAGAAATATTTTTTATTGTATTTTTTTGTTTTAACCATACCCGTTTTCCTGGGCTTTGCAGCCTGGCAATCCAGCCGGTTTACAAACCTGGAAAGGAATATCAGGCTCCTTGAGGCAGTCCAGGATGATTGGATAGGTGAAAACAATAAATTAATTGCCAATATTGCTGTTCTTTCTTCTTCAGCAAGAATAGAACAGGTGGCAATCAATGATCTGGGTTTAACCAGAATCAGGCCGGAAAGCGTTCTTCAAGTCAGAATTGAAGGAGGCGAAGTGTATTAATGGAAGCTCTGATGAATTTTTCAGAACTGGCCGATGCCCTGGGAGGGCGTCTGTTAACCGGGGAGGGGAAACAGACGAATTTAAGCAGCGGTCATGCTCCGGATCAATTTTCATCCGTCTCCATCGATTCCAGGGAAATTTCCCCGGGGGGTCTTTTTGTGGCCCTCCGTGGAAGTTCTCTGGACGGCCACCGTTATGTGCAGAGTGCCATTGAAGCAGGAGCTTATGGAGCAATTGTAGAAAGCAAGGCTATGGAAAATTCTTCCATGGGCCTTGCTTCCCTTTGCAAAAATAAAAACTGCTGCCTAATAATGGTAGAAGACAGTCTTAAAGCCCTGCAAAAAGCCGCAGCCGTTTACTTAAAAAAGTTTCCTGCCCTTAAAAAAATTGGCATAACAGGATCTTCGGGGAAAACCAGCACAAAGGAAATTGCCGCTGCCATTATCGGCAGGGAAAAATCCCTAATAATGAGCAAGGGGAATTATAATTCGGAAACAGGTCTTCCGCTTTCTGTCTTTCAAGTCAGGGCTCATCACGAGGTTGGAATTTTTGAAGCTGCCATGAGCCAAAGGGGAGAGATGAGAACATTAGCCGAAATTCTGGATCCTCACATGGCATTGATCACCAATATAGGCACTGCCCATGTCGGTAATCTTGGCTCCACTGATGCAATAGCAGAAGAGAAGAAGGAAATTTTTGCCTTTTTTAATGATAATTGTACCGCCTTTATTCCTGACGAAGATAATTACAGGGATTTCCTTGCAAAGGGCATTAGGGGAAAGATTATTCTTTATGGAAAGAATAAACTGAATGATCTGGAATCCGTAAAAGATATGGGACTTTTGGGAACAAATATTATTTTGGATGGAAAGTCCTGCAGTTTTAAACTGCCGGGAAAATACAATTTTGAAAATGCAATTGCGGCTATTTCCCTGGCAAAAGAGCTTTCAATTAGCAGCGAAGCAATTATAGAGGGACTGGAATCCGTTAAGCCGCTTTTCGGCAGGGGAGAAATAATAAAGGGAAAAAGAACACTTATAAGGGACTGTTATAATTCCAATCCCGAAAGTGCGAATGCGGCTCTTGATTTCTGTGACTCCCTATCCTGGCCGGGAAGAAAATTCTATGTATTGGGCTCCATGCTGGAGTTAGGTGAAAAATCCGATGCCGCCCATGCCGCCCTTGGCAGCCGTCTTTCTTCCAGCACAGCCGACATGATCTTTCTATATGGTGATGAAATGAAGGCTGCCATGGACAAAATAAACGAAAGTAATGAAATTAATATGGAAGATATATCCCGGTTCAGGGTATGCCATACCACGGACAAGGAAGAGTTATCCGAAAAAATAAATAAAAACATAAAAGATGATGACCTGGTGCTTTTAAAGGGCTCAAGAGGCTGTGCCCTGGAATCGCTTACGGACATGATTTTGGGAGAGGCTTATGTTTTATGAATTCGTCTATCCCCTGGTAAGATATTTTACTCCATTGAATGTTTTTCAGTATCTTAGTTTCAGGGGTGCATATGCCGCACTTACCACATTGCTGCTTTGTTTTCTTTTTGGTCCGGGTATTATTGAAGCCCTGAAAAAATTAAAGGTAGGGCAGTCCATAAGAACGGACGGACCGGCAAGTCACCTTAGCAAGAGCGGAACCCCGACCATGGGAGGAATATTCATCATTCTTTCGGTGGTTATTTCCATCATCCTATGGATAGACTTTAGTTCATGGAAGGTCTGGCTCTGTCTTGGCTCCCTTATAGCCTTTGGCCTAATTGGTTTTATCGATGATTACCTTAAAGTAAGTAAAAAGAATTCCGATGGATTATCCGGAAGGGGCAAATTAATCGGGCAGTTTATTATTGCCCTTGCAGTGGTTCTGGTTCTCTACTTCTACGGAGAAAGCGGCATTACCGACCTCTATATTCCCTTTTTTAAAGATCCCGTTGTGGACATGGGAATTTTCTGGATTCCCTTTGGCGTCCTTCTTATTATGGGAACATCCAATGCCGTTAATTTTTCCGATGGACTGGACGGCTTATTGGCCGGACTGTTAATTCTGGTTTTTATTACATTGGCAGTTTTGAGCTATCTTTCCGGACATTTAAATTTCTCAGAATACCTTGGCATTCCCTACATACCGGGTGCAGGAGAGGTAATGATCTTTTGTCTTGCCGCAGTCGGAGCATGCATAGGCTTCCTCTGGTTTAATTCGCATCCTGCCGATGTTTTTATCGGAGATGTCGGTTCACTTTCTCTTGGCGGAGTGGTAGCCGTAATAGCTCTTATTATCAAAAAAGAACTTTTAATACTCATAATCGGAGGGGTTTTTGTTCTGGAAATTGCATCTGTAATAATTCAGGTGCTTTCATTCAAGTTAAGGAAGAAGAGGGTGTTTAAAATGGCGCCCATTCATCATCATTTTGAATTATCCGGCTGGGCGGAAAGCAAGGTTGTTATACGCTTCTGGATTTTGGGAGGACTTTTTGCGATCATTGCGTTATCTACGCTTAAGATCCAGTAAAAATCATGAGTACCAGATTTAACATGGAATTTCCCGGAATTAACCAAAAACGGGATCATGTACTAATAGCAAGTATTATTCTCATTACCGGCCTTGGGCTTGTAATACTGTACTCATCTTCCTATGCCTTTGCGTATAGACGTACAGGAAATGGAACTTTCTTTTTTGACAGACAGGTTCAGTATGTATGCGCCGGCTTTGTTCTTTTCATTATATCTTCCTTTATTAACCTTGAATGGCTCAGGCATAAGGGCATAATGCTGGCAATGGTTATGTTAACCGCCATTTTCTGCCTCCTGCCCTTCATCCCATTTTTCGCGGCAAGACCTGTTAATTCGGAAAGCATGAGTGAGGCCGCATTAATGCAGAATGCACTTGTTAATTCTGCAAGGTGGATAGGCATAGGAGGAAGGACATTCCAGCCGTCTGAACTTATGAAGCTAACCCTTCCCCTTTATCTTGCACATTTTTTTGACAAGAAAAAGGATGAAATAAACAATCTTGCAAGAAGCATTATTCCTCCTGCAATAATTACAGGAATGTTCGCAGGCATTATACTACTGCAGAATAATTTCTCCACAGCCATTTTCCTTGTGTTAAACGCAATTTTCATGTTCTTCCTTGCAGGTATCAGATTCAGGTATTTTTTCAGTGCGGTTTTTATGGTTCTTCCCTTCGCTGCCATTCACATAATGAACAGCGAATACAGAATCCTTCGAATACTCAGCTATGTCATTCCGCAGTACGAACCCCTTGGTGCAAGTTATCAGGTAAATTCCTCCATGTCGGCAATAAATTCCGGCGGTTTTTGGGGAGCGGGCATCGGCCAGGGCATAAGAAAGATCGTAAGCGTGCCTGAGATTCATTCGGATTTTATTTTTGCATCCTATGCCGAAGAAATGGGATTCTTGGGAGTCATCCTTTTCTGTCTCTTGTTCGGAGTCTTTGCCGTTAGGGGTTATATTTCTTCCCTTCGCAATGAAAGCCCCTTTTACCGTCTTCTTGGCTGCGGTCTTGTTACAATGATAATTTCACAGGTTATTTTAAATATTTCCGTAGTAGCCGGAGCACTTCCAGCCACAGGTATACCTCTTCCGTTTTTTTCCGCCGGGGGCTCTTCCCTCATAGTTTCCATGATTATGGCAGGTTTAATTGTAAATATTTCAAGAAACAATAAAAATAAAACAGCAGATAATATTATTTTTGACAAAAGGGGAGAAAACTGATGGCCGGTGAATATATGGTTCAGGAAGAATCAAAGCCGGTATCACGCCGCTTTGAAAAAATATTAAGAATATTCATCATTATTGCCGCCCTGGTTCTTGCTGCCGAGCTAATCTGGCTCTTGGGTGTAAGCCCATTCAGGCCTCTTGCCAGAATAGACATTTCCGGCCTTGATGAAATAGGAAGGGGAGAAATAGGCAGGGATGAAATTATTGCAATGGCAGGAATTTCGCCTGACAGCTCCTTTGTATCCGTTTCTGCCCAGGAGATGGAAAGATCCCTTCTTCGTTACAGTTTTCTGGAATCCGTCAGGGTATATAAGCGCTTTCCGGACAGGGTGGAAATCATGCTGGAAGCAAGACGCGCAATTGCCGTAATAATGACGGAAATTAACGGATTCACCGTTCCAGCCCTAATAGACAGCCGTGGAATTATTTTTGAAATAGGTTCGGACAGAACCAATGCATCCTTTTCGCTTCCTGTAATATCAGGATTAATTGTCGAAGATCCCTTTCCCGGAATGGAACTTCATGCCGTACTGGTTCCTCTTTTCAGGGAAATTGAAAAAATAAGCATCGGAGCTCCGGAGCTTCTTGATATTATTTCAGAAATCAGGATTAACAGGAGAACAGCAAATACTTACGATCTGGAAATTTTTCCTGTTCATCACAGGGTCATAGTTCGTTTGTCAGAATTGAATGAAGATATATTACGTTATACCCTTTTAATGATTGATGTGCTTGCACGTGATATTCATGGTTTTGGTGAAGGCGGAATTACAAGTCTGGATTTCCGCTCCGGTATAGCTTCATATATACCAAGGGAGGCATTCTCTGAGTAATGAAATTTTGGTTGTCGGGCTGGACATCGGCACGACCAAGGTATGCGCCGTAATAGGCGAAGTAAACGAAAGCGGCTTTCTTGAAATAACGGGAGTCGGCACCTCTCCATCTACCGGTCTTCGCAAGGGTGTAGTCGTAAATATTGAATCTACTCTTCGCTCCGTTGCCCAGGCCATAGAAGCGGCAGAAATGATGAGCGGAAGAGAAGTGCATGAAGTATGGACGGGAATAGGCGGAAATCATATAGAGGGAATAAATTCGCGCGGTGTAGTCGCCGTTACAGGAAAGAACCGTGAAGTACGCGAAATCGGCCCCGATGATATAAAACGTGTACTGGAAGCCGCGCAGGCAGTTTTAATTCCCATGGACAGGAGACTTCTTGAAGTAATTCCCCAGACCTATATTGTTGATGATCAGAGGGGTATAATGGATCCCCTTAACATGATCGGAGTAAGGCTGGAAGCGGAAGTGCACATAATTACCTGCTCCACAACCGGCGCGCAGAATTTAATTAAATGTGTAAACCGTGCCGGCTTCAGGGTGAACGACCTAATACTCCAGTCGCTTGCGGCAGGACGTTCGGTTCTTACCCCCGAAGAAAAAGAGCTTGGTGTTGCCATAGTAGATCTTGGCGGCGGAACAACCAATATCCTTGTTTATTCGGAAGGAAGTCCCTATTCCATCAGCACTATCCCGGCAGGCGGTACTCAGGTAACCAGTGATATATCAATAATAAAAAATATTTCTTTTGAAACAGCCGAAAAAATAAAACTGGAAGCAGGCTGCTGCTGGGAGCCCTTTCTTGAAGAGAATGACGAAATCATCGTTCCCGGCGTCGGAGGAAGGGCACCAAAGGCAATTCCCCGAAGTGACATACTTGCAATAATCCGTCCAAGGATGGAAGAGACATTTAAACTTGTAAAGGAAAAACTCGATAAATTATCCTTTTCCAGACCTCTTGGCGGCGGAGTTGTTCTTACAGGCGGAGCATCCCAGCTCCTTGGCGCTCCGGATTTGGCTTCCCATGTTTTTAATCTGCCTGTAAGGGTGGGGGTTCCCCTTCCTGTGGGCGGTCTGGATTCCGAATACAGGAATCCTGCCTATGCAACTGCTGTCGGGCTTGTCCTTGAAGCTTTTGAAAGGGAGCAAAGGGACGGAATGGTTCCGATAGAAAACCGTGCGCTGGAAAAGGGCGGCACCAGAATTTGGGAAAAACTGGGAGACTGGATAAAAGACTTTTTTTAATTAGGTTCCAATAACCTGCACATAGGGGCGGTTAAATAAAATAAATGATTCGGGAGGGAATCATGAATTACGAAGTATTAAACGAAATTTCAAGAGCTAATGAACCTGTGTCCATCAAGGTTATTGGTGTCGGCGGCGGCGGCTGTAACGCAGTTAACAGGATGATCGATCACGGCATCAGGGGCGTAAAATTTATCGCCGTAAATACCGACATACAGGCATTGCGGAATAACAAGGCGGACATCAAGCTGCAGATTGGCATGCAGATTACCAAGGGCATGGGCGCAGGCGGAATGCCTGAGGTAGGCGAAAAGGCCACTCTGGAAAACAAGGAAGAAATTGGCAGGCTGCTGGAAGGCTCAGACATGGTCTTTGTAACAGCCGGCATGGGCGGCGGAACCGGAACAGGAGCTGCTCCCGTAATTGCCGAAATTGCCAAGAGACAGGGAGCCCTTACAGTCGGTGTCGTCACAATGCCCTTTGATTTTGAAAGGGAGCACAGGATGAACCTGGCTCTGGATGGAATCAGCAAACTCAAGGATGCGGTGGATACCCTTATCGTTATACCAAACCAGAGGCTCTTAAACAATGTAGATAACAAGACAAGCATTCCCGAAGCCTTCCGCAAGGCCGATGATATTCTGCGTCAGGGAGTACAGGGAATATCTGACATAATTACCGAAACAGGTGTAATTAATATAGACTTTGCCGATGCCAAAGCCGTAATGAAGGAGCAGGGAGAAGCTCTTATGGCAATAGGTTATGGAGAAGGAGATAACAGGGTGGAGGATGTAGTAACAAGCATCCTCGATAATCCCCTTCTTGAAGATACATCCATCAAGGGAGCGACAAAGGCACTTGTATATGTTGCAGGCTCGGAGAATCTTCCCGTAAAGGAACTGGAAGATGTCGTCAAGCGCATAACAGCCGACATGGACAAGAACCCCATTGTAATTTCAGGAATCTATCTTGATCCGGATCTTGAAAACAAAATCCGGGTAATGGTAATTGCAACGGGCTTCAGCTCCAAACCCATCAAACATACATCTGCTATCCCTATAGCAATTAAAAACTCTTCCGGCGAAATGTTATCCCATAATGAATTTGAAAACATGACGGGAAATGCAGCGAACAGCGACATACTTCCTCCAAGGAATTTCAGGGATGATTTTAAATATGCGAAGGAAGATCTGGATGTTCCTACAATTTTAAGGGATAAGAGGACAGTGGGTTTTGTCAGCTAATAGTTTGAATGCGGATAACCTTTCTCTTTTGGAACGCTATTATTCTCGTATAATAGCTCTGGAAAGAAGGGCTCCTCTTACTGCCGAGACATATAAAATAGAGATCCGCAAATTCCTTGAATGGCACGGGAATGAAAACAAAACCCAATTGCCCGATCTTGCCAAATATCTTTCGCATAGAAGGAATGTGGACGGCCTGGACTCCCGTTCGGTTGCCAAGGCAATTTCCGCACTCCGCTCCTTTTACAGGTTTCTGGAAGATGAAGGAAATGTCAGTCTGGAAAATGCCGCTCTCCTTGAAAGCCCTGCAAAACATGACAGGTTTCCCGTCGTGCATGGAAGGGAAGAGATTGACAGGCTCCTTTCATCCATTCCAACCGACAGTCCACTCGGAATCAGAAACAGGGCTCTTTATGAATTAATATATTCGGCAGGGCTTCGTATTTCCGAATCTGTTTCGATTAATATGGGCGACCTCTTTATGGACAAGAATCTTGCAAGGGTCAGGGGAAAGGGAAACAGGGAAAGGCTTGTTTTATTCGGCTCTCATGCAGAGTACTGGTTAAAATTTTATCTTGCAGAGAGCAGGCATATCATTTTGGGACATAGAAAAAGCAATGCACTCTTTGTGAGCAAGGCCGGAAAAAGATTGTCACGCAAGGGAATCTGGAAAAATTATAGAGCTCTTGCCCTTAAGGCAGGACTAAGCACAAAGCTTCATACCCTAAGACATAGTTTTGCAACAGAGCTACTTGCAGGGGGAGCCGACCTTCGTTCCGTACAGGAGCTTTTGGGTCATGCAGATATTGCAACAACACAGATCTATACCCATATAGATCAGAGCAGGTTAAGAGAAAGTCATAAAAAATATTTACCCAATCTGAAAGAATGGAGCATAGCCAATGACGGATAAAAAGATCTTTATGACAGATCTCATGATTTCCCGAATTCCCGGTCTAAAGGGTGAAGAAGGAATAATGCTCTCTGCAGAATTCAGGAATGACAGGGATCATCGCTTATTCAACAAAAAAGATATTGAATATATTTTGGGAAGATCCCTCGGAGACGCAGCCGTTGAAGACGCAGCTCTTGAGAGCGGTAGACGGAAAGTTTCCGGAAAAAAATCCCCAATTAATTTTGACACTATCAGAAAGAAAGCAGAAAAGGATATTGAGCTCTGCCAAAAGCTTGGAATAAAAATATGCTCCTGGTTTGACAATGATTATCCCCCGCTCCTTAGGGAGATCTACGATCCTCCCCTCCTGCTTTTTTACAGGGGAAAGATGATGAACACCGAAAGTCCCCTGCTTGCCATAGTCGGAACAAGGAAACCGTCGTCTTTTGCGGCATCCAGAGCCTACGAGCTTTCAAAGGATATGGGTCATGCCGGCATCAATGTCGTTTCAGGGCTTGCCCTCGGCATAGACGCCATGGCACATAAAGGAAACCTCGATGCAGGAGCCGCTACAATTGCCGTGTTGGGGTCAAGCCCTGACATGATCTATCCTGCCGCAAACAGGGAACTTGCTAGACGGATTCTTGAAACAGGGGGAATCATCATTTCTGAATATCCTCCGGGAACGGGCCCAAGAAAATGGACCTTCCCGTTAAGGAATAGAATCATATCCGCCCTGTCTCGGGGAGTAGTGATCATTGAAGCACCGGAAAAATCCGGAGCCCTAATCACATCCCGCTATGCTCTGGAACAGAACCGTGATCTCTTTGTCCATAGCTGTGGAATTAATTCCCCAAAAGGAGCGGGTACAGGCCATCTTGCAGAAGAGGGGGCAAAAATTATATCCTCTGCTTCTGACATACTTTCTGAATGGAAGCTGTCAGAAAATGATTTACCAAAACAAATCAATATATATCATGATAAAACCGGAACAGGCCTGGCCTCGTCTTTGGCTGATTATTTGAACATAAAGGTGTAAGGAAAAAAATATGGCACTTAAGAAAAAGAAAGACGAAAAGAAAATACTAGTAATTGTGGAATCACCGGCAAAAGCCAAAACCATCGAAAGATACCTTGGTACCGGCTATACGGTAAAGGCGTCCATGGGTCATTTGATCGATCTGCCCAAATCCCGGCTGGCAATTAATGTGGATGGAAACTTTGAACCGGAATATATTACCGTAAGGGGCAGAGCCAAGCTCTTAAAAGAGCTTCAGGTGGATGCAAAGAAGGCAGGTTCCGTACTGCTGGCAAGTGATAATGACCGCGAGGGTGAGGCAATTGCCTGGCATCTGCGTAATGCAATCAGTGCAAAGACCCGGGAAGTGCCCATACAGAGAATAAGTTTTAATGAGATTACTCCCGGAGCAATTCAAAGCGCAGTGGAAAGCCCGGCAGGAATAGATGAATCCAAGGTAAATGCCCAAAAAGCCCGCCGTGTTTTGGATAGGCTTGTAGGTTATAACCTCTCACCACTTTTATGGAAGAAAGTCAAAAACGGGCTTTCGGCAGGCAGGGTTCAGTCGGTAGCATTGCGGCTCATATGCGACAGGGAAAAGGAAGTGGAGTCCTTCATCCCGGCAGAATACTGGACACTCGAAGCAGATTTTAAATCCGGTAAACAATCCTATACAGCACAGCTCATTTCCTGGAAGGGAGAAAAACCCATTCTAAGAAACGAGGCCGAAGTAAAGGCAATCATAGAACTCATAGAAAAATCCGAATGTGTAGTTATCGACACAAGGGAAACAGAACGAAGCATAAAGCCCCGCCCTCCCTTCACAACCTCACAGCTCCAGCAGACTGCGGCGACAAGGCTCGGCTTTACATCCCGAAAGACAATGCAGATAGCACAGCAGCTTTATGAAGGCATTAACCTGGACAGTTCCCGTGTCGGTCTTATTACATATATGCGTACCGATTCGGTCAGGATTTCCCAGACCGCACTTACAGAAGTAAGAGATTATATCAAGGAAAAATTTCCCAAGTTCCTGCCGGAAGCGGCGATTGAATATACAAGCGGAAAGAAAACACAGGATGCACATGAGGCTATAAGACCTACCTATGTAACTTATACTCCCGATTCAATCAAGGAATATCTAACAAGGGATCAGTTAAGATTGTATTCAATAATCTGGGAACGTTTTGTTTCCAGTCAAATGACAAATGCAAGAACAAAGACCCTAAGTGTTGATGTTGGTGTTAATGCAGGTGAAGACTCAGGCATACTCAGGATCACCGGCACCAAAATTATCGAAAAGGGTTTTTATCAGATAATGAAGCTCCTTAGCTCCAAGGATGAAAAGGGCAGTCCCTATCCTGCATTAAAGAAGGGAGACAAGCTGACAGTGGATCAGTTCCGTCCCGAACAGCATTTTACCCAGGGGCCTGCACGTTTTACAGATGCGTCCATAATAAAAACACTGGAAGAAAACGGCATAGGCCGCCCGTCAACCTATGTGCCGATTATCTCCGTTCTATTGGACAGGTTCTATGTAACAAGATCCAACAAGCAATTGGTTCCCACGGTTTTGGGCAGGATGATCAATGATCTCTTGGTCGAAAATTTTCCCGGCCTTCTGGATGCCAACTTCACTGCATCTATGGAGAACAAGCTGGATGAAGTAGAAGACAACCACATACATTGGCCTGACATGATCAGAGAATTCTGGGATCCTTTCAAGGACAGGGTTGATGAAGTTGGAAAGACACTGGAATCCTATAAGGGAAGCCTCGATGAAATAACAGATTATGTTTGCGAGAAATGCGGCAAGCAGATGGTAAAGAAGCTCGGCAGACATGGCTTCTTCCTTGCCTGCTCCGGTTTTCCCGATTGCAGAAATCCTAAATCCCTTCCTCTTGCAAAATGTCCTAAATGTTCCGGCGATGTAGTTTCCCGGAAAACAATGAAGGGCAGGGGCAAGGAATTTTATGGCTGCAGTAATTATCCTGACTGCGATTTCATTTCACATTTTAAACCAATAAATGCAGACTGTCCCGGCTGCGGCTGGTTCATGGTAGAAAAGCATGACAAGAAAAGGGGATCTTATAGAACCTGTATTAATCCTGACTGCGATTATCTTAAAACTGTAATGGAGAATCAAATATTGGAAATCGGGGAAGATAATGACGGAGAATAAATTAATCTGTGAATATCTTTTTTATCTCTCCTCGGTGCGCGGTGTTTCGGAGCGAACCATTTCTGCTTATGGCAGGGATCTCTCCCATTTCAATAATTACTGTACTAACCATGACATTGTTCCGGAAAAGGCATTGTCAACAGAGGTAAGGGGTTTTATTGCGGATCTCTCCATGGAAGGTATTGCCTCGGTAAGCGTTAACCGTTCCCTTTCATCGATAAGGGGTTTCTACAGATGGCTAGTCCGCTTTTCCCACCGAAAGGATGATCCTTGTACCCAGTTAAAAAATTTAAAGACACCAAAAACCCTGCCGGCCTTTCTCTGGGAAGGAGAGATGGCAATGTTTTCGGAGCTTCCGGACAAGGCAGGCATACTCTGGCCGTTAAGGGACAAAGCCATCATCCTTACAATGTATTCGGGCGGACTTAGAATTTCAGAAACCGCATCCCTTAATATAAAGGATCTTGAATATGATTATTCCTGTGCAAAGGTAACGGGAAAGGGAAACAAGGAAAGACGTGTTTTCCTTTCGGAAGAAGTAAGGGAAGCTCTCCTTGCATATCTTGCCGAAAGGAATGAAAGGATAAAGGCAGAGCATCCTACAGACAGGCTTTTCATAAGCAAGAAGGGAGCTCCAATTTCCGTACCCGGTCTTCGCTGGATTATTTCAAGATATGCAGAAAGATCGGGACTTGGAAAAAATATTCATCCGCATTCATTAAGACATAGCTTTGCAACCCATCTTGTTAATTCAGGATGCGATGTCCGCATTGTTCAGGAACTGCTCGGTCATGCAAGCATAAGCACAACCCAGCGCTATACCCATGTGGACATGGAAAGGCTGCGGAATGTTTACAATAAAGCCCATCCGCATGGAGGAAATAAAAATGGAAGATAACAAGATCAGGGCGACCACCATCCTTGCCGTAAGACGCAATGGAAAGGTCTGCATGGGCGGAGATGGCCAGGTAAGCATGGGACCCACCGTCATGAAAAACAATGCGCGCAAGGTCAGGCGCCTCTTGGACGGCAAGGTACTCTGCGGATTCGCCGGCGCCACTGCCGATGTCTTTGCCCTCTTTGACAGATTCGAAGCAAAGCTCAAGGAATACTCCGGCGATCTGGCAAGGGCGGCTGTAGAACTTGCAAGGGAATGGCGCACAGACAGGGCTCTCCGGCGCCTGGAAGCCATGCTCCTTGTCGCCGATCTCGACAAAACCCTTCTGGTATCCGGTACAGGAGACGTAATAGAACCGGCCGAAGATGCATTGGCTATAGGCTCCGGCGGAAACTTCGCCTATGCCGCCGCCCTTGCCTATCTGGACGGCTCCGATCTAGATGCAAAGGAAATTTGCGAAAAGAGTTTAAAGATTGCAGGAAACATTTGTGTTTATACAAATGAAAATATTGTTATCGAGGAATTATAATGGATAAATTAACCCCCAGAGAAATTGTTGCAGAGCTTGATAAGTACATCGTTGGACAGAAGAATGCAAAAAGAGCTGTTGCCGTTGCTTTGCGTAATAGAATGCGCCGGCTAAAAATCAGCACGGAAATGAGGGATGACATTACTCCAAAAAACATATTGATGATAGGTCCGACCGGAGTAGGCAAAACCGAAATAGCAAGACGTCTTGCCAAATTAACAAACTCTCCATTCATAAAGGTGGAAGCTACCAAATACACTGAAGTCGGCTATGTCGGACGGGACGTGGAATCCATGGTCAGGGATCTCATGTCTGCCGGAGTGCAGATGGTTAAAAACGAAATGCAGGAAACGGTTACCACCGAAGCGCAGAAACGTGTCGAGGATCTCCTCCTGGATCTTCTCTTGCACGAAAAGAAAAAACCAAAAGAAAAAAATCCGGCTTCCCCTGTGGTAAGACCCATGGGAACCTTCTCCATTCCGACCGAGGGTAATACAGGATCATCCTTAATGGGTACTGCCATTCAAATCGGAATTCCTGCAGGAAATAATAATGCAGAAAAGGATGATCAGGAAAACGAGGAAGAGGTAATAGAGGAAAAGAAACCCAATCCGACAAGAGAAAAATTTCGAACCATGTTAAGGGAAGGCAAGCTCGAAGACAGGATGGTGGAAATCTCCGTAAACCAAAGCCCCCAAATTCCTGCCTTCGAAATGATGGGTGCAACAATGGAAGACCTGGAATCCAGCTTCTCAGGAATTGCAGGACTCTTCGGCGGAGGAAAAAAGAGAAAGGAATATCCTGTAAAAAGAGCAAGGGAAATTCTGATTAATGAAGAATCCGAAAAACTCATAGACAGGGACAAGGTTAACGATGAAGCCAGGAACAGGGTAGAGGAAACCGGCATTATTTTTATAGACGAGATGGACAAAATTGCCGTTAAAAACGAAAGGGGCGGCGGTCCCGATGTTTCGCGTGAGGGAGTTCAACGTGACATCCTGCCGATTGTGGAAGGAGCCACCGTCAATACAAAATGGGGACCAGTCAAAACAGATCACATCCTCTTCATTGCCGCAGGTGCCTTTAATCTTGCAAAGCCATCGGATTTAATTCCCGAGTTACAGGGACGCTTTCCCCTAAGGGTGGAACTCGATTCCCTTGGCAAGGATGATTTCCTCCGGATCTTAACGGAGCCGAAAAATGCATTAACCAAGCAATATGTAGAGCTGCTTGCCACAGAAGGAGTGGAAATAGATTTTACCCCGGAAGCGGTAGATCGTCTTGCAGATCTGGCAGCCGAGGTTAATTCCAGCCTCGAAAATATCGGGGCAAGGAGATTGCATACAATAATGGAAGCACTTCTGGAAGAGCTCTCCTTTGAAGCGCCGGATATAAGCCCGGCAAAGATCCCCATAACCGTAGATTATGTGGAAGAAAAACTGAAGACCCTGGTAAAAAACCAGGATTTGGGCAGATATATATTGTAAAAGCTCTTTCAAGAATTTTTTTTATTTACCGATGATAGGATTAGAGGAATGTAGATGACAGGAAACAGTACTTTTACAAGAACCATTGACATGCTTCACAGGGGTATGAGCGTATCCTCCCTTCGTCAGGGGGTTATCGCAAATAACCTTGCCAATGCAGAAGTTCCCAATTTCAAGAGAACCGACGTGACTTTCGAAGCGGAACTGAACAGGGCTCTCGATACCGAAAGGAGAAGACCCTCCCTTCAGATGAGCATGACACATGAAAACCATTTCAGCGATTGGGAGCCAAGGGATTATAGGGATGTAAGTCCAAGACGTGTTCTGGACTATGTTTCCCAGACCAACAATAACGGCAATAACGTGGATCCGGAAGAAGAGTTCAACCTTCTTCTGAAGAATCAATTAAGATATATGCTTCTTGCTCAGGCTGCTTCCTATGAGTTTGGCCAGGTAAGTTTGGTATTGAGAGGATAAAATGGGATTATTTTCGGCGATTAATATAGCTTCAACAGGAATGTCCGCCCAAAGAGTAAGGGCAGATGTAATTGCGGACAATATTGCAAATGCAAGCACCACTCGCACAAATGAGGGCGGAGTTTTCAGAAGAAGCCGCACCGTAATGAGACCAATTGCAAATGGTCCATACTGGAACTCTCCCTTCCTTCCTCAAGGTCTTGATAACGGACCCGGTCAGGGAGTAAGGGTATTGGAAATTCAAAAGGATTTAACAACCGAAACAAGATTCGTATACGATCCACACCATCCCGATGTCATACTCAGCGGCCCGATGGAAGGATATGTGGAAATGCCCAATGTGGATATAGTCACCGAGATGGTGGACATGATAGCCGCGTCCAGGGCTTATGAGGCAAATGCCTCTGTTATAGAGGGAACCAAGACCATGTTCCAGAGAGCTCTGGACATTGGCAGCAGATAAAATAAGGAGAGGGGATTATGACAATTGGAAGACCTGAATTGAATCTTTTGGGAATGGCGGACATCCAAATGACCGCAACACATCCGAATCATATGAGAACCGGGGTAGAGGATTTTCTTGGCCAGGGTTCAAGGATAAATGAAGTAAGCAGGATAATCGGTGCCGAAGGAGCCGTACGCTCAGGCGGCTTTGCCGAAGCTATGCTTCACGCACTCGATGGTGTAAGTGCAGATCAGAATTTTGCAAGTGCCCTTAACCAGGCCGCACTTCTTGATCCGGATTCTGTCGATGTGCATGACATTACAATTGCACAGGCACAGGCAAACATGACATTGAATATAACCAGAAATGTTTTGAACCGTGTAGTTCAGGCATGGAGAGATGTTATAAATACAAGATAGATAATGTAAACCATCAGTTTAACTGATGGCAGGGGAGGGGGAAAATGGAATTCTTAAAAAAACTGGTAGCTCAAATAGGAGCACTCTGGGTTAAATGGACATGGCCGCAAAGGCTCATCCTTGCAGGGATAGTTGTAGTTGTGGTAATAGGCCTAAGTGCCCTTGTCTCGGTATCATCAAGTCCAAGTCTTGTACCTGTTATAAGCGCCCCGATTCGGGATGAGTTTGACAGGGACAGAATAATTACACGATTGAATCAGGAAGGGGTATTACCCGTAGTCAGCCCGACTGGCGTTATCCAGGTTCAAGATACCCAGACTGCACAGAGGATGAGGGCAATCCTTATCCGCGAAGATCTGATTCCACCGGGAACAGATCCCTGGGCAATATTCGACAGGGAAAGATGGACAATTACGGATTTTGAAAGAAACATAAATCTGCGAAGAGCCATAACCCAAACCGTAACCGATCATATCAGAGCCCTTGATGATGTAGACAATGCAAATGTTTCAATTGTCTTTCCTGCCGACAGGCTTTTCGCTTCCGAGCAGAATCCCGTATCTGCCAGTGTAATCATTACACCAAAGCCCGGCTCGGACATCACAGAGAACCGCAGAAAAATAGAAGGAATCCAAAAGCTCCTCAAATTTGCAATCGAAGGTCTCCGGGATGAAAACATTGTAATTACAGATCATACCGGTATGGTATTAAATGACTTCGAAGGATTGGCTGAATGGGACAGGCTTACCCGCATTCAGAGGGAAACAAGAATGATCCAGCAGTTGGAAGCCCAGTACAGGGCAAAGGTTCTTTCCACACTGCAAAGCACCTTCACTGAAGACAGGGTAAGGGATCTGGATGTCCGCATCACCATGGATATGTCGCAGAGATCAATTGAAACAACAGAATTTTTTCCGATCATTGTAAGACCTCAGACCCCAGGTCTTCCCTATGACGATTCCATTATAGAAAATTCCTTCATTAGAGCCGGAGCTACTTCCATTACAACCTGGGAAGGAACAGGCTTCATGCCCGAAGGTCCGGCCGGAGTCGAAGGCAATACCCCCCCTGCATACGGAGATATGAGCAATATGTTCGGAAGGGTTGAGCAGGTAACCGAAAGATATAACCACGAGATCAATTCCAGAACCATACAGGAAGAAAGAAGCCCGGAAGTAAACAGGGTAACTGTATCCGTAAATATTGACGGCATATGGCGCATAAGGTATGATGAAAACAGAAACCCTGTAATTTCTGAAGATGGATCAATAGAAAGAATCTATACACCCATCACACAGGAAGATATCAGGTCAATTCAAACCTGGATTCAAAATGCAATTGGTTTTAATTCATTGCGCGGAGATTCTGTAACGGTTCATAATATTCCCTTTGACCGTTCAAGACAGTTTGCAGAGGAAGATGCTGCATATTTCCGGCAGAAACAGTTTGAAATGGGCATAATGGTTTTCCTTGGCGGTCTTGCTGTATTGTTAATCGCCTTCATCATGATAAGAACCATTTCCAGGGAAATTGAAAGAAGGAAGAGACTGGAAGCCGAAGAAAGGGCAAGACGTGAAGAAGCCATGAGGCAGGAAGCCCTTCTAAGTGCAGAAGAAGAAGGCATGAATGTGGACCTTACAGTTGAAGACCAGGGCCGCGCACATCTGCAGGAATCTGTAATCAACATGACAAGGGAGCATCCGGAAGATGCGGCTCAGCTCATACGTACCTGGCTGATGGAGGAGTAATATGGCAAGAATACAGGCATCTTCCAGTACCGGCACAGCAGCTTCTCCGGGAAAGAAGAAGGGGCAAAAGGAATATTCAGGCAGACAGAAGGCCGCAATTTTCCTTGTATCAATAGGCTCCGAAATTTCCGCAGAGATATTCAAGTATCTGCGCGAAGATGAAATAGAAACTCTCACATTTGAAATTGCGCGTCTTGAAACCGTAGATCCCGAACAGAAGGATGCCATCTTGCAGGAGTTCCAGGAACTCATGATGGCAAACCAGTTCATCTCCACAGGCGGTATAGATTTTGCAAGGGAGCTTTTGGAAAAATCCCTTGGCAGCCAGAAAGCAATTGATATTATTAATCGTCTTACATCAAGCTTGCAGGTAAGGCCCTTCGATTTTATCCGAAGAACCGATCCTGCACACTTGTTAAACTTTATTCAACAGGAGCATCCCCAGACCATTGCACTCATCCTTGCCTATCTGGAACCGAACAAGGCTTCTGTCATACTTCAAAACCTTCCCCACGAAGTACAGAGTGATGTCGCACGCCGCATTGCAACAATGGACAGGACGAGCCCCGAAGTTCTACGCGAAGTTGAAAGGGTTCTGGAAAAGAAACTTTCCACCCTCTCCAGCGAAGACTATTCGGCAGCAGGCGGTGTTGAAAACATAGTCGAGATCCTGAACCTTGTAGACAGGGCTTCGGAGAAACAGATAATTGAACAGCTCGAAGATGAAGATCCCGAGCTTGCCGAAGAAATTAAAAAGAGGATGTTCGTATTTGAAGACATCGTCATGCTGGATGATCGTTCCATTCAGAAAGTCATGCGTGAAGTTGACTCCCAGGAACTTGCCAAGGCTCTCAAGAGTGTTGACACCGAAGTACAGGACAAGATATTCAGGAATATGAGTAAGAGAGCCGCAGGCATGCTTAAGGAAGACATGGAATATATGGGACCAATCAGGCTGAAGGATGTTGAAGAAGCACAGCAAAAAATTGTTTCCATTATACGTCATCTTGAAGATACCGGCGAGATTGTCATTGCCAGATCCGGCGAAGATGAAATGGTTGTATAGGAGAGCATATGACCAAGGCAGTATTCAGGCCGGAAGAAATTTTAATGGCCGCAGGCAGAATAATCCTTGATCCTCCCACAGCCTTTCCGGAGCTTGCACATCTTGCAAATATCGAAGAAGAAGATCAGGAGCAGGTAAGAGAGGAAGAAATTTACATCGGCCCTTCGGTGGAAGATATTCGCCGGGAAGTGGAAATGCTAAGGGCCAATTGGGATAGAGAAAAGGAAGCTTTAATTGAATCTGCGAAGGCTGAAGCCGACAGTATAGTTCATAAGGCAGAAGAAGCCGCAGAACTGGAAGCCGAGCTCGGCCGTGCAGGTGCTGAATCCATCAAGAACCAGTCAATCGATGAAGCCGAAAAAATTCTTGCCAAAGCACAGGAAGATGCCCAAACCCTTTTAAATGAGAGCCGTGAGGTTTTCGAATCAGGCAGAAAGGAAGCCGAAGAGCAGGGAAGAGCTGAAGGACTGGAAGCTGGTTATAAGGAAGGCAAGGCCGAAGTAGATAGATTAATAGAAAGAACCCAGATAGTCCTTCAAAGGGCACAGGACAGAAGGGGAGAAATCCTTGTAGAAACCGAACAGGAAATTATCTCCCTTGTGCTTCTTATTTCCAGAAAAATAATCAAGGTCATTTCCGAAAACCAGAGAGATGTCATTATTGCCAATGTAAAACAGGCTCTGCAGAAAGTAAAAACCAAGGGAAATATTATTATCAAGGTAAATACCGCCGACCTGAAACTTACAACAGAGCATACAAGGGAATTTATTAACCTTGTAGAAGGCGTAAATAATCTTGAAGTAATGGAAGACCCTTCGATTGATTCCGGCGGTTGTATTATTGAAACCGACTTTGGCGAAATCGATGCAAGAATTGCAAGCCAGCTCTCCGAACTTGAAGCAAGGATCCTTCAAATCTCTCCCATGAAAACAAAGGCTAAACCGGGTGATGAACATTTGGGAATTTTATAATGGGAAGTATATTCGGAAAATATATTGAAGCAGCCATTGAAACAGATACCATAAAATATGTAGGTCATATCAACAGGGTGCAGGGTCTTCTATTGGAAAGCCGCGGTCCCCAGGCCATAATAGGTGAAATCTGCCGCATAGAATTACCCAACGGAAACCATATACAGTCGGAAGTAGTCGGCTTAAGGGACGAGACAGTTCAGCTCATGGTCTATGATTCAACCGAAGGAATCCAAATAGGCTGCAGGGTTGTAGCATCCGGTTCATCCTTGCAGGTGCCGGTCTCACCTGATTTATTGGGCAGGGTTCTGGATCCCTTTGGCAAGGCGTTGGACGGAAAGGGAGAAATCCAGTCTTCGTTATTTTATCCTGCCATGAGGGAAGCCCCCGATCCATATTCCCGCCCCATTATAAAAGACAGAATAAGCACAGGCATAAGAGCCATCGACGGTTTATTGGCAGTAGGCCGCGGTCAGAGACTTGGCATTTTTTCCGGCTCCGGAACCGGCAAATCCACCCTCCTTGGCATGATAGCAAGAAACACAAATGCAGACGTTAATGTTGTTGCCCTGATCGGAGAAAGAGGCAGGGAATTAAACGGCTTTATCGAAAATGATCTTGGACCGGAAGGACTGGCAAGGAGCGTAATAATTGTCACCCCTTCCAACTCTCCGCCTTTGGCACGTTTAAAAGGTGCCTATGTCGCAACAGCCATTGCCGAATATTTTCGGGATCAGGGGCTCGATGTAATGTTCCTCTTCGATTCCCTTACACGCTTTGCAAGAGCCCAAAGGGAAATCGGACTTGCATCAGGTGAACCTCCGGCAACAAGAGGTTATCCCCCTTCAATGTTTGATTCCATGCCAAAACTCCTTGAGCGTACGGGAACCTCCGAAAAGGGAAGCATAACAGGATTTTATACGGTTCTGGTGGAAGGTGACGATCTTGATGAACCTGTTTCCGATACAGTCAGGGGTTATATAGACGGACATATCGTTCTTTCCCGTAACCTCTCCCAGCGTTTCCATTATCCGCCGATTGATGTTCTTGCCAGTATATCCAGATGTGCCAACGATGTTTCCGGCTCTGAAACCCAAAACGCTGTTGAGCAAGTCCGAGGCTTCATGGCCGATTATGCTGCCGCCGAAGATCTGATAAGTGTCGGAGCATATAGACAGGGCTCTAACCCCAATACAGATGCAGCCATAAATAAAAGGGATGAAATAGTAAATTTTCTCAAGCAAAAGGTAGATGAAAGATCATCCATCCCTGAAACCCTTATTGCTCTTGGAAAAATTGCCGAAGTGGAAATCCCCGAAAATGAAATGGAGCTCATTAATTTCAGGGGAGAAATAGTATCAGATTCACCTGTGAATCCACCTGCCGGGCAGGATTTAAATGAAGAGCAGGGTTTATCCGCCGGACAGGATTTAAAGGATGAACAAGGTTTAAATGAAGAACTGGACTCATCTACTGAACAGGAATTAACCGATGAGCAGGATTTGTCTGAAGAGCAGGATCTGTCTGCAGAGCAGAATATATCTGTGCCTCCGCAAAACGATATAATAGTTTAAGGGTGTTTTATTATTTTGAAAAAGTTCAATTTCAATCTGGAAAAAATATTAAAACTCAGAGAGCATAATGAGAATGAAGCAAAAATCATGCTTGGAAGATCTCTTTCCATATTACATGAACTTGAAAATAAATTAATGTTATTGGCAAAGGAATTATCAAGAGCAGGTGAAGAACAATTCAGCTCAGGTAATAATGTTAATATCATGCAGCAATACATGTTTTATTTATTAAGGCTTGAAAACTCTAAAGAAATACTTCTGGAAGAATGTGCAAATGCAGAGCTTGAAGTAGAAAAAGCCAGAAATATCTATATTGAAGCATCCAGAGAAAGAAAGGTTCTTGATAAACTAAAGGAAAAACGCATAAAGGAATATAAAAAGGAAGTTCAAAGAGAGGAAAACCTCCTTCTCGATGATACATATAGACATACGGCAAACAGAAATTATTAGTAAAAATAAATTATTCGGTACTTGAATTGTAGCAATACCCGGAAACAGAATTGGGAGTCCTATTTTATTTTAATCCATGTTAGTTCATGTTTGTTATGCCAAAGATGAATAAGTTTCGATCCCGGTATACCTGCAAAGAGTAAAGGGGTATTAAAATCGGCAATATTCCTGCTTGCAGGAATATCATCCGGATCTCCCTGCTCTATGTTTCCCTGTTTCACATCGCCCTGCATCTTTATGGTGCAGATAAAATTATCACAAAGATCCAGCATAAGCCACTTGTTTATCCAATCATAGAGCTTCGGCGGATAGGAAATAACATCACATAATAACCAGTCGATTTTACCTATATCTTCAGGTTTTAATGTAAAGACATCATGTTTAATATACTTTACTCCCTTCATTGCCAATATTTTTGGATCAAGGGGAGCCTTGTCAATTGCAGTTATATCCGCTCCCAATTGGCTTAACACATAGCTCCAGCTTCCCGGAGCTGCTCCTGCATCCAGACATATATCCCCCTCCTTTGGCCATTTACGGCACAATATAAGTGCTTCCCATAATTTCAGATATGCCCTGCCCGGCGGATTGATTTTATCTTCTTCAAACTCGATCCTGCCTCCGGGAAATGGACTTGAACAATCAGGACAAGCAATTATTGTATTGGCATCAAGAAGTGTATATGCTCCCATGGGTATATCAGGTAAAAGCCAGGGGAAAGGTTTTCTCTTATTGGGAAGGGAAGGAAGCTTTGATTGTATCAATGTACCTCTCCTGTACTGTGTAAAAAAAACCGGACACCAGTTTCTTCCAAGATTTCTTAGCTGTGTTACCGCTTCATTTATTGAATCGAATTTTATTTTTATTAAGGAAGGCCAGCAATTCTGATGCCAATAGATATGATTAGGTTTTTGTATAGAGTCGGATTTTGGATCGTCCCATGTCTCTGTTATATAATAAAGAATGGGAGTATATTGGTTAAATTCTGTTGATGAATTGACCGGGGAGTCATTCAAAATCTGAAAATTATTTCCAAGTTCTTTTTCCAGATGGTCCTCAAAGCCGGGAATTGCCTGATAAATTCTTCCGGGGAGATTTTCACATAGCATGAAAATTCCCGGTATTTGCCTTTTTCATGCTTAAATTATAGGATTTTAAGGAAAAATAAAAAGAGGTCACCTAAGTGACCAAAAGTTATGAAAATTCATACTATGACAAATCTCATTATTTATACGTAAAAAAGCTATAATTTCTCCATAATAATGGTATGAACAACTATTTTAACCCGAATATTATTTTTTTGGATTATCTTAATTCTGATAATCCTGCCGTGATTGATCAGGGGATTAGAGACACTATCAAGGGTGTCCACCAGTCAATTCTAACCATGAGTATAGCTCTTGCAAGAGTTAAGCAGGAGCGAATTTTTAGGAAACTAAATTATAAAAATATGAATGCATACATATTGCAGCTTTGCCATGAATACCATCTTGTAAAGAGCAGTATGTATAAAAGGTTGAAAATTGGGGAGGCCTTTTTAAAGTATAGGGATGATCTCGAAAAGATAGGGTTTAATGATGCTGATAGTCCGACCAAGCTATCGCATTTAGAAAAGGCCTTAACCGTAAAAGAAAAAGATGAGGTTTATACCAAATTAAAGGAAATGAATAGTATTCAATTTGCAGATTATGCCAAAGCTAAAAAGCCCAATGAGACCTCCGGTAGCGATGTCTTGGAAGTAAGAGGTAATATTGCTTACCATATGGGAAGGCCTGCAATTATTGTCAGTAAGGATTTGGGCAATGATAATAAAAAAATGATTATGGAAGTATTTAATATAATCTGCAATGCCATTAATAGAGGCGGCTATGTGGTTGCAGTTAATTTGCGAAATAAAAAGGAAGGAGATTTATTTTCTGTGGAGGCGGAGAAAATCAGGGCTGAAATACAGAAGAAAAAGCCGCGAAAAAAGTCTACAAAAAAAACCATAGTGTAGTTTCTGTCGAAATGAAATTTCGAACGAAATACAATTTCTAGTGAAATAGAATTTCGCAAGAATCACAGATTGGTTTATAGCCGATCTTTTGATAGATACTATTGGATGTGGGGTTATCAAGGTCTGTGTATAAGACACAGCTCTTATAACCCTTTTTCAGAATAATCCTGCTTAATTCTGCAACACAGGATGAAGCATAACCCTTGCCGCGAAAGTAAGGTGGAGTATAAACATTACTTACACCGCAGACATTCTGCATTTCCCTGTTAATCATTGCCATGGATACAGGGATCCCGTCATTCTCCATTATATATAGACGGCCGGTATTTATCAGGTAATGGTATGGTTCCGGATCAGATTTAGGAACGGCAGGGTGAGAAAAACAGTCATGTTGAAAACCTTCTTTCCAGTATGGAAGAAAAGCCATGTCTTCTTTCCTTGATAATCTTAGCTTGCCGGTTATACTAATTTCAGGATTCACATCGGTAAGAACATATTGCCTCATATTCTTGTTGATTCTATATTCTTTACCTGTTGCTTCGCTATAGGTCTTTGCAAAGGCCATACCCAGTTTATTTTCTGTAATAACACCCGGCATCGGGACATCGTTTTTCATTATCCCTTCAACAAGGCAGGATATGGCTTCATTGCTGGTTAGGTTATCTACGGCATATAGGGTGATATTCCATGGGGGTGTCATAAGAGCAATGAGTTTTATTTGCGGCAAGGGATTTAATTCTCTGCTGCCTGCGGTTACATCATCCATTACCAGAGCCATGAACCAGGATGCAGGATCACGCCAGTCTGTTTTGTCCTCACCCTTATTGCCGGTGATCAAATTACCAAGGAGGATCAGGTTTTGAGCTTCGTGTCTCATAAGGATATCGTAAGTGTCTTTGTAAAATTCCTTTACATCGGTGTATTTTATAAACTGCATGGCATAATATTCCCAAAAAACATTACATATCATATAATATATCAGTTATATATGTCAGTATATATCAGGTTGAATATCCGGAGGATATGATTATGAGTAACCGTAGAAATAATGCAAAATTTATTAATCTATTTCCATTTTTTCTGATCATTTTTTTGATCGGAATTTTTTCCATATCATGCGGAAATAATGTAATTCCTCCGAATCCCGATTTTATATCGGGACATACAGGCGGTACCATTGGCAGGATGGAACCTGTCTTAATTGAGTTTAACCACAGTCAGGAAAGACAGCCTTTGGGAGCCAATGCATTTACATTACAGCCTTCTGCAGCAGGGAGCCTTCACTGGGAGAATGAGTATACCCTCGTTTTCACTCCTTCTGAACCATTCCGGCCGGCTCAACAGTATAGAGCCAGGGTAAATATTGACGGGATTCCTGAATTCAGCTTCGAGTTTATGACATCTCCTCCTTCCTTTGCCGTGACAATGAATTCGGTTCGCATAACAGGCAATGATGAAGTAATTGTTTCTGGCATCGTACATGCAGAAGCGGATGCGGAAATTTCGCAGATACAAAGAACCATTTCTTCAGGGGATTTGGGAAGGCCTCTCTGGAGCCATGAGGGAGGACAGCATCGCTTTACTTTCAATTCTGTAGAAAGACTGGAAGCTTCCAGGACGGCTGAAATAAGCTGGGACGGCAGGGCTTTGGGCTCTGACCATAGGGGTTTTACTTCGGTATTGATTCCGGGTTCCCAAAATTTCGAGATGCTGGATCTCAGATTGCATGACGGTATTATTGAAGTTTCTTTTTCATCCCATATCAGACCGGAATCCGATCTAAGGGGTTTTATAAGTCTTTCCGGAAGAACCGATCTGCGTTATTCGCTTGACGGAAATATTGTCAGGATATTCGGAGATACTGCCCTTGGCTTTCCTCCGGGAACAATAGTTTCCATCCAGGATTTGATCGATGTAAACGGGAGGCGTCTTGCCGTTCCTGTGCAATATACTGTTCCGCTCAGATGGGATCTTCCTGCAATCCGCTTTCCCGGAACGGGAACAATTTTACCGACCAGTCAGGGTGCCCAGTTAATTATAGAAACCAGAAATTTAAGCGGCATAATAATAGAGGCATTCCAAATCTACGATGACAATATGATGCAATTTTTACAGATCAATGCCATGTCGGGCGAAAGAGAGCTGGACAGGGTAGGGCAGCCTGTATGGACAGAGAGTTTTGATCTTCCCTGGATAGCCTCTGATCAAAACCAATGGCTAAGGCATGGTCTGGATATTTCCGAGCTTTCAAGAAGATTCCCGGGCGGTATGTTCCGTATCAGGGTGAGTTTCAGGCCGGCTCATATTCATTATGAATGTCCGAATAATCATGGTGATTTTTCAAACAGGGACTTCCCCGATGAGACCTTCCCTCCCTACCATACAACAAGTGAGCCGAGTTTCTGGAACTTCTTCAATCAAAATCAAAATTGGACAGAAATGTGGAACAATAGGGGAGATCCATGTCATCCTGCATTTTACCATCCAAATTATAACAGGGACAATATAATCAGCCGCAATGTCCTTGTTTCGGATCTTGGCCTTGTTGCAAGAAGGAGTCTTGACGGCTCCTGGCTCATTGCCACATCAAATATTATTACCGCCCGTCCTTCTCCCAATACCGATTTTTCGATTTACAATTTTCAGGGAAGGCTTCTTCATCAGGGCAGAACCGGTTCCGATGGAATGTCGCGAATTCCGGTTAATTTGGTTCCGGAAGCAGGGCCTCTTTCACGTTTATTTATCATTGCAGAAAATTCCCTTGGCCGGGCCTATCTTAGGGTAAATGATTCTGTCAGTCTCTCTGTCAGTCATTTCGATATATCAGGGGGATCTCCTGCTTCAGGCCCGAGGGGATTGATTTACGGGGAGAGGGGTGTCTGGCGTCCCGGGGATGATATTTTCCTGACCTTCCTTTTTTCCGATCCGCAGAATTCCATTCCGTCCAACCATCCTGTGAATTTTGAGCTTCAGGATCCGATGGGAAGAATAACACTTACCAGAACCTACAATTCATCTGTTGACGGCTTTTACCCGATAGAAGCTTCCACACCTGCCGATGCTCCGACAGGAGACTGGATTGCCCGTGTCCGTGTCGGCAGCCATGTATTTACCAGGGGCATAAAAATCGAAACCGTTATGCCAAACAGACTCAAGATGGATTTGGATTTCGGTGAAGGTGATTTTATATCAAGCAATACAAGACATATTACCCTGGATGCTGAATGGCTCTTTGGCGCTCCCTCTCCGGGTCTGCGTTATGATGTCAATGTAAGTTTTGCAGATATGGAAACAGGATTTTCATCCTTTCCGGATTATTCGTTCAGGGATCCTTCAAGACTGGTCAGTTCTGAAAGGCAGAGTCTATGGGAGGGATTCCTCGATGATACCGGCAGTTCGGTTTTTGAGCTGAACCTTAAGCCCGGTGTTTCGGTTCCCGGAATGGTTATTGCAAGATTCATGACAAGGGTATTTGAGCCTTCCGGTGTTTTTTCAAGCGAGCAGGTGAGTCATGTTTACTCTCCATATAACCGCTATACCGGAATCAGGCTTCCTGCCGGAGATACAGCCAGGAATATGCTTTTGACCGATGTGGATCATAGTGCGGATATTGTTGTTGTTGACGAGCATGGCCGTCTCTTTCAGGGAGATGTTGAATTAAGTGTTGCCATATACAAGCTTTCATGGCGGTGGTGGTGGGAAAGGGGAGGAGGAGAGGCAGCCGATATTGCCGCCACCCTTTCAAGAAGTCCCATATCAAGATCCGTCATAACGGCAAGAGGCGGCAGGGCTTCCTGGAATTTCAGAATAGACAGACCGGACTGGGGGCGTTACCTTGTAATTGTTCAGGATGTAGACGGCGGACATGCGGCAGCACAGATAGTATATATTGATTGGCCGGGATGGGCAGGCAGGCCGCAGGAAGGTGCACAGGGGGCAACCCTTACACTTAGTGCCGGAGAGGGCGGCTATAATGCCGGGGATCAGGTGGAAGTGAGCTTTCCTTCCAATAATGATGCTTCGGCTCTTGTTGTAATAGAAAAGGGCGGAGAGATAATCCGAAGCGAATGGATACAGACAGGTGAGGGACAGACTGTTTACAGTTTTGTTGCAGAACCTTCCATGGTTCCCAATGTCTATGTTCATGTAAGTTTATTCCAGCCCCACTTGCAGACTCAAAACGATCTGCCAATAAGGCTTTATGGTATTGTTCCCGTCTTTATCGATGATTACAGAACGGTCTTAAATCCTGTGATAACTGCTTCCGATGTCTGGCAGGCAGAATCAACGGTGTCCTTTACGATAAGCGAGGAAAACGGAAGACCGATGGCCTATACTGTCGCCGTTGTGGATGAGGGCTTATTGGGGCTTACACGTTTTTCCTTGCCAAATCCGCGAAATACATTTTATTCAAGGGAAGCATCCTTCCTTAGAACATGGGATCTCTTTAATGAGGTAATAGGAGCCTATTCAGGCAGGCTGGAAACCCTGCTTGCAATTGGGGGAGGGGATGTTGAAGCACCGCCCGATACGGTAAGGGATAGCCAGCGTTTCAGACCTGTTGTCCGCTTCTTTGGTCCCTTTGAAATTGGGGCGAATGAAAGCAGAACCGAGACCTTCGATCTTCCTCCCTATATAGGTGCCTTGCGCATAATGGTAATGGCGGCTTCATCGACAGAGGAGCCGCAGATACTCGCTTCCCAGAGAGCATACGGAACAGCCGAAACCATGGTCAGGGTAACATCCGATCTCATGGTTTTTGCAACCCTGCCGCGCATCCTTTCTCCCGGAGATGAGGTGGAAGTCCCTGTCTTTGTGAATTCCCTTGCCGGCGGCAGCAGGAATGTTAGGGTCAGTCTGTCCGTACCGGGAGCCGAAATTGTAGGCAGCTCTTTCCAGGATATAAGATTCAATGATACAGGAGAGCAGTTGATCCGATTCTCCGTTATCGCTCCGCCAAACCCGGGATTTCTGGATTTCAATGTAATAGCGGAATCTCCCGGGCTCAGAACGGCAAATCATCTTGTAGAAATGGAAGTAAGATCTACGGCCATTCCGGTTACAAATTCTGAATACACTTTAATAATGCCGGGTGAAAGCTGGGAAGGTACAATTTATTACCCCGGCAGGGACGGCACAAATACATTGACGGTGGAGTTTTCAAGGCTTCCTCCGATCAATCTTGAATCCCGTCTTGACTCTTTGATCAGCTATCCCCATGGCTGTATAGAGCAGGTTACATCCGGACTCTTTCCCCAGTTATATCTGGAAATGATGACGGATTTAAAACCTGAGCGCAGGGCGGAAATCAGACAAAACATTAATAACGGGCTTGAAAGGCTGTACACATACCAGCTTCCATCAGGAGGTTTTTCATACTGGCCGGGGGAGACCATTCCCCATGACTGGAGCAGCTCCTATGTCGGCCATTTCCTTATAGAAGCAAGACGTCTCGGTTATCCTGTAAGGGAGAGCGTGATTAGGAACTGGCTTCATTATCAGAGGGACAGAGCCATGGTCTGGCAGCCCAGGAATACAAGTTACAGTTTTACCGAACAGTCCTACAGGCTTTTTACGATTGCACTTGCCGGGGAAGCCGAGATGGGTTCGATGAACAGGCTCCGTTCTCACTGGGATGGCAATGATATGACCATTCAGGCAAGGTGGAGGCTGGCCGCCGCATATTGGCACTCTGGGCAGAGGGACATTGCAAGGAATATGGTAAAGGAGCTCGACATTCCATCGGGCGAATACAGGGAACTTTCTGCCACCTTCGGTTCAACATTAAGGGACAGGGCAATGATCCTGGAAACCCTTCTAATGATGGGAGCCGATGGCAGCATGCAGGGATTCACCAATGAGGAGATCAACAGAACTCTCTCCCTTTTTGAAAGCATAACAGAGAGGCTGTCCGACAATAGATGGCTGTCCACACAGGAAACTGCCTTTGCATTAATTGCCATTGCTCCATTTATCAGGAACAATAGCGGCAATGAAGCTCTGAATGTGAATTATTCTGTGGGCGGCAATTCAGGATCAATCAATTTTAACACTCCTTCCATAGAAGAGGCTTTTGGCTTTGTTGCCGGAACCTTTGCTCCATACAGATTTACAAATACATCTTCCTCACCTGTATATGTCAAGCTAAGTTCAAGGGGTATTCCCGATGAGGGAAGCGAGAGAGCCTTGTCTAACGGGCTTCAACTGACCGTTGAATACAGGGACATGAACGGAAGGATACTCGATCCCTTCGAGCCGAATATTGGCAGTGACATGGAAGTAATTGTAAGGGTTAGGAATACACATGGAATTATGGTTGAAGAAATTGCTCTTGTAGTTCCGGTGCCTGCGTCCTGGGAAATCATCAATACAAGGCTTTCCGATGACAGTCAGATCAACCCCGGTTCACAGGGTATTCAACAAGCTGCTCAACAAACTGCTCCCCGCGGTACATACAGGTATCAGGACATAAGGGATGACAGGGTAATGACCTACTTTAATCTTGAGCGGGGAACGGAGATTACCATTTCCTTCATGGTTAATTTAACCTATGAAGGCAATTTCTTTATCCCTGCCATTCATGCCTATGCCATGTATGATGAATCAATAAGGGCTTTGATTCCGGGAATAAGGAGATAAAAAAAAGGCCGGAGTTTGAAATCCGGCCTTTAATGATTGATTCAGGTTTAGAATTCTATCTCTTCCAGAGTGACAGGATTCAATAGCAATACCGTGCCGTCAACTCTTTGGGTTGTAATAATGCCTTCGTAGAAAAGAGGGGTGGAACCCGGATGTACTGTCTGTGAAGAGATGGTCTGTAAAATAAGGTTCTGGTTGAATCTTGCAAGATAGGTGCCGGAACCTTCACGGACTATGGCATAAAAGTCCTGTCCGTTAAGCCAAAGTAAGCTTGAAGGAGAGATATCGTCATCTCCCTGTCTCTGTAATTGCAGGTTCTGGGCATTTACTTCTACAAGACGTATTGCACTGGTTGCCGTGTCTTCGCCTGCTATAAAGTAAACCCTGTTTCCGACAGCAATTATACTTCTTATATACACAGTGTTAATGGGAGATCTTGCAATTTCCCTTCCTGTATTTCCATCTATCCGAATGAGCTGACCGAGGCCAAGTTCCTGATTCGTCATTATTACCCCAAGGATGGTTTCAATGTCCTGGGTTCTTGTAGGTGTAAGAAGAGCTTGTTGATCATCGGCTATTTCCCTTCTCTCTTCCTGGGCATCATCGAGTCTTTCTCTGGCAAACTCTTCCTGTCTTTCCGCTTCTTCCCTCAGGGCATCGAGTGCTGCCTGTCTTTCATCCAGCTCTTCCTGGGTTCTCCGTAATTCATCTAGTTCTCTCTGGATTTCATCAAGCCGCCTTTGAGCTTCTGCCTCATCCTCCGGATCAGAGCTTGCAAGTTCCTGTCTGGCTTCCTCTTCCAGTCTGGCAAGCTCTTCTTCACGTCTTATGGCTTCCTGTCTTTCCTGCTCTATTCTATCCTCTTCTTCCCTTATGGCTTCCCTAATAATGTTGGCAGTTTCCATTGCCTGGTCTGCCTCCCTTTCCATCAGGTCAACCATGTCCCTCCTCTGTTCAATGCCGCCGTCTTCTTCCTGACGCAATTGCTCCCTTACAAGGGGATCACTAAGGGCGCCGGTATCTATGGAACTTAGGGGGCCGCCAAGGCCGGGAATGCCAAGGGGAATGAGCATGAGTGTCTGTCCGGGCCATTCATCAAAGCGGATCGATAAGCCGGCTCTTTCCCTTGTAAGATGGGACATTACATCCCTCTTGTATCTGGTTTCAAAGAAGGTCAGGTCTCCGCGGTAAACGGCATTGTAAATGGTTATATACTGTGCCAAAAGGGCGGCATCACTTTCCGAATAGTCATATGCGGCTTCAAGATAGCCCTGAATAATCAGGCGCAGGTTACGGATATGATCTACCATGGCATCCACACCCAGTCCGAATATGTCTGCGTCCATTCTGTTGCCGTCCGGTTCGCTTCTTGAGTTAATCACAAAATACCGGTTAGTTGCTCCTGCTCTTGTGGCTCCGGCTCTTATCAATACACCAAGGGATGATCCAATATCCCTGATCTGTGCCCTTGTATCAATTCTTATATAGGGACCCTGATAATTAATGAACTCCACAGGGCCGTGACCGCCCAGTTCATCCACGTTTACCTGGGCAGACAGGGGAAGAATGATAAACAGACCTGAAAAAATTATGGAAAGGAGGATTTTTTTCATAATAAACTCCATAAATGGCAATAAAGATATAAAAAATTCTAATTTGAATATTAACACAGGATGGGCTCTAAAACAAGAGATATATGGGGTATATAGGTATTACTTGTCAAATATATGTTATCACTGCTATAATTTTGTTACATATATAGGGGGTGTTAATGGCTGCAAATGCTGCATCAAAAGGGGAGATAAATTTTCCCCCGGAATTATTATCATACATAGATGAATGGAAAACCAAACCCGGAAGTCTTGTAATGATTCTTCACAGAACCCAGGAAACATTCGGATATATATCCCGCGAGTCTGCAACAAAATTGGCATCCATTACAGGGCTGCCCCTTGCAAGGATATACGGGGTAATTACCTTCTACCATTTTTTTAAAACCACAAAGCCCGGAAAACATGTTGTTTCACTGTGCATGGGAACTGCCTGTTACCTGAAGGGTGCCCAGGATCTCCTTGATGATGTCAGGAAGATCCTCAAGATAAAGGCCGGGGAAGTTACCGAAGACGGACTTTTTTCCGTGGATGCCGTAAGGTGTATCGGCTGCTGCGGTCTTGCCCCTGTTTTGACTGTGGGTAAAAATACCCACGGGAAACTTAAAAGGGAAATGCTTTCCGGAATTATCGATCAATACAGGGATAAATAATGCAATGCATTTTTATCTTTCTGATTTGATGATCGATATTGTTCAGAACAGTGCCGAAGCCGGTGCGGATCTTATGGAAATATCTATCGATGATGGATTTGATTGCACCGGAGGCAGGAGATTTTTTTGTTTTTCTGTTAAAGATAACGGGATTGGAATGAATGAGGAGGAAATAAAAGAGGCAGGAAATCCTTTTTTTACCAAGGGTGATAAGCATCCTCACAGGAGGGTGGGTCTTGGACTTCCCTTCCTTATTCAGACCGTAAATGCATCGGGGGGTGAATGGGAGATCAAAAGCCCTTTGGCTTTCGCCGCGTTAGGAGAAACAAGTGCGTTATGCGAAACTGTCTGTGAATTTGAAAAGGGATTTGAAAAGAGAATTGAAAAGGGGCTTGAGATTTGGGCTTCTTTTAACATGAATGAACCGGATACTCCCCCTATAGGGGATATTCCGGGAATGATAAGAACAGCTTTTCTTTTTGAAGGGCCCAGGGAAATTATTGTCAGGCGAAAGGGCAAGTTTAATTATGAAGTCAGAAAATCGGATCTTGATTATATAAGTATGGACAATTACCTCCGCTCCCTGGAGATTGAGGACGGTGAAATCCAAAAAAAGGATTCCAAAAAAAGGAGTATGGAATGGCAAAAATGACTGTGGATGATCTTCGGAAATTACGTGAAAAGACCAGGCTGGATTTAAGGCGGAGGGAGATTAGCGGCAAGGATAATCAGATCATTGTCGGTATGGGTACCTGCGGAATTGCAGCCGGAGCCAAGTCCATTATGGACATCTTTTTTAAGTCTCTGGATGAGAAAAAGCTTTTGGACAAGGTTCTTGTCCGCCAGATTGGCTGCATGGGATATTGCGAATCGGAACCCACCGTGGAAGTTGCTTCCCCGGGAATGCCGCTTGTAATTTACGGCAAGGTTGATGAAAAGACCGTCAACGAGATTATTACCAAACACATTATCGGACAGGAGCTTCTGGAAGAGAAAATTATCGCCAGACCTGTTTTGGAAGGAGAAAAATAAATGGCCCATAAACAATTTATTCTGGTATGTGCCGGAACCGGATGTGAATCCGGAAGAGCCGATGAAATATACCGCAATCTCCTTGGCGGTGCGGAAAAGAGCGGTGTCAATAAGGATGTAGAAATAATAAAAACCGGTTGTTTTGGTTTTTGTGAGGCAGGACCCATTGTAAAGGTGCTGCCGGAGGAATCCTTCTATGTTCATGTAACTCCCGAAGATGCTGATGATATTATCAATGAACATATTGTAAAGGGCAGGGAAGTTGAAAGGCTTCTTTACAAGGGAGACGGAGAAAAGAAACAGGGCATTGCCGTAGAAGATATTCAATTTTACCGAAAGCAGGTAAGGGTTGCATTGCGCAATTGCGGTTTTCTGGATCCCCAGAACATTAACGAGTATATAGGAATGGGAGGCTATGAAGGGCTGGAAAAAGTCCTTCTTGAATGGACTCCCGAACAGGTTATAGATGAAGTAAAAGCCTCCGGTCTTAGGGGAAGGGGAGGCGCCGGCTTTCCCACCGGTCAGAAATGGGACTTTGCCCGCAGAGCCCAGGACAGTCCGAAATACGTTATATGCAATGCGGACGAAGGAGATCCCGGTGCCTTTATGGACAGATCCATAATCGAAGGAGATCCCCATTCGGTTATCGAAGGAATGATTACGGCCGGAAAGGCCATTGGTTCCAACCACGGTATTGTATATATCAGGGCAGAATATCCATTGGCAGTTCAAAGACTTTCGATTGCTCTCGGTCAAGCGAGGGAATATGGGTTGCTGGGAAGCAATATTTTGGGTTCCGGTTTTGACTTTGATATTGAAGTGCGTCTGGGAGCCGGTGCCTTTGTATGCGGTGAAGAAACTGCCCTTATAAAATCGGTAGAGGGAGCCAGGGGAATGCCTGTTCCCAAACCTCCCTTCCCTGCAAACAAGGGATTATGGGGAAAGCCGACCATTATTAACAATGTGGAAACCCTTGTAAATATTCCGGTTATTACCGCGAAGGGTGGAGCATGGTTTACAACAATGGGAACCGAAGGCTCCAAGGGTTCGAAGGTATTCGCCCTTACAGGAAAGGTTCAGAATTCCGGCCTTGTGGAAGTTCCGATGGGCGCAACACTTAGGGACATAGTTTTTGATATTGGCGGAGGAATCAAGGGAGGCAAGAAATTCAAGGGTGTTCAGACGGGAGGTCCTTCCGGAGGTATATTAACGGAAAAATTCCTGGATACGCCGATTGATTTTGAAACTCTGACAGCTAACGGTTCAATGATGGGATCGGGCGGAATGATAGTAATGGACGAGGATGATTGTGTTGTGGACGTTGCACGCTTCTATATGGAGTTCTGTGTTGATGAGTCATGCGGAAAATGTTCTCCATGCCGAATAGGCACAACACAGCTTTTAAAGCTTCTTGAAAAGATAGCCGGCGGAAAGGGAGAAGATGAAGATCTTGTAAAACTAACCACCATAAGCAAGGCGATGTCCAAGGCTTCCCTCTGTCAGTTAGGTATGACAGCTCCCAATCCAATAATGTCAACAATAAAGAATTTTGAAGAGGAGTACAGGGAGCATATTCATGACAAAAAGTGCAGGGCAGGGAAGTGCAAGAGTCTTGCGAAATTTGTCATTGATGCGGAAAAATGCGTCGGCTGTTCGGTCTGTGCGAAAAAATGTCCTGCCGAATGTATTGTTGCAGAAGATGCAGCAAAGTATCCGGATAAGAAACGTCCGCCCTTCAGGATCGATCAGGATAAATGTGTGAAGTGCGGTGAATGTCTTGCAGCCTGCAAGTTTAATGCAGTATTAAAGGGATAAAGGAGAATCAAAAAATGGCAAACATTAAAATCAACGGCAAGGCCCTGCAGGTGGATGACAATCTTACCATTCTTGAAGCAGCCAAACTTGTCAATATAAAGATACCTACCCTTTGTTATAACCCTGATCTTACCTCATGGGCATCATGCGGTCTTTGCATAGTCAGGACTGCCGGTCCCGGTTCCCCGCGCATGGCAAGGGCATGTACCACACAGGTTACCGAGAACATGGACATCGTTACCCATGATCCGGAAATTATTGCAACAAGAAGGACGGTTCTTGAGCTCATCCTTTCCAATCATCCGAGTGACTGTCTTCAGTGTTCGAGGAACGATAGCTGTGAACTTAGATCCCTTGCCGCCGAGTTTGGTATAAGGGATGTGCCTTTCAGAAAGATTGTCGAAAAGAGCCCGATAGATGACAGTAATCCTGCCATAGTGCTGGATCACGACAAATGCATCCGGTGCGGCCGCTGCGTTATTGTCTGTCAGAATGTGCAGAATGTCTGGGCCATTGAGTATATGAACAGGAGCATGAAGTCTACCATATCAACCGCAATGGATACCAATCTTGGGGATGGCCCCTGTATAAAATGCGGTCAATGTGCTGCCCATTGTCCTGTAGGCGCAATTTATGAAAGGGACGATACCGTTAAACTTTGGTCTGCTCTCCAGAATAGCGAGCTCCATCCTGTCGTGCAGATTGCGCCGGCTGTCAGGGTTGCTCTTGCCGAGGAATTCGGTATGGCTCCGGGAACACTTATCACCAAAAAGATCTATGCGGCTCTTAGGCTATTGGGATTCAAGACCGTTTTCGATACCAATTTTTCTGCCGACCTTACAATAATGGAAGAGGGTTCGGAGCTGGTCAAACGGCTTGGCGATAAAAACGCTTCTCTTCCCCTTATTACTAGCTGCTGTCCTGCCTGGGTGGATTATCTTGAAAAGTTTTTTACGGATATGATTCCGAATTTTTCCACGGCCAAAAGTCCCCAGCAGATGATGGGTGCAATGATAAAAACATATTGGGCGCAAAAAGCCTCCCTTGATCCTGCAAAGATATGCTCCGTTTCCGTTATGCCATGCACTGCCAAAAAATGGGAGGCAGGACGCAGTGCGGACATGAGCAGTTCCGGCAAAAATGTACAGGATGTGGACATTGTAATTACCACAAGGGAGCTTGCCAGAATGATCAAACAGGCAGGCATTGACATACTGAAACTGGAAGATGAAGAAGCCGACAATCCCATGGGACCCTATTCGGGAGCCGGAACCATCTTTGGCGTAACGGGCGGCGTAATGGAAGCTGCCATAAGGAGCGCATATTTCCTTGTAACCAATAAAGAACTTGGAAATATTAATTTTACTCCGGTACGCGGTCTTGATGGTGTAAAGGAAGCCGAGGTGGATTTTGGCAAGGATCTTGGGAATGGACTTGGATCAAAAATCCGTATAGCGGCTGCTCATCAAATGGGCAATATTGAAGATGTGTTAAACAGGATTAGGGATGCAAAAAAAGCGGGTAAGGAGCTGCCCTATCACTTTGTGGAAGTAATGGCATGCAGAGGCGGATGCGTGGGCGGCGGAGGCCAGCCCTATGGCAGCACCGATGAAATCCGTAAATTAAGAGCCGCCGGAATTTACACCGACGATGAAAAATCCGCCCAGCGCTGCTCGCACCTTAATCCCTTTATCAAAGAGATTTACAAGGAATTTCTTGGGGAGCCGGGAGGAAAGAAGGCTCATGAGCTTCTTCATACCGAATATGAAGAAAGACCCATGTATATTAAATGAGGTTATATGACTAACGAAGAAATTCTCCGTCATGTTGATCATACCTTGTTGAAGGCTGTTTCTTCGTGGGAGGAAATTAAAAAGTTATGCAATGAAGCTTTATTGCATAAAACTGCCTCGGTCTGTATTCCTCCTTCCTATGTCCAAAGAATAAAGAGAGCCTATGGGGATGAGATCAATATCTGTACCGTTATTGGTTTCCCCCTGGGTTATAGTTTGACCGAAATAAAGGCAGCCGAAGTGTTACACGCTATTTCCGATGGTGCGAATGAAATAGACATGGTGATTAATATCGGGGACGTAAAGAACGGCGAATTTGACAGGGTGGAAAAGGAAATTTCCCTTTTAAAAAATAATGCAGGAAACAAAATCCTGAAAGTAATTGTGGAAACCTGTTATCTTACACAGGAAGAAAAAATCAGCTTGTGCAAAACTGTTACCAATGCCGGAGCTGATTATATTAAAACTTCCACAGGTTTTGGAAGTGCCGGAGCCGTTCTGGAAGATATTCTTCTTTTTAAGGAGAATATCGGAAAGGATGTAAAAATCAAGGCGGCAGGCGGAATAAAAACCAGAGAGGATCTTGTTACATTTATCGAAGCCGGTTGTGAAAGAATCGGTACCAGCTCCGCCCTGGCTATTTTGTCAGGAGAAGGAAATAAGGGTTATTAATCAGGAGGATCTATGTCAGTACAGAAAATTGGTATTGCAGGAATAGGAAAAATCAGTGGAATTTATCTGTCGAATTTAACCGGAATGTTCGGGAAGAGGGTTAAGGTTACCTCTGTTACCGATATAGTCGAAGAAAGGGCAGCCAAGGCGGCCGAGGACTTCGGACTTAAGCATGTAAAAACCACCGAAGATCTTGTAAAAGACAGTGATGTTGATATTGTTCTGAATCTTACCCAGCCCCTTCTTCATCACAAGGTTTCAATGATGGCGGTTAACAACGGCAAGCATATTTACAATGAAAAACCCATTTGTGTTACAAGGGAAGAAGCCGATGAGCTATTAAATGCAGCCAAGACAAAAAACCTTAGGGTGGGCGGTGCTCCCGATACATTCATGGGGCCGGCCATTCAGAGCTGCCGTAAAATTATTGATGATGGATGGATAGGCCGCCCTGTGGCTTGCACGGCCTTCATGATGAACCATGGCCATGAGAGCTGGCATCCTGATCCCGATTTCTATTATCAGAGAGGCGGCGGCCCGATGTTTGATATGGGACCCTATTATCTTACTGCCCTTGTTAATCTATTGGGACCCATAAAGAGGGTTTCCGGTTCTGCGCAAAAGGGTCAGGCGGAAAGACTTATAACAAGCGAGCCCTTAAAGGGAACGATAATCAATGTTGGTGTTCCTACCCATATTGCAGGGGTCATGGATTTTGCTTCCGGAGCAGTCGGTGTAATTATTCAGAGCTTTGATGTATGGGCTCATTCAATGCCCTGCATAGAGATCTATGGCACAGAGGGTACACTTCAGGTTCCCGATCCGAATTATTTCCGCGGTGAAATAAAACTCAAAAGATACAGGGATGAGGAATGGTCAAAAATAACAAATATGACAGTTACGCCTGACAACCCAAGAGACAGGGATAACTGGCACCTCATAAATAACCTGAGGGGAATTGGTGTATGCGACATGGCAGAAGCAATCGGTGAAAAGAGGCCGCACAGGGCATCTGCCGAACTTTGCACCCATGTACTTGATGCCATGCACGGCTTTCATGATGCTTCTGCTTCCGGCAAGTATTACGATCTTAAAACAAGCTGTGAGCGCCCCGATCTCCTTCCCTATCTTTGTATGCCTGCCATGTAAGGGATTGTATGGATTTTATCGAATGGATTTAATTGAAAGAATTGCCGCTAGTGCAACAGGCGGAGACAATAGCAAGAAATTTGAGGAAGTATTACCTGCATATAGCGCAATGGGTTATAAGAAATTCGAACTCTATGCCGAGGGCAGGGGAGCTTCTCCGGATTATTCCAAAGGTTCCGCCTACTATGCATCATTCGCTAAAGACCATGGAATGAAATATTCCTCCTTCCATCTGCCTGTAATAGAAGAGGGAAGTGCAGAAAGTTTTGAAAATGCCTTAAAATGGGCAGCCTTTGCCGAAGAGCTCTCCATTCCTGTTTGTGTATTTAATGCCAAAGAAAAAAAACATTATGCGAAACTCATTCTATCGATGCTTGAGGATATTGAAAAAAGGAAGCTGAACTTTAATTTAGTAGTACAGATTCATGAAGGCCGTGCCTTGGAGAGTTTTGAAGACATTAAGGAAATTCTGGATCAGGTGAAACATGAACGTGTAATGGCTCTCCATGAGCTAGGGTCCTTCCATGCTCTTGGTGTTTCTGCTCAGCAGGTGATAGATGCTTTTTGGCCAAAGATAGGTCTTTTTCACCTGAAAGACATGATTGGTTCACAGTCCGTTCCCTTTAGCAAAGGCGAAGTGGATTTTACATCCCTTTTTAAAGAGGTAAACAGGATAGGTTATAAGGGAGACTTTGTAGTGGAGCTCAGCCCTGTTGATATGGAAAACACCCATCGCTATATAGGGGAAGCTTTAACATATCTAAAGAAAATTGTTTAAACAATTTTCTTAGGCAATTTGCTTAAAGCAATTTGGTGTATAAGGAAATTCTATGACAAAGGAAATTAACGGAAAGATCCCACTTTTGGGTTTTGTAGGCATAGGCCCCATGGGCGGCAAAATGGCACGCTTCCTTATTAATGCCGGTTATACGGTTTTGATTCATGACATTGACAAAAGCAGACTGGAGGAAATTGCCCGGGAGGGAGGCAAGGCAGCATCGAGTAATGCTGAGGTTGTGCAAAAATCGGATATTGTTTTTACCAGTCTTCCCCTTTCAGAAATTTGGGTGGAAGTAGCGGAGAAGGATTTTCTTCCCCATGCGAAGAAGGGACAGATTTTTATTGATATGGGTACGGTGACTCCCCCGGAAACCCGGAGGCTTTATGAGGAATTTAAAAAGAAGGGAGCGCATCTAATAGACAGTCCAGTCTCCAATGCAGGAGGGGGCAACAATAAATTCTATGTCTTCATCGGAGGAGATAAGGATATCGTAGACGCCGTATGGCCTCTCTTTGAAATTCTTGGTGTGCCTGATCATACGGTATACTGCGGCTCTACAGGAAGCGGTCAGGTTGTTAAGGGAATTAACCAGCTTGGTATTGGGTTAATAAATGCGGCTGCATTGGAAATTACAGCCTTTGGAGTGCGAAGCGGTGTTGATCCTGCGGCCTTTGCAAAAGCGGTCGGAGTTGAAGGACAGCCGCTTTGGCGCGGTATAATTTACGACATGGCAATGGAAGCAAAGAGCGGGAAAATCGAAAATCAGCCTGTAAAGGAAGGGCAGCTTTCCCATTATCTAAAGGAAGCTGCCGATAAAAGTTATGCCATGCCTCTAACGCAAGCACTTGCTGATTTTCTTAAAGACAGCCCGCATACAATTAACGATGCCAACCGTATGTCTCCCTCTTTCTGGAACGAATTGATGAAGTCGTGAAAAAAATAATTATTTTTCTGACAGTCATATTTTGCATTGGCTGTGCCGCCAATAATCGATCTTCTATGGAAGCAGGTACAATGGAAAACAATGTAATTCTTACATTAGGTGCAACCAAGGATCTTGGCGGTATGTTAAGCCCTCTTGACGGTAATCTGCAAATTACATGGTCGTCAAGCGATCCCCATATTGTTAGTGTGGATGAAAATGGCAGGATAAGAGCCCTCAATTATTCTGAAGGCGGCAGCAGTCTCTTTATTGACGGCCCTGCAAGGGGTGAGGCTATTATAACAGCCCAAACGCCTGATGGCAGTTTTACTCAATCCTTTGAGGTGACTGTCACCACCGAGGCTCTTGTAGGCATGGATGTACTCCCTCCCTTAAAAGACAGCTTTGCCGGTTATTTTTTAATCGGAAACATTGTAGCTTCGGTCAGGGGAGCCAATAGCGAGATAAGGGGAAGCGGAAACAGTGCAGAGATCATCAATCCGCATCTACTACGCCACTATAATGCATTAACCGCCGAAAACCACATGAAGCCTTCCTATTTAACCAATGGACGAAACCCTGTTACAGGCGAAATTTACTGGAGCTGGGAAGATGCGGATAACTTTGTCAATGCTGCATATAATTCCGGTTTTAAGGTAATCGGCCATACCCTTCTTTGGCATAGCCAGATTCCCCAATGGCAGACGGACATTGCCTTCATGGAAAGGGAGGAGGCACTTGTCATAATGAGGGAATATATAAGCACCATTGTATCGCGTTATGCCGGAAAAATTCATGGCTGGGATGTGTTAAATGAAATTTTCCCGGACGGTGTACCTGAAACAGCGGACTGGCGGACAATTATGCGAACGAACGGAGAAGGTCAGACAGCCAATCCCTGGTATGCTTCCATTGGCTCCGACTTTGTTTATGAGGGTTTCCTTGCTGCACGTCTTGCCGATCCCGGTGCCATTCTTTATTACAACGATTACAATACGAACCATAATGGAAAGGCAGCAATGATCTTCAATATGGTAAGGGATATTAATGAGCGATATTGGCAGGAATACGGAAACGAGGAGCATAGCAATTTTGGAAGAAGGGCTTTGATTGAAGGCATAGGAATGCAGGAGCATCATAATACAGGGGAGTTTTCAGAGAGAACAAGAACGACAATTAACCTTTTCAGGCAGCTCCCGGGAGTAATTTTATCGATTACAGAGATGGATCTTCTTGCCCAAAGCTGGAGTGAATTTCGGTCGACTGTGGGAAGCGGAACGAATAGGCATGAAAATTCCGGAGTAAGAAATTTTGGGCTCATTAATCAGGCAAGGTTTTATTATGAATATATGTCCATATATCTTGAGAATCATGACATTATAGAAAGGGTTAGTTTCTGGGGTATAAGGGATTCCCAGAGCTGGAGATCCGGAGGACTCCCCCTGCTCTTTGATCATAATTATAGAGCCAAGCCTGCCTATTATCGCCTAATGGAAGCTCTGAAGAATTTTAACTAAGGTTGTTGGCAGCGAGGCTTGTTCATCCGAGCCTGCTTTTCACAGCATCCAGAAAATCATTGGAATCCAGAACCTGTTTTGGAGCTGCCAATTGGGCGAGATCCCCTGTCATATATCCTTCGCCTATTGTTTGTAAAACCGCATTTTCCAGCTTTGCGGCAAATTCACAAAGGAGGGGTATATTGTCCAGTTCTCCCCTTTTTGCAAGTGCACCTGTCCACGCGAAAATAAGTGCCGTCGGATTTGTGCTGGTTTTCTCTCCCTTCTTCCATCTGTAATAATGCTGCTGTACCGTTCCATGTGCGGCTTCGTATTCGAAGACGCCGGAGGGAGATACCAGAACGCTCGTCATCATTGCAAGGCTGCCATAGGCACTGGCCACCATATCACTCATCACATCTCCGTCATAATTCTTGCAGGCCCAAAGGAAGCCGCCCTCTCCCTTTATTGCCCTTGCAACAGCATCATCAATCAGGGTATAGGAATAGCTCAGGTTTTTGCTATCCATATCTTTTTTAAATTCGTTTTGATATACCTCATTAAAAAGATCCATAAAACGGCCGTCATATACCTTGGATATGGTATCCTTGGCACCAAAACAAACTGAAACATTTTCCGCCAGTGCATAGAGGAAACATGATCTTGCAAAACTTATTATCGAAGAATCCAGATTATGCATTGCCTGAATAATGCCGCCTTCCTTCATGTCCGCAACCTGTAGTTGCTGAGCTTCACCTTCTTCCGGCGTGTAAATCAGTTCCACCTTTCCCGGTCCGGGGATGATCATTTCTACGGCTTTATATACATCACCATAAGCATGTCTTCCAATAATAATGGGTTTCTTCCATGATGATATATTGCTCTTTATACCCTCTGCCAAAATGGGTTTCCTGAAAACAGTTCCATCCAGTAGAGCCCTTATTGTGACATTGGCACTGGGATAGAGTGCCTTTAGATTAAACTCCTTCATCCTGGAATTATTGGCAGTGATTGTCGCACATTTAACTCCGACACCAAGCCGGAGTATTGCCTTCGCCGATTCATATGTAACTTCATCATTGGTCAAATCCCTGTTTTCAAGTCCAAGATCATAGTATTCAGTTTTTAAATTGACAAATGGATTAATCAGTTTTTCTTTTATTAATGCCCACAAAATGCGGGTCATTTCATCTCCGTCAAGCTCTGCTATGGGGGTTTTCATTTCAATTTTTTCGCTCATAATTTCTCCTATGGATATTATCTATATGCTCCAGCCGTCTGACTAGTCCATTAAAAACACGCTGCGATACCCTTTATTAAATTTTATCGATTGGATAAAATCCAGTTATAGGAGTAAATCTTTTACAGGAGCAAATATGGACTTTCCGGATAATTTAAAATATGCCAAAACCCATGAATGGGTTAAGGATTTGGGTAATGGTGTTTATGAAATTGGCATATCTTCCTATGCAGAAAAAGAGCTGGGGGATTTGGTTTATATTGCACTTCCGCAGGCCGGGGATGAGCTTCAAAGCAATAAGGTATTTGCCGATCTTGAATCTGTTAAAGCGGTATCGGATTTAATCAGCCCGATTACCGGAAAAGTTAAGGAAGTTAATTCGGATATTCTTTCTTCACCTGAGTTGATCAATAAATCACCTTATGATGCATGGATAATTCGTGCCGAGGGAAAAATCGAAAGCGAGCTTCTGTCTTCTGCAGACTATGAAAAATTCATCAAGGAATTATAATGGGTTCCTATTTGTCCCATTCACCTGATGACAGGAAGGAAATGCTTGAAGCACTCGGGCTTTCCTCCTGTGATGAACTTTTTTCCCAAATTCCAAAAGAAGTAATACTTGATGATTTAAAAATAAAGAATGGCCTTAGTGAACTTGAGTTAATGGAAATATTTTCTGCCATGGCAGGAAAGAATAAGGTTTTTTCACACATCTTCAGGGGAGCAGGAGCCTATAAACATTATATTCCTGCCGCAGTCAAACGAATCGTATCAAACGAAACCTTCATTACAGCCTATACCCCCTATCAGGCGGAGATTAGCCAGGGAATATTGCAGTCCATTTATGAATATCAAACCATGATATGTGAACTAACGGGAATGGATGTGTCAAATGCTTCAGTTTACGATGGCGGAAGTGCTGCTGCCGAGGCAATTAATATGTGCAGGGATAGAAACAGGGATGCTGTCTTTGTTTCCGCTGCCGTGCATCCCCAGGTAATTCAGACAATTAAGACCTACTGTTTCGGTTATGGCATCCCGGTCTTTGTTACAGACATGGATGAAAACGGAAAGAGCTGCGCCGATTCCTTTAAAAAAGCGATGGCGGAGCATAAGGGCAGGGCGGCCTGCTTCTTTCTTCAAAGTCCGAATTTTTACGGGCTTATAGAAGATATTTCCTCTTTTGCCGAAATTGCGCATAACGAGGGAGCACTTCTGGTGTGCTCCGTTAATCCTCACTCACTTGGAATTCTTGAAAGCCCGGGTGCATTGGGAGCCGATATTGCGGTGGGCGAGGGTCAGAGTCTTGGAATGCCCCTATCCTTCGGCGGCCCCTATCTTGGCTTTATGGCATGTAAAACTGCTTTAATGAGAAAACTTCCCGGCAGGATCATCGGAGAGACCATTGATTCCCGGGGGCAGAGGGCCTTTGTGTTAACATTGCAGGCAAGGGAGCAGCATATAAGACGGGAAAAAGCTTCCAGCAATATCTGTTCCAATCAGGCTCACTGCGCACTAATAGCCGCAGTTTACCTGTCCGTTATGGGAGAAGAAGGTTTTAAAGAAGCAGCTAGACAGTGTCATGCGAAAGCGGTTTATGCGGCAGAAAAAATTTGCGGAATAGCGGGTTATTCCATGGCCTATGACGGAGAGTTTTTCCATGAATTTGTTACCCGCTGCCCGGATTCTGCCAAAATCCTGAAGCACCTGGAAGACCATGATATACTTGGAGGTTATCCCCTTTCCAAAAACGAAATCCTATGGTGCTTTACAGAAGCAAATTCCAAAAAGCAGATAGATATGTTAGTTGAAATTTTAAAAGAGGTAAGCGGGGAAAAATGAAGCTGATATTTGAAAGAAGCAAAAAAGGCAAGGGATGTTCCATTCTGCCCCCACTTGATGTTCCGGATGCAGAACTGCCGGAAAAGCTGAAAAGAAAAACTTCCCTTAACCTTCCAAATATTGATGAAAACGAAATTTCCCGTCATTACAATGCAATGGCGAAAAGATCCTTCGGAGTTAATGACGGTTTTTATCCTCTGGGTTCCTGCACCATGAAGTATAACCCGAAAGTGAATGAAGAAATTGCTGCCCTGCCGGGTTTTTCACAAATTCACCCCCTCCAGGGAAGTCATACCTTACAGGGATGCCTTGAGCTTCTGGACATGGCAGGTGAATACCTGAACGAAATTACAGGAATGGATGCCTTTTGTTTCCAACCTGCTGCAGGCGCACATGGAGAACTTACAGGACTGCTTTTATTCAAGGCCTATCATGAAAGCCGAAGTGATTCAAATAGAAAGAAAATAATTATTCCCGACAGTGCCCATGGAACCAATCCTGCAACAGCCGCCATGGTGGATTATGAAGTAATCAATATTCCATCGAACGAAAAGGGGTATATGGATATTGATTCCCTTAAAGCAGCTTTGGGAAATGACATTGCCGGTCTAATGCTTACAAATCCAAATACGCTCGGAATTTTTGATCCAAATATTCTGGAAATTACCCGTCTTGTTCATGAGGCAGGCGGTTTAAATTATTATGACGGTGCTAACCTTAATGCAATAATGGGAATAGTAAGACCCGGGGATATGGGTTTTGATGTCATTCACTTAAACCTTCATAAATCATTTTCCACTCCGCATGGAGGGGGAGGGCCGGGCTCCGGAGCTGTGGGCTGCAAGAGCTTTCTTGTTCCATTCATGCCCCTTGGAGCAGAAGGTCTTTATCAGAATCCTGATGCAGAAAAATTCCTTGCACTGGATGGCGGAGAGGATTCAAGACCCCAAAGCATTGGCAGGTTAAGAACCTTCTATGGAAATTTCCTTGTCGTTGTAAAAGCTGCGGCATATATTGTCTTTCTTGGAAAGGAAAATATTCCAAATGTTGCAAGGGATGCAGTTTTAAATGCAAATTATTTAATGAATAGATTAAAGGAAAGGTTTGATATACCATGCGGAAACCCCGATTCGGAAATAAGATGCCTTCATGAATTTGTCATATCATTGAAGGATTTGAAGGAAAGCTGCGGAATAACTGCAATGGATATGTCCAAGGCATTGCAGGATCAGGGTATGCATCCGCCGACAATGTACTTCCCCCTGATTATTCCCGAAGCCCTTATGGTTGAGCCCACCGAAACCGAATCGAAGGAAACCCTGGATGCCGCAGCCGATGCCTTCCTTGCCCTATATGAAAAAGCAAAAAAAGAACCGGAATCGTTTGCCGCAGCTCCCCAAAACACGGTTATCGGCAGACCGGATGATGTCAGGGCAGCAAGGAATCCCACGCTTAGATATAATTTTAATTAATATGTTTTTAATACAGTATTTTTAATACAGTATATTGACAAATATATCCATTATTGCTCTATAATTTATTTATGATAAAAAAAATAACCCTGTTTTTCCTGTTCATTATTTTTTGTTTTACAGTCCTGGGTAATGATCAGGAAGAAATCGATTTCCTTATATTCCGTCCAAACAGCAGTACCGAATTTGCAGACGGGGCACAAGCTGCCATTCATCTGGACAATATTGCTTCCTATCTAAGATCCAGAAATCCCAATCCCGGTCAGATTATTATTACCGGATATTCTGCAAATGTGGTGAATGAAATAGACCCCATGGAAATATCCATGGAGAGGGCTGTCTTTGTAATGAATGAGCTTCAAAGACGCGGCATCGGCTCCGAGCTTTTCGCTGAACCACAAGCCATTGGTGCTGTAGATCTCTGGGGCAATAATATCGGCGAAAGTCAAAGAAGCCCGAACAGGCGTGTAAGGATCATTCTGGATGGAGTCATCATTACACCTACGATCGTGGAAGAAATCGAGGAGGAAATCCCGGAAGAACCGGAAGAAGCCGAAGAGATAGTTCCGGAGCCTGTTTTTGTTCCTGCCGTAACCGAGAGAGCGGAAGAACCAGATAGCAGAGCCTTCCCCTGGTGGCTCCTTATTCCACTGCTTCTTTTATTACTTTTATTCGTGCTGTTAAGAAGAAAGAAAAAAGAAAAACCTGAAAGAAGACCGGAGCCTGTTATTAAACCGGAACCTGTTATAAAACCCGAGCCAGTTATTACTACTGAACCAGTAAGTAAACCGGAACCTGTTATTGAACAGAAGCCTGTTGTTGAGAGCGTGCCTGTAATTCCCGTAGCAGCTCCTGTTGCTGAGAGTGAACCTGTGATTCCTGCTGCTGCTTCTATCGTTGCTCCCGTTGTAGAAATGGTTTACACCGAAGTAAATCTTGAAGAAGAGATTCGGATCTGTGCCTATGGACTATTTCTTGAAAGAAACGGCCAAAGCGAAAATGCCTATGAAGACTGGTGCAAGGCCGTATATATGATCTGCACAAAGTACGAAAAGGATGAGTATAAATGTTTTGCCGCCAATGATTCCTGGTGGGCAGGTAAGGAAACAGAAAAGAAAGCCGAAAGTCGGCAGAAGGCATAGCCAGTAATGTAGGCTACTCCGGGAGCTTCACCCAATCGAAGATTGGGCGAACCCCCTCACGGTAGCCTACGATTAACCAGAAGTATACCTTCTGCCAAATATATAATTAATTAAGAGAGTACCTTCCGCCTATACGATTAATCAAAAGAGAATCTTCCGCTACACTGTAGCGAACTTTCTGATACAGTGTATCAGTTTTTTTGATACAGTGTATCAGTTTTTCAGACACAGTGTGTCAGCTATGTTCGAATTGGAAGGTTGTACTTTGCAGGCTGCTCAGGGAAACGCATCCATCAGCAACCTGGCGGAAGGCATAGCCTGTAATGTAGCCAGCTTCGAGGCAATCACCCATAAGCTCACCCTTTTCCCATGCAGAATATATAAACATTGTATTAAAATAAAGCGGAAGGCACATCTTAATATGTAGTCAGCTCCGGGAACAAATCCTTTGCCCATGGAAAATTATTACATGACATCAATCAAAAGGGGGTACGGGAGCAGTCAAAAGGGCAAGCCAATTTTTGCTAAGAGAAACGAAGTTTCTCAGTACCCACCCCACTTTTCCATATGATACCTGTTATGCATTACTGCCCATGGGCAAAGGGAATTTACGGAAGGAGAGCCTTCCGCATTACCTGTTCATGCAGAAGTACAATAATTGACACAAATAAAGGAAGAGATATAGAATATAATGAATGAATTATAAGCCTGCCGAAAAAAAAGCCCACCCCACATACTCCAAGCTGTCCGGCAAGCCGGACAGCACGCTACTTGGCAACAGGCAACAGGCAACAGGCAACAGGCAATTATACTCCGCTTTTAGGTAATCGTGTCAAGATAGCGAAATTCCAAATATTTTTTACTCATTTTACTACATTTCCCTGTAAGCAATTAGATGCACCACATAGTCGTAAAAATATACTGTATTTTGTTTATCAAAAGGGGATGTTTAATGAATAGTAAACAGCACTTTTTTAAAAATCTTGGTATAGGTGTTTTGAGTACATTGATTGCTTATGCAATTATTTCATTAGCACAAACTTTTTTATTTCAACAATGGCAGCAAAGATATTTTACTAACATCTGTATTGCTGCTGGTATTGGGGGTATTATTGCCAGCTTTTTCTGGTATAGCAAACTTAAAAAACTTGAAATAAAACGTCGACTAAAACCTATGATTCTTTTTTCTTTTGGTATACTGATCTTTTTAATCGGTGTATTCAATATAACAGATAGCAGAGAGCCTTTTGACCTTTCCGGTGGGATTGTATGGCCGGTGCAGGGGGGATTGCATGTACAGAACGAAGGCAGAATACTTGTATTTTCCGGATCTCTCGACAATAGAAGAACCGCTGGCTATGTTATTGAATCCAGTAATCTGGGGCTTGACCAGAAACAGCGGCTTATTCTGGATGTTTCGGGGATTATTGCTTCTGACAGATTTGATTTAAACAAACTTCTTAAACTGGAAATTAACGATCATGCACTCACTGCTATGGGCAGCAGCAAAAGTATGAACATAAATGACCCAAATTTTCTGAATGCGCAGAACGGCAGGTATGTGTTTGATATATCAAATATAGAATATATAAGAAAGATAAATTTGGTGTTTTACAATTCCTCTATAGGCAATGTAAAAATAGCAATGTTCATAAGGTGAAAAGAGGAAACAGGAACTGGTAATAGCTAAAGGGTAAATGGTGAAAGGCAAGAAAAAAGGTATGAAAGAAAAAAAGGTTAAACAAGTTCAACAGGTAGTTGTTAATAATACTAATGTAAATAACACTATTGTAAATACTCCTCCCAATAATATAACTCCTCTTACTGACAAAGAATTCAAAAAAGAACAAAAACTAAAGAAAAAGAAATGGCCTTTACATCCTGTCATTGTAGCTGCGGTAATTACAGCGCTTGCTAGTATTATTGTAGCAGAAATTAAAAACCGGAATCAAGAAAACACGAGTGCGCAGCAAGAACAATCTGATATTGATGTGTTTGAAAATAATGATAATGAAAATCACCTAATCGAATCAGATTCAATTCAATCTGATGTAGTTGTCAATAACAGTATAGTAAGGATAGATTCACTTTCTCCGCTACCACCTATTTCCTTTGAGGGGGAACGTCTCTGGGGCAGCGGTTTAACGGTTAATATCAGTAATAATATTATAACCGTTAATGGAATGGCGGAACCTACAGCAGGTTTTAGTGTCAATTTGATGGATACTGGTTTACGATCCAAAACAGTTGTATTAACCATAAATGCAGGTGCATCCGAATTCACTGATAATCGGATGTTCAAAATAGAAGTAAATGAAATACAACGTTTGGTTACGCCTGTATGTATGAGGTTTGTTGGCGGAGAATATTTTAGTACCGAATATACAGAGCTTGCATTTATCCTGCCATCAAACTTTGACGGTACTTTACGTTTTACCTTTCAACGGGCAAGGTTACACAATCTAAGGATTACAGCGGCTATTAGAGATTAATGCTCTGTTAAGGGCATTGCATAAAAAAATTGCCAGAATTGGCAGGGGAGTGTTTATGAAGAAGATGGTGATGATTGTACTGTTGTGTGCAGTGGCGGCGGTTTTTGTATTTGCGAATGTAATTATCTTAGAAGGCTGGTCGTCCTGGGGCGGTGTAAGAGCAACGGCTCGCAGGAATACAGTTATTTTGAACGGAAGGTTCACCGGTGCGGCTGGTTTTGTAAACGAATGGCTAAATGTTACAGAACTGAAAGGTAGGACGGTAATTCTTGAGATACAAAATGCCGAAGAGTCTACTTTTAGCAATAATCGTATGCTTAAAATAACGATGAACCACTACGACGAGTTAATAATACCGTCGAATGTTGAATATCTAATTGAAGGTGAATATGTACCTTCCTCGTATACCCAGATCGAGTTTAACCTGCCTGAAACATTTGACGGCAAGATAGGTCTGGTATTTTTCAATGCAACATTAACCAATTTGGAAATTACCGTAACTTACCGGTAAATAAAGGAGAAAATTATGAAAAAGATACTGTTTATTATTGTATTTACAAACGTTATCGTGTCCGGCATAGCAGCACAAGACAGGTTTCCAGATTTAAGGGCGTATGCTGATATTTTTAGTGAAATTATTGGTTATGGAACGAATTGGCGAAATGCAGAGTTACGGATAACAGATAATCCAGAAGCAAATGCTCTGCATTCGGGTCTTGGTGGAAATCTTAATTTTCTTGATACGCCTCTAGAAATTGCAATTGCCGCTTATGTCCTCTACACAGCCGACCAGCTTAACAGCGCTGCCGAAGCAATTTTGCCTCACAGCAACACCCGGCTGGTAGATCGCCAGTTGGGAGCGTATGTCTATATGGACATGATCATACACCGCTTCCTCGGCGACACGGCAGCCGTTAGCCGACATGAGGCCATGCTCCAGTTCATCACCAGCCGCGGCAATGTAACTCGTGCAGAAGTGGAAGCCTATTACCGTAATGGTATTCGTGCTTTGGTTTCGGATATTGTGGATGAACAAGTTGCTCGTCTGAGAAACGAAAGACGAATAATTCCAAATGCCAATGCTTTGTCTAATATCAAAAATGCTTTAACAGAGTTTATGCTTGCGGCAAGTGAAGCTACTTATAGAAATCTTTTATTAACATACCAACGTGGGCGTGGTGATGCTGACAACAGTGCCCTTGTTCTTGGGCTTGCCGTAGGTGAAATTAATGCAGAAATTTCAATTGCATTAGCCAATAATAGAATTCTCGGACAACGGTAAAATAAACCATACTAACCCAAATGTCCGGTAACGCTGTGGTGTCAGTCACTGTTTTTCTGCTATGGCATATCTAGCGGAAGGTTATGCTCTCTAATATTGCAGGGCAATGAGGATAAAAAAAGAAACTAATCAACAGCCAAAGCTACACGCAGAGCGGTATTAAGCTCTTCTATTTTTGGAGCGGCGAGGCTGCCTAAGTAATCTGTAGGTCACGCTGTGGTGTCAGTCACTGTTTTTTCATTGTGTCGCATGTTAAATGCCGACACCATATATAGTGTATAATGTAAAACGAGACTGTCCGAGGATAATTCTTGAGCAGTTTTTTATTCATAACCATACTGTATGAATTTGCCAGTGTGCTCTTTGTTCATGAACAGTAACGCATAACAAGTTATGCGGAAGGCATGCTCTCTAAAATCGTAGGCTACCGTGAGGGAGTTCGCCCAATCTTCGATTGGGTGAAGCCCCCGGAGTAGCCTACATTACTGGCTATGCCTTCCGCTTGGGTCGCGCTGAGGTGTCAGTCACTGAATTTTCCTGGGAATGCAACGGTGTCTGGACAACGGAGGCGCTAAGGTGTCAGTCACTGTTTTTCTGCTATGTCATATCTAGCGGAAGGTTATGCTCTCATAAATTGCAGCCAGCAATGAGGTGATATATATATCCGTGATAAATCACTTTTCCCATGATAAGTTATGTACAGTTACACGGTAAAGCGGAAGGTTCTCTTCTGGTAAATTGCAGCCAGCAATGAGGGGGCTGTTCATTCGAAGAATGGACAGGCTCCCGGAGCTGGCTGCGAATTAGAGATATACCTTCCGCTTTATTTTAATGCCATGTTTATATTCTACATGGGAAAAGGGTATAGGTCACGCTGAGGTGTCAGTCACTTCCCTGAAAAACTGACACACTGAGGTGACGCGAGGGGTGTCAGTCACACTTTTTTCCTTGTGTCGATCCAGTTTTTACCTGCGTTATATATAGCGTGGGTGGGGTTTAAGCAGTTTTTGTTTCTTTGTGTTTTTTTACAAAAAAGCAAACCATCACAATACACATCGGAATAAAAGGAATCAATAAAAGAAAAATAAGGTTCATTTTTCTTCTCCTTGTGATAGTAAAATTATACCAAATGTAATTAATAGAAAAGCTAAACCGCTTCCTCAAAGGTGAGGCTGCCAAAATTTATGGAGACCTTACCAATCTCCCGAAAGATACGGTATTTCTTATCCATACATAAATGTAATACATATGATCTTTAAATACAAGTAGAAAAACATTATATCTTATAAAATGCTGTCGCATGATTAAGCAAGCGGAAGGCTATGCTCTGGTAAATTGCAGCCAGCAATGAGGCGATGTATATCCGTATTAAATCACTTTTCCCATGATGGGAAATGTATGAACAGGAATTAATTGAAAAGGAGGGGAACGGGCACGCAAAAAATTTGCGAGTTTACGAGCATGTTTTGCGGGTCTGTTACCCCCTTTATATTTTATGTCTTGTT